>Ga0209164_1000586_pt1 | contig 76446 bp, 83 predicted proteins | sample MTBNYHSulfiMetaG_FD_187458 | JGI IMG/M metagenome (GOLD analysis project Ga0209164, IMG submission 187458) | Enrichment culture microbial communities from rom New York Harbor, USA that are MTBE-degrading - MTBE-NYH (New York Harbor Sulfidogenic)... | ecosystem: Environmental > Aquatic > Marine >... | reverse complement strand
AAGACACCACATGAGGCATACTGGAATTTGCCAAGAGCAGGTTATCCGGTAAAACTGGCGGCATGATGGATGGTGGTTTCCACCTTAAGTCAGCTCCAAAACTGTCCAACCATTGGGGTCCACTTCTCAGCGAGATTATCGATGTAGTTTCAGCGGGTTATAATTCTGCACTTTTCAGACCCTGTAAAACCGACATGAAACAGGAATTTCTGAGACGTTATCGAATAAAGGACCCATATATTCTGTTTGTAGGAAGTCTGTTCCCCTATAAAAATGTAAAGACCCTTATGGGGTCTTTCATAAAACTAAAAAATAAGATACCTCATTCACTGATAATTATTGGGAAAAAAGAGGTAGCACGTGAACCTCTCTGTAAAGATGACAGGATCTTTTACCTGGATTATGTCGATGCTGATGAACTTCCATACTTTTATTCGTATGCAGATTTACTGGTACATCCCTCGCTGTTTGAGGGGTTCGGGATAACCCTTCTCGAGGCTATGGCTTGCGGTACCCCCGTAGTTTGTTCGTCCGGCGGGTCGATACCCGAGGTGGTTGGAGACGCAGGTATATATTTTGATCCGTTAGATAGCGAGGTCCTGCTCCGGTTAATTCTCAAAATTATAAATAACAAAGGACTTCGCAATGAAATGATAGAAAAAGGATTCAGACAGGTAAAAAATTTTTCCTGGGAAAGGACAGCAGGAGGTATTTTCAAGTCATGTGAAAGGGCACTAAGGGCAAAAAATGAAGATTCGTCATCTCCTCTATGAAGTTTTTATTCTTCCATCTAAGCCTCCTGGGTTACCCTGAGAACCTCGCTGATCGTAGTAACCCCTGCCTTTATCTTTTCAGCCCCGTCTTCGAGGAGAGTTCTCATACCGTTGTGCCTGGCCGTTTCCCTTATCTGATTTGAATCAGAATTTTTCAATATCAGTTTCCGGATTCCATCGTCGACCACAAGCAGTTCAAATATGCCTGCCCTCCCGTAATAACCGGTAAACGCACATGTTTCGCATCCGTGCCCGCGATAGAGCTGAGCGGTATCGGCTATGCCGAGCAGGGTCAGCTCTTCCCGGACGGCAGCGGAATCGTCCATCTCTTTACACGAAGGACAGATGACCCGGACGAGCCTCTGCGCGAGGATGCCGCGAATAGTGGAGGAAAGGAGAAAATTCTCGACACCCATATCAAGAAGTCGTGTAATCGCGCTCGGAGCGTCATTTGTATGCAGTGTCGAAAACACAAGGTGTCCTGTAAGGGCTGACTGGATGGCTATCTCCGCGGTTTCAAGGTCCCGGACCTCGCCGATCATGATGATGTCAGGGTCCTGCCGGACAATATGCCGCAGGGTATTCGCAAAGTTCAGGCCTATCTGGGGTTTTACCTGTATCTGGTTTATCCCTTTCAACTGGTATTCTACGGGATCTTCAACCGTAATGATTTTTTTGTCGGGGGAATTGATCTTGTCGAGGGCGCCGTAAAGAGTTGTAGTCTTGCCGCTTCCCGTCGGTCCTGTGACCAGCAGGATGCCGTTCGGCTTATTAATGAGCTGGTTAAAGACGGATAGGGTTTGCGCCGGGAAACCAAGGACGTCGAGGTCTATTACGATACCCTCTTTATGGAGGATCCTCATGACCACGCTTTCTCCGTAAATCACGGGGATAGTTGACACCCTGAGGTCTATCTCCCGGTCTCCGATCTTCAGCCTTATACGGCCATCCTGCGGCAATCTTCGTTCGGCGATATTCAGTTTTGCCATGATTTTTATTCTCGATACAATCGCGGCCTGCAGTCTTTTGGGCGTTGATTCTATGTCGTGCAGGACGCCGTCAATGCGGTACCGCACCTTCAGTTCATCTTCGAACGGTTCGATATGGATATCGCTTGCCCTGCTTTCGACAGCCCGGGTTATCAGCATGTTGACGAGCCTTATAATGGGGGCCTCGGAAGCCAGGTCTTTCAGGTGACCGATGTCTTCCTCATCTTCTTTAATGAACTCGATTCCTCTTTCGCCGAGGTCTTCGATAATCCTGTTTATGTTCTGCGATTCCTGCTCATAGAATCTGGATATGTATTCATCGATCACATTATTGTCGCACCCGTAAATCGCGATATCGGCGCCGGTGGCTACTTTCAGGGCGTCTGTTACCGCGGAATCGCAGGGATTTGCCATTACGACCTTCAGGACGTTATTCTTGAATTCCAGCGGTATGACCCTGCTTTCACGGATAAAGCGGGACGAGATGCCATTGATTACAAAAGGCACTTTCGGCAAATCTTCAGAGCTGAGAATGGGAATATCTTTAATCATTATTTATTGATAGTAACAGATTAATTTATTATAGTACAAACACATCCTAATATGCCCCCTCTGCCTTGAGTACTACCCGTATTGTTTTGAACAGTATCGCTATGTCAAGCCAGAGAGACCAGTTCATTACATACCATGCGTCAAGCTTTACTCTGTGGCGGTAACTTGTATTGCTCCTTCCCGAAACTTGCCACAGCCCCGTAATGCCCGGCTTGGCGCTGCAGATGACCCCGATGTTCTCGTTGATATCTGCTTTTTCCCTCGGCAGATACGGTCGGGGACCTACGAGGCTCATCTCTCCCCTGATCACATTGAAGATCTGCGGGAGTTCATCCAGAGAACTTTTTCTGAGGAAGCGCCCGATCCTGGTGACCCTCGGGTCGTCCTTAAGTTTCCATGTCTGCTCCCATTCGTTCCGGAGAGTTTCGCTGTCTTCGAGCATCTCCTTCAATTTTTCTTCGGCGTCTCTGTACATAGTCCTGAACTTGTAACAGCGGAAGGTTCTCCCTTTTTCTCCGATCCTGTCATGTGCGTATATTGCAAGCCCGGGGGTCTCGATTCTTATTAACATTCCGATGAGGCCGATGAGCGGGAGGAGAACCGGCATTGCAAGAATGCTCATGGACATATCAAAGAGCCTTTTAACAGACCTGTTTGTAACTGACTTAAGATTATTTTTTATATGCATCAGGAATATCTGTTCAAGGAAGAGATGGAAAAGGTCCGTATTCAGCAGGGCAATGCCCTTCAGATCAGGTATTACCATAGTGTTTGCGATGGTGTTTTGAACCTTTGCTGTCAGGAGAGAGAGTTTTTCAGGAGACAGAGAAGGGATTGCAATGATTACTGTCTTGATGCCGAGTTCCCTGACAAGCCACGGGAACTTATCCACGCCGGCAAACACCTTTTTCCCTTTGACGGCAGTTCCTATCATTTCCTTGTCGTCATCAAGAAAGCCTACAACGTCGTATCCCATGTGCTTTTCCCGCTCCAGTCCCTCCATTACCAGTTTGCCTGCGTTTCCCGCGCCTATGATCAATATTCTTTCCCGCCATATGCCTGCCCGGTAGAGGACTTTCTTGCCCCAGAGGCGGAAGACAGGGAAAATAAACAACGACACTACCCACAGATTCAGCAGTACTATCCGGGACATTATGTCGCCCATCTTGCCCAGCGTTACAATAGCCAGCAGCGTTATACCGGCGAGTGACACTGACTTTGTAAGGCTTCTTACTTCGTCCCAGAAAGGGAGACTGCGGATGTAAAGGGCTTCGAAAGACAGGATAGAGATAAAGATGACCGGTATCCACCAGAAGGAAATAAAATGGAGGTATGAGAAACTGAGGAGGGGCAGGTTGGACATGAAATAAGGCATGACCTCTGCCCGCAGGACCCAGGCAATAAAAAGCGACGTATAAAAGGCCAAAAGATCAATGAAGATAAGGCAGAAGATCTGAAAAAGCCTCGTTATAAACTTAACGATCTCCGTCATCCCAGAAGTAACCCGCTCCTGTACCCTGCATATTTTGCCGCAGACTCCAGTAAAATATACGGTATCCAGAGATATCTGTGCCGTTTTACCGCAAAAAGCATCTGCTCCCGGATAAACTTTTTCCCTTCTCCCTCTGCCCGGGCATGCTGCAAGACCCATTTATGGGTCTTCAGGGAAGAACCTATAGTATAATAACGTCTGAATTGCTTTAAAAGCGAATAGTTATGGGAATGGATGACCCGTGCTTCGGGGACATAGACAACCTTGAAGCCGGTCAAAATCAATTTTGCAGCGATCAGCATGTCTTCATTAGCCCTGATATCCTCGGGAAACTTCCCTGCCCTCAGAAAAAGCTCTTTCTTGATCGCAGAACATACGTTGCTGAAAAAAAATGTTTTGATTCCGAACTTGGGTATATCGTCGATCCCTCTGGTCGCACCATAGGCAGGGTAATTGAAATATCTCGCAAACGCTTCTAATGGTGACGCATCAGGCGCCGGTATATGCCGTCCGAATGCCGCTGCAATATCAGGAATTTGCAGGGGTGAAGTTAAAGCGCCCAGCAGTTTTTCATCTGCCGGAAGCGCATCCTGCGTCATAAACACAAGGACATCGCCGGAGGCTTCAGCAGCCGCCAAATTCCTTGTTTTTCCGTGGTTAAAGGAACGTTCCGGAATTATTATAGTCCTTGCGCCGAAGTCCCTTGCAATGCCGACAGTATTATCTGTCGAGGTGGAGTCAATGACAATTATTTCGTGCGGACGGCTTTCCTGTGATAAAAGGGCAGAAATGAGTCCGCCGATTGACGGGCTGGCATTGAGAGTCGGTATCATTACGGAGATCTTCATGCGGTTCTATTGTATCACAGCGTTGTTAATCCAAAAAATGCATTTACAAATGAAGGAAAGAAGTATATGTGCAGAAAAAGCTTTTATATCGCCTCCTTTCTAAGACATAAACAGCAAAAAAATATCATTTTAGCCGCGGATTATGGTATAAAATAGTATATGTCCCGATGAATAAGGAGAATGAGAAACCCATCGTGGAAATTTTTACTGACGGTGCATGCAGCGGCAACCCCGGGGTCGGCGGTTATGGGATAATATTAAGGTCCGGTGAACTTGAAAAAGAACTCTCGGGCTGTGAGCCGCATACAACGAACAACCGCATGGAACTCTCGGCTGTTATTAAGGCACTCGAAGCACTCAGAAAACCCTGCAGGGTGAAGGTAGTTACCGATTCCAATTATGTCGTAAAGGGCATAACTTTATGGATCTCCCTGTGGCTTAAGAATAACTGGCAAAACAGCCGGAAGCAGCAGGTTGTCAATAAGGATCTGTGGATAAGACTTCTTGAGATGTCGCACCTCCATGAAATTCAGTGGGAGTGGATAAGGGGCCACAATGAGCATGCCGAGAATGAACGATGCGACCGGCTCGCAAAGACTGCGATTAAAAAGTGTAAAAAGGAATTGTTGCAGGGCCGGGCATGAAAAATATTGAGATCAAGAACCTGACGTGCATGTTCCTGATGGCAGTCCCGAGCCTGAAGGACCCGAACTTCGAGCGCACCGTTATACTGATCTGCGATCATTCAAAAGACGGTGCGTTCGGACTCGTCATAAACCGGGTTCTTTTAAGCAGCTTTGTCCCGCTGCACGGCGGACTCGATATCCAGGAGTGCCTGATAGACCTGCCTGTATTCTACGGTGGCCCTGTCAAGCCGGAGCAGGGATATATCCTCTATTCGTCTTCGGATATTTACTACCCTTCGATAAAGATCAACGATTCCATTGCATTGACGACCGCCAAGGAATTACTTATCGATATCGCCGCAGGGAGAGGCCCGCAGAAGTTTCTTTTCGCCCTCGGCTTTGCCGGATGGGCTCCCGGACAGCTTGAGTATGAACTCATGATGGACAGCTGGCTTATTGCCCCGGCAAACAACAAAATAATTTTTGATACGCCGGTGGATGAACGATGGAAGGCGACAGCCGACCTGATAGGAGTTGACCTGACGAGGGTATTTTGCAGGCAGGGGATGGTATAGAGTTGACAATTTTATCTTAATTTTATTATCTTATCTATCTTACTAACAATTGAGGAAGGTGACGTGATGAGGACTCTTTTTGCTAAAAAGGATGATGTAGTTCGTAAATGGTATCTTGTCGATGCCAGCGATGCTGTTCTCGGAAGACTTGCTGTGAAGGTTGCCGGATATCTGACCGGAAAGAATAAACCGGTCTACACGCCGAATATCGATACAGGTGATTTTATTATAGTTATCAATGCGGATAAAATAAGGCTTACGGGAAGGAAGCTCGATAACAAAGTCTATTATTCGCACTCGGGGTTCCCCGGCGGCCTGAAAGCGGAAACCGCAAGGGAGCGCATTAAGCGGTATCCTGAGAAGATGGTCACATCCGCCGTATGGGGCATGATTCCAAAGGGAAGGCTCGGAAGGGCCATGATCAAGAAGCTTAAAGTATACAGGGGTTCGGAACACCCACACGAGGCGCAGAAACCGGAACCTTTGTCCATATAATAAAAACAGGCAAAATCATTAAAGGAGTAATTCATGGCCGAGATACAGTACAACGCTACCGGGAGAAGAAAGACATCAGTGGCGAGGGTCACCATGACAGCGGGTGACGGACAGATTATCGTCAATAACAAACCTGCGGATGTCTACTTCCCGAGGGAAACTTTGAGGATGGTGATCCGTCAACCTATCGAACTCGCAGGGATAACAGGCAAGTATAATGTGTCCGCAACTGTTACCGGAGGCGGTCTCACAGGGCAGGCGGGGGCTGTCAGGCACGGCATTGCAAGGGCTATCGTTGACATGAATAGCGACCTTCGTGTGAGACTCAAGAAAGAGGGTTTCCTCAGGAGAGACCCGAGGGAAAAGGAAAGAAAGAAATACGGACAGAAGGGCGCGCGCAAGAGATTCCAGTTCTCCAAGAGATAATTTCAGCACACGGAATGTTGCAGACAGAATACAGGAAATGAAGGAAAATCAGCATCATTTATCCGATTCCGAACAAGTAAAAACCCTGTCTGCTGTCTGCTATCTGCTGCCCACGGGAATATGATTCGTGTCTTCATATGCGGCGGAAGCGGTTACACCGGAGGTGAACTGCTGCGCATCCTCTTAAACCATCCTGAAGTTGTCGTCACAGGAGTGACTTCGGAAAAATCAGCGGGGAAATCCGTAACCGATCTTTTTCCGCACCTGCGTAACTGTACAAAGCTTGTTTACGAACCATTGCGTGTCCGGGAGATCACTGGAAAGGCAGACCTCTTTTTCCTGGCCCTTCCGCACGGGGAATCCCAGGAGGCGGCGGATTTCATTTTTACTCACGGGAAGATGGTCGTGGACCTCTCTGCCGATTACAGGCTAAGGAATGCCGGGACGTATACCAAATGGTACGGGGTTCCCCACAAATATCAAAAGACCCTGAAAAGGGCTTTGTACGGCTTGCCAGAAATATACCGGAGCAGGATCCGAAAGGCAAAGCTGATTGCAAATCCGGGGTGCTATCCGACGGGCGCGGTACTGGGCCTGTTGCCTGCGATCAAACATCGTTTAATAGACACGGCATCGATTGTGATCGATTCGAAGTCGGGAGCAAGCGGAGCCGGCAGGAAAGCGGATGTTGCCGTGTCTTATTGTGAAGTAAACGAAGGGTTTAAGGCTTACTCCGTCGGTACCCACCGACATACGCCCGAGATCGAGCAGGAACTCTCACTGCTGTGCGGGAAACCGGTTGCCGTCGATTTTACGCCTCATCTGCTGCCCGTTGACCGTGGCATCCTGACGACGATTTATGCGCGGCTTGCAGGGAGGGCGACCGTTGATGAACTGTCAAAAATCTACAGGAGCGTTTATAAGGGAGAGCCGTTTGTCAGGGTGCTCGACTACGGTCTTTACCCCAATATCAAGCATGTCGGCGGCACGAACTTCTGTGATATCGGGCTGAAATTGAATGAAAGGACTAATACCCTGATTATCATTACCGCAATCGACAACCTTGTAAAAGGCGCTTCAGGGCAGGCTGTGCAGAATATGAATATCATGCTGGGCGTTGAGGAGACGACAGCGCTCGACTCAGTGACGGTATTTCCTTAAATCAAAGAGTGCAGACATTGTTCAAAAAATTATTTAACTCGATGGATCGATTAAAATATCTTTCATCGCTTTCAGGATAAAAAATATTCATTTAACCATCAGCGGAATATACACTAAGGTATCGACAAATAATTTTTCGAACAACATCCACATTCTTCAAATGCATTTTTAGGTTAACAAATAAAAGTATACATGACAATGTTCCCTAAAGGTTTTCTTTTTTCAACAGCAGAAGCCGCAATCAAAAAACCCGGCCGTAAGGACCTTGCTCTCATTTATTCCGGGAAGGAAGCGGACATGGCGGGTGCTTTTACTACGAATAAAGTGAAGGCTGCGCCCGTGAAGCTTGACATGAAAAGGATCAAATCAGGCAAAGGGCAGGCCATTGTCATAAACAGCGGCAATGCAAATGCATGCACAGGTGAAAAAGGCCTCGAAGACGCCGGTAATATGGCCAGTCTCGTTGCGGATGCCTTAAAGATAAAATCTTCTCTCGTGTATGTCTGTTCCACGGGTGTTATTGGAACCCCGATGCCTATGCGCCGGATAAGAGCGAAAATTCCGGAACTCGCCCGCAATCTTGGAGCGTCTTCTCCGGAGGATGTGGCCACCGCGATAATGACGACCGACACACGCCCCAAGATAGTTAAGAGGAGCGTAAAGGTCGGTAATAAAACGGGCGTTATTGCAGGCATTTGCAAAGGAGCGGGAATGATAAACCCCCGGATGGCGACAATGCTATGCTTTATCCTGACGGATATCGCGGTTGACCGGAAGACGCTTGGTAATACACTCATGGATGCGGTAGGCAAGTCCTTCAACAGGATCACTATAGACGGCGACATGTCGACTAACGATACGGTGCTTATGATGGCAAACGGCATGCTCGGCAACGATGCGATTACCGAAAGATCTGCTTTGTATCCCGGGTTCAGGAAGGCCTTGAATGAGATTGCGCTCGGATTATCGGCGTTGATAGTAAAGGACGGCGAAGGCGCGACCAAGTTTGTCGAAATAGAGGTGAAGGGTGCAGGGAGCGAAGCAGATGCGCAAAAGGCTGCTTTTGCAGTTGCAAATTCAAACCTTGTAAAAACGGCTATATACGGGAATGACGCCAACTGGGGCCGCATCATGGCTGCGCTCGGATATTCCGGGGCGGACATCAGGGAAGAGAAGACGGATATCTATTTCGGGAAGGTGCACGTTGTCCATAAAGGTACGGCAACCGGCAGGGACGAAAAGGCTGCCCGGGTCTTAAAGAAAAATGATATTAAGATCGTCATCGACCTCCATATCGGCGGTTCTGCCGCAAAAGTACTTACCTGTGATCTCACGGAAGACTATGTCAGAGTGAATGCCGAGTACAGGACATAGCATTCTGCCGGGGAATTTCCTTGACAAATGCAGCCCGGCAATGGTATTAAATGCAAATGCCTTATCATCTCCCCTAATGCCGCCGTCCAATTCCCACGGATGGCGGTATTCAATTTTCATCCAGGATTATTTATAATTATGAGTTAGAGCGTAATAAGTTCGTATTTCCGGCTTCCCAACCCGAGTTTCTCGGATTCTTCGATCTGCAGATGGTACGGTTTTTCACTGAGTCTGAAAAGTACGTCGTCTCCCCTTGCCATGTTCCTGTCTCCTGCCGCAGACTGGGGGAGAGGGGGAGATTTCAAAAGCATGTCTATGCTTGCCTGCTCCACTGAGACGATATCATCCGATATGAGTATCCCCTGGTCCTGTATTACCGGCACGTCTGCCGTGGGCATGCAATCGCATTCAGGCTGTATCTCGGTCAGGAAATTTATATAGACGACCTTGTTCTTCCCGAATGTCCCCAGAACGGTCTTTGCAGCCTCTGCCAGGGAACGCATGAAACGTTCCGCGTCACCAGGAAGAGAAAGCCCTCCCGACTGGCAGACACGCTCGCATCTGCCGCATCTCCAGCATTCATCGCTGTTCCATTTCAACTCGTCGTCGATAAACTTGATGACATCAAGGGGGCATATCTCCATGCATTGATAGCAGAGTTCACATCCCTCCTTATCCCATGCAAGCACGCCTTCTCCCATCGTATGCATTGCGCCCCGCCCGCATTTCCAGCCGCAGTCCCGGTGTCTCGAACTCACCCCGCCCATAGCAATATTCTTTATTGCGCCTGCATATCCTGCCTGTATATGTCCCTTAACATGGGAGCATACGACCATTGCCGGCACGTCGTATATCACGCTTGCAACAGCGATCTCTTTGAGGATGTCCCCTGCCTTAACCAAGATGTTGTCATTACCATACAGCCCGTCGGCAAGGACAACCGGCGCTCCGACCGAAAGATGGTTTATGCCGTTCTGGTTGGCGACCTCCAGGTAATCGAGACCCTTGATCCTCACCGAATCCGTCACAAAAGGTTTTGCGCCCAGGCATTTCAGCGCATCAACGATCTTCCTGAGAAAAACAGGCCGCACGACCCTGTGTGCGCCTTCGGATCCCCAGTGGGTCTTCACGGCGACCCACTCGTCGCGCTCAAAATAATTCGACAGATTGGACTCTTTTAAAAGCCGTTCCAGCTTGCCCGGCATACTCTCATCATATTTCCACTTTACCGCCCTTGACGATGCAAAATATACCTTAGACATATATCCTCCTTTTAAAGCCCGGATAATACTGCAATGACCCTTTTTGCAGCCCGAAAAGTTACGCTACAATAATAATTGGTCTTATTATATCAATTTAATAGTTTAAATTTAGACGGGAGTCTTTGTAAAATGTCAAAAATATGAAACAGAGGAGGACCCTGTGTATATATTAGAAAACATAACAATGGTTGAGTTCAAAAGATATCTTAAGCAGACGAAGACGATCGTATTTCCTTTCGGCACCATAGAAGAGCACGGGAGTCACCTTCCGTTGAATACCGATTCTCTCATTATTCAGGAATCCCTGAAATCAGCGGCAAAGAAAAAGAAATTCTTTCTTGCGCCGATCAGTTATTACGGCGTCTGTACTACAACTAAAGACCATCCGGGAACGATAAGCATAACTCCGGAAACGCTGAGACGGCTCTCCCTTGATCTTATTATGGACGCCTATAAAAAGGGGTTAAGGAATGTCCTGCTCATTTCAGGCCACGGCGGCAGCCTTCATATGTCCGCTCTTAAGGAGACCGCCGAAATCCTCATAGAGCAATTGAAAGGTATAAAAATTGCGGTCTTTTCTCCCTACGACCTTCTGTGGAAAGAGCTGTCTGCTCTTGCAGAAACGCCGAATGATTCCCATGCAGGTGAAATCGAGACTTCGATGATGCTTTATCTGGCGACCGGACTGGTAAAGGGCAGGGCGGCTGAAGAATATCCCAATATCCCGAGACCGTTTGTCGTAAAAGACAAGATTAAATACTGGCCCGGCGGCGTTTGGGGAAATCCGGGAAAAGCGTCAGCGGAAAAAGGCAAAAAGGCGATGAAGCTGATTACCGACAAGATTATCGAAGTACTTGACAGGATCGAAGGACTGAAGCGGCAAGAGAACATGTCTCCTTGATTTCCCCGGCTTAATTCCTTTATGCTTCCTCCTACATGAAAAAGGAAGAGGTCGATTTCCTCATTATCGGAAGCGGCGTTGCGGGCCTCAGAGCCGCGATAGAGCTTGCTCCGTATGGTAATGTCCTTGTCGTGACAAAGGACAGGCCTGCCGAGAGCAGCACCGAATATGCCCAGGGAGGTATTGCCGTTGCCCTGAGCGATGAAGACGAAGTGGGCATTCATTTCGAGGACACCCTCAGGGCAGGAGACGGTCTTTGCAGGGAAGACGCCGTAAAGGTGCTCGTTGAAGAAGGTCCCGAGAGGATACTCGAACTCATCTCATGGGGCGCGGAATTCGATAAAGAGGGGACGAAACTCGACTTCACCATGGAGGCTGCACATTCGAGGAAGAGGGTGCTTCATGCCCATGGCGATTCAACGGGCAAAGAACTGGAAAGGGTTTTGCTCAATAAGGTCCGCTCGTTCCCGTCTGTGAGGAAATACCCTTTTGCTTTTACCGTAGACCTCATTGTCCGGGACGGGACGTGTTGCGGCGCGTATATACTGAAGGGAAAAGAGATTGTCGCCCTTTTTGCGAAGGCTACTGTTCTTGCCACAGGAGGCGCAGGCCAGATATTTTCGAGAACCACGAACCCTGCGGTTACGACCGGAGACGGTATGGCCATCGCATTCAGGGCGGGCGCTGTCCTTGAAGATTGCGAGTTCATTCAATTCCACCCTACGGTACTGTTTGCTCCCTCAGCCCCCCAGTTTCTCCTCAGTGAGGCGATGCGCGGTGAAGGCGCGATCTTAAGGGACGTCAACAAAAAAGCGTTTATGAGGGAATATCACCCCGATGCAGAGCTTGCTCCGAGGGATATCGTATCAAGGGCCATCCTGTCGCAGATGGCCGCAACAAAGAGCAGCTATGTGTACCTGGATCTGACACATCTTGACGGAGCTTTTATAAAAAAGAGATTCCCGAGAATTTATGCGACATGCCTCCAGTACGACGTGAATATCATAAACGACTTAATCCCTGCTTGTCCTGCTGCCCACTATATGATGGGAGGCATCAAGACGGACCTTGACGGCGCATCGGGTTTAAGGGGTTTATTCGCAGCCGGCGAGGTTGCCTGTACGGGCGTACACGGCGCAAACAGGCTGGCATCGAACAGCCTGCTTGAAGGCCTTGTTTTCGGCGCCCGTGCGGGCCGTGCAGCAGCAGCCTTCGGTTTGGTAACGGTACGTCATGGAGAAGGGGAATCCGGCCGGTTCGACGGTAAAGATATCATTAGACATGAACCTGCCCAACTGGCGCTGTTCGACCGGGAGGAAATACGTCATGCACTCAGGAAACTGATGTGGAAGAGAGTGGGAATAATACGGTGTGATAAATCTCTGAGCGAAGCGAAGGATAAGCTCGATAAGTGGGACTTCATTCATAATGAGATGTTCATGACAAGACGCGATCTCGAACTAAAGAACATGCTGCTGGTCGCGCAGCTCGTCACGATGGCATCCCTCCTGAGAAAAGGGAGCGTCGGGGCCCACTACCGGTCCGATTTTCCTGATAAGGGAGACAACTGGGATAAACACATCATATTGAAGAAGTCGGGGCGCGAACCGGTGCATGATTTTATTCAGTAGAAGAATTGGGGATTTCTTCATGTGATTGCCTTAATAAGACACAAAATCATCTGCCCTAACGGTCAAAATGTAGTTGCCGGGTAGCAGAAACCGTTTATTTGCAGTTGCTTAAATCCGCTTCCTAAAGTAGAATTTGTTCATGGCGCATCATGGAGAGATGTGATGTCCAAGAAGCTTGCGCTTGAACGCTATCACTGGTTCCATGGCCAAATAAAGTCCGACCGTTACCCGAACGCCAGAAGACTTGCCGGGCATTTCGAAATATCCACTAAACAGGCGCAAAGGGACATCGAATTTCTGAGGGAAAGGCTCAGTGCGCCGTTTGTTTATTGCCATGAAAAAAGGGGATATTGCTACGAAGATACCGGATATGAACTGCCTCCGGTCTGGTTCAAAGAGGATGAGTTTCATGCCTTCTGTATTGCGCTCCGCCTTGCGGCAACGCTGCCGAATGAGAGCTTCAAGAATTCTCTCAACAATTTCCTCGATAAATTTCTTTCTTTCCGCTACATGGGCGCACTTCCCCGTCTGCCGGAGATCATGGAGAAGGTATCGGTAAAAAATATTCAATATTACAAGGTGGACGAAGCAATATTCCACAACACAGTAGACGCCCTGTTCAGAAATGACCCGGTAAAGATTTCATATCACAGCCCCCACAAAAACGAAACAACAGACCGTATTATTCTCCCCCTTCATCTCCTCTGCTATATGGGAAGCTGGCATGTAATCGCCTTCTGCACCCTGAGAAATGAACTGAGGGACTTTGCTCTTTCACGCATCATATCCATTGAAACTATTTCAGACAAGATAACCCTGCCGGATAATATGCCGTCAATTAAGGAATATATGAGGCAGAATTTCGGTCTGATAAGCGGTGAGAAATCGACAGAGGTCTGCCTGAAGTTTACGCCTGATGTGTCGTCCTGGATTTCAGAACAGATATGGCACAAGAAACAGGTTGTATCAAGAGATAATAATGGCAATCTGTTTCTCAAAATACCTGTATCGGACTTCAGAGAAATCAGCCGTGAAATCCTGAAATTCGGCTCAAGCGTCGAAGTCCTGTCCCCGAAGGAATTGCGGAACGAGATAAAAAAAGAAATAGAAAAGATGTCGGCAGTCTACCGGTAGGACATCATTTGGGGGAGTGGCAGTGGTACTATGGTAGCGAGGCATGAAAAAGAGCGAAGACAAAAGTTATTTCAGATATTTGGGAAAGCGGGCTTGATCTTCGACGGCGGAACTTGGGCGTGGGTATTTCAATTTACAAATCAGAAGGTTACAGGCTTGATGTCACAAATTGTGACTTCTAGTTGGAGTGGTATTCGTCGTGCTAATCCCTTGCATTTAGTCAGAAGGCTAATAAATTGTGAAGATTTCGCCCACAACCCGTAGGAAAGCATGTTTGGTAGCGAGAGGTCAGTTGACAAAGAGAAACGCATGATACATTTTTGGGCCAAGACAACTTCTGATAATAAGCTGGGCATTTCGGCATATGACCATATGCTGAATGTCGGGTGTGTAGCATATTGTATTGCCGACCTAACGCCGTTTCTTATTGAACGTTTTCAATTGCGATCAAACGTTGTGGCTGCGCTTGCCTCTCTCCATGACCTTGGCAAAATCACGCCAGGCTTTCAGCGTAAGTGTCCTGAATGGCTTGAGGAAAACAAGCTGTCCGAACTTGATCGTAAATGTCGATGGGATGTTATGGAGTCAGATCACGGAAAGGTTTCACATGCAACAATACAAGATTTTCTCCTGAAAAAAGGCGTAACACAGGATTCGGCACAATATCTGGCCGCGATTCTTGGGGCTCATCATGGTCGCATTAAATATTATCCGAATCCGCGAGGATATAGAACCAATCCTATTTCAGAAAATGACAGTGGTATTGATTGGAACGGTGAGCGACAAAAATGCGCTGAACAGCTTTGGACTGAGCTTCAGGGAGAAAGCACAGTCTGTCTTAGGGAGGAGGCCCCTGCCATCTGGTGGCTTGCGGGGCTCACGTCTATTGCAGACTGGATAGGATCGGATGAGAGATTCTTCTCTCCTGAGCGAAAAAGTTTTGCAGATGACCGAATTGATTCTGTTCTAAAAGCATTTGATTCTATCGGCTTTAGAATGCCTGAGATAATCCCGGATCTTTCATTTCATGACTTGTTCCATGAAAACGACAAGCCAAAAAATCTCTGGGCTGCAAACGAAATGCAGGAAAAGACAATTGCCATGATCGGTGATCCGGGAGTCTATGTTGTCGAAGCTCCGATGGGTACAGGCAAGACCGAAGCTGCTCTGTGGGCAGCCTATAAGCTCTTATCTGCAGGTAAAGCAACGGGCATATATTTCGCGCTTCCGACTCAGGCAACAAGTAATCGAATGCATTTACGTATAAAACAGTTTGTAGAACGGATTGCTCCTAAAGCAAACGAAAGCCGACTAATTCACGGCAATTCGTGGCTAATGGATCAAAAGGTTGCCTTGGAACCAGCTGCTTCGAGTGATGACAGGGAGGAAGGTGACGCGAGAACAGGCATAGACTGGTTCTCTTCAACAAAACGTGCCCTTATCGCTCCTTTCGGTGTCGGCACAATTGATCAGGCATTGCTCGGAGTCGTGGCTGCGAAACACTTCTTTGTGCGTCACTTTGCACTTGCGGGTCGGGCTGTACGGTAATTGTCCTTTCTGCCACATTGACAGGAAAGAGACTTGGGGAGATCATCGCCCTTCCCGATGACTCCTTAGACAATACGCATCTGCCCTATCCGCTCCTCACTGGTCGTAAAGAAGGCATGGAACTTGAACCGTTGGCTGCTGCACCACCTGAGTCTTACACTGTTAAAGTGGAATTTATCTCCACGACCAAAGCTGCTGAAGAGGCGATTATGCTTGCGCGAAAAGGTGGGGCTGTGCTCTGGGTCTGTAACACCGTTGATGAGGCTCAAAAACAATTCAAGGTACTCAAGGGATTGATAAAAGAAGCATTTCCGCTCGGTCTTCTTCACGCGCGATTTCCTTTCTGGAAACGTGAGGCAATAGAAGACGAATGGATGGCGCGATTCGACAAAAGCGGCAAGACAAGGTGCGGTTCAATTCTCGTCTCCACGCAGATTGTTGAACAAAGTGTTGACCTTGATGCTGACCTACTGATTACCGAACTGTCTCCGACCGATATGCTTTTGCAACGCCTTGGACGTCTCTGGCGACACGAACGGGCACATCGTCCGACTCATATTCCAAGGATATGTATTATTGAGGAGGAGAAAAACCTTGATGAGTTCCGGATGATGAAGCCAAACCATATAAAAGATACTCTTGGAGGAAAGGCTCATGTATATGATCCGTTTGTGCTTTTGCAAACGTTGCGATTATGGAAAAGCTATCCTGACATCGTTATCCCAACGCAGATACGTGAACTGCTCGAAGAAACATATCGCTTCAGAGAGGATGAGCCAGACGCATGGTGCACGTTATGTGATGATGCTTACGGCAAGAAATTAGCGCATCGGCAAAAAGCTCTTATGAGCAGCAATATTTGGAATGTTGCTTTGGAGGATGACGAAGGAGTTCAGACACGGCTTAACGAAATCGAGACCGTGTCTGTTGTCCTCTGCCAGAAAATCAATAAGAAAGAAGCATTATTTATTGATGGCACATCGGCCGATCTTGGTTCAGATAAGTTTCTGTTACCTACTGCTCAGGCAATCCACAGAAACCTTGTAAAAGTGCCTGAATATTGCTTTGACAACGCTGTGTCGTGCGATAGCTTTACTATGTACCTTCACGGCAAACAGACAGTAGGCATCATAAACAACGATAACACTGCTGAAGTGCGAGGCTTAAAAGACGGAATCAAGCTGCTCTATTCGAATAATATGGGCCTGCTTATTGAAGAAAAATCGAGAAAGGAGGAAGCATGAATGTTGCTTTTGATCCGTGGATACCAGTGATAGATACTTCAGGCAATCGAGACTTTTCGAGCCTGTATAGTGTGCTTACATAGGGTGAAAAGTATTCTGATCTTTCCGTTCGCCCTCATGAGCGGGTAGCCTTGATGCGGCTTTTTCTTTGTGTTGCTCATGCAGCCCTCGATGGGCCGAAGAAATATAACGATTGGCTTAATGTACCAAAGCTCTTGCCTGAAGCAGTGAAGAAGTATCTGGAGCACTGGAAAGATTCATTTGAACTGTTTCATCCGGAAAAGCCATGGTTGCAAATAGCGGGGTTGAGTAAGAGCACAGACGTGCAGAGTAAGTCTGACGATATTTCTGATTGGACGCCCGTCTCAAAACTAAACTTTTCTTATGCTACAGGAGATAATACTACGTTGTTTGACCACGCGGGAATGGGTGTCGACGAACGCAAAATACCCTCGCATGAAACTCTTCTTTCTATGTTAACATTTCAATGTTTTTCAGTAGGTGGTTTGATAGGGCAGGTTTATTGGAATGGTGTCAGATGTGGAGTGCTGGCTAATCCGAATAAAGATAATGGGCCAGTGAAGTCTTCTGATGCGCCATGCTCACCGGCCTCAATGATTCATGCATTTCTTCGCGGGAAGAATCTCATTGAGACAATTCACCTTAATCTGCCAACCTATGATGATGTCCGTTTCAGTTATGGGGAACGGATGATAGGGAAACCAGTCTGGGAAGTGGTTCCTACTTCAATGAAAGACGCATCAAGTATTGAAAATGCTACGACAACATATGTGGGGCGACTCGTGCCCATGACGCGTGTCATCCGCCTGCATCCAGCAGGAGAGAGAATGCTTCTTGGAGATGGGCTGACATACCCCTCGTTTGCTAATGGGTTTCCTCAAGAACCAACAGCGACGGTGATTATTAGAAGAAAAGCCCAAAAGGAAGAAAGGGGACTCCTGTCATATCGGCCTTCCAAATCTCTTTGGCGGGAGCTTGCGTCTCTTGTTATTAAACGCAATGCTGAAGGAATTGGCGGCCCCCTATCGCTTCGTGCTATTCACGACGGCGAAAACTGTGATCTTCAGGTTCTAGCTTTGGCGCGCGACAAGGCAACAATTGTTGATGCTGCCGAATCCGTCTTCCATATTCCATCAAAGTTGTTCACTCCGGAAGGCACAGTGGTGTATGAAGCGGAAACGAGGAAGGCTGAATCCACTGCCAGCCGCCTTGGATGGGCTGTTGAAGGCTATCGCTCAGAAACAGACGGTGGATGGGAGGGACGTCTGAAAAGTTCCGGGCCATCTAAGGGGAAGCTCAAGGCAAAGTTACATTCCAATGCTACCACATATTACTGGACTACTGTCGAAAGAAACTTATCGCTGCTAGTGGCACACATTGAGGTAATCGGCACAGATGCAGCGATACCAACACGTGAAATCTGGCGCAAGATGCTGTTTGCGACAGCCTGTGAAGCCTATCGCACTGTCTGTGGACAGGAAACACCTCGTCAGATACGGGCCTTCACCAAAGGCTGGCAGAGACTGACCTCTAAAAAGAATGAGAAAGAAGTAGAAACATCGGATATAAAGGAGGATGAAGTATGAGCGCATTTTTGGAGCGACTACGCCGACACGCTGACGATCGCGGAATGATGGCGAATCTTCGGTGCATTTTGGTAGACAGCAAAAAACATCGGGCTTGGCCGACATTAAACCGGATCGGAGTAAAAGTAACAAATGAGGTGGATGCCCTTGTTGCTGGGCTCTTCGCTACACACCCGGAAGAGACGCATGATGGTAACTTTGGGACAACCTGCAAGGTCATCGAAAACCGTCGAGGTGACAAGCGAAGCGACGACAACAAACTGACTCCCACGGAACGGCGGTTTCAGCACCTTCTGTCCGCAGAAAAGGGCGACGAACTTTACAAGCGGGTGACGAGGATGGTACTTATGGCCAAGTCTCAAGGGGTGGACATCAACTATGAGCAGCTTGCGACCGACCTACGACGCTGGACTGACCGGACTAAAACCGAATGGGCTGCTGCTTTTTGGACGCCGGGCGCTGAACCCATTGCCGAGGAGGACGCATGACCTGGCTTGCACGTCTTGAAGTTGATGCGGAAATATCTCGATCTGAAGGTATGCGGGATAGCTATGACTGGCACAAACGGCTCTGGGAATGTTTCCCCAATGTGCCAGATCAGAAGCGCGCAGAAATAGGTTTTCTTACCCGAATTGATTCGCTTGAACGGGCGTTCCGTCTTTGGGTTATGGCAAGGCGAAAACCGGAACGACCTCAATGGTGTCCCTCTGAAGGCTTTGCACTAAAAAAGATTGCTTCCTCGTTTCTCACTAACCGTTACTACGCCTTTGACCTACGAGCCAACCCCGTGAAGACAATTGTGCAGCGAGGTACTAACGGAGAAACCTTGTTTCGAGGTAATGGAAAGCGGAAGTGTGGTAAGCGGATTCCATTGGTTAAGCCGGAAGAACTCCGCGCATGGCTTGATCGTAAAGCGATTGCTGGAGGATTTCGAATTGTTGAAGACAAGCCGCTTGAAATAACCCCAATGGTAGAAAGCTATTTCCGTCAGAAAGGACACGCAGCTTACCATGGCGGCGTCCAGTTCAGAGGGGTATTGGAGGTAACCAACCCCGCGCAATTTTCTGACACCTATCATACCGGCATCGGCAGCGCCAAGGGATTTGGTTTCGGCCTGCTATTGCTTGCACCCGTAAAACTATAACAATAATTTTGTTAAAGGAGAACGAATTATGAAACATCTGGAACTTCACATCATTCAGTCAGTCCCGGTCGCCTGCCTCAATCGCGACGATCTCAATTCCCCCAAAACAGCCGTCTTTGGCGGTGTCCAGCGGGCGCGGGTCTCAAGCCAATCATGGAAGCGCGCGATCCGGGAGATGGCAAAGGAAATTGCCCCTCAGCATTTCAAGGGTGAGCGAACCCGATTGATGTTTGAACCCCTTTTCAAAGAGATGAAAACAGCCGGTCTGTCAGATTCTGATGCTGATGATGGAGCGCAGAAGATTATTGATGCATTGGTGAAGCTCGACTCCAAAGCTACCGATAAGGTGAAGTCAACAACCCTATATTTCATGTCTCCGCTCGAGCTTCAAACCCTTGCTATAGCTTATGCAGACACAAAGGATGTAAAAAAAGCACTGAAGTCGGTCGACGCTAAATCTTTGAAGGATGCCGCTGACATCTCCATTTTCGGACGCATGGTTGCTAATGATCATTCTTTGACAATCGAGGCGGCATCAATGTTTTCACACGCGCTTTCCACTCATAAGGTAGACAATGAAATTGACTTCTTTGCCGCAGTGGATGATTTGCAACCAAAAGAAGAGTCTGGCGCCGGGATGACCAGCACGCTGGAATTCAACTCTGCCACTTATTACCGTTTTGCTGCCCTCAACTTTGACATGCTGGCTGATGTTGAACACCTTGGCGCTATGACTAAAGAAGAAAGACAAAGCGTGGTTCGTACCTTCGTGGAGGCGACCATCAAGGCAATCCCCGGTGCTCGTAAGAATACCATGAACGGAAATACAATGCCGGTGTATGTATTCGGTGTGATACGTGAAAAAGGACATCCTATCCAGTTGGTCAATGCCTTTGAGAGTCCGATACGTTCTACATCAGGGTATGCAACAAAGTCAGTAGAATTGCTTAAGACAGAATATGCGAAGCTCAAAGATATATGGGGGATCGAAGCGGTTGTCGAAAAGGCGATTCCCGATATCAGCATAAAGACCTTTCTTGATACGGTGGTGGAACATGTCATCTGATAAAAGCTTTCTGGCTATAATGCTTGAAGGGCCTCTTCAATCATGGGGCTTCGATAGTCAGTACAATCACCGTAATACCGGCTTGATGCCGACAAAAAGCGCCATTGCCGGAATATGCTGCGCTGCACTTGGCTTGCCCCGAGGAAGCGAAAGGGAGCAAGAATTTATTACAGAGTTCGGAAAGGTGCGGCTAACCGCAATCGCCATCCCTCGAAATGGTTTAAAGAAGCCTCTTGCCGTCAACCGATTGCAGGATTATCACACTGTACAAAACACGAGGAAGGCTGACGGCAAGATAAAGGACTGTCATATAACTCACCGACAGTACCTGACTGACGCTTCATTCGGAATCATTCTTGAAGGGGATAACAACCTGCTGGTGAAAATTGCGTCAGGGCTTTCTGATCCTGTTTGGGGTCTGTGGCTTGGACGCAAAAGCTGTATTCCCTCTGCTCCTGTGCTGGCAGGGTTACGGGATATGCGGGAAGAGGCATTGCAGTTACTTATCGGTGATACGTCACTTGAGTCTTTTATACGACAGGAGGATGCTGAATCCTTTGCAGAAGGTGGTGACTCATTACCGGATCAACCGGTTTCATTTGCTACTGATAGAAGAATGTTCTCGCCCAGAAGAGTGAGGACACTTCACGGACGTTAGTAAAGAAGACATTTAGATCCGTGCTGCCAAAGCCCTCGGCTGTGGGCTTATGCTGGTAAGGCGGGTATAAAGTGGGGAATGAGGAGGCTGGATGACGGGCACACAATTAACAGTTTTTGAAGGTAAAAAAATCCGCAGGTATTGGGATGAGGATAGCAAGAAGTGGTTTTTCTCTATTGTTGATATCGTGTCTATTCTGACAGGCAGCCCCAATCCAAGAAGTTACTGGAAGGTGTTGAAAAACAGATTAAACAAAGAAGGAAGCGAGTTGGTTACAAAATGTAACCAACTGAGAATGCAGGCTGCTGACGGCAAGTATTATCTTACGGATTCGGCTGACACAGAGACCATGTTCAGGATCATCCAGTCCATTCCTTCACCGAATGCAGAGCCCTTTAAATTATGGCTCGCCCGCGTCGGATATGAACGGGTTGAAGAAGCCGAAGACCCGGAGATTGCGATAGATCGCGCCATGCATATGTATCTCAAGAAAGGTTATTCACCTGACTGGATTAATATGCGCCTCAAAAGCATTGAGATCCGTAAGGCTTTGAAGGACGAATGGCGCAGACGAGGGGTAAAGGGCACAGATGAATTCGCCATACTGACAGATGACATTACCTTTGCGTGGGCAGGCTTGAATACAAAACAGTATAAAAAATACAAGGAACTGAAAAAGGAAAGCCTGCGTGATAACATGACCAATCTTGAGCTGGTGCTGAATATGCTCGCAGAGGCAAGCACAACGGAAATTTCAGAAGTTAAGAAGCCGGAAACTTTTCATGAAAATAGAACGGTTGCGCGTGAAGGCGGAGGCGTAGCGCGAAAGGCACGAAAAGAAATTGAGGCGCGCACCGGCAGGAAAGTGATCTCAAAGGAGAATCATCTTTCTTCTATAGAGAGCCGGAAAAAATTGGAGAAGAAATGAGTGAGCCGATTCTTCCTCCCCTCAAGCCGATTCCGATAAAAGATCGTGTTTCGACAATCTTCCTCGAAAAAGGAAATCTCGACGTCCTTGACGGGGCTTTTGTGGTAATCGACAAGAATGGAGTTCGGACGCATATCCCTGTCGGTGGAGTCGCATGCCTTATGCTGGAACCGGGGACACGTGTCTCGCATGCTGCGGTAACATTGGCCTCGCGTGTCGGCTGCCTTCTTGTATGGGTGGGAGAGGGAGGCGTCCGCCTGTATGCTTCAGGGCAGCCGGGGGGAGCGAGGGCAGACCGACTTCTCTATCAGGCAAAACTGGCATTGGATGATGAGGCCCGGCTGAAAGTAGTTCGCAAAATGTATGAGTTGCGTTTCAAAGAGAAGCCGCCGGAAAGGCGAAGCATTCAGCAATTACGTGGGATCGAAGGAGTTCGGGTCAGAAAAATGTATGAACTCCTTGCCCGTCAATACGGCGTGTCATGGCGTGTCCGCAATTATGATTACGATGATTGGGGAAGCGGCGATCTGCCCAATAAGTGTCTTAGTTCAGCAACTGCATGTCTCTACGGGATCTGCGAGGCTGCGATTCTTGCAGCGGGATACGCTCCGGCTGTCGGCTTTATCCATACGGGTAAACCTCAGTCCTTCGTTTATGATATTGCAGATATATTCAAGTTTGAGACTGTCGTGCCTGTTGCGTTCCGTATTGCTTCAAAAAATCCCAAGGAGCCGGAGCGTGAAGTAAGACTTGCGTGCCGCGACTCGTTCCGGCAAACAAGAGTTCTTCACAGAATTATTCCGACGATTGAGCAAATACTTGCAGCAGGAGGCATGGAGAAGCCGCAACAGCCCGAAGAGTCGGTATCTCCCGCAATCCCCAATAAGGAGAATATAGGCGATGCTGGTCATCGTGGTTGAAAATGTGCCGCCTCGTCTTCGTGGCCGCCTTGCAATCTGGCTGCTTGAAGTGCGGGCAGGAGTATATGTCGGCCAGGTCTCCAGACGTGTGAGGGAGATGCTTTGGGATACGGTGATGAAGGGATGTGGCCAAGGAAATGCAGTAATGGCTTGGAGCACAAACACGGAATCAGGTTTTGATTTTCTAACGTGGGGTGTAAATCGAAGAGAACCTGTATCGTTGGATGGAATAAAACTGGTGTCTTTTTTGCCCGAAAATAATGAAGCACTGGATACAAAAGATTTTTGATGATTTTGCCGGTAGATTGTCGATCTTTGAAAACACTGAGTGATTTCACGGAGTTATAGGAAGTATGTTCCCCACACACGTGGGGATGAACCAGGGGAGAGCGTGCCTGACCAGCTCCGCATCGAATGTTCCCCACACACGTGGGGATGAACCGCCTTCGCGAGTCGAATATCTGCCGGAACGCATATGTTCCCCACACACGTGGGGATGAACCGGCAACGGGCGATCTTGCACAAGGATTAGAGATATGTTCCCCACACACGTGGGGATGAACCGAAGAGCCGCTTGTTCCCTTTATATTCGTCCTTATGTTCCCCACACACGTGGGGATGAACCGCCGGCGATCTCCTGGACTCTCCTGATCGATACATGTTCCCCACACACGTGGGGATGAACCGGACTTGCCGATTAAAAACATCATCGGCGAGGAATGTTCCCCACACACGTGGGGATGAACCGGCGGTGGAGCAGGGCAACGTATCCGCGCAGGAATGTTCCCCACACACGTGGGGATGAACCGTAGAGTCCTGCAATACTGTAGAACCTGTAACTATGTTCCCCACACACGTGGGGATGAACCGGAGGTAGAAAAATGGCTCAGATCAACGGAGCAATGTTCCCCACACACGTGGGGATGAACCGCCCATATAGGGCGCAAAGTCCAGCAGGAAGGCATGTTCCCCACACACGTGGGGATGAACCGAAATCTACAATGCCGTTAAAGACGTATGGCCGATGAACCGCCTTGAATTCAGGGGGTGGGGAGCCTCACAGTGAGCTTTATTTGCACTGCTACGGCGTTTTGATATCGTAGGTCTTGATTTTCCGGTGGAGGTTGCTTCTTTCGATATCGAGTATTTCGGCGGTCTTTGAGACGTTCCAGTTGTTTTCCTCAAGTTTTTTGGTGATAAAATCTTTTTCAAATTCATCTCTTGCCTCTTTTAAGGTATTGAAGGAAAAATAATCCGAACGGGCGGTCTCCCCCATGACAATGTTCTTTGGTGTTATCGAAGAAGAAGGAGTCATAATGACAAGTCTCTCTATTATGTTCCTCAGCTCCCTGATATTGCCCGGCCAATCATACGCTTCAAGAAGCTTCAATCCATCGTCGGTTATTCTCTTCGGTTTCTGCCCGTACTCAATCGCAAAATATTCGAGAAAATACCCGACGAGTTCCCGTATGTCGTCTTTTCTCTCCCTGAGGGGAGGCAAATAAATAGGGATGACGTTCAGCCTGTAGAGCAGATCCTCCCTGAAATTGCCCTTCTTCACCTCTTCTGCAAGGTCTTTGTTAGTAGCGGAGATGATCCTCACGTCCACCTTGATATTCCTGTTCCCGCCGACCCGCTGGAACTCCTGTGTCTCTATCACCCTCAGGACTTTCGACTGGGTCGAGAGGGACATATCGCCTACCTCATCGAGGAAGAGCGTGCCTTCATCGGACAGCTCAAATTTGCCTTTCTTCCTCTCAAATGCGCCGGTAAAAGAACCCTTTTCATGGCCGAACAGTTCGCTCTCTATCAGTTCCTGCGGAATTGCCGCACAGTTCATCTCGATGAAGGGTTTGGCCGACCTGGGGCTCTGCTCATGCAGAAGATGTGCGACAAGCTCCTTGCCCGAGCCGCTCTCGCCGAGTATCAAGACCCTGCTGTTGCTCTTCGCCGCCATATCAACCTCTTCTCTGAGCTGTATGACTTTGGGGGAATTCCCCACAAGTCTCCATCTCCTTGTCAGATCCTGTTTGAGGGCCTTATTTTCCATTTCGAGCGTTCTTTTTTCGAGTGCCCTTGTTGCGGCGAGCAAGACTCTTTCGAGAGAGAGAGGTTTTTCGAGGAAGTCATAAGCGCCGGATCTTGTTGCCTTGACAGCCAGCTCTATATTCCCGTGGCCGGAGATCATGATTACCGGAAGACCGGCTTTTATATCCTTTATTTCCTTCAGCGTTTGAATGCCGTCGATGCCGGGAAGCCAGATATCGAGCAGGATTAAATCAGGACTCTGTTCCTTTAATAGCTTAAGAGCCTCTTCCCCTGAACCGGCCGTAAGGACATCATACCCTTCATCCTCGAATATCCCGGAGAGGCTTTCACGTATGCCTTCTTCATCATCCACTATTAAAATGACGGACTTGTTCATTCAAAGCTCCTCATGGGAACCTCAATTGTAAATACCGTTCCCTTCGGTTTGTTGTCTTTCACACTTATCCGACCTCCGTGCTCTTTGACGATTCTGTATGCTATGGCAAGGCCAAGGCCTGTACCGTCCTTTTTCGTCGAGAAATACGGCAGGAATAATTTCTCCTTGTCCGCATTTCTTATGCCCGGACCGTTATCGGATATTTCGACAACCGCCCTGTTGGAAGGCGAATCAAAATCCAGCGCAACATGGATTCTGCCCGTGTTCGTCATTGCCTGAATCGCGTTATCGAAAATATTTATCAGGACCCGCCTGAACTGTTCCCCGTCTATTTCTACCGGAGGAGGATTATCAGGGGCTGAAACATATATTTCGAGATCTTTGAAGTCTTTGTAGAGATTTACCACTTCTTCTATTATGTCAGTCAGGGATGCCGGAATTTTCTGTATTTCGGGCATCTTGCCGAATTTTGAGAATTCATCAACCAATTTTTTCAGGCTGTCGACCTCCTTCACTATCGTCCTTGCAGAGCGGTGAAAAACTTCGTCAAAGTCAGCATCCCTGTGCTCCCATTTTTTTATCATTCGTTCCGCAGAGAGTTTGATCGGAGTCAAGGGGTTCTTGATTTCATGCGCTATTTTTCTTGCAACATCCTGCCACGTTAGAGCTTTCTGGGCTTCAATGATGTCGGTGAGATCGTCAAAAACAACGAGAAGGCCGATATATTTTTGAGCATCCTTAAGGCTTGTGATAAAGACCAGGAGGATGACACTCCTGTCGCCTATTGCCGCCTTCACTTCCTTTCGCACCGGTCTGAATTCCCTTCCCTCGAGTCTGCTGACCAGGCTCTGGAGTTCTTCCGAGTCGATCGATGAGACGAGTTCCCGATAATGAGCGCCCATTACTTTTTCCGGCCTGATATTGAGTATGGAACATGCGCGTTTATTGATCACGAGTATTTTACCACTTGTATCGAGCATAAGGACACCCGAGTTTATATTGTCAAGGATTTTCTCCATGAAAAGTCTTCGCCTGTCGGACTCGACGTACGCCGAATGCAGAGATTCCTTGCTCTCATTCAGTTCTTTGACCATATGGTTGAATGAGCGCATGAGAAGTCCTATCTCATCTTCCCTGTCTGTAGTAACCTGTATATCGAGGTTGCCGGAGGCGACAAGCTCGGTTGCCTGGGCAAGGCGCTGTATAGGGTCTGTAATCCCCCTCGATATTCTCAGGGCAATCCATAAGGCCATGAAAATGACGGTTAAGGTGATAAAGCCGAGGGCCAGAAGATAATTCGCCTTTATGGGAATCTTCCATGATTCGAGTGCAAGATAATTTTCATATGCCTCCTTGATGTCCTCGACATTCTTTGTGATTTCCGGCGGAACAAGGGATTCGACTATCAATACCCCGATCTGCCTGCCGTACCTGTATTCCGGCACAACTGCTCTGACGACATCTCCTTCCGTATCCGATATAACCTCGGTGCCTTCTTTTCCCTCAAAGGCCGCACGTATCGTTTCAGAGGCATCCGGCGGCATGACGGAGAGACGACTCACCCCGTAGCCGCCAAGCCGCGTTTCGCCCTTCAGCAGCGCATTTGCATAAGCGAGGGTTTCCCGCCTTTCGATCTCATAGACGGTTTTTGCGATCTCTATCGAACTTTTCAAAGGTTGTTTTATATGCGGCGCAAACCATCTGTCGATGTAATTCGTGATAAGGCCGCTGGAAACAATAAACAGGAAAATGGCGGGGATTAAAGTAAGAACGACAAGAATCACGACAAGCTTTGTTTTAAATTTGTAGCCGAGGATCTGATACTTCCTTTCAAAGTAAAGCTTGACGAGACTTTTGGCTACAAAGAACATCAGAACCAGTAAACCCATGACAGTGAGGTTCAGCATCAGCAGGAGAGTAAGTTTCGTTAAAAAAGGGACTGCTTTCAGCCTCATATAGTGGAGTTCAATCCCGAAGGACGCAACGATCAACAGGAATACGGCGAGCAAAAGAACCTTGAACCGGAGATTTTTCATTTGCCGGGCCTAACGGTGATGAAAGCCGAGTCACTGGAAACCTTGAACTCATTTTCCGGTATGAAAACCATGAAATATCCTAAAACGGGCGGCAGCTTTCTGATCCTGGATTCAACAGTTACCCGGACGAAATATAAACCGGGATCGATATCCCGCATGCCTGCCAATTTCAGATCTTCGAAGCCGAGAGCCCAACGGGTCATGGATTCGAATGACTTAAACCTTTTTTGAATGAGGGTAGTTCCATCATTTGAGGTTGCGGTATATTCTGTTTTCACAGGGTCGCAGGTCAGAATTCTGACAAACGACTTGCCGGATATGAATTCATCAGGCCACATTTTCCAGACCCTGTAAAGACTGATGTAAAACCTGAATTCTTTTGTGATTCCGCTGCTTAATTCCTGGAGGTACTTATCGTCGAGGGAGAGGGCTGTTGTGACGTAAATATCCTTGTCCTGCAGCTTAATTACAGGCCCCATGATTTCAGCGGCTCTTACAGTTGAAAACGTGAACAGCAATAAGGCCAAAAGCAGAAAATTAAGGGTAAAAAGCCTTCTCATTGCTCTGCCTCTCATTGTCGGCATGTAATTTTTTATGTCCGATTCAGAGGTTGTCTTCTGATAATTAAGGCTTGACATATCAAGAAAAATTTATTTTCATTATAGCATAGTACGCTTTCGCAGCATCTCTTTAACAGGCGTATCAAGGGGATGTCTTGCCTGATCAGGGTGCATATAAAAGGGAAAAAATATGAACGGTTTTTATGCCGGCGCAAATATCTGTAAAATTATTTATTATATTCATTATCCCAAAGGGGGCAATCATGGAACTGAAAACAGTAAAAATAGATATCCCGGAAGGATGCAATATCATCCTCGGGCAGACACACTTTATCAAAACTGTAGAGGACCTGTATGAGATTATAGCAACGACCATTCCCCATGCAAGGTTCGGAGTTGCATTTACGGAGGCTTCGGGACCGTGCCTCATAAGAAGCGAAGGAACCGAGGCCGGGCTTGTGAATATCTGCGTAAGGAACCTCCGGGAGATGAATGCGGGACATGTCTTTTGCATCCTGCTTAAGGACGCTTTCCCCATAAACGTCCTCACCCGGATAAAAAACTGTCCTGAGGTGTGCTGCATTTTCTGTGCGACTGCAAATCCTCTTGAAGTGGTTGTTGCATCAACCCCCCAGGGCAGCGGGGTGCTCGGGGTGATCGACGGATTTTCTCCGAAAGGGGTCGAGGGACCGGAAGACAGGGCTGACAGGAAAAAGTTTTTGCGGAACATTGGATATAAACTTTAAAAGAGAAAGAATGGAGACGGCATAATGATACCTGAACTGAAGTACGATGAAAGGGGCTTGATTCCTGCTATCGTCCAGGATGTGAAAAACGGCGACATCCTGATGATGGCCTACATGAACAGGAAATCCCTGGAAATGACCCTCGATACCGGGTTTACCCATTTCTGGTCCCGGTCAAGGCAGAAATACTGGAAGAAAGGCGAGACATCCGGACATGTCCAGGAGGTTATGGAGATACTATATGATTGCGATGCGGATACGCTTCTTGTGAAGGTTATTCAGCATGGTCCCGGCGCATGCCATACCGGAAACAGAACATGCTTTTATCGAAATATTGTAAAAGGGGACAGGAATGGATAAGTACAGATGTACGGTCTGCGGATATATTTATGAGCCTGAGAACGGGGACCCGGATTCCGGTATAGCGCCGGGTACGCCATTCGATAACCTTCCGGATGAATGGAAGTGTCCTGTCTGCGGGGCTCCCAAAGAATCTTTCGAAAAGATCGGATAGGCCGGAAACGTTCCTTAGAGGGTAATGATGACAGCGTGCTCGTCGCATTCAGGAAACTTGTGGCAGCGCAGGCAGTCACCCCATATCTTCTGGGGAAGGCTTGCCTTGTCAATATCCCTGAAGCCCAGCTTCTTGAAGAATTCCGGATGATAGGTAAGGGCGAAGACCTTCTTAATGCCTAAAGCCTTCGCCTCTTTAAGGCACCGCTTGACCAAGTCCCTGCCGATGCCGATTTTCTGATATTTTCTGTCCACAGCCAGTGAACGAATCTCGGCGAGATCTTCCCACATAATGTGAAGGGCACAGACACCGGATATATTCCTGCCGGCCTCGCAGATCACAAAATCTCTGAGCGTTTCATAAAGCTCATTCAGGGATCTGGGGATCATCTGCTCCTGCCTGGCAAAATCATTGATCAGTCTTTGAACCTCTTTCAGGTCCGATATTTTAGCTTTTCTTATCTTCAATGAACTTCATCCCTTCAACAAGCGCCTTTTTATTGGCGGCGACACCTTTCTCCTTATTGCCGTGCAGCGAGCGTTCAAGAGCGGCAAAGACTGCCGTCTCCGTCAGGAGGCCGGTGTATCCGACTAACGCGCCCAATAAAACCATATTGGCGGACTTTGTATTGCCGATACCGCTTGATATATCCGTAGCCGGCACGCCGATGCTTTCGACATCGGTCCGGTTCCTGCCATCCATTATGAGAGATGAGTCAAACAGCAGCAAACCTTTCTGTTTCAGCCTCGGCAGAAATTTATTCAGTGAAGCGCCGCTCATGGTGATAAGGATGTCCGGAGAAGTGACTATGGGTGAGCCTATCAACTCATCAGAGAGAACCACCGTACAATTTGCGGTCCCACCCCTCATTTCCGCTCCGTAAGACGGGAACCAGGTCACTTCTTTCCCTTCGATCATGCCCGCGTATGCGAGGATCGTTCCGAAAAACAGTATGCCCTGACCCCCAGAGCCGCCGATGATTATTCTGGTTTCCAGGGATCATGCCCCCTTAAATCTGTCTTTGTAGTCCCCGGGCGGAAATACCGCTGTCATCTCTTCCCGGATCCATTTCAAAGAGTCCGGCGGAGAGAGCTTCCAGTCTACGGGGCAAGGTGAGAGTATCTCGATGAGACTGAATCCTTTCCCTTCAATCTGGTATCTGAAGGCCTTTTCGATCGCTCTCTTCGTAACCGCCAAATTCATGTACGAATCCAGAGAAGTCCTTGCGATATAGGAAGCGCCTTCGATTGTAGCCAGGAGTTCCGATACACGCAGGGGATACCCTTCGCGCATAACCTGCCTGCCGGAAGGCGTCGTAGTGGTTTTCTGGCCGGGCAGGGTGGTCGGGGCCATCTGGCCTCCGGTCATCCCGTAAGTCGCATTGTTGACAAAAAATACAGATATGTTCTCGCCCCTGTTTGCCGCATGGATTATCTCGGCAGTCCCGATGGCGGCGAGGTCGCCGTCACCCTGATAGGAGAAAATTATCCTGTCAGGCAGAGCCCTTTTCAGTCCCGTCGCTGCTGCGGGAGGCCTGCCGTGGGCAACCTCGAGCATGTCGAAATTGAAATAATCGTAAGCGAATACCGCGCATCCGACAGGCGCTATCCCGATTACTTTCTCCCTAATCCCCAGATTGTCGATACACTCCGCGATCAGTCTGTGGATAAGGCTGTGGCCGCAACCCGGGCAATATCTGAAAGGCTCTCTTTTAAGGCTGGCGGGCCTTTGGAATATCCTTTTCAACTGTCTCCTTTAACTCCAGAAGAACTCCTTCAAGGAGCCCGTATTCACTGACGATTAACTCGTCAAATCCGAAAAACCGCATAACACTAATTGTAAATTGTAAGCCCGGTATAATCAAGTCCGCCCTTTCGGGTTCGAGTCCCCGGACAGCTTTTCGTCTCTCCAGCGGCAGGGCCCGCAGTATTTGCCACATGTCCCGCAATCTGCCGATAGGCAATCTATGAAGATGCACCCTCTCTCTCGAGTAAGCCTCAAGTCCCAGGTCAATTGAGGCTATTGTAGTGAACGTGCCGGCAGTTCCGATGAAACGGGCATCCCCGGATACGTGATGCCCGATACCGGTTCTGAGGATATCCAGCATTGATAAAATCGCAGCGTCCAATGCCTCTATATCGTCCTCCCGGACGGGGTCATTTTTTATATATTCACCGGCAAGCTTTATAACCCCTAAGGGGATAGTGCCCATTTTGGTATAGGACAGCGGAAGGCCGGTCTTATGCATGTTGCCGATAAAAATCCATTCTGTGCTCCCTCCGCCCATGTCAAGGACCAGAGCAGAGTCTGATCCGCCCGGGAAGGGGCGCATGGCAAAGAGTATGCCTTTAAGTGCAAGGGCGGCCTCCTCTTTGCCCGAAATCACTTCAAGGGTTATGCCCGACGCCTCAAGTACTCTCCTGACAAAAAAATCCGAATTGGACGCTTCGCGCAGTGCGCTGGTTGCAACACCTCTGACCTTTGTGACCCCGCGCCGGGCGATAACCGAAGAGAACCCTTTGATGGCGGAAAGCGATGCATCCATTGCCTCGTCTCTCAGTTTTCCGGTCTCGCGAAGCATATTGCCGAGACGGGTGATTTTCCTGTCGTAATGCACATCAACAATCCTGTCGTTCAGGACTTCCCCGATCAGGAGCCGGATTGTATTCGATCCTACGTCTATTGACGCGAGCAGCGGCATAGACCATATTATAAAACACCTGCGGCAATTCCCGTTGAAAAGTAGGAGATTAAATGCAGTTGGTACCTCCGGACGGGTTGATTTTATGTTGGCGGCTATGGTATAAAATGTAGATTTCGCGCCATCTCTTAAGAGGGGCTGATAATAGTTTTTAAGGAGATATCACTTGATGAATATATATGAAAATATCGTAATCCTGAACGCAGCCTTGTCCGATGAAGAAGCCGAAGCCGCAATTTCGAGAATTAAAGACCTTATTGCCGGACAGGGAGGAGAGGTGCTGAAGGTGGACGTGTGGGGCAGGAAGAAACTCGCATATGAGATAAAAAAGCAGAAAAAAGGCCTGTATGTACTTTTCTACTATAAAACTCCTGCTGCAACAATAAGGAAACTTGAGGAATTCTTTAAAGTTTTTGACGCAGTCGTCAAGTATTTAATAATAAAGCTTGGCGCCAAGCAGGTCCGGAGTCTTGAAAAGGTAGAGCCCGCGCCGGCAGCCCCTGTAACTCCCGCAGAGCAAAAAAGCGAAGCTTAGGTGTACAACAAAATCATACTCATAGGAAACCTAACAAAAGACCCGGAATTGAGATATACACCGCAGGGAACTCCGGTGGCGTCTTTCAGGATAGCCGTCAATTACAGGTATAAGCAATCGGAGGAGGCCAAACAGGAGACGATGTTTATCGACATCGTCGTCTTCGGGAAACAGGCCGAGTCCTGCAGTAAATTCCTCAATAAAGGGAGTTCTGTTCTGGTAGAGGGCAGACTTCAGGAAAGAAGATGGGAATCGAACGGCCAGCAGAAAAGCAAGTTTGAAGTCGTTGCGCAATCAGTGCGTTTCCTCTCAAGGAAAGGCGGGTCGCAGGACCATGGTGCCGAAGGAGATGTAACGCCCCCGGAAGAGACTACTGATTTGGAGCCGTTTTAGATCGTGACAGATGAAATCATAGTTTACTGATCATAGAGAAAGGAGATACCTTGCAACCCAGAAAATTCCAGAGAAGAAAATTTTGCAGGTTTTGTTCGGAGAAAGTGGAGTTCATCGATTACAAGAATATTAAAATCCTCAAAAGTTATCTTACCGAAAGAGGAAAAATCCTGCCGAGAAGAATGACCGGAACCTGCGCCAGGCATCAAAGAGAACTGTCCGAGTCGATTAAGCAGTCAAGGAGCATAGCGCTGCTCGCCTTTGCGGAAAAATAGGATGAGGATCCCCAAGACATGGGTCCCCATCCTGGCAAAAAAAATAATAGACAATGCCGTATCGAAGAACCTCATCAGACCGGTTGTGCCTGCGGAGAAACTCCTGTCTGAAACAGAAGAACTCCTGCTTGATGAACTCACGGTAGAAGACAGGCTGAACGAAGAGGTGAGGGAACTCCTGAAAGGGCATGCTTCTCACATCGAAAAAGGCCGGCTTGACTACCGGAGGCTTTTCGACCTCACAAAGCAGAAGCTTGTCAAGGAAAAAAACCTCGTCTTATGATGCTTTCCGATGATAAAATCTCTCACCTGAGTCATGTCATCCTTAAAGGGCTTGCGGGAAAGAAACTTATTGAGGTGCTCGGAGAGGAAAGCAAGATTCGCTCGGAGATTAAAAGGACCATTACGGCTGAACTCAGGGTGGGTGAAGAGATAGATGCCGTCATCAGGAAGAAGCTTCAGTCATACTCAAAAAAGATAGTTGAAGGAAGTCCCGAGTGGGAAATACTCTACAAAAAGTTTTACAGGGAAGAGGAGATAAAAAGAGGCAGGGCCTCCGGCTAAAAAGCAGCTTTCCTTTCCTGATCCTTTCTCTCACCTATCTCGGGTTGTTGGTTGAATTCCCTTTAAAAGAAAACCTCTTGTGGTTTGCTCTCAGCATATCGAGTGTATCCGTATATTCCTTCCTCCATATCCTTAAAAAAGAAAAAAAATATTCTGCAGGGTTTCTTTGCTCAGTTGTTCTGCTCATCGCAGGCGCAGCCCAGGCTTTTCAGATGCCGTGGCTGAGGTTTTCATATTTCCCTTTTGTGGCGGCACTGCCCGCTTTTTATGAGGTCAAAACAGTGTTTTTTGTCCTCCTTGTGTTCCCTTTGCTATCGTTGGATGCATTTTTAAAAGGTGGAATGCCCGTCGAAGAAATAGCGTTAATCTCTGCTCTTGCTGCGGCGACCGGTATATCGTTGTTCATTATGAAACGGATAAAAAGAAAAGTCGTTGTCGGGCCTGGATCAGGTATTCCCGAAGCAGACGGGAACCGACAGCCGAATATCGGGGCAGAGTCATTCAATGACGAGCAGGGGATATCGCATTACCTTGAATCCATGTTCAAACCCGACGAAGAGATAAAAGAGATCCTTGCCGCGGCAAAAAACATCGTATTTGCGTATTCTGTAAACCTTTTTACAGGCACAGGCGACAGCCTGAAATTGCGGTGTTCAACAGAGGAAACCGGAACCATCGTCCCCCTCAACGGCGGCATTATCAGCCGCTGTCTCAAGGAAAGGGAGTCGGTTGTCCTTTCGGACCTGGACGGGAAAAAGATTGAAATAGGCTATTTAAGTAAAGACAAGATTGCCTCATTGGTATGTGTCCCTGTTATGGACGATGCCTTCCCTCTCGGAGTACTGACTGCCGACAGCGGGAGATTTCACGCCTTCAGCAGCGCCGACAGGGACATACTGCAGATGTTTGCGAAGCAGGTAATGAGGATTCTGCAGAGAGAGCGCGTCTATCCCCGGATATACCGTTCCTACGCTTCCCTGAAAATTCTGAATGAAGAGAGCTCAAAACTGCTTTCGACATTGAATGCGGAGGTTATCGTGAAAAACCTAGTGGATGGTTCGAAAAGGATTGTCCCTGGAGAGGTCGTCTTTTTTATGGCTCATGGAAAGGAACTCGAAGCGGTGTACCATACAGGCTGCCTGCTTCAGCCTCAGGATAATAAGGGTGCGGTTGTGAAAGGCACATTGCTGGAAATGATCTTGAATAATAAAGAGCCTGTCTACATTTCAGATGTGAGGGATTATCGCTCACCCCTCATGCCTTTTAAAACGGGAAAAGCCGATTCCCTGTTTATGTTGCCTATGCTCTTCGAGAAAGAGATTCTCGGAATACTTGTCTTTATTTTTGAAAAAACAAATGCGCTGACCACCCATCAGACCGAACTTCTGAAGATCCTTGGTAACCAGGCTTCGATGTCGATAGCGAATGCGAAGTTCTATGAAGAGATCAAGCGTCTGGCTGTCACTGACGGGCTTACAGGGCTTTACAACCACCGTCATTTCCAGGAGAAACTCAGCCAGGAGTTTAACCGCATTGAGAGGTTTTCGGATCCGCTGTCGGTCCTGATTATCGACATAGACCATTTCAAGAAGATTAACGATACCTACGGACACCCTGTCGGAGATGTTGTCCTCAGGCATGTTGCAGAGATAATCAGAAAGACGATAAGGAACATCGATATTGCGGCGAGATACGGCGGGGAAGAGTTTGCCGTAATCCTTATAGGTACGGATTCCAAGGGCGCGCTGAAGATTGCGGAAAGGCTTAGAAGCACTGTAGCTGACGAAAAATTCTCCGGTGAAAAGAATGATTTCCGGGTAACGATAAGTATTGGTATCTCGACATATTTGCGGGATATCCGGAGGAAAGAGGAAATCATCGAAAGAGCTGATAAGGCATTGTACGCTGCAAAGAGAAACGGCAGGAATCAGTGTGTACTATGGAGTGGCGAGGACGCGCAGGTTTTCGGATCCTCTTAACCCCAAAATGCAGTCCGGCATCAGGCATGTGCGCGGAAAAAGCTTTCGGAATCGCAATACTTGACACAAAAAACAATTAATTGTTAAAGTATTAGCACTTGACCATGGAGAGTGCTAACTGTGGAAACATTAAGTGAAAGAAATAAAAAAATCCTCTGCGCTGTTGTGCAGAGCTATATAAACTATCCTGATCCCGTAGGTTCAAGGATTGTTTCGAAAAGGTTTTCCTTCGGTCTTTCTTCTGCAACAATCAGGAATATTATGGCCGACCTTGAGGAAATGGGACTTCTCGCACAACCCCATACCTCCGCAGGCAGGGTGCCTACCGATCTCGGTTACAGGTTTTATGTTGATGCGCTCATGACGGAAGGGGATTGCTATTCAAATATTGAGATAGAGATTCTCCAGGGACTCTACAGAAGACTTGAGATATTAAGGAATGACATCGATTTACTGCTTAGCGAGACAACTAAGAGCCTTTCGATGTTGTCTCATTACCTTGGCGTGGCAATGTCGCCGACGCCGGACATGACGACTCTTAGCAGGATCGACCTCCTTAAATATCAGGCCGACAAAGTGGCGGTAGTGCTTTTTACCGATGAGGGCCTGATAAAAAACAGAGTTTTATCGGTTGATCCGGGGATTTCGCAGAAAGACCTCAACAGGATTGCTCATTATCTGAACTCTGAATTTTCCGGATATACGTTCGACGATATCCGCCATAAAATTCTAAAAGAGATGTCAAAGGAGAAAATAAAGTGTGACAGCCTGATTTCAAAAGCAATGAGGATATGCAGGGAAGCCCTCTATTTTCCTTTGAATGAACTTTTTGTATCAGGACTCTCGGAGGTGCTCGAACTGCCGGATTTTTCCAATCTTAAGAAAATCCGTGAATTATCGAGAGCAATAGAAGATAAGCATATGATTATCAAGCTTCTCGACTCACTTTCAGAGTCTCAGGGAGTCAAAGTGCTCATAGGTTCGGAAAGTACCCTGGAAGAGATGAAAGAACTGAGTCTTGTTGTTTCGCCCTGCATGGAGGGTGACCGGCAGGTCGGAGTTGTCGGCATTATCGGGCCTACAAGGATGAATTACGCCAAGGCTATGTATATTGTCGAAAGCACCTCAAAATTCATCACAAGAATGCTTGCTGGAAGGTGAGGAAGACGATGAAAGACTACGATGTCGACGGGAACGATCTCACCTCTCGGGAAGCAATAGAGACCCGGGAGGACGAAACTGCCGAAGAAGTGTCTTCAGATGAGAAAGAGCGGCTATCAGCCGACCTTCAGGAAGCGAACGATAAATATCTGCGGCTTTATGCGGAATTTGAAAATTATAAAAAGAGAGTCAGTAAGGACAAGGAAGAACTTGTAAAGTTCGGCAACGAAAGTCTCCTTTTCGAACTCCTGCCTGTTCTTGACAACCTTGAAATGGCGTTAAAACACGCGCAGGGCGATGTATCCTCCGGCCTCGTTCAGGGCGTCGAGATCACGCTGAAAGAACTGAAAAAAACGCTCCGGAGGTTCGGGTTGTCCGAGATAGAAGCAGAGGGGAAGCCTTTCAATCCTCTTGTGCACCATGCCATGTCACAGGTCGAACGGAGTGATATGGCTGAAAACATTGTTGTTGAGGAATTCAGGAAGGGATATATGCTGAAGGACAAAGTCCTGCGGGCGTCTTTAGTCGCCGTGTCAAAGAGTACGGCAAAGACCGATGAAAAGGATGAGGATATGCAAAGAGAGAATAATTACAATACAGAGGAGGAATCATAAGATGGGAAAAGCAGTTGGTATAGATCTCGGCACTACTAATTCTGTAGTAGCCGTTGTGCAGGGCGGTGAGCCGGTCGTAATCCCGAACCAGGAAGGGTCCAGGACAACGCCGTCTGTTGTAGCTATTACAGAGAAGGGGGAACGGCTTGTCGGGCAGATTGCCAAGAGGCAGTCGATCACGAACCCCGAAAATACCATATTTTCGATAAAGAGGCTCATGGGAAGGAAGTTCAACACGCCGGAGGTTGATCATGCGAAAAAGAGACTTCCCTATAGAATTGTTGCTGCGGACAACGGCGACGCCCATGTCGAAATTCAGAGCAAACGCTATTCACCGCCGGAAGTGTCGGCAATGATCCTTCAGAAGCTCAAACAGGCTGCCGAGGATTATCTTGGCGAGACGGTGACGGAAGCGGTAATAACGGTGCCTGCATACTTCGACGACAGTCAGAGACAGGCGACAAAGGACGCCGGAAGAATTGCGGGGCTTAATGTCCTGAGGATCATAAACGAACCGACGGCAGCCTCTCTCGCCTACGGCATGGATAAAAAGAAAGAGGAAAAAATCGGTGTCTATGACCTTGGCGGCGGCACATTCGATATCTCCATACTTGAAATAGGGGAAGGTGTCATCGAGGTAAAGTCGACAAACGGCAATACATATCTGGGCGGAGATGACTTCGACCTCAGGATTATGGACTGGATGGTTGAAGAATTCAAGAAAGATCAGGGGATAGACCTTAAGAGCGACAAGATGGCTCTGCAGAGGTTAAAGGAAGCTGCTGAAAAGGCGAAGATCGAGCTTTCCAATGCGATGGAGACGGAGATAAACCTTCCGTTTGTAACCGCAGATGCAACAGGACCGAAGCACCTCCTCATGAAACTGACGAGGGCGAAATTTGAGCAGCTTGTCGGAGACCTCATAGAAGGTACAACGGGGCCGTGCAAGAATGCGCTGGCAGATGCAAACCTCTCTGCCCCGAACATCGACGAGATATTGCTTGTCGGCGGCCAGACAAGAACGCCGAAGGTGCAGCAGACGGTACAGAATTTCTTCGGAAAGGAGCCTAACAAGACGGTCAACCCCGATGAGGTAGTGGCTGTCGGCGCTGCCATTCAGGCAGCGGTTCTTAAGGGAGATGTAAAGGAAGTCCTTCTTCTCGATGTCACTCCTCTCTCGCTGGGGATTGAAACACTCGGCGGCATTTTCACAAAGATTATAGAAAGGAATACCACTATACCGACGAAGAAAAGCCAGATTTTCTCCACGGCAACAGACAATCAGCCCGCTGTATCCATTAAGGTGTTTCAGGGCGAAAGGGAGATGGCTGCCGACAATAAACTTCTGGGAAATTTTGAACTGATAGGGATACCACCCGCTCCAAGGGGCATACCCCAGGTCGAAGTGACGTTCGATATCGATGCAAACGGCATTCTCCATGTCTCGGCCAAAGACCTGGGCACGGGTAAGGAACAGTCGATCAGGATCACGGCATCGAGCGGCCTGAGCGAGGAAGAGATAAAGAAAATGGTGCGCGACGCCGAATCCCATTCAGACGAAGACAAGAAGAAGAAACAGCTTGCCGAAGCGAGAAATGAGGCTGATACGCTCGTATATACAGTTGAAAAATCTCTCAAGGATTACGGCGATAAACTGAACGAGTCCGAGAAGAAAGAAATTGAAGAGGCGATCGAGAGATGCAAAAAGCTTAAAGACACGAGTCAGGACGCTTCCGAGATAAAATCCGCCACGGAAAACCTGACGACCAAATCCCATAAGCTGGCGGAGCATATGTACAAGGGAGCCGGGGCGCAGGAAGGCGCCGGTGCCGGTACTTCAGGAGAAGCCGGGCAGACTGCCGGCGCCAGAGGTCCCGAAGAGGAAGTTGTTGAAGCCGAATTCGAAGATGTCGACAAGGACAAGAAGGAAAGCTGAAAGAAGTAAACCTCAACTGACGGTAAATAGTAGCCAGTAAACAGTGGAACGCCCAAAACATTCCATACTGCTGTATTCTGACTGCTGAATCCTGAATACTTTATGAGATGAAAGATTATTACGAAATACTCGGCGTATCCAGAGATGCGCTTCAGGCTGACATCAAGAAGGCGTTCAGGCAGCTCGCCCTGAAATTCCATCCGGACAGAAACCCTGACAACAAGGAATCAGAAGAAAAATTCAAAGAGATAAATGAGGCGTATTCCTGCCTGATCGACACTGAGAAGAGGGCGCATTATGACAGGTTCGGGACAGCCGAGGGTGTCGGCGCAGGCTACAGTCCTTTCGGCACAGGCTTCGGCGACATATTTGAAGATATCTTCGGTGACTTTTTCGGCACATTCTCGGGGCAGCGAAGACAGAGGCCGACAAGAGGGCAGGATCTGCGTTATGACCTTGAAATAACACTCATGGACACGATCTTCGGTGCCGGGAAAACGATAGAAGTGCCCAGGTGGGAGGACTGTGCCGAATGCAGGGGCACGGGCTCGGCACCCGGGAAGAGCCCGGTTGCATGCCAGAACTGCAGGGGGACCGGTCAGATCAGGATCCAGCAGGGTTTCTTCACTATTTCAAGGAGTTGCAGCCGATGCAACGGCACGGGAAAATTGATTACCGATCCCTGCAAAATATGCAAGGGACAGGGCAAGGTCAGGAAATATAAGAGCATCGACCTGAAGATCCCTGGGGGTGTCGATACCGGCTCCCGTCTGAGGGTATCCGGTGAGGGAGAGATAGGCTTGTATGGTGGACCGCGCGGCGATCTTTACATATACATAAACGTTGAAGAGCATAAGTTTTTTAAAAGAGACGGCAATGACCTCTATTGCGAGGTACCGATAACATTCCCTCAGGCAGCGCTCGGCGCCGAGATCGAAGTGCCGACTGTCGATGGCGCACAGAAACTCAAAATTCCTTCAGGTACACCTTCGGGGAGAATATTCCACCTGAAAGGGAAAGGTGTTCCCAGGCTTGGGTCCCATGGCAGAGGCGACCAAATCGTGAGAATATATATAGAGGTTCCGAAGAGCCTGACCCCGAGACAGAAAGAACTCCTCGAAGAATTCGCGCATATAAACGGCGACGACGTTAACAAGTCATTCAAAGAAAAGATCAAGGACCTTTTTACAGGCGCCGAGAAGTGAAAAATACATAATGCCAAGGATATTCCTCCCGAGCATTGATTTTAAAGGTCATACGGTCTCAATCGCCGGTGAAAAAGCGCATTATCTCACCTCTGTCCTCAGATGCAAAAAAGACGATGAATTAATTGTCTTCAACGGGAAAGGCCGCTGCCTCAGGACTTCTATAAGGAAAGCCGGCAAAAGAGAAGTTACTGCAGAGGTTCTGGAAGAATTCCCGTGCGATCCTGAATCTCCTTTAAACATTGTTCTTGTGCAGGGTCTTCTCAAGGGTGAAAAAATGGATCTGATTGTCGGGAAAACAACAGAACTCGGTGTGAAAGAGATTATACCCCTCATTACCGAAAGGAGCCGGTTAAGGGAAACCAGAAAGGCAATGCGCTGGAGGAAGATAGCGGAGGAGGCATCAAGGCAGTCTGGAAGAACTGAAGTCCCGGTTGTACGTGATCCGGTTGAATTCCGGAAATTCATACATGCAAGCGGACCTGAGCAGGATACAGGCGGAGCGCATGGAGCGCCTCAAGTCAGAGGATTTATTTTTTGGGAGGGAAAGGGGGTTTCATTGAATGAGGCGGTAAAAAATACATTCGTTTCCACGCATCACCCGTTCTCCGTGTCGCCTCTTCATTTGCTGGTAGGTCCCGAGGGCGGGTTTACCCGTGAAGAAGTTGCTCTTGCCGAAGGAAAAGGGTTTCAGGTTGTGTCACTCGGAAGGAGGATACTCAGGGCTGAAACCGCGGCAATCTCGGCGGTGACGTTAGTCCAGTTTCTGCTGGGCGATATGGCCGAAGGCCGGTAGAAACCGCATCAAAACCTGAAAGCATTTAAGTCGCTTCATTACGCTTCTTTCTCTTTGATGTCAGCTACCCTGTCGACAGGTATGACGATCCAGCCCATTTCCGTCTCGAGATGGACCTCTTCTTCGCCAATCTCGATCAGCTTTCCTGCATATGTCGTCTCCTGCGTTTCGACGATAACGAACTTCCCAATTAGATCGTTCAGCAGTACCTCCTGACATCCATTTTTATTATTTATCGCCAAAAGAAAACATTATCTATATCTCATATCATACTACATTCAGAATAAATTCCGGGGACACCATACTTAATTCTACGCCCATTTCGTTTGGGGGACAGGCATTCTGCCTGTCCCCTTTTTTTTACGAACCTGTCCGTCCATATTAAATGTCGTAATAGAGAAAGAACTCGTAGGGGTGGGGTCTGAGTCTCAGCGCGTCCACCTCCCTGGATCTCTTGTAGCTTAACCACATATGGATCACGTCTTCTGTGAAGACATCGCCCTTCTTGAGATAACTGTGGTCTTTCTCAAGACAGTCGAGGGCGTCTTCGAGAGAGCCCGGAAGACTGGGGACCTTTGCAAGTTCTTCAGGAGCGAGGTCATAAATGTCCTTGTCGAGCGGCTCTCCGGGATCGATCCTGTTTTCGATTCCGTCGAGTCCCGCCATCAGCATCGCTGAAAAAGCGAGGTATGGGTTGCATGACGGGTCAGGGAACCTCACCTCAACTCTCTTTGCCCTGGGGCTTGCGGAGTACATCGGAATACGGATCGCCGCAGACCTATTCCTGCTCGAATATGCAAGGTTGATCGGCGCCTCATAGCCGGGCACGAGTCTCTTGTAGGAGTTTGTTGTCGGTGCTACGAATGCGGCAAGAGAAGCAGCGTGTTTGAGTATGCCGCCTATATAATAAAGAGCCATCTCCGACAGTCCTGCATAACCGTTGCCTGCAAAGAGCGGCTTGCCGCCTTTCCAAAGGCTCTGGTGCGTATGCATTCCCGAGCCGTTGTCGCCGAAGAGCGGTTTTGGCATCATGGTAACGGTCTTGCTGTTTCGCGCCGCAACATTCTTGATGATATATTTATACATCATCAATTTGTCCGCCATATTAACCAGAGGTGAGAATTTCATGTCTATCTCAGCCTGTCCGCCCGTTGCAACCTCATGGTGCTGGGCTTCGATGGCAATACCGGCTTTTTCGAGCTCTATGACCATCTCTGTGCGGATGTCCTGCTGCTTGTCCATGGGCGGGACAGGGAAATACCCCTCCTTGTGCCTCGGTTTATAGCCGAGGTTCGGATTCTCTTCCCTTCCCGAGTTCCATATCCCTTCGTTGGAATCGACGAAGTGATACCCGCTGTTTGCGGTATAGTCGAATCGCACATCGTCGAATATGAAAAATTCCGCCTCAGGACCGAAGTACGCGGTGTCCGCTACCTTCAGGGATTTCATGTAAGCCTCTGCTTTCTGTGCAACGTAACGCGGATCCCTTGAGTAAGGTTCTTTTGTGATCGGGTCAACCACATTGCATATGAGACTGATCGTCGGATGCTGTGTGAACGGATCCATTACTGCTGTTGACGGGTCAGGGATGACCAGCATATCACTCATGTGAATAGCCTGCCATCCTCTTATGGACGAGCCGTCAAACCCCAGTCCGTCTTCAAAAATGTCTTCGGTGAACTCCTTCATAGGAACAGAGAAGTGCTGCCAGAGTCCCGGAAAATCCATGAACTTCAGGTCTACCATTACTGTCTTGTTCTTTTTTGCCAGATCCATTACTTCTTTTGGTGTCATCTGTTTCCTCCTGTTTAATGCTTGATTAAATTTTTTCAATATATCCCCTTTGGCAAATTGGTTTGCAGGGGACCGTCACCCGTATTACCTCACCTCCTGTTGTATCTTAAAGAGAATATCCGCTTTCTCCATGCTGGGATATGTCGAGGCCGTGCAACTCTGAATCCTCGTCGATCCGAAGGCCGATAAATTTATCAATAATCTTGAGAATTATCACAGTCATAACGAATGAATAGACGGCCGTAACCAATATTGCTATTGACTGTGAAATGAGCATTTTATGATCGCCAAAGAACAGACCGTTGCTGCCTGCCGGGTTAATGATCGCCTGTGCAAAGAGGCCCGTAGCAAATGTCCCTATAATTCCTCCGATTCCATGGACACCGAATGCGTCGAGTGAATCATCGTAGCCGAGCCTGCCCTTCATATTCAGGCTCAGATAGCAAACGGCTCCGGCTGCCAGCCCGATGACAAGTGCTGACATGGGACTTACGAAGCCCGCTGCCGGCGTTATAGTGGCCAGACCAGCTATCGATCCTGTGGCTGCACCGAACATTGTCGGTTTGCCTCTGTGCATCCATTCTATTACCACCCATATCAACGTAGCGGATACCGCGGATGTGTGTGTCGCCACAAAAGCCATCGTGCTCAGCGTACCTGCTGAAAGCGCGCTGCCGGCATTGAACCCGAACCAGCCGAACCACAGAAGCCCCGCGCCGAGAACGGTCATGGGAAGGTTGTGGGGGTACATCGCCTCCTGCAGATAGCCTTTCCGTTTGCCGATTACGAGTGCAGCGGCGAGAGCCGAGATACCCGATATGAGGTGCACGACGATACCGCCCGCAAAATCAAGGGTCCCCATATTTTTCAGCCACCCACCGCTCCCCCATACCCAGTGCGCGACAGGATCGTATACCACTGTCGACCAGAGCAGTGTGAAAACAAAGAACGCCGAAAATTTCATCCTCTCCGCAAAGGCTCCCGTAATAAGCGCCGGCGTTATGACGGCGAACATTGCCTGGTACAGCATAAAAAGAATATGGGGTATGGTCGGCGCATAGTCGGGGTTCGGTTCGATGCCGACACCCTGCAACCCTGCCCAGTCGAGGCCGCCTATTATACCGTTGATGTCGGGGCCGAAAGAGAGGCTGTATCCGATCAGAATCCATTGCACACTTACTATCGCAATGGCGATGAAACTCTGCATAAGAGTGCCGAGTACGTTTTTACCTCTAACCATCCCGCCGTAGAAAAGCGCAAGGCCGGGTGTCATCAACATGACAAGTGCTGTTGAGGCCAGCATCCATGCAGTATCTCCCGTGTCGACTTTCGCAACGGACATGACTTCAGAAGTGGCCTGAACCGCCTGAGCAGACTGCTCCCCGCAAAACGCAGCCCCTGCGAATAACAATGGCACACCCAAAAGGATGCCCGCTTCAAGATATTTTCCCATATTCCTTCCCCTCCGGATATCGTAGCAGCTTGCCTGTTCTTTACCTAAAAGCGTGCCAGGATGCAAGTTATTGAAAAGAAAAGGTTTTAATGGTACGGAAAATATCGCAAGCCCTGACTCCTACAAATTTGTATAAGTGTCCGCTTAACCGGAGTCTTCAAAAACGATTTATCCTTATTTATTAAAGGTAAATCGTAATTCAGCTTATTCACAAAGAAAGCTACAAATTTGTATCCAATACAATTTTGTAGGGTGATTCCAGTGTCTCATAATCCATTGATTTTGAGATGCTGAAATAAATTCAGCATGACAATAATGGCTTTATGGCAGACAATAAATAGTTTCTGTTTATAAGGTCGATTTCTTACATCCTCCCCAGCCCCTCCCATCAAGGGAGGGGCTATTCCCCTCTATTAAGAGGGGGAGAAGGGGTGTGTTTCCCTCTCCCCTGGTGGTCTACGACTCGTAGAGGAGAGGGTCAGAGTGAGGTGGGTCCCAGCGCTATATTGCTGCTTCTCCCTTGTCTCCGGTCCTTATCCTTATGACATCCTCAAGGGAATAAATGAAAATCTTGCCGTCCCCGATATTTCCGGTTTTTGCCCTGTCGATAACGGTGTTTATCACTTTATCTATTATGGAATCGGGGACAACAACCTCTATCTTTATCTTCGGGATAAATGTCACTTCGTACTCGGTGCCCCTGTAAACCTCGACATGACCTTTCTGCCTTCCGAACCCCTTTACTTCCGTGACAGTCATCCCATTGATGCCGATGGAATTAAGCGCGTCTTTAACTTCGTCCAGTCTAGAGGGTTTTATAATCGCTTCTACTTTTTTCATATCGCCTCCTTTTAATCCGTGATCCGTAATTCGTTATCCGTGTCTGTAAACTCTACACGTTCTTTAAATACTGTATGCTTTTTCACCGTGCTGGCTTTCATCGAGCCCGGTAATCTCATGTTCGGCCTCGACCCTTATGCCGACAACCGCCTTTACAACCATAAAGATTATAAGCGTTACAACAGCCGTGTAAGCAACGGTCGCGAGTACGGCTATGACCTGTATCAGCAATTGCTTGGGATTGCCGAACAAAAGCCCTCTGCCTGCTTCGTTTATCGCAGGGTCGGCGAATACACCTGTAAGAATTGCCCCTAACGTTCCTGCTACCCCGTGTATGCCGAAGGCATCGAGCGAGTCGTCATAGCCGAGTTTCGGCTTGATGTTTGCCACCGCGAAGTAGGGAACGATACCGGCCAGTATCCCGATGATGACAGATCCGCCGATATTCACGAATCCCGCGGCAGGTGTTATCGCAACAAGACCTGCGACCGCCCCCGATGCAAGGCCGAGAACAGTTGGTTTCCTTGTATGCATCCACTCGGTAAACATCCATGATATCGCTGCTACAGCGGCTGCCGTGTTGGTATTGATAAACGCTGCTCCGGCAAGGCCGTTCGCTGCGACAGCCGAGCCGGCATTAAAACCGAACCAGCCGAACCACAGAAGACCTGCGCCTGTCACGACCAGTGTCAGATTGCTCGGTTTAAGGGCGGCCTCTTGCCTCTTGCCGAGAACCAGCGCGCCGACAAGTGCGGCAATGCCTGCATTAATATGGACGACTGTCCCACCGGCAAAATCCAGTGCGCCTAATTTTGCCAGGAACCCTCCGCCCCATACCCAATGCGCAACCGGAAGGTAGACAAAAGTCATCCAGAGGATTGTAAAGAAAACCCATGCAGAGAATTTCATTCTTTCGATAAACGCACCGCTTGCAAGCGCGACTGTGATCGCAGCAAAGGTGAGCTGAAAAACAATAAATATGTATTCGGGAATTGTCATCGAAAGGCTGTTGACCCCGACTCCCGAGAGGAACAACTTCTCGGCGCCACCGATTATACCCTTGATATCCGCGCCAAAGACAAATGTATAACCATAAGCGACCCAGAGGAAGCTTACAATGCAGTATGTAGCGAAGGACATGGCCATGGTGTTGAGGGTATCCTTTCGCTTTGCGAGCCCTCCGTAAAAAAGCGCCAGTCCCGGAAGGGTCATCAGCATGACGAGTGCAGTTGCAACTATCATCCATGCAGTGTCCCCGGTATCCATCTTCGTTTCATCAGCAATTGCGGCAGGCGCTGTTTCCGCAGGCTGAGCAGGCATTGCCTGCTCAGCCGCCGGAAGAGTGGGAGGGTTAGTTTGCATTTGTTCCTCCGCAAATGCAAAACCGCTGATAAACGTCAAAATTATTATCGTTAATATGTAAAACCTTCTCATTTTCTTTCTCCTTTAAAAGCTGAGGGTTATATTTACACCGCCGTAAAAGATATCTTTGTCACCGTCGTCGCTTATATTCTTTATCGCTTCCTTTGCGTCATTGCTCAGGGGAAACGAGTAAGCAAATTTTGGCGATACAGAGACTGCTTTCCATACGGGGATGTCGACCGACGCGGACAGTTCGGCGTTGTAGAAATTGCTGAAATCGTCTCCGTCCCTGTCAAAACCCATTACCTTATTGTTGATGTTATAGCTTACGGACGCGCCGATATCCCAATTTGTATCTTTGGCGATCTCAAAGGAATGCCCGACAGATGCCACCACAAATGCGCCGTTGCCCTCGTCGAAATCATAAAACAGAGTGAGTGAGGGGCTGAGCAGTGTATCGTATTCCGCCGACAGGTATACTTCCTGCGTGTCATTGAAGCCATCGAGAGCATAATAGATGTAGCCCGCACCGAAAGTCCATTTGTCGATAGAGCGTATATAACTGAGCGTCAAATCCGTTTCAGTGAATTCTCCGTGCCCGTCACCTTCATCGATCTGGGAATCGGAATCGTAATTCGCCCATATATTGACGCCGAATACTCCATAGGTAATACCGACAGAGGGCTGGATTACCCAACTGTTGCTCAGTTTCTGGCCCCTCCAGACATAATTGCTCATTACATCCGCAGACGCATACCCCGAAGTCTTTGTTTCTTCCGCGTATACACTGCCGACTGCAATAAAAAGCGTCACTGCCAAAGCCAGACCCAATGTTCTTAACCTTTTCATTTCTTACCTCCAAGATATTATCTTTATCCGCTCGCAGGCTGAAGCCCGCTGCTGCTTGCTTACTACTTACTGCCCACTGTTGGTTATTATTGTCTCTTCCCACCTCCTCCTTGCTGATATGGTATTTCCGGATCTTATATCCTTACCTTTTGCCCATATATATCGAAAACCGTGCCAACTTTCAAACTGTTGATATTAAAAAGAATATAGTATTTTCTATTACTACAAATATGTATGAAGATACAATATTGTATGAAATGTTGTTCCATACAGGTTCAAAGTGGTGCGAAAAGAGAAGAAATGCCGGAAAGTTTTGTGCCGTGGTCAGACAGAAACCGAACTGCGCTGAAATCGAATGGATATAGTAAAAATGGAAAAATCTGCGGCGATAGTTTAAAATCTTCAGGGATAGGCGTAATTCTGAAGCGTAGATTAATGCAACAATTCTGTCAGGGGAGCGGTCTGTAAATATTTATAATATTATAATAAATATTATTTATTGTAATAATAATATTATCTTACGGTAAAATAATATGATTTTTATAAATTCAAAGTTTTCTGAAAGCTTATTTAAACAGCCTGCAATACAAAAGAAGAGCTGATAAAAGGAGAGTTATTATGTTTGTTCGTATCTTCCCCTTTCTGGAATTGCTGAAAAATTATAATATTGCCAAATTAAGGGCCGATGCAATAGCCGGTCTCACTGTTGCTTTAGTTCTCATCCCTCAATCCATGGCTTATGCTCAATTGGCCGGATTGCCTTCATATTATGGGTTATATGCGGCCTTTCTGCCGCCGCTGGTCGCTGCATTGTTCGGTTCCAGCAGACAGCTTGCAACAGGGCCTGTCGCTGTCGTTTCGCTTATGACCGCAGCGTCTTTGGGTCCGCTTGCAACCTCTGGAAGTGAAAATTATATAGCTTATGCCATTTTGCTCGCTTTAATTGTCGGTGCTTTTCAGTTCCTCCTGGGTGTATTGAGACTCGGATTAGTCGTTAACTTTCTTTCACATCCTGTTGTGAACGGCTTTACCAATGCAGCCGCGATCATTATTGCAACATCCCAGTTGTCAAAGATGTTCGGGGTTTCAGTTGACGAGGCCGAACACCATTACGAGACGATCATACGGGTTGTTCAGGCTGCCGTTCATTATACTCACTGGCCTACCTTTATTATGGGCATCGGAGCTTTTGCAATAATGTTCGGTTTGAAAAAACTCAATCCCAGGATACCGAATGTCCTCGTTGCTGTTTCCCTCACAACTGTTATTTCGTGGGCAATAGGATTTCAGCAGGACGTTAAGATCGACGTGTCAAGGATTGATTCTCCCAAAACAGTAGAACTTATAGCCGGTTTCAATAAAGCACTGGATGAAATCACGATACTGGCAGAAGAACGTACGAAAAATACCGGACTGATGGAAGAAGCCCAACAGAAGCATGATAAAATCGCATTCCTTGAAGGGAAACGAAAAGAAGAAGATTTAACCATTGCCATGGAAGAGGCAAAAATAAGGGCTGCTTCTTTAAGAAAGGAAATCAGAAACCTTTTATTTGCCGGTGTCGGGCAGCCTGACGGTTCTACGATATTTTATCTGAAAGACGAAACGCCCCGGAATGCGAATCCCGATGGAAAGATATGGCGTATGAAAATCGGCAACAAACCGCTCAAGGACGATTCTATTACCATGACCGGCGGCGGAGCCGTTGTCGGCACAGTCCCGCAGGGTCTGCCTTCTTTTACGATCCCTCCGCTCAGCGCGAAAGTTGTCATGCACCTTCTGCCCTATGCGATAATCATTTCTCTCCTGGGTTTTATGGAGGCAATCTCCATTGCAAAGGCCCTTGCCGGAAAAACAGGACAGAGATTGGATCCGAACCAGGAGTTAATCGGGCAGGGTTTGTCGAATATGGCCGGCGCCATAGGGCAAAGCTATCCGGTGTCCGGTTCGTTCTCCCGTTCGGCCGTAAACTTCCAGTCAGGCGCGGTCACAGGGTTTTCGAGCGCTTTCACAAGCATAGCTGTGGTGATCGCGCTGCTGTTTTTTACCCCTCTGCTTTACCATCTGCCGCAGTCGGTGCTGGCAGCCGTTATTATGATGGCGGTTATCGGATTACTGAACGTTTCAGGATTTATTCATGCATGGAAGGCCCAGAAATATGACGGGATTATCTCCATTTTATCTTTTATCGCCACATTGGCCTTTGCCCCTCATCTGGACAAAGGCATTATGATTGGCGTAGTGCTGTCAATTTCGGTATTCTTATATAAGAGCATGAAACCGAAAATATCTTTATTGGCGAGACATGAAGACAGGTCGCTGCGCTGCATGCAAACTCACAGCCTGCAGGAATGCGAGCATATAGCCATGGTTCAATTTGAAGGGCCGCTGTTCTTTGCCAATTCAAGCTATCTGGAAGATAGCATCAGGGGAATTATTGAGACGAAGAAGAAATTAAAACATATCATCCTTGTAGCTCACGGGATTAACGAAATGGATGCGTCAGGGGAGGAAACTTTATCGCTGCTCGTTGACCGGGTGAGGAGCGCCGGGTTGGATATTTCCCTCTGCGGAGTGAACGAGTCGGTCTTAAAAGTCCTTAAGCGGACCCATCTGCTCGAAAAAATCGGACAGGACCATATCTTTAACGCTCCGGAACAGGCTATAAACAAGGTATTTTCCATCGCTCACAAAGAGGCGACCGAGAAAGAATGTCCGCTTCTCACAGGCAGCAAGAGTTAGAACTTATTCTATGGAGGGAGAAAAATGTCTATTATTGCAGTATCCGCAGGAACCTATTGCAATGAAGAATCGGCAATAAAGGAGATTCTTAAGAAAACAGGCTATAAATATCTGACAGACACAGATATTGTTTTGAAAGCCGCAAGATTATCGGACATTCCTGAAGGTAAATTAGTTAAAGCATTTTCAGCAAAGACAACTGTTTTTAATAAACTGACTCGTGAAAAAGAACGTTCCATTGCATATCTTAAGCTTGCCGTGGCAGAAACGCTTGCCGTAGATAATATCCTTATCAATGGTTTTGCCAGTCTTCTGGCGCCTGCCGGAATTTCTCATGTTCTCAGAATTTGTCTCATCGCCGATATGAAATACAGGGTTTCCCTGGCTTTGTCCTCCGGCATACCCGAGAATGAAGCCATTAAGTTAATCCATAAAAGTGACGAAGAAAGAACAGCCTGGACAAAAAGCATCCTGGAAAAAGATGACCCATGGGATATATCGATGTTTGATATGCTTTTGCCTACCCATAAAATGACGCCGGAAGAAATAGCGAGTTTGGTCGGAGAAACGCTGGGGAAAGATATTCTCAAAACTTTTGCGGGCAGCAAAAAAGCTGTTCAGGATTTTGTTTTGGCTTCCAGGGTTGAAGCCGAATTAGTCTCAAAAGGGCATTTCATTACTGCGGAAGCTGATGCCGGTGCGGTGACGATAACAATAAATAAACATGTGCTTATGCTGAAAAAACTGGAGCAGGAATTGCAGGCAATTGCCGGAAAAATTGCCGGCGTTAATTCTGTTGCGACAAAGGTAGGCAAGAAATTTTATCAATCCGATATCGTGAGGAAATACGACCTTGAAGCGCCTTCCAGGCTGCTCCTTGTGGATGACGAACGGCAATTTGCCCGGACATTGTCCGAAAGGTTGCGTCTAAGAGAGATAGGTTCTGTAGTCGCATATGACGGTCAAACTGCCCTTGATATGATAAAAGAAGAAGAACCTGATGTAATGATTTTGGACCTGAAAATGCCGGGGATTGACGGTATCGAGGTCTTAAAACGTGTAAAACAGACCAACCCCCGGATCGAGGTAATTATTCTTACGGGACAAGGCTCTGAGGAGGATGAGGAATTGTGCATGCAGTTAGGGGCGTTTGCATATCTCGAAAAACCTGTGGACGTGAATGTCCTGAGCGAGACGATCAAGAAGGCCAACGAGAAGATAAAGCAAGGAAGGCAAGGAAATAAGGTTTTTTGATGCAGAAGAAGGTGGAGGGACCCGGGGAAAAGAGTCCCTCCTGTGAGTCCGACTTATGGCTTAACGATCAAAACGGGGAAGGATGCATGTCCCAGCACCCTTTCCGCAGTGCCGCCCGTGAGAAGTCTCTTGATGCCCGTCCTGCCGAGGCTCCCCATAACAATTATATCCGACTGATATTCTTTGCAGTATCGGTAATGACTTTGTATACCCTACAGTTCAATTATAATATATATACGGAAGTTAAGTTACTCTTGAGAGACTAAAGATGACCGCTATGAAATGCTGGGAGGTTTTTCAATGTAATAAGCAGGCATGTCCTGCCTACGGGTCAAAAGACCTCAAGTGCTGGCTTTTTTCCGGAACCCATTGTCGTGAAGCTATTCAGGGGAAATTTCTGGAGAAGATGGAGATATGCCTTGGCTGTGAGGTTTTAAATGAGAATAAAGATTTTGATGCAATGAAGGCTACCCTGAATGCTGTCAATAAGCAATTCAAAGAGTTCGTCAGGATTATCGGAGAGAGAGATAATGAGCTTGGGCGTATGAGCATTGAGTTAGCCATAAGTCTCTCGGAAGTGTTCGAGGGATTAAAGAAGATAGCGTCAGGAGATCCTACGGTGAGATTAGATGAGAGATCTGATATTGAATTAATAAGCAAACTAAAGCATTTCGTTAATATTACTGCTCAGGAAATCGGAGGAATCGTTGATCAATCTCATGAGTTTGCGATAGTTCTTGCCGAGCTTTTTGACGTATTGCATAAGGTCTCTGAAGGGGATCTTCTCGCCAGAGTATCCGGCAGGTCTCAGGTGGAACTCCTGGAATCCTTGAAGACGGTAACGAACGGGATGATTGAGAGCATATCAAAAGAAATTACCAGACGGGAACGGGCTGAGACGGAGTTGAAAAAAGCCTACGATAAACTTGAGCGCAAGGTGGACGAACGAACCGCTGAGCTAAGGCGTATCAATGAAAAATTATGGCACGAAATATTGGAACGGAAGAAGGCGGAAGAAGAGCTTCGGGAGGCGGAATTGCGCTATCGTACCGTGGCAGACTTTACCAATGATTGGGAATACTGGGAGACCCCTGAAGGAAAACTGCGCTATGTGTCACCATCATGTGAGCGTATTACCGGGTATAAGGCTGAGCAATTTATTGAGAACCCAGACCTGGTATCTGAAATTACTGTGCCTGAAGACAAAAATATCTGGGCGAGTCATCATCATGATGCTCTGGATGTTCTTGGCCACCGAGATATTGTATTTCGCATAAGGAGACAGGACGGGCAGATATGCTGGATTGAACATGTCTGCCAACCAGTAACCGATAACAAGGGAACATTCTTAGGAGTTCGTGCGAGCAATCGCGACATCAGCATGCGCAGGCAGGCAGAAGATGCTTTACGGAAATCTGAACACTTGCTACTGCAAGCTCACAAGATGGAGGCTCTTGGCCGGATGGCGGCGGGTGTTGCTCACGAAATCAACAATCCATTGGCCATCATCAACGAAAAGGCCGGCTTGATGCAAGACTTCCTTGAAATATCCGGAGACTTTAAGCAGAATAGAGAAAAGTTTATCGGTTTAATTAATGGAATATTTGAAAGTGTAAAACGTTGTCGAACAATTACTCATCGGCTTTTAGGATTTTCAAGGCGAATAGACGTAACCTTTGAGGTTATCGACCTGAATGAAATTATAAGAGAGGTTCTATCATTCATAGAGAAGGAAATGTTGTACAGGAATATCCGGTTAGAACTGCATCTGCAAGAGGATCTTCCGAAAGTCTTCAGTGACAAAGGACAACTCCAGCAGGTTTTTTTGAATATTGTCAACAACGCCGTCGACGCCGTTGAAAAAGAGGGTCTTATCGAAGTTCAGACTGATATCAAGGATGAAGACACTGTCACGGCATCAATAAAAGATAACGGCCCCGGAATTCCTCAGAACATACTGAGCCATATTTTTGAACCTTTTTATACGACAAAGGAAAAAGGGAAGGGGACAGGCCTTGGACTTTCCATCTCTTATGGAATTATCCAAAAATTAGGGGGAGCAATTCTTGTTCAGAGTGAGATCCAAAAAGGAACTACCTTTATTGTTGAGATACCCACAAAAGCTAAAACCGGTTAAGGAAAAGCATTTTGTTGCAGGCTAACGTGCTCCTGGTAGATGATGAGACGGAATTTGCATTAGCACTGGCAGAACGATTACGATTGCGGAGTTATGATGCAAGAGCTGTATTTCATGTCGAAGATGCCATCGCAGCTGTTCAAAGTGCCTCGCCTGATGTTGTTTTGCTTGATTTCAGAATGCCCGGGATGGACGGTATCGAGGTTCTTAAAATAATTAAAAAGATAGATCCTACGATAGAGGTCATTATGTTGACCGGTCATGGAGACGTCAGGAGTGTGGAAGAAGCAATAAGGAACGGCGCTTACGAATACATTATGAAGCCGTTAGATTTAGGGGAACTCATCATGAAAATTAATAACGCCAAGAAAAAAAGAAATTCTATCAGTTAGGTTGCCCAGCAGACAACACCGCAAACGCTTGGATTATCAAGCATTTAGTCTATAAGACAACCCCGCAGCGCAGCTGCAGGGTCTCTCATATATACTTTGAAGGAGGACAGGCACACCCTTCTACCAGCCTTTTGACTGAAGGATCTCCTTCACCTGTGCTTCTTTCTTTTTCTCAACCAAAAGTACCCTCTTGCGTTTAGCCTCGGATATCTTTTCCATAATTTTGTTCATATCAGCGGGTTTTTCGAGGAAATCCACCGCTCCGGCCTTTATTGCCTCGACCCCCTTTTCAACAGAGCCGTGGCCTGTCAGCATGATAATCTGCAAATCGGGGTGTTCGCTTCTGATGCGCTTAAGGGTCTCGATACCGCTCATCCCGGGCATCGCAAGGTCGAGTACAATCGCGTCAAAATCCTTCCCTTTCACTTTCTCGAGCGCTTCCTCGCCGCTCGTAGAAGTATCGACTTTAAGACCGCGTCCCTCCATCCTCTGTGAAAGGACTTTAAGGAACTGTTCCTCATCATCCACTAACAATACATCCGCTTTAATTTCTTCAGTCATTATGATCCTCCTCTTGAATATTGATTTTTATCTTCGTCCTTCGATACCCCTCTTCGGGCCTCACATTTCATCTTCTTATGCACGCGCAATAGCCTACATAGTCCTCTCAAGCTTCTCCTGGAACGCCTTCCGTATTTTGCGCTCAAGATGATCGATGTCGGCAGGTTTGTTCAAGAAATCAAATCCTCCAAGTCTCCTGGCCTCTTCCTCATCTCTATCGGTGCCGTGGCCTGTCAGCAAGATCACCTGTATGTGGGGATATCCCCTTTTGATCTCCTTAAGGACATCCATGCCGTGCATACCCGGCATTTTCAGGTCCAGTATAATGACGTCGGGCGTCTTTTCCCGTAATTTTGACAACGCCTGTTCACCGTCGTAAGCGGTGCCTACTTCCATATCTCTCATCTTTAAGCGCTGGGCCAGCGTGTTGGCAAAAGCAACTTCATCGTCGACCACCAGCACTTTGACATCTTTTTGTTTCATCGAAATCCTTTTTGGACTGCTTAAATTTAACAACAAATCAGAATGTTGTCAAGCCTTACGGCAAATTCAGACGCCATGCACAGGAAGCGTAATGACCGTCTCTTTTGCCGCTCCCTGCGAGATATTCCCGCCCAACTGCTTTATGAAATTTTCACGGATTTTACCGGTCGTTGTCCCTGCATCGGCATCTCCTTCAGCGAACGTTCCCTCCGGGATAATCTTGACGGCTACGGCATTATCCACTGCCCCTGTCCGGACTGTAATCCGGCCGTTCTTTTCAAGGCCGGCTATCTTATTCTCAAGAAAACTGAATACAAGGAGTTGAAGCATCGAAGGATTACTTTTAACCGGAGGAAGGTCTTGCTGGAAATCCGTTGCGAGCACGATCTTCTTCTGCCTTGCAAACCTGTTCAGGAGGGCAATGAGTTCTTCAATGCACTCGTTGAGATTAAATGCAGATATCTGTGTGTCCATCCTGTGAGAGAACCGGTTCAGGTGTGTAAAATGTTCTATTGCGTTTCCTATCTGGTCCTCGATCGACTGAATGATCTCCAGATACTCGGGGACGTCGTTTTCGGACAATTTGCCCATCTTTATCATGTCACCGATCAATCCGGAGGATTCTTTAATGATGGCCAGATAATTCTTGATTTCATGGGTGAATCCCGCTATTATCTTACCTACGAAGCGGAGCTGCAAGGCTTTCAAATCCTCTTCGTTCTCATTCTCCATACCTCACCTCCATATTTCCATGACAAGCTATGCATTAATTCGTTTCTTTTTCGCCTTATCTATTTTGGACGTTAGTTCCCCTATGTCGATCGGCTTCATAATGTATTCGAAAGCGCCGCTCTTCATCCCTTCTTCCACGCTAAGGACATCCCCATGTCCTGTCAGCATAATGACTTCGATGGTTGGGTCCAATTTCTTGATGGTCTTTAGTGTCTCCAGGCCGTCCATCCCGGGTATCTTCAGATCGAGTACGACCACGTCGGGCATGAACTGATGGATAAAACCCATTGCTTCTATGGCGGTATGACCGACTTTTACATCATAATTCCGCAATTGCAGTCTTTCTGCGAGGGCTGATGCGAATTCGATTTCGTCATCTACCAGCAGAACCTTGGTTTGTGGCATGATTTTCCTCCTTACACAGTTTCGGACCGGATGGGGATATCAACAAAGAAGGTGGTTCCCTTAGTGACTTCACTTTCCACATGGATTGATCCTCCCAACCGCTGCACTATCCCATAGGAGATAGAGAGTCCGAGGCCTGTTCCCTTTCCTTTCCCTTTTGTAGTATAGAATGGTTCAAAAATATGTTTAAGTTTATCCCGTGGGATCCCGCTTCCGTTGTCTTTTATCGATACCCTGACGAAATGCTCATCTTTGGAATATGAAGAAATCTGAATGAGGCCTCCTTCTTCAACGGCATCGATCGCGTTATTAATAATATTCAGGAATACCTGCTGCACCTGTCCTTTATCGGTCACAACCCTCGGAAGGTCTTTTTTCAGATCCAGATCCAGGCGGATATTTCTGTAAATAATCTCTTTCTCCAGAAACCCGATGACTTCTTTAAGCGCAACATTTATGTCTATCATATCATGGCTGACATCCATTCTCCTTGAAAATCCCAGGAGACGGTGGGTGACTGTGCGGCAACGGTTGACGCTGTCGAATATCCCACTGATCAGGCTTAGAAATTTTTCCCTGTTTTGCTGCATATCCCGGGATCCCTCAAGGAGGTCTTTCATGAGGCCGGCCTTTTCGTTGATAATGGCAAGGGGATTATTGATTTCGTGCGCAACTCCTGCTGCGAGCCTGCCGATCGATGCCATTTTGCCGGCATGCTCGGTCTCGGCAATTGCCGCTTCCCTTTCCTGGTCGGCTTTTTTGATCCGGTTTACAACGGTCTGTACCAGAACGATTGTAACAGCGATGCTGAAGAAAACACTGATAATCGTTATAAAGAAAAGCTCGTTTCTGAATATATTAGGTATCTTAGCATAAGGACTTGACCGGATGACGGCCACTAAAACCCAGGGAGTGTTCTTTATAGGAGCATAGCCGCACATGTCGCATTTGCCTTTCGATTGCCCCACTTCCTTTATGGACACGCTGTCCTCGGAGAAGGCAAAATTTTCCTTATATTGTTCGAGCACATTGCCGTGGAACCGTGAAGGGGTCTGGAGAACCCCCTCACGGTTGATAATAAAAACATCGTCATTCTCCCTGATATTGACGGCTGACGCATATTTTTGCAATGTTTTCATATCAATGGTAGCCCTCAAAATCCAGAAGGTGCCCTTGTCCGGGGCTTCCCTTTTTACTGCGATTGCGAAATGCGGTATTTTCCTGAAGCCTGTAAAAACATCGCTTAAGTTGGAAGAGCGGATGACAATCTCATTGAACCAGGTCTGATCGGAATAATCCGATCCAGCCAGGCGGTAAGGTCCTGAATATGTCCGCTGAATACCATCGGCGTCTATCACACCGAAATCAACAAGGCCGGGGAATTCCCGTTTGAATTTGGTGAAAATATCAGACAGGGTCTTTTGATCCGATAACTGCTCATAGGTATAGGCCGAAGTGGTGAACCTGAGCATCGAGAGTCTTTCCTCCAAAAAAAACTCGATGGACTGTTTGGTATTCTCAAGCTCCCACTTCAGTTGATTCTTAAAATCATCCTTCAATATCTGCTGGAACCAGAAATAACTTATCGTAACCACAATAAACAGGGGGAGCAGCGAAAGTATGGCATCAAGCAAAATTATTCTTATCTTTAAGCTGGTATAACGGTCTGCGCCAAGAACACGCCAATAGTCGTGGGGATGGAAAAGGTTATGAAGAAAGGCGATAACATTCTGTTTGATTGTGTCTTCCGGTCTCATGTTTGCTGACATATGTAATTATAATACCACAACGGGTAAGGAACACAAACGCCTGCGAACTGCTTGTTTCAGAGACCTGGAGAGGGTTATACTGACTTGAATACATATGATATGCTGGACGGAAGCTGCATCCTTTGCCTGAGTGTTTCCTATAATGTTTCGTTCCCCGTAATGTATCTGAAGATGCACATAAGGTAAGTTTTACTACTCAGCATGAAGGGACTTGCAGATACATCGGCATAAAGAACGCTGCCATCTTTTCTCAGCACAGGAATATTTTTCGCTATGTCAATCTCTTCTCTCAGCAACCTCTTGAGCTGTTCCATAATGGAGGGCATATCTTCTTGCGGATAAATATTGTCAATCCTTAATGTCTTGAACTCTTCTTTGTCATAACCCAACGCTTGACACAGCGTTTTGTTAACCATGAGGGTTTTTCTCTCAGCCATATCCATAACATGTATGCCGTGATTTGCATAATCAAAAATCGCTCTGAACCTTCCCTCCGATTCCCTCAGTGATGCTTCAGTTCGCCTGAATTCGGTCAAGTCTCTGACAATGTGAACAATCTTTGTCATCCTGCCGGCTTCATCGAATATGGGATCACTTGAAACTTGCAACCAAATGTCTTTTTCGGATAAATAACACTCTGCCTCTTCATGTTCCTTTGATTTTTTTATGACATTAAGGGGACACTCTTTGGGAGGCTTATCTATTCCATGAATCAATTTGTAACAGGTTTTACCGACAATTTCATTAAACGGCTTTCCGAGAAACTGAGAAGTTGCAAGATTTGCTTTTAAGATTTTAAATTTGGTGTCAAGTACCATTATAATATCTTTTATTGAATCAAAGGTTAACTGACATTCCCGTAGTGAATTTTTTAAACTATCCTTTGTCTTATTACTCTCTTTTATTTTTGCTTCCTGCTTTTTAACTCTTTGCCTCATCTTGAGCAATCCTTCTGTAAGTTATTCTCTTGTCTTATTCCCCATAGCCACCTGAATAAGATAACAACACTAAATAGATCATTTGTCAATTTAATTTCTTTATAAGCTTATAAAGCAAAAGTTTAAGTTTCAGAATGGAAAAAAGTTTATGCGAGTTCTTGCAGGATTTTAGCGGGGGATAAATATCATATTGTCCCCGTTGACGATTATGTCAACGTTGAGGACTCTAGCGATACCGAAGGCGGCATCGATTGGAATGCGTATTATGCCCTTTTCATATTTGTATATATGCTGTTGGGCAATATCCTCTGACAGGCCGATGGCTATTCCCAGATAAAACTGGGATATGCCCCTGGCCTCACGAAGCTCCTTTATGAAGGACCCCATATTTCTGTTTATATCCTTGTCAACCTTTATGATTCTGGATTCCACCGTTCAGCCTTCGCTTGAGATGTTGCACCTTTTCGCGATTTGATTTTCTTCAATGCCTTGCTAATGATGTCGGTAAGTGTGACGATGCCCACAAGTTTTCCTTTCTCCACAACAGGAATTTGTTTTACTCTGCGTAGTAACATTATTGAACCGGCCCTGATAACAGGTACGTCACCACTGACTGTAATAGGAGGCGATCCCATTATGTCTTTCGCTTTCATTTCAAAAAGCTTGCTGACACGTTCTTTAATATACTCGACGTCTGACATGGATCGCTCCTCCTCTATGTTTTCAGGATAACGTGGAAGGATTGCCTTGAAAATATCAGTTTTTGTGATCACTCCAACAACCTTTTTCCCTTCTGTAACAACAAGGCCATTCACGCGAGTTCTTTCGAGTACTCTTGCGCATTCCCTTAAACTAATATTTGGCGCTGTAGTGTGCACCCGTTTAGTCATGATATCACCGACTTTCATAGTTTCCTCCCGATATGAAAATTATCTCTATACTTTGGATTCATAATTCTCACCTTCTCCAGAAGATCAGCCAATGCTTCTATATCGTATTTCTATAATTTTACAATATATGACTCATATGTTTGACCCGAAAAATGCAGATCAAGTCCTTTTCAGGAGGCATATGTGCAGAAAAAGCTGTACGGCAGCACCTTTGTGGGCGGTCAGATTGCCAAGGTCTTTTATATTATCGGTACAAGTTCCTATCGGGGTATCAATATCATCTTGTCGCCGTTGAATATCAGGTCAACGTTCAAGGCTTTGGCAATCCTGACGGCGATGTCGATTGGAATGCGTATTATGCCCTTTTCATATTTGTATATTTGCTGTTGTGCAATATCCTCTGACAGGCCAACAGCCAAGCCCAGATCATGCTGTGAAGTACCCCTTAACTCGCGAAATTCCTTAAAGTTCGCTCCTAATCGGTCGTTTATTTCGTTCCTGTCTGCAACCTTTATGATTCTGGTTTCCAAAGACAGTGTTAAATTGCCACTTTTTTTATGCATTTCCACTCCTCACATATTATTTACTGGTGTTTCACGCAATACATTGCCAGCGTATGCGGAGTTACGATTACGGAAACTCCCAGTTTTCAAAAGATGTATAGCGCTGCGGAGCTGAACATCTTCTGTTTCATGAATTGTTATAGGAACGATCTCATCAGATACAACAAGCTTTTCGGTTCCCACATTGGTTAGATGCCCTTCAAGGTCCTTTTCTCTTTTAACAAGACGCACCTGTTGCCCTTTCTCTATTTTTGGTTTAACCAAAATATCGGGTGAGATACCCGTTGTCTGTATCGAAATTCCTTTCGGCGTATAATATTTTGCTGTCGTGAGTCGCAATGCTGAACCATCTTTGAGGGGCACAACTGTCTGAACAGATCCTTTTCCATAAGTTGTCGTCCCGACAATAGCAGCCCTCTGCCAGTCCTTTAAAGCACCTGCAAGTATCTCTGACGCACTTGCGCTACCCCCGTTGACGACAACAACCATCGGTACGGCTGAGTATGAATTGTTTTTTCGGCTTCTATATTCTTTTTTGTTTCCTTTCCTGTCTTTCGTGTATACGACTAATTTTTCGGATGGGATGAACCGGCTTGCGACGTCAACGGCACTGTAAAGGAGTCCGCCGGGATTATCCCTAAGATCGATAACAAGAGAATTCATATTGTCTTGCATCAGTCTCGACAAAGCAGCAGAAAAGTCAGATGCAGTTTGTTTTTGAAATTGATAAATTTTAATATAACCAATTCCGTCTTCCATCATTTTTGCTTTCACACTGTCTATTTTTATTATTCCTCGTACAATGGTGAAATCCTTTGTCTCTTTCCAGCCTTCCCTGAAAATGGTTAATTTCACAGTAGTAGAAGGAATTCCTCTCATTTTGCTTATAGCATCTTGAAGCCCCATCTCTTTAGTGGACTCGTTGTTTATTTTGATAATCTTGTCTCCTTCACTCAGTCCTCCCCTGAATGCAGGGGTGCCATCAAGAAGATCAGTCACGGTAAGCATCCCTTCTTTGATATCTGACTTGATTCCTATCCCACCAAATTCCCCTTCTGCGTCCACTTGCATCTCTTTATACTGTTCCGGCGTCATAAATTCAGAATGTGGATCAAGAGATGCCGCCATTCCTTTGATAGCGCCGTATATAAGATGTTTCGGTTGTCGGTCGTCTTCATAATTTTTTCTCACAATAGCAAATGTATCATTGAATAATTTCAGTTCCCCGGAACTGTCAGGTTTAACTTCTGTAGTTTCTAAGAGGTTTCTTATAAAAATATCCTTCGTGTCGTTCTGCATTTTATGATGCTGTTCCAAAGGAATAGAGTCAGAGTGTGCATCAAGAGATCCTATCATTCCCTGGATGGCATTGTGTATCAGGTCTTTTGATGGTATATCTTCGACATAATCCTTCCGGACGACAGTCAATGCCTCATTAAATACTTCTAATTCCTTAGAACGATCAGCATCCGTCGTTAGTTTGTTCATGAATACGCTTAGAAAGATTCCTGTCGTTACAACCGTCAGGATCATTACCGCTAAGAGGATTGTTTTCTTATTAGTCACCTTCTTCATCATGTTGCCCCTTCAGGGTTATCTCCTTTCAAAACTTTAATTGCATCATTAACGATGCTCTGTTAAACAATAAATGTTTTGATTTTAGGATGATTCTTTTCGCAGAGTTTGACAATCAGGAGAATTTAGAAATTGTTGTCATCAATGGCAGGAAAATAGGCAGGCAAATCTATAGAGGAAGGTAGTAATGTTTTGAAATGATATATGGTTGATTGCTTAATAGAGATGTAAGACATTTAATAAATTATGTAGGGAAATTTCGGAACAGGAAGTAAGGAAATTTAAAAGAATCTTGTAGGTTATCTGGAGTTACTTAGTTGCGGTAGCCACTAAAAGCGTTTACACATGGCCTTCCGGTTGCCTTCTTTAAGCGGCCTTTTTCATCACCTCCGTTCTATCATGGACATACTGCTTGCAAAGGTCAAGTCCCTCAATGAAGGTATCCATAGGAGTTCTCCCTTTGCAGTGTTTCCCCTGGTTCGTCCGTTGAGTATTGTATGTGATAAGAAACTCGTCTAAATCAGTTTGGATTTGTTCAATCGAGGTATAAACCTTTTTTCTGAAGAACACCGAATAGAACTCATCAAGGAGAGTCTGGTTGAACCTCTCCGTTATCCCATTGGTCTGGGGATGCCTAGCCTTGGTCTTTGTATGTTCGATGTCATTGAGATACAGAAAGAGCTGATAGGGATGGTTTTCTCGTATCCCACAGTATTCTGTTCCACGGTCCGTCAGGATCCTGATCAGAGGGACATTGTGTGAATCGAAAAATGGTAACACCTTGTCGTTGAGAAAGTCTGCTGCAGTAACAGCGGTCTTCTCTGTATAAAGCTTGGCAAAGCCCACATTGCAATAGGTATCGATTCCTGTCTGCTGATAAATCTTGCCGATTCCCTTGATCCAGCCCACATAGAAGGTGTCCTGTCCAAATAGGAAGCCGGGATGGTAGGATTCTATCTCTCCATGAGCTTCCTTTTCTTCCTTGGCCTTCTCTAAGGCCCGGACCTGATTCTCCGTAAGGATATCCCCTGTTTCTGCTGCCCATTGCTCCAGGCGCTTCAGGCGCAGAGCACTTTTCTCCAATCCATGCCGCAGCCAGATGCTCCGGACTCCGCCAGGACTCAGAATTATCCCTTCTTTTTTCAGTTCATTGGACACGCGGGCCTGTCCATGGGTTGGATATTCAAGACAATAGCTCAAAATACGATCTTCTATTGTCGCAGGTACTCTGTTGCCTATGCGGGGTTTGTTTCTGGATTTTTCAAGCAGCCCTTCGATCCCTTCGTCTTGCAAGGCTGTCTTGATATCGTAGTAATGTTGCCGGCTTACTCCCAATCTCCTGCAGGCTTCACTGATATTGCCGAGTTGTTCCGAAAGCTCCACAATATTTAACTTCCGGTTGATGATATACTGTTGTTGAGTCATGGTTTTTCCTCCCTGGTTAAGTTTTTTTGGCGAAAATATTTTAACCTAACCGGAAGGCCGTGACTCATTTCCACCTTAGCGGGGTCGTGAGTTGTAAACGATATTCGTGACTATTTCAACTTAGTAAATATTATAATTTATAAAGGGGATATCCCGTGTTTAATAGCATACCTCACAAGACTGGGGACATCTTTGATATCCAATTTCTGCATAATGCGGCTTTTATACGTATCCACGGTCTTAGATGAGATGAAGAGTATATTAGAAACCTCTGTGCTTGATTTTCCTTCAACGATCAGCTGCAAAACTTCCCTCTCGCGCTTACTAAGGGTTTTTAATTGACTCTTTTCTCCACCGTATCCCCTCTGTTTTATATAATCAGTAACGACCGTTTCAGAGATTTCCTGGCTGAGGTAGTGGTGTCCCGCCTGCACTCTGCGTATTGCCCTTACCACTTCCTCCCCGGCTGACTCTTTCAGTATATAACCCTTTGCCCCCGCTTTTAATGCCTCAAAAATGTACTCGGAAGTGTCCAGCACAGAGAGTATAATAATATGCGCAGACGGGCAGACCTCGATAATCTGCATTGTAGCATCAATGCCATTCAGTTCAGGCATAGCAATATCCATAATCACTATGTCAGGACATTTTTTTTTAACTTCCTGTATTGCCTGGCGACCATTCGAAGCCTCACCCACAACGGAAATATCGCCTTGAGACTCCAGAATTAAGCGCAGGCCGTCCCGTATAATAGCATGATCATCTGCCAGGAATACGCTTATAGCCATTCATCTATTCTCTTTCCCCAACTATAACACTATGTGACATAATTAGCACTGCAAATTTATACCTCGGCTATCGACTTTATCTGCTTACCTCAACTATGACCTGTGTTCCACAGTCCGGCGAGGATTCCACGCACAGTACGCCTCCTAATGATTCAGCCCGCTCTCTCATCCCGATCAGCCCCAATCCTTTTCTATTATTGCTTGCAGGATCGAAACCAACGCCATCATCACTAATAGTAAGCCTGACCTTTTCTTTTGCCTCTTCCAGCGTTATGGTGACTTTTTTGGCCTTGGCATGCTTTGCTATATTGGTCAAAGATTCCTGTAAAATGCGGAACAGATTGGTCTCAACATCAGGCAGTAAGCGCGGCTCCACTTCCTCTCCTTTGAATACCACGGGAATATGGGTACGCTTGGAGAACTGATCGCTGTACCAGTGTATTGCTGATGCCAAGCCATAGTCATCGAGGATCAATGGGCGGAGATAAGCCATTATATTCCTGATGAGTTTCATGATCTGTTTAACTAAGATCTTGGAGTCATGCACCCTTCCGAGGACGATCTTCTTTGTTCTGTCTGATAAGTGTTCAATCAGGAAATCCAGGTTAATGCTGAGAGCAGTCAAGGGTTGTCCCACCTGGTCATGTAATTCTCTCGCCAGGTTTCGTCTTTCGCCTTCCTGTATCTCGGTAATACGTGAAGAAAGGGCGCGCAAATTTTCGTAGGATTTTTTCAATTCCTTTTCTGCCCTTATGCGCTCGGTAATATCTTTGACGACTTCAAACACCATCTTGCGTCCTTTCCAGGTGAAACTTCCGGCGGAGATCTCGACAGGAAATATGGCGCTGTCCTTCTTCTTATGGTAGTCAATAGGAACGGTTATAATTTCACCGGACAGCGTTTTCCGTATCGTCTTTGCAGTCTCTCCCAGTTCCACCGTGATATCCTTTTTCATCATATTCAGGAATTCTTCGCGGGTATGACCATACATACGCAAAGCGGCATCATTTACATCAATTATATTTAATGTCTCTGCGTCAAAAACAAAGATCGCATCCGTTTCAGTGACGAATAACTGCCTGTACTTTTCCTCGCTTTCCTGCAATTTCTCCTGTGCCCGTTTGCGTTTCGATATGTCTCTTGCAAAAGCGCAGTTATATTCATTGCCTTCAAATTCGACAAAGTTGACCGTTATCTCAACAGGGAAGCCCCTTCCATGCTTGGCTTTATGATAAGATTCGAATGTGAAGGATTTCCGTTTCTTGATCTCCTGCCAGTGAACTGTCCATGCCTCCTTCGAAAGCGCAGGATCGATGTCCTGAACAGTCATTGAAAGCAGTTCTTTTTTTGAATACCCCAGAGACCTGCTGGCTGCTTCGTTGACATAGATAAACCGACCATCCGGGTTCATCCAGAAGGCAGCATCTGCTGTATGATTTATAGTAAATTGAATGAACCGCATAATTTCGTGAGACTGACGGATCTCTTTTGCGGTTTTATTGACTACATGTTTTAATTTGTTAATCAAATCAATCTTCGAAGTTTCATCTAACTTAACTCCAGTATCTCCTGAAGAGATCCTTTTGAGTGCTTCAAAAACCTCGGTTATGCCTATGGCTAACTCCATGCTAATGCTTCTAAGTTCCTTATCTCTTGCATCGACAATCTTTTTATATTCCTTAAATTGATTACTTATGACCTTGAAGGTATCTCTCAAAACGGTGTCATCTTTTAAAACGGTGTCTATTATCGACTTAAAAGGTTTGCAATCAAGACACATTTCCATCTTTTCTATAAATTTACCCTGAAGGTCTCTGCAATGGGTTCCCGGAACCAGCCAGCACCTGTGATCTCCTGACTTGAATGCCGGACATGTTTTGTCTTCACATTTGAAGATTTCCCAGCAGATAGCTTTTTTCTTTTCAACTTCCCGTTTCATCATACCCTTCTTCAACTATTCACCCGGATATTATCAACCATTGCATTCCGGCCTCGACGAGCCGTAACGTGGCAAGCAAGGAATGAAGCGATCCCACTTCGCGATAGACCAGTTCCAAATATCCTCTCTTGCCGCATGGCTTTCATTCAAGACCCATTCCCTCATCGAATAACTCCTTATTAATTCTAACAAATCTCTATGAAAATATGACAGAGTGTAAGTCAATTATCATTTATATCCGGTGAGAACCCTTGTTGCCGGATTCGCGTATAAGTCCGGCTCTTAAAGCTGGGCGGTGGTCTGCGAAACTCCTTGATGAAAAATCCTGTTCGCGGGATTATCAGTTTCTTTCCACGTTGTTCATAATTCCGGTTTTTAGCCTGATCATTCTTATCGCTGCGTCAACAGAAAAAGTCTTCTCTTTCAAGGGCTTTTAACTTAAACACTTTTTGTTTGCATATGTCAAGCAAAGATTGTTTAACATTACAGTGCGCACAGAAAAACAGTATAGGTTTTATAAAAACAAACACAGGTTGTTTTTTTTAGAAGTCGATGATGTATTAATTATAAGCCTCTGTTTAGAGGCAATTGGTAAATTTCCAATGCTTTAGCAAATCAACTAATTGTGTTAACTATATGAATTATATAGTTTTATGATTCAATTTGTTTGACGCGGCCCTTAACAGTCAGGATTGACCGGGAGCTTCCATCTATTAATTTTATTTATAGTTTTATTATTACTTGACAAATAAACAATATGTGTTTATATTTAAACTAAGGAAAAAAAAAGATAATAGGTAAAGGAGGTGATTAAGATGAGACGTGAGAAAATATGGTTTGTTCTGGGGCTGGCTATTATCATTGGGGTGTTTGCAACGGTAATCGTCAGGGGACCTTCTGACGTATCCGAATCCGTAATAGCCCAAAGCCAGCAACATTACGAGGAGGCCCAGAAGGCTGTCAGCGAGGGGAATCTGGAGTTAGCGATGTCGCATCTGGAGGCGATAGAAAAGCGGACGCCCGCCTGGTACGAGAGCAGAGAAGTTCACTGGAAGGTTAAAGAGGAATTAAACCAGTACGCTCGGACAAAACAATGATTAGTATGAATAGGTTGTATCGGAAAATAAAAAGTTGTATTGTTGGTCAGGGGACACTGATGACATTAGAAAAGTGGCTTCAGGTCAATAACATATCGCTGACAGACATTGCGAGTAAATCCGGAGTTCCTTATCAGAGAATTTCGGAGCATATCAGGCTGAACAAGCCGCTGTCAGAAAAGCATGTTCTCATGATATTAAAAGCCACAGATTGTCATGTGTCCCCTGAAACCTTAAGACCAAGCCTTGATCCTATTTTTCTCTTTTTGAGCACTAGAAGACGGGCTTTCGTGCAGAAAATGATAGGATTTACGGTTGGGCTTGGTATGGTCCTTGGGATATTCGCTTTTCTCATATTCCGAGGACCTTCTGAATTTTCCGAATCCGTAATAGCCCAAAGCCGGCAACATTACGAGGAGGCCACAAAGGCTGTTAGCGAGGGAAATCTTGAGGTTGCAATGTCGAAACTTGAAGCGATTGAAAAGAAGACGCCTGCTTGGTATGAAAGCAGAGAACTCTATTGGCAAATTAAGACAGAATTGAACACATATGCGAGGAAAGAGAAAGATTGACCTCTGAGAACAGGTTTCTAATATTTACAATTTTTCAGGCAGATAAAAGATCAAATAAACCAAAAGATAGAGAAAAAAAAGCGTGAGGGCCAGGATCAGGCTGAATCCTATACGTTCTCGCGGAATATCAGTGCTATAAGACATGCCAGACTCCCCCATTTTTTGAATACGCCTGAACTTGAATTCATATTCCCTTGCCTTATCTTTGAAAAATACCCGGGCAATTTTTAGCTGAATGTATCTTATCACAAGCGCAGGAATGTAAAGCGGATCAAGTCCGTGCTTTGCAGTTTCACCGACGAATTTAGACAGTAAAGCTTGTACCCCGACCCTCAAATTATTCAGAGCATCACAACCCATCATAAAAATCATAGCTCCTTTTCTATAGAACCAGTCAAAGTCTAAATTAACAGCCCGTATTTCTGCCGGGAAAATTCCAGAGAGCACCAGAAGTAAGTAAGCAAATGCACCAAAGAAGAGTAATTGACTCATACTCACCACATGAAAGGGTGTATATGGATCGAAGTCGACAGGATAGGGGAGGAGACTATAGAGAAAACCAGGAAGTATCCCAATAAAAATGCACAAAAAAGCAGCTATACCCATAGCGAGAAGCATGTTAAGAGGAGCCTCCTTGGTTCTTATGCCGGAGTCATGCGAAAAAAAGGCGTAGTAAGGAACTTTTATGCCTGCATGTTCCAATACGCCTACCGATGCAAACATAAGGAGCAACCATATGATGCTCATACCCCCCAGTGCAGATGCTTCCATGACCATTGACTTACAGATGAAACCACTGAAAAGGGGAAACCCAGAGATAGATGCAGCACCTATGATGCAAAAAATACATGTCAAGGGCATGCTTTTATAGAGCCCCCCCAAATCTGTGCAATTGATTTTTCCTGTCCGGTGAAGGACAGCACCCATGGACATAACGAGAAGGCCCTTGTATAAGATGTGACAGAAAACGTGGGACACAGTGCCATTGATAGATAGCTCTGTCCCTATTCCTATGCCACAGACCATGTACCCTACCTGATTGATCAGGCTATAAGAAAGGACTCTCCTGAGGTTATTTTCAATAACAGCAAAAAATATTGGGAATACCGTCATGATCGCCCCGATCCATATGAGGGCTTCAGTGCCTGGGAAAGCTCTTGCCAGGACATAGACAGCAGTCTTTGTTGTAAATGTCCACATGAATATAGCGCCTGTGATTGTCGACTCCGGATAAGCATCAGGAAGCCACGCGTGTAAGCCTGGCCAGGCACAATTGATACCGAATCCAATAAAAATGAGATACGTTGATAATCCTTTTAATCCTATGTAGCCAAATTCAATGGATCCCGTATCAACTACATGAAGGATAATTCCTGCCAGAAGGCAAAGCCCTCCGGTAATATGAACTAGGAGATATCTGAACCCTGCACCTAATGAATTCTTTGACCTGTTTGACCAGACCAAAATTACAGCGCTGAAGGTCATCATTTCCCAGAAGAGAAACAGGGAAAGCAGATCACCTGCAAAGACGACTCCTAAGGAACTTCCTGCGTACACAAAACCCGCCACATGCTGCAGGTTATCTTTTACATGAAGGGCATACAGAAAAATAAGGAAAGTGATCAGATGGTATATGTATCCGAAAAACAGACTGAGCCTGTCAACCTTACCAAAGACAAGCTCATAGTCAAGAAATCTTACTATCCAATTGGTGCCTTCCGGTATATTGATCAGATTTATGAACCCGACAATTGGTAAGAGTAAAAGATATGCACTTTTCAGCCTGCCTTTTAAAAGAGGAATGAGCAATGCACCGAGGATAAATATGATGGCAGGTGGTACGGTATTAATCATAGTAATCCTCTTTTTTCTTTATGATAGGCCGTAAAATATATTTTGCAGTAAGAATGAGGACTACAAACGCCACAAATCCGAATGCTGCATAAAATCCGGGCCACTCTTCCCACCGAAAATAGGTATGTTTATGAATAACAAACTCAAAAACGAGGGAGACGAAAAGGACTGCATAAAAAACCCGGAACAGTATTTTTATATTTTTCGGCTTGTCAAAAAAATACTGCTTTTCTGTTTCACTTTCTCTTTTTTCCATCTTCAAATCCTCTCGCATCTTGTTTAGCTGTAATGATCAGAGTGTATTCAGAAAAATTATTCCAAGATATACAATACCTATGATGATCGCAGCAAAAAATATCTTTCTGTATCCTGGTACTGCTTCATGATGAAGTTCTTGTAATTCCTCTTTCATTGGTTATCTATCCTCCATAAGACCTTACTCCTCACCCCCCCATGATATTCTGAACAGCAAGCGCAGCGATCTCAATGAAATGGACAAATGCATTAGGAAAAATTCCCAGTACTAGAGAAAAAAAAGCGGTTGCCATGAGAGGGGTTACCATAAACAGAGGTGCCTCATTAAAACCTGGGTTTATATCTTCTTTTGTCTTCTTAAAGAACGCTCTGTACACGATCGGAAAAAAGAAGGCGGCATCCAAGAGCGCACTGGCAAGGAAGACGAAGAGAAAGATAATCTCGTGTGCCGCAAGAGAACCGAGGCATAAGTACCATTTGCTGATAAAACCACAGGTTGGAGGTATTCCGCATACCCCCATCGCACCAATGGCAAATGAACCCATGGTGAGAGGCATCTGTCTGCCCAATCCATCCAGTTCACTGACGTTTTGTTTATGAGTTTTTACATAGATGGCTCCTGCAACAAAAAACAACGTGATCTTCATAAAGCCGTGAAAGGCAATGTGAAGCATCCCGCCTTTGATGGCATCGGCAGAGAGTAATGCTGCTCCGAGAATAACGATAGAAAGGTTATTTATCGTGGAAAAGGCGAGTCTTCGTTTAATATTATCCTGTGCTAAGGCAAAAAAGCAGCTCACAATTATCGTAAAGGAGACCAAGTAGGCCAAGAGTATCCAGAGTCCTGTGTCATGGAGAAACGCCGGGCCAAAGACATAGAGGATGACCCTTAATACACCGAACACGCCTGCCTTAACTACAGCAACAGCGTGCAACAAGGCGCTAACCGGAGTTGGGGCTACCATAGCGGTCGGCAGCCACTCATGCAAGGGCATAATGGCTGCCTTTACTCCAAAACTCATAACCAATGTTACGAATAAAAACCTGAGCATATCCGCTGAAGCACTTCCCGCCACAAATCCACCTGGTTTGAAGTCGAGTGTCCCTGTCAGACGGTATATGATCGCCATACTCAAGAGAATTACAACCCCTGCGGTTAAGGTATACGTGAGGTATTTTCTGCCACCCTTTATGGCCTCGGGTGTTTCTTTATGAGCCACCAATGGATAGGTGGCCAAAGTCAACATCTCATAGAAGACAAAAAGGGTTAGGAGATTGGCAGAAAAGGCAATACCCAGAGTGGCAGAGATGGCTATGGCAAAACAGAAAAAATATCTTGTCTGGGCATGCTCTTTCAGGCCTCTCATATAGCCGATGGAGTAGAAAGATGTAGCAATCCAGAGAGTAGAGGCCAGAATACCGAATAAAAGGCCAAAGGCGTCTACCCTGAATTGCAGAAAAAGGCCGGGTGCAAGGGAGATGATAGTATATTCCAGGACATTACCATCGAGCACAGATGGAACCATGGAAACGACGATTATGAATTTTATTACCGATGCCAGGATTGTCCATGACTCCCTGAGGTTTTTTGACCGCTCCCCGGTCAGCAGGATAAGACAGGCTGCAACCAGAGAGACCATGATTGCCAGGAGTGGCTTTATGGAATACACAACATCCATCTTTTCCTAAAAACTTGCCGGAACTGCAAACTGTATTACCGTGGAAATAATCTTTCCACTAAGAATACCCAGTATGAGTATCCCCCCTACCATAATATATATGGGAATAAGCATGCTTATCGGTGCTTCATCCATAACAACATCTTCATGGGTTCCCCCACTGTCCGGGTGAACAGGCTCACGCGGCTTAAAATATATTTTCTCTATAACCTTAAAAAATACGATTGCACTTAATAAACTGCTGAGTATAAGGGCAACCGCAAATACCCATTGTTGGGCATCGATCGCTCCTATGACCAGATACCATTTACTGAAAAAGCCACAGGTAGGTGGTATCCCAATTACTGATAAAGCAGTGATAGTAAAGGCAGCCATGGTAAAGGGCATCTTTTTGTTAAGCTGCTGATTCCTGAAATTGGTGATATCCCTATTGCCGATCTTAAACATAATGGCTCCTGCTACCGAAAACAGACATGCCATCATTAAGGCATCATTCATGATATGCAGAATAGCTCCAGTGAGACCCATCCTGTTTGCCATACTAATGCCTAATACTATGTACCCCACTTCAGCAATCAGGATATAGGAGAGCATCCTTTTAAGATCATGTTGCGCAATGGCAAGTACGCAGCCGTACATCATCGCAGCGACAGCTGTCCAGCCAAGTACGGTTGTAGCCGGTATAAGTTCAATGGAAAAATACGGCCTAAAAATGGTAAACATCACCCTCATAAGGACGTATGCCACCACCTTTGTCATAGTGCCTGCAACAAAGGCACTCACTGAAGATGGCGCATGGGTGTATGCATCCGGAAGCCATACATGCAAAGGGAAAAAGGCCATTTTTATCCCTATTCCTATTAAGAAGAATGCAAAGGCAACCAAAACCGCTTTGGAATGATAGAGCTTGGGCAATAATTCCGACAGATCAGCCATATTCAGTGAGCCGGTAACGATATAAAGGTAGCCGACACCGAGCAAGTAAAAGCAGGCGCCAATGGTTCCCATGATTAAATAATTAAAACTTGCAAGCGGAGCCCTGTCTTCTCCCATCGCTATGAGGGCATAGCTTGCTAAGGAGGCAATTTCCAATAAAACATACAGGTTAAAGGCATCGCCGGTTACCGTCATCCCCAAAAGCCCCATAACCAATAAAGTATAGATGCTATAAAACTGAGGGATTTTTTTAGGCATCTCCTGCTCAATGCCCTTTTTTGAATATATGCAAATAAGGAGGCCGATAAACGAGACAATAACAAGAATGAAGGCATTGAGATGATCCACTACATATTCGATTCCCCACGGCGGGTCCCAACCGCCGAGTTTATAGTGAATGATGCCCTGAGTGACAACGGTGTTAAGGATGCCGATGGATGAGATGAATGACACGGCTAAGGCTAAAATGGACATGTAGAAACAGGGTCTTATCCACCACCAGCCAACGACATTGATAAGAAGGGCTGTTATTAAAGGGAAAACTATAATTAAGGCTGGAAATTGCTCTGCAATCATTCTTCAGGCTTTAACGCCTCATATTCTTCCGACTGTAATATTTCATCTTCTTCCAAAGTCTTATATTTTCTGTAGATCATAATTGCAAGCGACAGGGCAACCCCTGTTGTACTGACACCAACTACGATTGCGGTGAGCATTAGCACGTGAGGCAAGGGGTTCAAATATTGCGCTACATCCACTGCGTGAGTTACGGGCCCGTGTCCATTCTGAATAATGGGAATGGTTGCTCCTCCTTTTTTAACAGAAGTTGAGACATAGAAGAGGATGATAGCCCACTGGAATACATTCATTCCCAGAAGTTTCTTTATGAGATTTCCTTTACCTATCATGGCGTAAAATCCTATCATCATGAGAACTATGTAAGCCCAGTAGTTATACTTGGCGATTATATATTCGATCATTTATTCAGGTGCCTCCTCATGTTCGCCCCCGGTGACAAGGTCAATAAAAAGAGAGACCATGATTGCCATGACAGTAATTCCTACTCCAACCTCGACAGCGAACACACCATAATATCTCGCATGAACAGGGTCTGCGGGCAATATTTTGCTGAGTCTCCCGTAATCGAGGAAATTAGCACCCAGGAGCAGGGCCATCCAGCCTGTCCAGGCATATATGAATACACCGATGCTACTGAACAGGTTCACCAGTTTTTCAGAAAATCTTCTCTTTGCCTCTTGGAGGCCGAAAGCAACGACAATCAGGACAAAGCTCGCAGCTAGAATACAGCCTCCCTGAAACCCTCCGCCGGGGCTGCCATGCCCGTGCGCAATCACATACAGTCCAAATAGTTGTATAAATGGTATTAATATTCTGCATATGGTCTGTATGATAATACTTTCGACCTCTCTTATCACTTCCGTGATCTCCTTATGAGCAGTATGGCTGAAATACCGGCGGTCAATATTACCGTTTCTTCAAAGAGGGTGTCATAGCCTCTGTAATCTGCAAGTATAGCGGTAACCATATTAGGTATTGCTGTCTCCTCCATAGTCTTTTGGATATATCTCGGGGATACGTGGAGACTGGCAGGCGACTGAGGATCGCCCCAATCAGGAAAATCAGTTGTAGCATAGATGAGCAGGGCGCCCGTTATCATTGAAGCAATAAGAGCCAGGAGCTTCAATCTTTTGATCTCCTTGTTGTTTGAAATACAGCGGCTATGAAGAAGGCAGTGCTCACACCAGCTCCCACCGCTGCTTCTGTGAATGCCACATCGACAGCGCCCATCTCTGCCCATAACATAGCCATGAGAAAGCTAAATGCACCGAACAGAACAGTGGCACTGAAGAGGTCCTTTATAGAAATAGCTGCTGCAGCACATATGATCACGAGTGTAAGTAGTAAAATATCCAATTGCCATATCATGTTATTTACTCCCTATTTTGGCGGCCATTCGATAACGGTTCTGCCGTCCTTTGTCCACGGTAAAATCCCGGACTTAAATGCTGCTCTTGTAAGGGCATGGGTTGCCGTTGGGTTACCGAAAAACCAGAAAACAGCAATAAATAGTATCTTGATACTTACCAGCACACTTGCGAATGAGATTCCGAGGTGCAGGTTATAAAGAGCAAAACCTGTAAGACACAAAACAAGCCCTAATGTATCGCTTTTCCCTGTAGCATGCATCCTTGAGTAAAAGTCGGGGAAACGCAAAAATCCTATGGTTCCGGCTGTCAGGAAGAAGATTCCGATCAAGATAAAAACTATTGCTACTATTAATAATACGAAAGACATCTACAAGACCCCTTTTCTCAAAAAGTATTTTGCGAAGATCAGAACACCAATAAAATTTATGATTGCATACACTAAGGAGATATCCACGAACATATCTATTCTCCTATACATAAAACCCATAAGGAGCAGGATAATTAATGTCTTGGTGCCGACAGCACCAACCCCGACTATCCTGTCTATGACGGTCGGCCCGAATATACCTCGATAGAGACAGATCAGAGCCAGAAGGCCCAAAATAAGGCCGATTACTATGAAGAAATTATCCGCCACTTAATCTTCCTCCATGAATATATGGCTTACCCTTTCTTCCATGTCTCCCGGCAGACCTTCAGCAACAAACACGTCTATGGCATGCACAAGAAAGTATGCTTCGGTAAGACGGACGGTAATGGTACCTGGCGTCAGGGTAATAGAGTTGGCAAATGTCACGAGAGACATATCCTTCTTTAACTTTGTCTTAAATCTTATTATATGGGGATCTATATGGTCGTACATCTTTGGATGTAAGGCAAGACGGGCAATATGTATATTGGAAAGGATGATCTGGTAAAAAAGCCAGGGAAGGTACTTAGTAAACCGAATTGCTATGGCTATATTTTTTGTGGAGAGCTTTTCACGTCCAAAAAGAAGATCGTGTGACATATACGTGACAAGGATGCAGGAAATAACCCCGAGAGAAAGATGCCATGCATCAAATATGCCGGACCATATCATCCAGAGTAAAAAGAGTATGAGAAAGGTGACAATATATTTCAGGGCATTCCCTCCTTCCTCAGGAAAATAGAAAAACAGAAAAATTTTAATAAATCAATAATTGTTTGTCAAGGAAAATAAATCAATAATTGTTTGTCGCTTGTCAAGTAAGATCAAGATTGATAACCATGATCATCTGCTGCTCACGAGTGCAACAGTCTGGTTCTGGCAGCGCTGAAGGACAGTCGAGCTCACCCCGCCTAACATAATGTCTTTGAGGGCAGTTCTGCCTTTCCGTCCCATGACAATTAAATGATAATCTCCCTGATCCGCCTCTTTGAGAATCTCCTCTGCCGGCT
>Ga0209164_1000585_pt1 | contig 76468 bp, 62 predicted proteins | sample MTBNYHSulfiMetaG_FD_187458 | JGI IMG/M metagenome (GOLD analysis project Ga0209164, IMG submission 187458) | Enrichment culture microbial communities from rom New York Harbor, USA that are MTBE-degrading - MTBE-NYH (New York Harbor Sulfidogenic)... | ecosystem: Environmental > Aquatic > Marine >... | reverse complement strand
TGAAATCGCACGTTTTACCTTCCCCGGTGCGGTGTCGGGTCGTGACTCAGTCATCGTAGCGGTCAGAATTGATCCCGGCCACTGGGCGCTCGAGACTGCAAGCCTGAGCGAGGAAGGGATGGCAACTGGGTTATCCGTGCGGGAGTGGGCGGCACGGAAAGGGTATAGGATCGTGGTGAATGCCGGGCTCTTCCAATCCGATCTGAGAACCCATGTTGGCCTGATGATCAGCCCCACCCATATGCACAACCCACAGACCCACCCCAGCTACCAGGCTGCCCTCGGCTTCTTGCCGAAACTGCCGGGCCTCGTTGCCTGGAAGACTTTTGATCTGGATGAAGTACCCCTCGATGAGGTGCGGAAACAGTACTCAGGTGTGATCCAGAACTTGCGCCTCATCAAACATCCCGGTGAAAATCGATGGTCCGGATCGGGGCGTTCCTGGTGGAGTGAAATCGCGCTTGGGGAAGACCGGAAGGGTAGGATTCTGCTGCTTTACACTCCTGCGGTTGTGACGATGTACGATTTTAACCAGGCTCTTCTCGCACTCCCGCTCGACCTCGTCTCTGCGCAGCATCTCGAGGGCGGGCTGCAAGCACAGCTTTACCTCGACGTTGGTGGCCAGAAAATCGAGTTCCACACTGGCCATGAAACCGATTTCACTCGCTCACCCCTTCCCGGCCCGGGCATGAAGATCCCCAATGTGATCGGCTTCCGACAGAGAAGGTGAGACCCGCCGCAGGTGACAGTCACTAAGACCTTGAGTTTCTGGAGTGGCTGTCACCCAGAGCGGGGTAGTGACCACGTCGCGGCAGGTAGTCCCAGGGTTGCGGCGGTTGCGTCAGGTCTTCAGCGAAGCGGAAACCTGCCGCACGAGTGACTTTCACCCCAATCAGAGCGGCAGGGGCTCATGCTCGTTCTCATGCATTCGTTCGAGAATGCTGTTGAGCGCGCCGATCAGCGTACGTCTTCCACCGCCGCTTACTCCGCCCAGCCAGCGTGACGTTCTCCTGAAGTACTCCCCGAGTAGCCCCTCCATGAGTCCGTGAGCGACCGGGGTCATTCGCACCAACCGTGACCGCTTGTCACTGGTACCCTCGCCACGTTTCAACAGACCATCTTTCTCCAACCCATCGAGTAAGCCGGTGACCGTCGCTCGCGTCACCCCGGCTTTTTCCGACAGTTCAGAGGGCCTGAGCCCCTGTGGCTCCTCATGCAGGAGCGAGAGAATGGTGAACCTGCCCCGGCTGAGTCCATAATCGGCGAAGAAGGTGTCGAGGGTACGGTTGATCTCGACCAGCGCAACCTGCAAGGTGAGAAGTGTCTCGACGGCATCGGTGTCCACCCCCTGGCGCATTCGGGCGAGACGCAACAGCTCTCGGTTTGTGGAAAGTTCAATTTCTTCCATTCCACACCTCAGTTTCGTGAAACACCTGTGCTGCCTTGTGAAACATTAGATAATAAGGCGCCAAACTGACCGGCGTCAAGAAGAAAAACAATGACACAAAATCAGTGACAGTTTCTCATTTTTCAATGAGAAACTGTCACGGTTTTTTCCGCAGACTACGCACAGAAAACTCCTTACTATTTGTGACAAATGACACTATAATATGGTTGTAATTAAATTAGCAGCTCTTATAATGATTATAAGGCGTGTTATAGCTTGTTTCTATTCTGAAAAGTGGCATACTATGGGAATATACTGCATAAATTCTCCGTTATAATTGAATCTAATCTTATTATATATCATAATAATACCTATTATTGTGAAAATGATAGTTGTCTGGCTGTTAATTCCTCTCTGTTGTGCGAGAGTCTGAAGAAAAATCAGTGACAGTTTCTTATTTAAAAAATGAGAAACTGTCACTGATTTTCTCACTGATTTTCCGGTGGAGGATGGGTTAACGCGGGGTTCGGCGATAGAGGATGATGCCGATGATGAAGAAGAGGATGTTCCCCAGCCAGGCCGCGGTAAGTGGGCTGAGTAACTCCTTGTAGCCCAGCACTTTACCGACCTGCATGATGCCAAAATAGACAAAAGAGATCAGCAGGCTGAGCGCAATGCCGAAGGTCACTCCGGACCGTCGACGTACCGCCGAAACGGGCACTCCGAACAGCACAATGATAAAGCCAGCGAAGGGGAGAGCAATTTTCGAATGAACATCCACCTTCCAGCGGTCCGCATTTCCACCGGTGTTCACAATTCTGTCAACAAAACGGCGTAATTCTGCGAGGCTCATCTCCTCCGGTTCAACCTTAAGCTCGACCATATCTTCAGGCACCACCTGCAGATTGACCTGTCGCCGACGGAACTCCTCGATCCTTTCCTGTCCCTCCTCGAAATATCGAACGATCACATCTCGCAGCATCCAGTGACCATTTTCCCAATTCATGCTGCGTGCGGCAACCCTCTCAAGCACACGGCCATCCTCACTGAACTGGTAGAGATCCACCCCATATCCGGTCATCGTCCGAGGTTGGTAGAGGTCGAGATGGAGCACGCGACCCGGGCCATCCTGCAAATAAACCTGTCCCTGTTCTGTCAAACGCCAATCCTGGTGCTGCCGCACCTGTTCACGCCAGATCGAGAGGCGTTCACGATTGGTCTGTGGAACGACCGATTCCCCCCACCAGAACATGAACAGTGAGAGCACAAGACCGATTGTGGAAAGCACTGCAAGATGACGCCAGAGGGGGACGCCGGATGCGGTCATCGCCATGAGTTCGTTGGTTACTGTGAGGCCACCGATGCAGAACATGGTCGCCAGCAGCACGGCCACCGGGTAGATCAGGTAGATGATATAAGGGATGTAAAGCAGGTAATAGCGAAGGATTTCGAGAGTTGGAACTTCACGGTCAAGGAACTTGTCGAGGTTCTCGATGGGATCTACCACAAGAAAGATCGCCATCGATGCGAAGGTCGAGAGCAGCAGGAAATAGAAAAAACGCTTCGCCACGTACCTGTCAAGCCTGATCACGATAGTCTCCATCGCTTGAAGGCAGATCCTGCCGTAAGTCAGGGGTATAAACGGCGTTCACCTTCTCATGCTCGGCTTGCGCAAAGGCATCAATCTCCTGTTGGGACAGGCTGCTCCAGCCGCGCGTGTCTGCCGGTTGGGCGTATTTCTTCTGCCAGGGCAGGCGCAGAGTGGAGTGCTGACGGGTTTCTCGTCGGATGAGGAAAAGTCCGGAAATCGTCAACAGGATGTTCGCTGCCCACATGGAGAGGGCAGGGGGGAGCATCCCACGATCCGCGAGGTTTTCCCCCCCGATCAGGAAGCTCCAGTAGAGGAGGAAAAAGAAGACTGCGAGCGGGCCGGAGACCCCCAATCCACCATGAGTCAGCTTTACGCCAAGGGGCGCTCCGATCAGGACAAAGACCAGTGCTGCTGCGCTGATCGCCCATTTCTTGTGATATTCCACCAGGTAACGGTTGATCGTTCGCTCGTAACGCTCCGGGTTGTTGCGTTCACGCAAGTCAGCGATCCGTGCATTCAGCCCGGCGAGGCTCAGTTCACGGTCCCCGCGGTAACCCTGGTCGGAGCGTTGCAGCAACTGGTCGGGAGAGTCGATACGGAAAAGTGCCCGATCAAATCGAAGAATCTCATACCCCTCAGGTTCATTACGTTTCATCTGGTGAATTTCGCCGGAGAAGAGGCGGAACTGGTACATCCCAAGTGTATCAACATAGATCAGCCTGCCACTATCCGCGATCACGGTTGAGGGTTCGGAGGGATCGGATTCATCGAAGATGGTGACATCGTTGAGCAGGTCCGAATTGGGGTGAATACCCTTCACCAGCAGGGTTTGCTTCGGCAAGTCACGAGTGAAGATGCCTTCGCGAAGCACGACATTCGGCTTCTTGCGCCGTATCGAACTGGTCAGCAGCTTGTTGCGGTGGTTCATGTCGGGCAGGATCTGATCCTGGAAATAGAGCGAAAATCCGGCGACAACAAGGGCGGCCAGGAAAACAGGACGGATCATCCGGACAATGCCCACCCCAGCGCCGCGAATGGCGACAATTTCACGGTCCCCGGCCATTCGACCGAAAGCCATCAGCGTGGCCACAAGCACACCCATGGGAACCGCAAGGGTCAAAATCCAGGCGAGGTTCAGGTAGAAAAATTCAAAGATGACCATTGCATCGAGACCCTGCCCCACAATCCGTCCAAGCATCCTCAAGGCAAGATTGAGGGTGAAGAGGAACATGATCAGCGAGATGCTGAAGAAAAAGGGGCCGATGTGTTCACGTACGATGTAACGGTCAAGCAGATTCATGATACCGGGTGTCCCACCCTCCACAAAAAATGACGTCAGGGAAGTCTTGCCGTGTGACGATGCGACAATATAGGAAAACGCACCTGTTGATCGAGCGTAAATCGCCTCCTTTGAGGACTCGCGCGGCAAGTTCGCCCTTGCGGGCTTGACGGGAGTTCGCTACTATGTTCGCGCACGCTAACTTTGATGCTCGAGGATGCATGGATCAACGTGATGTGGCTTCCCATCGCCCGAATGTCTCCCCTTCGGCGGAGGAATACCTGCTGACCCTGTTTCGTCTTGAAACGACTGGCGAGCAGGCAGGTTCCAGCCAGCTTGCCCGGATGTTCGGAGTCAAAGCACCGAGTGTTACTGGAATGATCCGCCGCCTCGATCAGCGCGGCTGGGTGCGATACCAGCGGTATCGTCCCCCCGAGCTGACCGAAGCCGGCCGCTCCGTAGCGGTCCGTCTTATCAGGCGGCACCGTCTGCTGGAAACCTTCCTTGCCAGGGTTCTTGGGGTTCCCTGGGACGAGGTGCATGAGGAGGTGCAGATCCTCGAACATGCCGTCAGCGATCGGCTGATCGAGCGGATCGACCACCAGCTCGGGCATCCGGCGTTCGATCCCCATGGCGATCCGATTCCCGATCCGGAGGGCAACCTCCCGCCGCACAACCTGGTTCCCCTGACCCGTTTGCGTCCGGGCCAACGGGGCGAGCTGAAACGGGTGGACAACCGCAGCCGTCACCTGATGGGTGTGCTTCGCGAGTTGGGGGTACAGGACATCGGCCGCTTTCCGGGCATGACCATCCAGCGGATGGCGGATCCACGGAACGGGCGGTTGATGGTGCACATTGCGGATCGTACCATCGAGTTGGAACGTGATGTTGCCAGGCTGGTCTGGGTCGACCCGATTGCGTGAATTGCCGCCGTTATTCAACAACCACTCCCTGATGAGCCACGCCTCCGATGAAACGTAAACACGGCAAGCGAGCCCCTCTGCATCTTCGCAAGAGTAAAGGCCGAAAACGCCACTCCGCTGGACCTTCTCCCCTGGCCGAGCGCGTACTTGCCTACCTGGAGGCACGTCCGCATGTCACCCTGCGTGTCCGTGACCTGGTGATCGATCTCTGTAACTCACCGCATGAAGAGCGCGAGCTGCGCCTTGCCGTGAGCGAGTGGATCAAACAGGGAAGGATCGAACGGGTGAAGGGGAAGAAAATCCAGTTGGCAAGCGGGGAAAATCAGCAGCTTGTGACTGGCCATCTCGAGCTTGCCGAGGGTGGCTTCGGGTTTGTTCGTCCGGCGACTGGCAAAGGGGATGACATATTTATCCCACCCTCGAAGCTGAGGGGAGCATCGCACGGTGACCAGGTGGAGGTGACTGTCCACCTGGGACATGACGGTCGCAGCTCTGGCAGAATTGTCCGAATCCTCGAAAAGGACGACACCCCGGTGACAGGCCGTTTCATGCGTCTGCCGGGATGTGGCGGCCTTGTCTATCCCGACAATCCTCGCATCCCCGGCCCGGTTGAGGTTTCCGAAGCGCAATTGCGTGGCGCGAAGGAGGGGGACCGTGTGCAGGTGGAGATGACGGCAGAGCGACGCACCCCACATGGAAAGATCGTGCGGGTTTTCGGCCCCGCCGAGGATCCGCGTGCTCGTTTCAAGGCGCTCATCGCGACTTACAAATTCCGTGAACGCTTCGCCGGGACAGCATTAAAAGAAGCCGAGGAGGCTTCCCCCGAGATCACCGAGGAAGAGCTGGCGAGTGGACGTCTCGATCTGCGGGAGTGGCTGATTGTCACCATCGACCCTGAATCGGCGCACGATTTTGATGATGCAATCAGTCTGCGACGACAGGGGAATGGCTTTGAGTTGGGTGTCCACATCGCCGATGTTTCCTGGTATGTGCAAGAGGGCAGCGCGCTCGATACGGAAGCCCGAGTTCGCGGGACAAGCGTCTACACAGCCCACGGCACCCTTCCGATGCTACCCGACCGACTCTCCTCGGACCTCTGCAGCCTGCGCGAGGGGGTGGACCGACGGACCGTCTCGGTGTTCATCCCGATTACACTCGGTGGCGAAGTCACAGGTCCTGCACGAATCAGCAGAAGCGTGATTCGTTCCAGCAAACGGTTTACTTATGCCCAGGTGCAGGAGATTCTGGAAGCTGGCGATGCGAAGTATGGCGACAGCCTCCCACCGCTTCGGAAAGACAGCTTGCCTGCGTTGATCCACTATTTGACCATCCTGACCCGGGCGATGCGTCGCTTAAGGTATCTGCAGGGTGGACTCGACCTGGAAGTGCCGGAATATGAAGTGATGGTCGACGCAGAGGACAAGGCAGTTGCGATCCGGAAACGAGAGGTCATCGAAGCGAATCACCTTGTGGAAGAGTGCATGCTCGCGGCCAATCGGGCGGTGACCGAATATGCCATCCGTCAACCGGGGGCGGGGGTGCCAGCCTTCGTATACCGGATCCACGATTTGCCGGATCCCGAGAAGCTCCAGGACCTGGTCGCTTTTGTCCACTCCCTGGGACTGGAATGGACTCTTGGCAGGAACCTTGAGACGGTGACAGCCCGCCAGATCAACGAGTGGCTACGTTCCATCGAGACTCACCCGCTGGCAGAAATGATCCGTATCCACACGCTCCGCGCAATGGCGAAAGCGGCCTACGATACGGAAAACATCGGCCATTTCGGGCTCGGATTTGCCAACTACACCCATTTCACCAGCCCGATCCGGCGGTATCCAGACCTGCTTGTGCACCGTCTTCTGTTAAAGCTGGCCGAGGGCGGGGCAAAGTACGGCAAGGATCATCGTAACGACCTGCAACGCGACTGCGAACTGGCCAGCGAACGGGAACGAGCGGCCCAGGAGATGGAACGTCACTCCCTGCGGATTCGCCAGGCCGAGTACTTCAGCCGGATGATTGGGGAGCAATTTGCAGGAATGGTGACCCGTGTGCTGCCGAAGGGGGCGTTTGTCGAACTCAGCGAAACCGGCGCGCAGGGGATGATCCTCGCCGATGATCTTGGGGCATTTTACTTCGATCGGCAGCGTGGGGCCTTTGTCGAGATTGGGGGTAGGGCTTGGATCGGGCCGGGCAACAGATTGACCGTGCGGATTCTTTCGGCGGACCCGGAACTGGGCAGGGTTGAGCTGGAACTGGTGTGATCGTGTAAGGTGCGCTCTGAGTGACAGTCACCTGCGGGGCGGCTCGCACGCATCTCTTCGAGGCGCGATGGGTGTTCAGGCAGGTCCGAAGACCTGCCCGATGTTCCGCCAGGTCCGCGGACCTGGCGAAACGTCACAGGCGTCAGGTCTCCGCTTCGCTAAAGGCCTGCCGCAACCTGCCGCAATGCTGCCGCGACGCTACTTCGCCTGGTGCCAGTTGCTTACACTCCGGGGAGTCACGAGTTTCGCCCAATGGCTCTGGAATGTTCCTATTCCTGGTGTCCAATGCTATCTTCATCCGGCACTGCTTTACCGGATTGGCTGGCTGTGCTTTTCGTGACGTGCGGGTGGCTGTAGCAATGGAGAAAGGAGAACTGTGCCGCGATGCCGTTGATTGAGTGGAATGAGAGCATGAGTGTTGGCGTCACTTCGATCGATGTCCAGCATCAGGAATTGATTGCGATTATTGATGAATTCGCCACCGCGTATCTCGATGGTCGGGGACGTGAAGTCCTCTCGGACATCTTCACCCGCCTGATCGATTACACACGCTCCCATTTCCAGATAGAAGAGAACCTGATGGTGCAGTATGGGTTTGAGGGCTATGCGCTGCACCGCGAGGAGCACCGCGAACTGGTTGGGAAGATCGTCGAGCTGCAGGAGCGGTGCGATGCCGGTGATCCCGCCGTACCGCAGGAGACCTTCAACCTGCTTCGCATCTGGTTCATGCACCACATCCTTGAGACGGACATGCTGTACCGAGACTTTTTCCGTGAGCAGGGAGTGGAGTGACTCACCGCAGGCGCTGACTGCTTAACGCCGTCATCTGCCAGACAGCAACAAGTCCGTCAGGCAATTCACAGTCACGTCATCCTCAGATCCCTTCGCCACCGCTTTCTCGCCCGGTAAACATCCTGCGCAAAGCTCCCATCACATGGGCAAAACTGAAGTGGTAAAGCGCCAGCAGCCCGCTCCCGAATAACACGGCAATTCCGATCATGCGGATCGCCATGTCGCCGACAAACAGCAGGATGATCCCTACAACAGGCCCGGCGACAAGCAGGAGCAGGCCAATCGCTTCAAGGATGCGCATGGTGCGTTCGAAACTCCCCCAGAATTTTTCCTCGTCCATCTTCACTCCTCCTCGAATTCCCCCCATGATCCAGCGTCATTCACTGACGGCATGGTGCTCCGCTGCCGCCTCATCCTCCTCAAAGGGGGGCAGAAGACGGATCAGACCGTAGAGAATGACAAACGGCAAAATCAGGAAAAACAATCCCGCAAGAAGTCCTTCCGAGCCAATCAGATTCATCTTGTAGACAGTGAAACCGCGGAAGCTCTTGGAGAAGAGCTGCCCACCGATGACGATATTCCAGCGCATGAAAAACACACCGACCAACACGCCAATCGTTGAAATCCAGTAAAACGCCTGTCGTATCTGCGTGGACACTTTTGTGATCTGTATCAGCCCAAGCAGCGCGAGGGGAAGCAGTGTGCCGAGCATGAGTTGGAAAACGATGTGAGTTTCAAAAAGGCGACCGTGGACCAATGCGTACAGGATGTCGAAAGATTCCTCCGCGGCGTAGGTACGGTGCAGGACATCGAGCCCCTCAAGGGTGGCGTCGATGATCAGGATGTAGAAGAGATAGCCGCACAATGTGTCGAGGCTTTTCATGTTGAAGGGTTTCTTCCGGATCACGCTGGCGACCATGTAAATCAGCACTACGAGGGCTATGCCTGACACGATCGCCGAAAACAGGAAGATGATCGGCATCAGCACGCTGGACCACCAGGGATTGGCCTTCACCGAGCCGAAAATGAATCCCACATAGCCGTGCAGTAAAAAGGCGGAGGGGATGCCGATGACAGAGATGATTCGTATCGCCCTGTCGTCAAATTCCACCGCTTTTGGCGATGTGTCGAAGACTCCCAGCGTGAAGATCCGGTAAAAGGTCCTCAGAAATCCGGTGCTGCGTTGGGCGAGAGTGACAGCATCCCGCCTGTATTCGAACCAGATTTCGAGCAGCAGCACGACCAGCAGGTACCAGATATAGACAAACCCGAACATGGCCATCGCCGAACTGAAGTGCGGTGTCACCAGGATTTCCCAGAAACGGAGCGGGAAACTGAGGTGGGCCAGCAGCGGCATGGGTGCCACAATCAGGAAGGCGAGGGCGGTCAGCAGCGCGAGACGGTAGGTCGGCCTTGCGGCCTCGACATTGAAGACACGCTCCAGCGAGGCGAGGATGAAGGCACCCGCTACAAGTCCGGTGATGTACGGGTAAATCACGATCAGGAACTGCCAGTAGGCTTCCGATTCATTCGGGTAAATGAATCCGATCACTCCCTCAGGTGGGGAAGCGAGCGCCAGGGAGAGGGCGGCAATCATCATCTCACCTCGCTGTCGATGCCGTGATAGAAAACCTTCGGATAGGTATTCAAATGCGGTTTCAGCACGAAAGTCTTGTTTTCGCGCAGAAACCTGCTCACCTCGGAGTTCTTGTCCTTGAGGTCGCCAAACATGCGTGCGCCCGTGGGGCAGGCTTCAACACAGGCGGGCAGCTGTCCCTTGTGGATACGATGGTAGCAGAACGTGCACTTGTCCGCGACCTTGGTCTCCGGGTGGATGTAACGGCAGCCGTAGGGGCAGGCTTGCACACAGTATCGGCATCCGATGCAGTATTCCTTGTCAACCAGTACAGCGCCATCTGGGGTCTCGAATGTCGCACCTACCGGGCAGACCTGGACACAGGGCGACTTTTCGCAGGCATTGCAGAGCTTGGGTACGAAGAAGGCTTTGTCCGGGACACGTTTGTCATCTTCGCCGGCAAAGCCATGCGCGCCGCCGTGTGGTGAGTCGACCACCACCTCGCCGTCGAAATAACGGTACCGCTCGATCCAGGTACGGAAGAACTCCTCCGGGACATTGTTCTCGATCTTGCAGGCGTGGACACAGCGTCCACAGCCAATACACTTCTCGACGTCGATCACCATCCCCCAGGAATGGATGGACCATTTGTCCCCGACAGCAGGGGGCCGTTTTGCAGCAAAGAGATCGGCACCGGTGGCCAGGACGGCCCCACCGATCAGCGCGGCGGAAGTCCGTTTCAGAAATCGTCGTCGGTCTTCCGACTTTTCCCGCTCACGAAGGTTGGGTGAGGATTCCTGCCCGGAGTCGGCGGGCGTCATGCAGCTGTGGCAAGAGCCAATGGTCGGTTCAGGTCGCAGGATCATTGGAACTCTCCCGGGTTGTGGGTCATGTGGCAGTCGTTACACTCCATCCCCTCTGCATGGTCGGCGACCACAACCTGTGGAAAACCGCGCGGTCGCGAGTGGTTTGCGGAGTGACAGAGGATGCAGAGAGTTGATGGCTCGGGATGCAGGATGTTGGACTGGTCCGGGTCGTTCACATGATCCATCCCGGCGTCGTGGCAGGTCTGGCAGGAGATCGAACGGTGCGGACCGGAACGGTTTTGTCTCGCTTCCTCGTCATGGCAATCGGCACAATCACCGACCGGCGCGTAGCGGAGTGGTTGAGCGACCGCCTCCGCAAGCGCTTCACCCCGGTAATGTCCAAACCAGTAAAACGATTCGGGTTTTGCGATCCATCGGACAACAAAATAGAGCAGGACGAGCACCCCGAAAATGATCATCAGCCGGGTCATCTGTGGAACCATTCGGCCCTCCGAAACAGGGACGTGGACGGGAGTTCGCGTGGCTGCCAAAGTCTGGCTGCAGCATGCCACACTGTCGCCCTGTGAGGGAGTCTGAGGTGGGTCTGTCGGGGGGCGACGAGTGCAACCTAATTGGCGAAATGCAATAAGTCCATCAGTTAGACACGCCTAACCCTTTTTTTATCAACAAGATGTGGAGACGGAGAGGCACATCGGGAAGGTTAGTTCGGGTCAGCAGGAATTGGGCAGGTCAGGAGGCCTGCCGCAACGGCTTGGGGCCTCGACGCAAGGTGTGGCACTCCGCCCCGCTCCTGGTGACAGTTTCTCCAATACTCAAGGTCTTGGAAACTGTCACTCGCGGGACGGCAGGTCAGGAGACCTGCCGCAACGGCTTGGGGCCTTGACGCAAGGTGTGGCACTCCGCCCCGCTCCTGGTGACAGTTTCTCCAAAACTCAAGGTCTTGGAAACTGTCACTCGCGGGGCGGCAGGTCAGGAGACCTGCCGCAACGGCTTGGGGCCTTGACGCAAGGTGAGGCACTCCGCCCCGCTCTCGGTGACAGTTTCACCAAAACTCAAGGTCTTGGAAACTGTCACTCGCGGGGCGGCAGGTCAGGAGGCCTGCCGCAACGGCTTGGGGCCTTGACGCAAGGTGTGGCACTCCGCCCCGCTCCTGGTGACAGTTTCACCAAAACTCAAGGTCTTGGAAACTGTCACTCGCGGGGCGGCAGGTCAGGTGACCTGCCGCAACGGCTTGGGGCCTTGACGCAAGGTGTGGCACTCCGCCCCGCTCCTGGTGACAGTTTCTCCAAAACTCAAGGTCTTGGAAACTGTCACTCGCGGGGCGGCAGGGCAGGAGGCCTGCCACAACGGCTTGGGACCTGCCGCAACGGGGAACAGATTTAACCACTTACCGGTATATTTTCCTTATTTAACCAGCGTCACCCGTTGCATCGCCTGCTGGGCTGTTGTTTCGAGACGCACGAGGTAAACCCCGCTGGCGACATGCGAGCCTGTCGAGCTTCGTCCATCCCAATAAAGCCTTTGCTGGCCACCGGTCATCTGTCTGTCTGCGAGAACCGCAACTTCTCGTCCCAGCAGATCGAAAATGGATATTCGTGCCCGCATGGGGCTCGGCAGCTCGAAACCAACCATCGTGCCGGCGTTAAATGGGTTGGGGTAAGGAGGTAGAAGGGTGATCGTTGTCGGTCGCGAGATGTCTGGCAAATCGCCCTGCTGCACGCCCACAACCATCTCGCTGGAAATGTCATAGATCGAGAGATGCCGTCCCTCCGCGATCAGCAGGTAAGGATACATGATGCTGGCGCCGTTCAAGGAATACTGCACATCTACCCATGGACCTCTCGCACCTGCACCTTCAGCATCGAATATCCTGAAACGATCCTGGCTGGGATTGCTCCGGTCGATCAGCACCTGGTATCGGCCGTACCTCGGGCCGAGATAGAGACGTGGATCCCGACCCAAATCCCTGACCCAGCGGACGGTCGGGGCATTCCAGTCGGAATAATCGAGAGAGAGCAACCTGTAGTCAGTCCAGGTCCATTCACCATCCGGGCTGCGGTTCCATTTGCCGCAGATCACAAGCGCGTGATGTCCGTAAAGGCTGGCACTGCGGACGCCGCCGTAGGTCGTGTCGTACCAGACGCTTGTCAGTTGTGGCTCATCAGGGTGAAAGTTCCATGCCTCCAGGCCTTCAGCAGTTGTACGCAGGCCACGAAGATTGGACATGGTTGTCATGCGCAGATCGGAATAGACTGCACGTTCATTCGGATTGGTCGGGTCGTTGAGATCGAAGATGACAAGAGTCGCCTGCCCCTGGATGGCGAACGTGTTGTCGTACAGCCAGATCGGCTTGTCGACACTTGTCAAGCCGTTTGGCAAAGCAAAGGAACTGAGATATTGTGGCTCAAGCGGGTCATCAAGCCCATAGATATCGAGACGCTGCGGATCATCGACGGGGACAAATATTTTATCCTTCGTGAGGCCCCAATTGGGCTGAAGGGCTATCGCCTCGGGTAGATTTTCTCCAGTTGTCGCGGGATTTGCTGGATCAGACAGGTCAAGGATCGGGAAGACATTGTCATCGAGACGCGGGTAGGCATAACCCTCGTACGCAACGACACTCCGAACATGATTTGTCTGGCTCGTTTGTCCGAGAAGTTGCCACTCTTCAGGATTGCTCCAGTCGTAGAGGGTCAAGTCACTGCCGACGACACAGGCCAGGGTATTGGTCAGGAAGGTGAGTGAAACTGCATGGCCGTAGTCACGCAGTCCTGACATAACGGGATATTCTGGATCCGATATGTCGATCATAAAAAGCTGACTACTGACACCCCCCCATTCGGCGGTCGTCCATCCACCGTAGAGCAGAGAAGAGTTCTGCCGAGATTCACCAGTGAGTGAGGCTTCGACCGATCGTACAAATTGCAAGTCCGAAGGATCAACGGCATTGTACACATCCAGAATCCCATCCGAAGAAGCGTACAGGTACTCTCCGGCTACGGCGTAGAAAGCCCTTAAAGGGTCGGGTAGATAGTTCTGATGGCCGGTTTCCAGATTGATACGAATCGTCCCACCAACCGGGTCGGACAGGAAGAGGCAGGGTGAAACATAAGCAGCGCTTATTATATCTATCAACACATCTCCATAACCCCATTCGAACCTTCCAATCTCGATGATCCCTTCCTCGGAGATCTCGAACACGGCGAAATAGAAGGTGAAGTAAACGAATGGAGGCCAGTTGATGTACGAGACAGTTTCAATAATGATGTGCGACTCCTGTCGCCACATTGCCTCCAGGCTTCCCGGTAGATCGAAGTCGAAAGTGTCAACGGGGATGACCTGGTCCTCATCGGTGAGCTGCGCTCGGATCCATTGATTGATCTGCAGGATCAGCATCTGGTCGCCAAACCGCTCGATCCTCTGCGGCTGATTGTATTGCTCAAACACCTCGAGTTGTGTCGGATTGGCGGGGTCGGAGATGTCGAGCAGGACCAGTCCGTGGCTCGGCACCGCGAGCAGAGCACGGTCTCCGAAGACCGCCACATCCTTGACCTGTGACCAGAAATCGAAGTGAGTCGCAATCCGCTCTGCTGCGAATGAATTGAGCGGGGTGAATAGCGTGAGGAGCAGGTGCAGAGCGCAAAAAGAGATCACGTATCGCATGGAGCCTCCGGGTTTCATTTGCGATCAAGTTAGGCAAAGAATGTGACAGAAAACACAGTTGGGCTGACAGCAGCATTGGAAGGACAAACCCTGCCTCTCACCGGGAAGGAAGTGCCCTGATCTGCGCATAGGGTGCGCAGAGGGGAGGGCATACAGGCTGAGTTGGCAGGAAGCGGCTTACCAGTGGTCAGGTATCCGCTTCGCTCAAGATCTGCCGCAACGCATAGAAACACAAAAGTGACAGTTACTGAACGCACATCATGCCAAATCAGGAGATGATGTGCGTTGTGTGTTCAGTAACTGTCACCTGGTGGGACGCGGGGACGTTTAACAGCCGATCAGGCAGCCTCACCCGCTTTGGGCGGATCGGGCATCAGCTCGCTCTTCTCTTTGAAGAGTTGCTTGTAAATCCCTTCATAGATGCGGAAAACGTTCGATGTATCACCGTCGAGCGTGATGTAGTACCGGACGGTTTCTTCTTCACTCTTGTAAAACCGCAAGGTGTGTTCGACGCCGTTGTTGAGGGTGACCCTCAAGGTCGAGGTGGGCTTGTCGAAGTTGACCTTGGAGTAATCTTCAGGAGTCGGGAATCCTGAGGTCTGCAGGCGGCCCAGGGCACCCTGGATCTTGTTCGACTTGCTGACATCGGTGGTGTCGATGGAACCATCCGGATTCACCAGGTACCAGGCATTGGTCGAACTGGATTCACGTGTGAGATGGATCGTCTCGCTTTGAATCCCGACGATGTCGATCTGCTGGGCGGGCAGGATTTTCTTGTCCCGCCAGTTCTCGAGAGTGCGGTTGAGGACAAGGCCATAGGTGCCCCGGATGAGCTTGACCTTCGTCTCCTCGGCCAGCCGTCCGTACGTGTGACGGTACCCTGACGCGGCTTTTCCGAGGATGAAGGTTGCCGGTTTGCCATTCTGCTGGGTGACAGTCACCTGTGTTCCGGCGGTGTCGACCTCGAATTCCTGCCAGCGGTCCTTGTTGGTGGTGACCACCGATTCGACACGCATTTCATCCAGCTTCTCGAGCAACTGCTTGACAAACCTGTCGTTGGCACGGTACTCGATGGGGTTGGTTAGGAACCATGAGGTGTCCCGTTTCGCCAGAGTGACCGTATTGGCATCCTTGGCGATGGTGATCTCGACCACTTTCGCGGAATCGATCTTGACCAGGAATTCTTCTTTCGCCACGGGGACGCTTGAACGCTGCATGAAGACAAAGACCACATAGAGGAGGATCGCAGCGCCGAACAGGTAGAGCAGAGTTTTGTTTTTCATCATGCAGTCTCCCCATAGCGGCGGTTACGTCGTACCTGCCAGAGAACCACGCCGAGCAGGATGGTGAGGGCCGGGGGGCCGAACCAGTTGAAGTACTTCCAGACCGCCTTCTGGTTATCCGAAATATCCTTGAGCGGACGCATGGTGATTTCGCGTGTCCGCAGGCGAATCAGGTCGGTATCCCCCACCAGCCAGTCGACAGCATTGAGCAGGAGATAGACATTCTGCATGTTGGAGAGGTAGCTGTCCTGGAGGAAGTTGCCATCCCCGACGACAAACATGCGGCTTCCATCAGGGGCACGTTCGATCAATGGTTCTGCAAGCTCGATGGGGGCGCCGGAGGTGTCTGCGGGCAGCTCTTTGCCGGCGAAGGCACTCTTGAAGGGGCCTTCGAGCTGGGCGGCGAGGACGAGATTCGCCCGGTCAAACATGCCACGTGCGAACTGCTGAGTGGCATTGATACTGTACCGTCCGCTCTGCACCATCGACTGCGGACCACTGAAGATCAGCGGAGTGAGACGGACACCGGCTGCATCGTCATGAGTCGTATCGATCGACGAGGGGAAGAAGAGGTTCAGGGTTTCCAGGTTGTCCACGATGATCCGATCTTCCGCAAAGGTGACGATGTTTGGGAAGAAGGGGTAGTTGATGGTGTTCTGGATGGTGAAGAAGCCCTGACGCTGCTGAATGTTGATCAGGCTGCTGTTGGCATCCGCGATCAGGTTGTTGTTTATGCGGAAGCCATAGCTGGTGGTCATGTCATCCAGGCCAAGCCGGAGATCGCTGGCCATGCCCTGCTGGAGGTTCGTGGTGACCGGGCTGTAGAACCAGCCGACAGGTCCGCCACGCATGACATACTGGTCGATCTTCAGCTTGTGGTCGTCCGGAATACGTTCCGATGGCCCGACAATCAGCAGCGCGCTGACGTTTGCGGGCACTTGCGCTTCGACCGAAAGGTCGACAGTTGTGGTCTTGTAGTTGCCCTGGAGGATGCTGACGGCCTGTGAGATGGAAGCGTCATCCATCCCCGGGGCACGTCCCTGCGCCTGCTGGAAGATGTCCGGTTCGCCATGACCGGTGAGGAAGCCGATGGTCAGGTCCTGCTGGCTGGTGAGCCGCTTGATCATCGAGGTGATGTTGTACTCAAGGCCAGTGCCGCCCTGGAGACGCGGGATGCTTTCCTGCCTGTCGCCATAGAGCATGACCATGCCGAGGTAGACTTTTTTCAGCTCCAGCTTGTCCTTGTTCCAGACATTCTCCTGGAAGGGCGGAATACGGTACTCGGCGGCTTCTTTTTCGAGAGCATCATCCGAACCCGGATCGATGAACTCGTAGCGGAAATTGCCTTTGCCGTAGGCGGAGTACCCCGAAAGCAGATCGTTCAGGAAACGTTTGACATCGTTCAGTTGCGGCGACAGGTTCCTGCTGGCAAACACCTTGATCGTGAGGGGCTCATCGAGGTTGGCGACCACCTGCTTGGAGGCCTTCGAAAGGGAGAAGACCTTGCCATCGGTGAGGTCGAGACGGATGAACCTTGTATTCGCGATCAGGTTGAACAGGACCAGGATCGCGGCGATCAGCAGAATGCCGAGGGTCGAATGGAGACTCGTCCTTTTCACACTGGCCCCCTTAGAGGAATTTGCGCTGTGCGATCGCACGGGATGCGAGCAGCAGCGACATAAAGATGAGACTGAGGTAATAGATCACATCCCGACTGTCGATCACTCCCCTCGCGATGTTCTGGAAGTGATAAGTGGTGCTGAGGTACTGCACCACATCAGCGAGGGCGCCGGGCATGACCATCGAGGAGAAGATGAGGATGGCGAAAATCCCGGCGATCAGGAATGAGAGGATGAAGGCGACAATCTGGCTGTCGGACATGGAGCTGCCGAGGATGCCGATGGCGAGATAGGCTCCGCCGAGCAGCACCAGGCCGATATACCCTGCCACGATCGGGCCGACCTCAGCATTGCCGAGGATGGAGACGGTGATCGGGTAGAAGAGGGTGAAGAGCAGCGCGACAGTGTAGAGAGTCATGGCAGCCAGGAATTTGCCGGCAACCACGTCAAAATCCTTCACCGGCATGGTCATGAGCAGCTCCATCGTGCCGGATTTGCGTTCCTCGCTGATCAGCCTCATGCTCATCGCCGGGGCGAAAATGACCAGGAGGAAGGGCAGGATGTCGAAAATGGCGCGCATGTGCGCCAGGTTTTCCTTGAACAGGTTCAAGGTGAAGAACCAGCCGGTGATCACGAGGAAGACCGCGATCACGATATAGGCTGTCGGGCTGACAAAGTAGCTCTTCACCTCTTTGCGCCAGAGGGCGAAGACAATGCTCCAGTTCATGCGGCAGCCTCCTTCCCGGCGGCGTGCTGGTCACGAGTGAGTTGCTGGAAGATGTTCTCAAGGGACTGAATTTCACGGTTCATGCCGAGCAGGGTCCAGCCTTTCTGTACGCAGAGCTTGAAGATCTCCTCGCGCGGATCGGAACCGGGAGTGGCGGCGATGCGTATCCCGGTGCCCTTCAGATCTGCGACCTCACGCAATGTGACTTCTTCAACTCCGGGCATTGTGCGGTAAACCGCCAGGTCATTTGCGCCATCGCCCTTGATCTCGAGGTCGATGATGGGGCGACCCTGGAACTTGTGCTGCAGTTCGTCGAGGGTGCCATCCGCCTCGAGCCGTCCACGATTGATGATCACCACACGGTCACAGGTCGCCTGGACTTCAGGGAGGATGTGGGTCGAGAGGATGACCGTTTTTTCCGAACCGAGTTTCTTGATCAGTGAACGGATTTCGATGATCTGGTTCGGGTCGAGGCCGATGGTCGGTTCGTCCAGGATCAGAATCTTCGGGTCGTGCAGCATGGCCTGCGCCAACCCGACACGCTGACGATAACCCTTCGACAACTGCGCGATAGCCTGTCCGAGACGGTCCTGAAGTCCGGTCATCTCGGCCATTTCACGGATGCGGCTGTTCTGCTTGTCCTTCGGCAGCTCACGCATTTCCGCGATGTGCTTCAGGTATTCGAAGACGGTCAGCTCGAGGTAGAGCGGATTGGATTCCGGCAGGTAGCCGATCCTGCGACGTGCTTCGATGGATTGCTCGACGACATCGAGTTCATCCACGGCGATTCTGCCGGCGGTCGGCGGGTAGTAGCCGGTGATCACCTTCATGGTTGTGGATTTACCGGCGCCGTTGGGTCCGAGGAATCCGAGGATTTCTCCGCCGGCGACATCAAAGGAGATGTCGTCGACCGCTGGAAATGCGCCGTAATACTTCTTCAGGTTTTGAATGTGGATCATAGCGATCCCCCGTGGTGAGGCGATGCTTTCGACATTGGTTCACTCCACTTGTTGCCCGTTTCACGGTCTATTTACGTGACAGGAGCGCCAGGGTTCCCGTCGGCTCCCGGAGTCGGAGGAGATTTGGCACTCCTGGCGTGCGAGTGCCAGCATCGACCGGCGAAAGATAGAGACCGTCATGGGAAACATCAAGTGGAACGATGATTCGGGTGGGGTGGCGTGGCCGCTGCAGGCGAATAGTGGTGCGTGTGTCGGTCAAAGGGTGACACATTGATGGTCTGGTGATCGTTCCTGCGTGTAAGCGGTGGGAATATTGAATGTTGAGTCTTCATGAGAATTGGTGCAGTTGTCTCTGGCTTATCTGGTTGTCAAGATCGCCTGGATGCCGCAGGTCTTGAGGGGTGTCTTGACAACCCAACAGCAAACACCTTGTTGTAAACCCTTGTTTTCTTGAAAAGAAAGATGCTGCTACGACAGGCAACAAGTCAGTTGTGTGGTCTCTCGCAGTTTTCGCCTTGACAAGCGCGGCATATTTCTTTTCAAGAAAACAAGGTTCGTCAGGATGTTTCTTTCAAAGCTGTCAAGCCGCGCCGAGAGACCGCGCTGCGCTTGCCTCTCGGCGAACTTGACCCCTGAATTCACGCACATCATCTCAGGATGAGCTGAATGCTGTCAGTCACATGCTCTGCACACAGTGCCTGAAGGGTCATGCCTGAACAACCGTAACGGCCGACTCGCCATGCGAACAGGTGCCGTGTTCTGCTGCCCTCTTGCCTGCATGGACCTGCCTGGCCCATCTTCCGCCATGCCAAAGATCAACGATCCCACACTCGCCCATCTCTACACACAACTGAGCCGCCAACATGCGTCCGAGGAACGACTGCTCGAAGCGGAACCTGTCCAGTATGGCCTGCGGCTTACGCTTTCATACGGCAGTCTGAACGCCGCAGGAATCCTCTATCACAGCCCGAAGAAACGAAGGTTGAGCTGGGTGCCGAACGGTCATGGCGATCCGGCGATGGCGGAGTTGCTGAGCCGTAGTGTTGCCTCCGTGATTCATGGTAACGGGCAAACCGTGAAAGCCAATCCGTCCGCCTCACATCCGGGGGAGAAGGAGGAGCAGGGACTCGAACGCTGGATCGGGACCGACGAGGCTGGCAAGGGGGATCTTTTTGGCCCGCTGGTGGTAGGCGGCTTTTTCTGCGAACAAGCTGTCGCGCAAGCCCTGGCTGAGATGGGGGTTCGTGATTCAAAGGAACTCGGCACTGCCACAATCGGCAGGATCGCACGAGAACTGCTGGATCGTTTCCCTGAACGGTGCATGGTGGTTGAGATATCACCCACGAGATACAATGAGATGTATGGCGACTTTCAGCGTCAGGGCGGGATCAACGGTCTGCTCGGCTGGGGACATGCCCAGGTGATCAAGAACCTGTTGAGCCGCGGGGTGGACACCCAGGCTGTGGTCGTGGACCGTTTCGGTGGCGAACACCGCCTGACAGCTCACCTCCCTCGTCAGGGCAGACCGAAGCTGATCGTTCGGCCGAAGGCGGAATCGAACCTGGCTGTCGCCGCCGGCGCCATCTTGGCACGTGCCCGGTTCGACAACGCCCTCGCCAGGATGGCGGAGGGATTGGGATATCGACCCCATGCCGGCAGCAGTGCTGCGGCACAGACGGACCTGAAGAAACTGTACCGGGAAAGACGAGGTGATTTGTACAAATATGTCAAAATGCACTTTTCGCCCGTAATTGCGCTTGGGGAACTATAATGCGGATTTTCTGGGTGGCGGGTGAAAGCTCGGGGGATCGGCATGCAGCCCGGTTGATCGGCGAAGTGAACCAACTTCAACCTGGCTGGCATCATGCGGGTATGGGTGGTGTCCGTATGGAGGAGGCGGGATGTCAGCTTGTGGCGAACTTGAGCGAAGCTGCCTTGATGGGGCTTGCCGAAGTGGTCCGTCATCTGCCAAGATTGTTCCGTCTGCGGGACCGCCTGGTCCGCGCGGTGGGAGAGTTTCACGCCGACCTGATCGTGCTCGTGGATTTCCCCGATTTTAACCTGGCGTTCGCGAAGGCGATTCGACGCAAGTATCGTTCCACCATCCCGATCCTCTACTACGTGAGCCCGCAGGTGTGGGCGTGGCGGCGTGGACGTGCGAAGACCATCGCTCGCCTGGTGGACGCGATGGCGGTTCTCTTTCCCTTCGAGCGGGAAATCTACGCACCCTATCAATTGGAGACGGTCTTTTTCGGGCATCCCCTTGCGGGGGAGGTGAAGCCGAGTGGCAAGCGCAGCGAATTGCGAAAGGCCTTTGGCTTGAACGCATCGGATGAAGTGGTGGCAATTCTGCCGGGCAGTCGGAAGCAGGAGGTGGAACGTCACCTGCCAGTCCAGCTTGCGGCACTCGAGCTGCTTCGTTCGCGGCGGAGTGAGCCGATTGTCGGACTACTTGTCTGCGCAAACACAGTGGATCCAGGCCTCTTGCGTGGCTATGTTCAAAACATACAAAACGTGCGAATAGTACAAAACGCGGGTTATGATGCCCTGGCGGTGGCGCGGGTGGCGATGGTGAAGTCCGGCACTTCGACACTCGAGGCGGCATTGATCGGTACGCCGTTTGTCGTGCTCTACAGGACCTCTGCACTGACGTTCCGCCTTGCTCGATTGCTTGTAAAGGGGGTGCGTTACATTGCGATGGTCAACCTGCTTGCGGGTCGTGAAGTGGTGAAGGAGCGGATTCAGGACGAGGTGCGTTCCGACCTGCTGGTGCAGGACCTTGAGCAGATCTGGGAGGGGGAGATGCGAGAGCGCCTGATCGCCGACCTTACGGAGGTTTCGGGGAAACTGGGGCGGCCCGGGGCGACACGGCAGCTTGCGGAGTGGATCTGCCATCGTTTCGGGAGGGGCGGATGAGGGGGCTGCCCTTGAAATACAGGGTGCTGTACTTTGTCTTTCAGCGGATTGGTCCCCTGCTGGTGGGTGCGATTGCGCGTTCGATGCGGATCAACCTGGTCGGGAGCGAACACTTCGAGTCGGTGCGTGAAGATGGGCCTTATATCATCGCGACACTTCACGGCAGGATGTTCATTCCGGTCTGGCGGATGCGGAAGGAAGGGGTGACGGCGCTTGTGTCGCAGAGCCGCGATGGTGAAATGGTCACACGGCTGGTGATGGGGTTGGGCTACAGGACAGTGCGAGGCAGCAGCCATCGCGGGGCATTGTCGGCGATTCGCGGCTTGTTGACAGCCTTGAAGCGTGGGCCGGTCGCGATCCTGGTGGATGGTCCCCGTGGTCCGCGTGAGGAACCGAAGCTGGGGGCGTTGGCGGTAGCGAAAGCATCCGGGTTGCCGATTCTGCCAATGGCGGCGGCAGCGAGCCCGCATGTGGAGTTTCGCTCCTGGGACCGTTTCCAACTCCCTCGGCCCTTCAGCAGGGGAGTGTTGGTCTTTGGTGAGCCGATACGTGTCCCGAGAACCGCCGATGGTGATGCGCTTGAAGAGTGGCGTTTGCTTTTGAAGCAGCGGTTGCTCGCGCTGCGCGACGAGGCGGACGGCCGGGTTGGAAAGGAGGCGGATCGATGAGAGTGTGGCCCCTGCTCGCGCCCTTTTCGCTGCTCTACGGTGGTGTTACCGGGTTACGGAACAAGCTGTATGATCGTGGGGTTTTCCCCAGCCACGCTTCAGGGATTTCGGTGCTTTCGGTCGGCAACCTAACGGTTGGCGGCAGTGGTAAATCACCCTTGACGGCACAGCTGGCACGTGAACTGCGTGCGTTGGCGCCGGATCTTTCATTAGCCATTGTCAGCCGGGGGTATGGCCGCAGGACTCGCGGCCCCCAGGTGGTCGCGGATGGGCAGCAGGTGCTGCTAACGCCGGACCTGGGCGGGGATGAACCGGTGATGCTTGCGGAAGTGCTCGGCGATGTGCCGGTGGTGGTGGCGGAGAAGCGAAGCGAGGGGGTTGAGCTGGCGGTTGAACGATTCGGGACGGCGATTGCGCTGCTCGATGACGGATTCCAGCATCGCAGGATCGAGCGTGACCTTGACCTTGTACTACTGGACGCCTCGGAACCCGACTGGATCTGGCGTCCGCTGCCGGCAGGACGGTTGCGTGAATTGCCCGGTGCGCTGAAGCGTGCCCATGTGGTTGTCCTCACCGGTCGTGTCGAACGATCGCGGATGCAGTCTCTCGCTTCGTTTGTGCGTGGTCAAAGCGATGCGCTGATTGTCGAAGGCGGGTTGGAGCCGGAGGCTGTGATCGATCATGAGACGGGTGAGCGCAGGACGCCCGGCTGCCTGCATGGGGCGAAAGTGGCGGCGGCGTGCGGCATTGCCCGGCCGGAGCGTTATTTCGCGACCCTCACTGATCTGGGGGCGGAGATTGTGTACCGTTCGGCCTGGCGTGACCACGCCTGGACCACACGTGAACAGCGTGAACGTTTGAAAGCGCGGGCGATCAAGGGTGACGCTGAGGCGCTTGTGATCACGGCGAAAGACGCTGTGAAGTGGCCGAGAGGTGAGGGGGGATTGCCGGTGTGGGTGCTGGAAGCGGGTTGGAGTTGGGGGGATGGTGTCGAGGAGCTGCGTGGTGTGCTTGCGGGGTTTGCGGAGACGGCACGAGGGAGAGCTGTCTTGCACACTTAAGGTGATTGCCTTACCTTCTGGGTTACGACCTTGCCACGGTGAGCGCGGCTCACAGGCGGTTTCCCAGGAGGTTACCAGGGCCTATAGCTCAGCGGTTAGAGCCACCGACTCATAATCGGTTGGTCCCAGGTTCGAATCCTGGTGGGCCCACACCGGAGACGGGTAGATCCGGGGGGGGAGGATGAAAGTCTGATGGGTGGTTTGTTGCGCATGAACAGGATGGATGGCTGCCGAGAGAGATACGGGGAAAGGAGGGTCTGCGCCTTCCTCCTCCCGAAAAACCACCCGTGTGCAGGACAAACATGATCGTGCCCTTTCGTTCCAGGAAAGGACACGATCTTTTTTATGTCGTAAAGGAAGCGATAGAAGGCAGAAGGGAACGAGTAGATGACGGCTGTAAATGTACGCCAGGAACTGGAGATGGTGGCTCGCCTCCAGCATGTGGACAGCCAACTGAGGGATCTCGAACTTGAGAAGGGTGATCTGCCGAACCTGGTGGATCGTCTCAACGACGAGATTGGAAAGCGTGAGGGTGAAGCGAAGCAGCTGACCACTCGTCTTGCCGAGATCGGCAAGGAGAAGCGGAGCAACGACGGTCAGATCCAGTTGCTCCGGATGAAGCTGGAGAAGTACAAAGAGCAGCTTTATTCGGTGACCACAAACCGTGAGTACGATGCGATCACATCGGAGATCGACACGGTGCGTGGGCAGGTCGAACTGCTGGAAGCTTCCCAGAAAGCCCTGATCGAAGAAGAGAATCTGTTAACCATACAGATATCCGATCTGGACGAGCGTACCGATGAGGTTCGATCCGAGCTTCAGGAGCGCAAGGGTGAGCTTGGCTCGAAGCAGGAGGAGACGGAAGATGAAGAGCTCCGTCTCCAGCACGAGCGCGAAAAGCTGGCCGTTCGCATCAAGAAACCGATTCTTGCTCACTACGAGCGCATCCGCAGGGCCCGTGAAGGGATCGGCGCGGCTCATCTGTACGCCGGTGCCTGTGGGGCCTGCTATGCGGTTGTCCCCCCGCAGCGCCAGTCGGAAATCCGCAAGATGAACGACATTATCCTGTGTGAATCTTGCGGAGTGCTGTTGTTGCCGGAACCGGAGCACCTGGACCTGGAATCGGAGTTGAAAGCCGGGGTCTCGGGAGGACTGTGACCCCGGACACATCTCAGGGTGTCTGTACGGGGATTTTCCCTTACCTTACCTCTGCGTAACAGGAAAAGTGCGAGGCGGCCGGACGGTCGCCCTTCCTTTCGCGGGAGGGGAGGAAAGTCCGAACTCCAGAGGGCAGGATGCCGGCTAACCGCCGGGCGTCGCGAGGCGACGGAAAGTGCAACAGAGAAGAGACCGCCGATGATCCCCGCAAGGGGAAACAGGCAAGGGTGAAACGGTGGGGTAAGAGCCCACCGCGCTGCCGGTAACGGTCAGCGGCATGGTAAACCCCATCCGGAGCAAGGCCAAATAGGCGGGGAGGAGGGTACAACCTCCAACGGAACGGCCCGTTCCGTCCAACCCGCGGGTAGGCTGCATGAGCCCCGCTGAGAGGCTGGGCCAAGATCAATGACCGTCCCACAAACCCCCAGGGGCTTGTGGACAGAATTCGGCTTACAGGCTGCCTCGCCTCCTTCCTGTCGCCGCGGCGTGACTTGCCGCCGACGGGCATACGATCGATTTCACGTTCAACGACATAGAAGCTCCATGGAAAAACGATGGGAGTTAGCGGAAGATGTTAATCTCCAGGCATTGACAGCCCTCAGTAACGCCCTCGAAATCCAGCCGGTAGTGGCTCGATTGCTGCTTCAGCGCGGCATTTCGACAGCCGAGCAGGCGAGAGCGTTTTTCAACCCGGAACGGTCCGCGTTGCACGATCCATTTCTCTTCAAGGATATGCGTGTCGCGGTGGATCGTATTATCGAAGCGCTGCAGGACAGGCAAAGTATTTTCGTATTCGGCGATTATGATGTGGACGGTATCACATCCGCCAGCCTGCTGTATCTTTTCTTCCGGGACCTGGGCGGCAATGTCCGGTATTACATCCCCAACCGCCAGAACGAAGGTTACGGTCTTTCGGTCGAGAGCATTGAAACGGCCGCCCAGGAGGGTGCGCAGCTCATTGTGACCGTGGACTGCGGCATCACCTCGATCGCGGAAATTCGCCGCGCGAACGAGCTGGGTGTCGATTCCATCATTTCGGATCATCACCAGCCCGGTGATGAGATTCCCGCTGCCCTCGCGGTGATCAATCCTAAAATCCCGGAAAGCACCTACCCCTTCAAGGAACTCGCCGGAGTCGGCGTTGCCTACAAACTGGCGCAGGGTGTGGCAAGGACCCTGCAGCTCGGTGATGACTACCTGGACCGTTACCTCGACCTCGTAGCCGTGGGAACCGCGGCGGACATCGTTCCACTCGTGGATGAGAACCGGATCTTTGTACGGATGGGGCTGGACAAGCTGAACCAGGACCCATTGGTGGGAATCCGTGCCTTGTGCGAAACCTCGCATCTGCGACATGGACGAATCGAGGTGGGGCACATCATTTACGGTTTGGCACCGAGGATCAATGCTGTCGGCAGGCTGGGCTCGGCGAACCGTGCTGTGGACCTGATGATCACCAGCAATGTGCAGCGTGCCCGCGATCTCTCCGCTGAGTTGGAATCGGAGAACCGGAAGCGACGCAGCATCGACACGGAAACCCTTGAAGAGGCGATCCGTGAGGTCGAGGCGATCCACAATCCGGCGGAGGATTATGCCATTGTCCTCGCGAAGGATTCCTGGCATGGCGGGGTGATCGGGATTGTCGCCAGCCGGTTGATAGAACGTTATTATCGCCCCACGGTGATGATTACGGTCGAGGATGGTGTCGGGAAGGGGTCGGCGAGGTCCATCGCCGGGTTTGACATCTACCAGGCACTCTCGCAGTGTAGCGACCTGTTACAGCAGTTCGGGGGGCATACTTACGCCGCCGGATTGACTCTGGACGCTAAGAATATCCCGGAGTTCCGCAGACGGTTAAACGAAGTGGCGAAGTCCATGCTCTCCGCCGAGGATCTGATTCCGAAGCTGAACATCGATGCCCACCTGGAACTGGATGCTGTCGACACCGATTTGCTGAAATCGCTGAAGCAATTTGCGCCATTTGGGCCGAACAATCCTGTGCCGAGCTTTGTCAGCCGTGAGGTACAGCTGAGCGGATACCCACGCATTGTCGGGACCAATCACCTGAAATTCAAGGTGCGTTCGACCGATTCGGTGATAGACTGCATCGGGTTTAATCTCGGTGACCGGCTCGATCGTCTCGATCCGAACCGTCCCTCCAATCAGATTGTTTTCACGATCGAAGAAAACGAGTGGGCTGGTTCGGTTTATCTGCAGCTTCACATTCAGGATGTGAAGAACGGGCAGGTGTATTAGGGATGCACGTGACAGTTACGCAGCGCGTTCGAGCTTTTCGTCTTTTGACAACCTTTCACCGCGCTCAGTAACAGTCACCGTCACGCCGGTCAGCGCTCCTCGAAGGGCAACTCCGAAACGGACCGTCCAGAAGCCGCCCGAAGGGAGCGCCTTCCCTTGTCCCTGCCTGCGTTGCACTCGCTTGACATGGAACCACCATGCCAGCACGAGCGCGCCCTGGCAGAAACGGGTCTTCACAAGAATTTGTGCAGCATAGCTCGGTTGAAGAAGCTGTCAAGTCGCGCCGAGAGACCACGCTACGCTTGCCACTCGGCGAACTTGACAGCTGGATTCTTGCACAAATTCTCAGGAGGAGCCGCAGAAACAAGGGAAGGCTGCTCAGAAACCATCGGATTAGATGAAACGATCCACTAACTTCTCCCGGATGAATCTCCCTCCCTCGTGCTCGAGCAGCTTCCTCTTCCGCCACAACCCACCCCCGAACCCGGTCAGGGACCCATCCGCGCCAACAACACGGTGGCAGGGGATGACAATCGGGATTGGATTGGCACCATTCGCGGTTCCGACAGCACGACTCGCTTTGAGATTCCCCAATCTTCTCGCCTGTTCACCGTAGGTGATCACTTCACCGTAAGGAATCTGCTTCAGCTCCAGCCAGACTTTCCGCTGAAACTCGGTCCCCTCGGGTTCAGTCTCCATGTCAAAGGTGTGTCGTTCACCCCGGAAGTATTCAAAGAGCTGACGGACCGCTTCCCGGCAGGCTTCCGGTGTCTGGTTGACCGTATCCACTGCTCCGTCAACCTCGCCATCGACAAAGTCGATCTGTTTCAGCACACCCGGCCACTCGGCGTGGATGCGTAACGGACCAACGGGGGTATTGATGAGACAGGATTCAGCATTCATGGTTAATCTCCCAAGCTCATCCAGAGGTGAAAAGTCGCCAGACTGCGGTAGGGGCGGAAGGGCTCCATCAGCTCCAACGTTTTCCCTTTTCCAGGTCTTTTCTCGAGGTTGAAAAAACGGTGGAGCGCTTCGCCGAGCCCGGAATCACCCACCGGAACACAATCCTGGAACCCGTAAGCTCGCATCATCAGGTAGTTGACCGACCAGGGACCGATTCCGCGCAGGTTGCTCAGCGTCCGCTGGACTACACCCGACGGTGCCAGCGACAACTCCCGCAGATCCAGTTCACCCTCTGCCAGGAGGCGAGCGATCTGGAGCAGGGTTTCAGTCTTGGCACGGGACAAGCCGAGTTTCATCCCCTCATCCACACTCCAATCGGCGATTTGCGAAGGTGCCGGGTGGGCAAGCAGGCCATCGGGTGCCTTGACTCCCGCCTTTTCGACAATCCGACTGCGAATAGTGTGCGCCACTTTCACAGACACCGCCTGGCCGACAATCACCCAGACCACACCCTCGAAGGGTTCGGGAACACCGGTGATCCGCAAGCCACGCTGGCCCTCCAGCAGAGTACGGAACTGGGGCTGCCTGTCGAGCTTCCTCTCGAACGGGCCAGGATCATCGGTCAGACCAATCATACGCAGCATCGCCTGCAGGATGTCGGCATACTCGATGCTGGTCATCTTTCGATCCGCTGAAATCCGTACAGGCACTTCATGCTCATCGAAGCGAAAATGGAGGGTGACCGGACCGTCGGGCAGGTTCAGGGCGCGGATGACACGGTCGCCATCCCGTTTCTGGTCAGGACCGATGCCATCCCAGGTGTGCTGACGCACGAGCAGATCGCGCCGAAAGTCCTTCGGGAAACGCAGGCAAAACTCATTGGTTTCGGGGATTCGACGTATCTCAGAGGGTGAGAGGGCAGTGAATCGCCTGATGCTCTCGTGATAGGCAGAGGAACTTCCGTAGCCGCACAAATGGGCACTCTCCTCCACCGATGCCCCCTCGAGCAGGTGCAGAAGTGCCCGTCTCGCGCGCCCGTGTTGCAGGTAGAGAGCCGGGGTTGTGTGGTAGTGATCTCGGAAGAGGAGGTTGAGCTTGGTCATTCCCACGCCTGACACCCTGGCGAGGTCCGACACCTCGGCGAAACGCTCCGGATTGGAACGAATGAGGGCGGCAAGTTCGGAGGCGAGGTTCTCATCCGGGTCGATGTTGCGGTAGAACAGGTCAGGCCGACACCGTTTGCAGGCACGCAGTCCCGCCTCTTTCGCTTCAGATTCGGTATGGAAGAAGCGGACGTTCTCCTCGTTGGGCCGCCGGGCTGTGCAGGATGGAAGGCAATAAATTCCAGTTGAGAGAACACCGGTGATGAAAACACCGTTGTAGCGGGCGTCCCGGTCACGGATCCGGGCGAGCATCTGTTTACGTGTCATGGTCATGGGGGTAGTATAAACGAGTCGGGAGCACGGACACCTCCGGATATCACCGTTTCAATCGACGAGTCTCCCCCTACTCTCCGCGCAAGGCCTGGACAGGGTCGACATGCGCGGCCCGTGATGATGGATACAAGCCCGCGAGCAGGCTGACCGCCAGACCGAAAACGATGGAGACCACGATCAGCCACCAGGGAAGGTGGAAGACATCAAAGGTGGGCATCTCGTTGTGTTGCATGATCTGCTGGGCGACAAAGGAAGCAATGCGGGCGATGACCCAGCCGAGCCCGAGTCCCAGCAGCGACCCGGCCAGTCCAATCATCCCGGACTCGGCGAGGAAGAGGCGACGGATGTCCCGGTCATCGGCACCCAGTGATTTCAGCACTCCGATTTCGGCGGTCCTTTCGAGGATCGACATGACCATCGTGTTGACGATGCCGAGGGAGGCGACAATCAGCGCGACCAGTCCCACGATGCCGAGCGCGGAATCGAACAGGAGGAAAAATCGGCGCATTTCCTTGAATTCTTCAAGGTAGCTGAATGCGCGGTAGCCCATCTCCTCGATCTGTTTTTTCAGGATCAGAGGATCATGGGCCGGGTCGATATGCAGGGTAGCACGAGAGTACTCATTCACCATGAGGGAGTCCTTGCTCTCGAATAACGCTCCGCTTTGCAGCGCCTGCATTAACTCCGCCGGGTCATCGGCAACACCCGCACGGTCCAACCGCTTGGCAAGGGCCGGGCTGAGAATGATTGGTGATGTTCGCTGACGCCCTCCGCGTTCGCTCTCGATCACGCCGGCAACGAACAGGGTTTCTGTCACCGCCTCGCGAGCGGTAATGTACCCCTCAATGAAATGCTCGATTCCGGCTTGTAACTCCACCTTCAGCAGTCTGCCGAGGTATCCGGGCGTGAGCAGGGAGTCGACCATCAGCTCACCGACACGCTCTATCGGATCACCGATCCCCAGAATAACCCGCTGCAGGGCGCTGTCGAAACTGGCGGCGTGGGTGCGCAGGATAAGAGTGTCCCCGATAACATCGGCCAACTTGACACCGCGAAGCTCCTTCAACAACTCGGAGGTGATCACAACCGAGCGGCTGCTGTCGTGCTCAAAGGACGATCCAGACAATTCGTACGAAAAGTACTTCATGGAGAATGCTGTAGAGGGGAGTGGCTGCGCTTTGGACTTCAGTGTTGTGTCACGCAGGGTTGCCTCGACCGCAAAGCTGCGCATTGGGAAGGCGAAACGTACGCCGGGCAAGGCTGCAAACTGCTGCAGAGCCTGATCATCCAGCAGCGGTGGGGGCAGGGTGTCGGCTGCGGTGCTGTTTGCTCTTTGGGATACGGGATAGACCTGCATAGTTGTCAGCAGGCCGAGGTTTTCGAACTGAGTGGTGACGGTTCGTTGCATTCCCGCGCCGAAGGATAGCATCGCCACAAGGGAGGCGATCGCGATCATTACGCCCGCGATGGTGAGGGATGCTCGCAATTTCTGCCGCCAGAGGTTGCCGGAGGAGAGCTGGATGATTTCACGGAGGGTCATGGGCGATTCCCTTGCGGGAGAGTCGACTCTTCGCTTTCAAGCTGGCCGTAGGTCAGACGGTAACTGCGCTGTGCGACACGCTCTGCAAGCTCCCGGTCATGTGTGACAAGCAGGATGGTCAACCCTTCGCCGTTGAGTTCCGTGAGCAGGTCCGCAATCTGGATCGCGTTGTTGTAGTCGAGGTTGCCGGTCGGTTCATCGGCGAACAAGAGGTTGGGCTGTTTCACAAGCGCACGAGCGATCGCGACACGCTGCTGCTCGCCACCGGAGAGATCGGCGGGACGGTGGTCGAGCCGGTCCCCCATGCCGAGCCTTTCGAGGATGGCGATGGAACGGCTCCGGCGTTCTTTGGGATCGGTACCATTGAAGTAGAGGGCGATTTCCACATTCTGCAGTGCGCTGCGGTGAGGGATCAGATGGAAGGATTGGAAGATGATACCATGCTCCCTTGCGCGATAGCCGGCGAGTTCCGTGCGGTTCAGGCGGTTGAGCCAATACTGCCCGACACGTATCTCGCCGGAAGTCGGTGTGTCGAGGCCAGCCAGCAGGTTGAGCAGAGTGGATTTACCGGAGCCGGAACTGCCGACAATTCCAATCATTTCGCCTCGTTCAACCTCGATGCTGATGCCATCAAGCGCACGCACAAGCTGAGGCCCGCGCCGGTAGTGGCGGGTCAGGTGACGTACTTCGATCCAGGGATCACTCATGGATTCTCCGGAGGTCCGACACTATCGCTGTATGAGGTCGAGTACCATTTCGAACTGACGGATAGGGCCACGCTGGAAGCCGTTGTCGAGGAAAAATTCCGGCGCAAGGTCCTCGGGGATGGTGGCGGTGACAGCCCAGGTCCGTGACGGATAGGCTGCGAAGAGACTGTTGAGCATTCGGGTTCCCCAGCCTTGCCGTCTTTTACTGCGGGGGACGAGGATCGCTTCGAGATGGGCTGCGGTTTCTGTGAGGTGGCTGACGATGGCGTAGGCACAATTCGGGATGGTGAATGCCCGGGAGGGGGGCTGGATGGCGTAAAATCCGTCCGCGGTCCTTTGCCAGGGCAGGCCGGGGGTGCCGTCATGGACAATCGCCTTGGCGACATCGCGAGGGTCGATCTCCTCGAGGGGGTCCAACGGGGCGGATGTCTCCTCCATAACCGGCCTCTCATATCCTACAAGACGGCGGGTGATCTCAAAGCCCATGGCACGGTAAAGGGTGAGGGCCTTGGCGTTCTCGTCGATCACTTCGAGGACCATCCGGCGAAACCCCTGGCTCCGTGCCTCCTCGATACTCTGACGGATCAGTCGTCTTCCAAGCCCCTGTCCGCGGTGGTCCGGGAGTACACCCATCGCGGCGACACGCTGGGACAGCCCGCGTGTGGAGATGAAGATCACACCGGCGAGCAGATCGCCGATGGCGGCGACACGGCTGGCGGCGAGGTCGATCGACTGGGTGCAGATGATCCAGGAGAGGCTGGCGGCATCCATTTTGACCGGAAAAAAGTAGTCCGAATAGACATTGGTGAAGACTTCAGCCAGTCGATTCAGGGAGTAATCGGTCGCTGGATGGAGATCGAAGGGGTCAGTCCGGTCCAGCGTGAGAGATGCCTGTTCCGCCATTGGGGGGCCTCAGTTTACCAGCGCGATCGTTGTCCACTCATGGTAGAGTCTTCCTGTCAAGCAATCAAGTGGTTCACCCATTTTTGCCCGTTTCCGGGGGGAGGTACCCTCCGGGAATCATCCTTCGCCTGCTTCTTCCCCGGATTGCTTTCTGCTCCACGAACGGGGCTGCTTGGTTGAGAGGAAACGCTGCTCGACCTCGTGCAACAGCATGAGGATGATGGTAATAAAGACAGCGACCGCGAGGCCGAAGATTTCGTAATCGAGTCCGATAATCAGCCCGACCGCCGCAGAGACCCAGACCACGGCGGCGGTGGTCAGGCCGTGGACACGGTTTCGGCTTGTGATGATTGCTCCGGCGCCGAGGAACCCAACACCAGTCACGACCTGAGCGGCGATCCTTCCCGGATCACTCACATAATTAGCGATGCCCTGTTTGAGCTGGATCGCGCCGACCAGCTCGGATGAGATCATATAGAGACACGAGCCGAGGGTGATGAGGATGATGGTTCGCAACCCGGCGGCCTTTCCATGCAGCTCTCGTTCCACACCGATCACTGCCCCGGCAAGCAGGGCGGTGAGCAGGCGTGAGCCCCATTCGATCGCCTGTTGTAGATCCATGGTTCGTTCCTTCGCGGAGGTCCTTGTGTGGAAACGTGTTGTTGGTGTTTCACATCGTCATAAGGTACGTCCGGTTTCTCATTGCGCTCGCTTCTGGGCAAACTTAGACTTTGCGGCAGATCTCCGCTGCGCTAAAGACCTGCCGTAACACCGGAGCACATTTGATTTCAAGGGTCTTTACAAGAATATGTGCTGCACGGCTCGGCTGATGAAGCTGTCAAGTCGCGCCGGGAAACGTGACTTCGTTCCGCCTCCTGGCGAACTTGACAGCTGGATTTTTACGCGTAGTATCTGAGGAAGAGCCTGTAAAAGTAAATCAGGGTAACTTCAAGATGTTTGTCTTGTGGCGGCCGCTCATAAACTTGACCGCTGAATTCACGCACCCATTCACATGAGAATCCGTACATCCTGAGTCGAACCGCTGCACAATCCGCAATCCTGAACCGGCCGATCTCACCACCCCGTGAGTGTCAGGGAGTCATGTTCGCAAGCAGGCCGATGTCCAGACCATCCGATGCTGCCTGCCGACCCGGCGAGTCCGACGCCAGCAGGTAGTCGAGCGTGAAAAGTGCCGGCTGGGCAATGTTGCCTTCCAGATGATTGTACAACGTGTCCTGCACCATTGACCAGCTGATGTCGATCGCACCACTGGGACCGTCCAGCTCAGGCAGATAATCCAGGACATTATGCGTCGCATTGGACTGCGCGATGGAGTTGGTGACGGTCAGGGTGCCCGTGTGCTGCTGCCATGTGTACTTATCCCCGAAACGAAACCCGACACGATTGTCAATCAGCAGGCAGTGATCGACAACCACCTCGGGCGAACCATATCCAGCCTCGATCCCCTGCCCGCAGCCGCGAACGAGGGTGTTGAGTACCTCGACCCGGTTCTGATTCGAGCAGGCAATCCCCTCATTTGCGAACCCCTCGATGACACAGTGCTCAATCACAACCCGGGCACCGTTGTGGTCGATTCCGTCATCCTTCCCGATGGCGAAAATCGAGTCGGTGATCCTTGAAAACCGATCGTTGAAGGGGTGTACGGAGTTCAGGTAGAGGGCATCATTGTCGTCATCCGCCGCTTCGCCATCCGCATTGGGCATTTCGAGGAAGTAGCTGTTGTCGATCTGCACCAGGCTCTGAAGGAATTCGCCGCCGGTGTCACAACGGCTGACGATACAGGAATCCAGGGTGATCTCGGAAATGCCTGTACCGAAGGCTTTACCGGGATTGTCCAGCAGGAAGAGGTTTACACAGTTCAACTCTCCCGATGTGCAGCGAATCACAGGCTGACTGCCGGAATGACCGAATGCTCTCGAATCGTCCCCGCCACCACCGGTCAGGATGGTGTACTCAAAGCTGAGGAAACCGCCCGCACCCTCAATTTCTCCCCACGGCGCAGCTGGGGAGAAGGGTGCGAACAGGATTACGGAATCCGCGACCCCCTCGCAGGAAAGCTCGCCCTCGACACGTAAGCGGCTGTTGGCATCGAGCAGGACCAGGGTGCCGGGACGGAGTGTCAGACGGCTGCCCATCGGGATGGTGACGGTCCCAGTGAGATGTATTATCGTACCCGCATCCCAGATCAGGTCACCCTCGGAGAGGATGGCATCGGAGAAGTGACGGGACGGGGAATCATTGTCGACAGTCGGGACACAACTCATGACCCTGCCATTTATCAAAAAACGGGCGGTGTCGCCGTGGCTGGCCTGGAATTGTGTCGATCCGGCACCGTGACGGACCACGAGACTCCCATCCCCTCCCGCGACTCCCTGCGCCTCCAGGTCGAATTGAAGGGGAGTGGCGTCTCGTGGCGGACGGCTACTCGTGCGGACAACGACGGGGAAAGAGGTGCCTGCCCACACCTGAAAGGGTGCAATCATCTGGACTTCCGGTACAGGGGGCGTGTCGGGAGGTTCCATGCTGGACTCACGCATGCAGCCCGGGAGGAAACAGATCGCATACCCGAGGAGCAGGAAGAATGAGCTGTATGCAGACACCTTCATCACGACATCCAGTGGCCGAAGAGGAGTGGAAGGGCGGCTGTCGGTTCAGCCAGTTGGCTTTCGTCACCCAGCCCAGAGAAGTATATTGCCTGAATCGGAGTTCTACAACACTCCCCGCACGAGTCCGGCAAGTCGGTCCTTTCGGTTTCATCCGGAGGGCCGCCGCCAATCGAACGGAGTGATCATGCCTCGCTTGAGTTATCTGCTCCCGCTCCTGTTTATTCTACTGCTTTTTTCCGCCTGCTCAGACGACAATAACCCGACCAACCAGCAGGGAGATCCTGTCGATCTTGGGTTGCTGATCAACGAGTTCCTTGCCAAGAATGATTCGCTGAATGTGGATGAGTACGGCCAGTATGAAGATTGGATCGAGCTTTACAATGGCGGGAATGACACGATTAACATCGCGGGATACACGATCACAGATGACCTGTCCAAACCCGACAAGTGGCGTATCAAAAACACCGCGCCGCACCTGACAAAGATCCGCCCAGGAGGCTATCTGTTGCTTTGGGCGGATGAGGATACGCTCCAGGGTGTACTGCATGTCAACCTGAAGCTCAGCGAAAATGGCGAGGCGATTGGGCTTTTCACGCCTGGTGGTAGTCTTGTAGATTTTGTACAATTTGGACATCAGTATCCCAATGTAAGCATGGGCCGTTATCCCAACGGCGGCAGCACCTGGGCGTACCAGGCGAGTGCCACGCCGCTCGCCAGCAATGGGATACCCGTGGCAAATCTTGACCCAGTGATCCTTGGCATTGAAAGACGACCCGTGGTGCCACGAGAGGGACAGGCGGTGGTGATCGAGCTTGAGGCCTTTGATGACAAGGGCATCTACAGCGCAATTCTGCATTACCAGATCGACGGCGGGGAGTTTGTGGATATGGCGATGACCCCGGTGTCTACGTACTGGCGCGCCATCCTTCCTGGTCAGCCACGCGGGACGGAAGTCAGTTATTACGGCAGGGTTCGGGATGCGGAGGGGGTAACAGTCACAGACCCGCACTTCGCTCCCGGTAGCAGATACTCGTACATCGTGCCGGACACAGATTACGCGCCGCCGATCCACATCAATGAGTTCCTTGCATCCAATCGCAGCACCAACCGTGACGAGGCGGGCGATTATGACGATTGGATCGAATTGTACAATTCTGGGCTCGAGGTGATCGATGTCGCGGGGATGTACCTCTCAGACTCACCTTCCGACCCCTTCAAATATCAGTTTCCATTGGGAAGCCCGGCTTTGACAACGATTCCATCCGGTGGTTTTCTCCTGGTCTGGGCAGATGACGAACCGGAGGAGGGCGATCTCCACGCCACATTCCGTCTCTCCGCTTCCGGAGAAACCATCCTGTTGCATGCATCTGACCTGTATCAGAATATCCTGATAGACAGTTACACATTCCCCAGTCAGCAGGATGATGTTTCCATGGGACGCATCCCTGACGGCAGTTCAAACTGGGGCTTCATGACCACACCAACTCCTGGATTGAGCAATACGCCATGAAAACTCTGCATCACATGCTTCGGACAGGGCTTACCCTGACCTTTTCATTTCTCGTTCTCTGCTGCCGGGGTGTGACAAGCGACCCCAATTCCTCGCATGATGACCCAGCGACGGGCTGGGTATTGTCAGAAACGTACAATATGTCTATTCCCGAGCCCTCGGGACTTGCCTGGGATTCAGCTGGTGGTCATCTCTGGACGGTGAGTGACCGAACGGGTCGTATCCATGCCATTTCATTTGCGGGGGAAGTGCTGCGGACCCTTACCTGGGAAGGGGTTGATCTTGAGGCGATCGCGGTTCGGAGTGCCGACAGATCGCTTTTCGTCGCGGAGGAGCGCACCGCCGCGATTTACCATCTTGATTCTACAGGCGTGGCGCTGGGGAAAATTCAGCTTGACAGTGTCCGTTTGGGTGGCAGTGACGGCCTCGAGGGGCTCGCATACTGTGAATCGAGCGGCACTCTATTCGTGTTAAAGGAGGCGAATCCCGGGCTTTTGCTTGAAATCACGCTTGAAGGTGAAGTACTGCATGAGCATGAGCTGAGTTTTGCACGTGATTATTCTGGTATGGACATTCTTGAGGGTGACACCCTGTTGATTGTGAGCGACCGTGATCGAGCAGTCTATCGTCTGCTTGTCGACGGCACCCTTCTCTCTTCAGAACCGTTGCCGGGCATTGTCAATCCCGAAGGGGTCGCATATGTGAATGATACGCTTTATGTTGTGAGCGATTCGGGTGGGTATCTTGCGAAGTACATTTATGTTGAAGAGTGATGTTGCTGGAAGAAGCGGTTACATAATTGGTTCCAAACAAGAATAGGTGGGTCTTCACAAGAATATGTGCAGCATAGCTTGGCTGATGAAGCTGACAAGATCGCCTGGAGGCCCCTGGAATTGACAGGGTGGCTGACTGCGATTGTCACAGGAGGGAGCGATGGGAAATGATCAAGCTCGGGAAGCAGCGGCGAACAAGCCAGATGCGGGGCGTGCTGAACGCACCCCTGAGTACCTGCTCGCGCCGACACTTTTACCCTATCTCGAAAGCGCCTGGCGTAATTCACAGTACTATGACGCCTCGCGCATGGCGCTCTATCGTTACTATTTCATCATCTCAGCGATCGGGTATCTAATGCTGAGTTTCTCGCGTACGGAGTGGCTTGTGCCGGAGGCGTTGCTCGGATACTCCTGTTTTGCCGCTGTTTTCGGGTTGGTGGCGGTGATTGTGGGGATCCGTTACAAGGAGAGGGTGGTCCGCGACATCCGTGTTGTTTACCGGATCAATGAACTGCTGCTCAATGATCCGGAGGAGATGAAATCGGTGAAAGGGATCTTTCTCGGCTATCGCAAGCAGTCCGGCCCGGGTGAACGCAGGGTGCGGGCAAGGCTGAGCACGACTCAGCTGTTTATCCTGATGATCACTCTCTTCACCACCGGCCTGCTGACGCTGACAGTCCACCTGACGCTTCCGGTATCAGCAGGCGTGTTGATTGCAGTTGCAGTCGCATCTCTCCTGGTCCATGAGGTTGTTTATCTGCTCGCGAAGCGGGGGGTAGCGTTTAATATCTGAATGGGGACAGGGGTTGAGGGGGCGATGGCTGGACTGTTGCTCTGGGGGGTGTTCAAGCCTGCGAAGGCGTGGATCCAGCGAGGAGGAGACTATGAAGAATACCGACTGCACGCACAATTTCTCAGGAGGAACCTGATTGATTTTTAGTTGAGAGCACTTTTTATGCGCAGGCAAATGAAAATGAGGCGTTAACAGCTCTCCACTACATACATTGTTAGCGAATCGAGAGACCTTGATGCGCTCCTGTCGATCGTTTTAATGCTGTCCGATGGTTCAATGAGTTGTGGAACCCTTCAGGGTTCCGAAGCGTGTCCATATCTGTGACAGAGGTCCGCATCAGGAATGAGCCGGCAGGAAGTTGAGATTCAGGAAGGAGAGTTCCATGGCCTACGTTTCCGACCGCAAATTCGCAGAGGAGCAATGTCTGAACCTGGAGCAGACTCGTAAGCTGATCCGGAGCCTGGACATTCCCTTTGTCTCTTCCGGCAAGGGCGAGAAGCTGGTGTACATGTTCGATCCGGAGCAGTTGGATCGAGCCGTGCAGGATAAAAAAACACGCAGGCGTGAACGCCGCCGCCGCCCCCGTCCGCACCTGAAAGATTAGTCGATCGTTTCATCTCCTGTGGCGGATTCTTCGACTTCTGAGTGAGTAGGATTCAAGGCGCTCTCGTGCCCGCGCAGTGATGCTGGGGGAAGCGGAGGCAACGTCGCAGTGGACCGTCCAGCAGCCGCCCGAAGGGAGTGCCTTCCCTTGTCCCAACCCGCTTTGCACTCGCGTGGCAGGGCACCACAATGCCCCGACGAGCGCGCCTCGGCAGAATCAAAAGCTTACAGAAAAATGTTTGTTGATTGGTTTCAAGACACCACTGGAGATCTTCGGCCTACAGGCGATCTTGACACCCTGTCTGGACAAAAAATCGCCGAACAAATTTCTGTGAGGATCTCTGCCGTGAATACCCGCAACTGCAAATATGCCTGGCATGGCCAGAGGTCTCTTGCCCTGATCGGGGTTGGTCAGTTGCTCGAATCCGTTTGTCTGAAGTCGATCTGCCCGCTATCTTGCTTCCCGAGCCGATGTAACAGCCCTGATGCTGCCTGAATATCCTGTGTCAGCAGGGGTGAGTACAGGGGTAGGCCAATGTTCCGACCCCTGGTGGGAGAGTGAGTGAAGTTTCGCCTCGAATGCGCCCTGCTGGCCATCGCGATTTTCGCCCCGATTTCCAGTCTGTACGCACAAACCTCCCAATTATGGGAGGCCCACGCCCGCCGTGTCGACGAAATCACGATCGACGGCATTCTCGAGCCTGCCTGGCTGAGTGCTGAACCTATCCAACTCGAATACCAGGTGGAACCGGATGAAGGGGCACCCCCCAGCTTCCGGACCGATGTGTACGTATTGTACACAACGCACGCTTTGTACATTGCCTTCGACTGCCATGACAGCCATCCGGACAGCATCGCCGGCCAGATCCAACGTCGCGACAACTACAACAACTCAGACGGAATTGTCTTCGACCTCGACACCTTTCACGATCGTCGGACGGGATACGAGTTCAGCGTAACGGCGGTGGGAGTTCAGATTGACGGGGTTTGGAGCAATGAGACCAATACGGATAACAGCTGGGATGGCATCTGGCAGTCCGCGGTCGGCCGTACGGACGAAGGATATGTAGTGGAGGTGTGTATCCCGTTCCGCACGATCCGTCACGGTGGTTCTCGTCCCGACGGCTGGGGGTTCAATGCTTATCGCTGGATCGAACGGAGGAGCGAGTGGATTTCCTGGGCACCCGTGGACCGTGCCGGCGGCAACCGTGTCAGTGCCTGGGGCACACTTCACGGATTGGATGATATCCCGTCAGCCCGTCACCTGGAATTGCTGCCCCACACCGTGGGTCGTTGGGATGCTTCGCAAGGTGGCGCATGGCATTCGGTGAACGACTGGGAGAACCTTGGACTTGACCTGAAGTTGGTGCCCGCTTCAAGTTGGACTCTGGATCTCACTTTCCAGCCTGATTTTGCGCAAGTGGATGTGGATAACGAGGTGATCAACCTCTCGGATTACCCGATCTACCTCGAGGAGAAACGACCCTTTTTCCTCGAAGGTCTTGGCTTGTTCAATGAAACACCGATTGAGCTCCTGTACACACGAAAGATTGCGAACCCTGATTACGGCGGGCGGATCACCGGGCAGTGGGGGACGACACGGAGCAGCCTGCTGGCGGCACGGAACCTGACTTCGGGCGAGGTGATCCAGGCGGCATTTGCAGGCAGGTTAACACGAAACCTGGGGAAAGCGGGCTCGATCGGATTCACCGGCACAAGCCTGTCGGATGATTACTTTCATGCTCATGCCGGGGCACTGGACAGCCGTATCCGCTGGGGACGTGAGAACGAGATTTCTCTTTTCGCTGCTGCAGTGGATCGATGGGAGGGAGAGCGAATCGAGACGGGATCGGCGGCGGATGGCACCGACTCATCGTACGTCGTCCCCGAAGAGTCGTTCAGCATGCAACCGGTGGGTCTGTTCGGCGCAATCTCGCTTGCGAAAGGCAACTGGCGCGGGAGCGCTGCCGCCTCGTACAAGGGGCGTGACTTCGATGTAAATGATCTCGGATTCACCGGGTACAGCAATGTCATCAGCCAATCCTTCTGGGTACAGCGCGCGATTTTCCTGCCAGCGGGGTCCTGGGTCGATGTCGTGAGGCACAACCTCAATTTCTGGTGGGAGGTATTTCCGGACGGCAGCCATTGGGAGAAGGGCGGGAACTGGAACTTCAACCTGCGCACCTCCGGGAACTGGTTCGCCGGGGGAGGGGCTGGAATGGGTGACGGCTACTTTCGCTACACCTACGACCCGGACGATGAGGATCAGCGAGCCGAAGATTACCCCTACCGGCACAATTTCGGGCGTTACCGGGTGGATTATCATCCCTGGCGTTCCATCTGGGGATGGTTCGACTCGGACTATCGCAAACCGGTGGGATTCTCTTTTAATACAGAAGTCGGCACGCTTCGCGATGGCGAACGCAGGTCAGGTGCTGTGAGTCTGCGCTGGATCGTGCTGTCGAACCTGGAAGTCAATTTGTACAATGAGTACATACAGGTGGAGGACGTCGCCAATCGTCACGATGGCGCCCTGACCGATTACCTGATCGGAAGGTTCAAAGTACAGTGGTCGCCCACGCTGGACCTTTCCTGTCGTGCAACCCTGCAGTTGGTGCAGGATGATGTCCGGTCATTCGACGACGATGATGAGAGTTCGCTCCTTCTGAATATGCTGATCGCTTACAACTGGACACCGGGCAGTTGGTTTTACCTGGTGTATGACGATTCCCGTGCATTGAGCCGGGAAGCCGGGGAGGCGATGCGCAGATGGGACATTGGCGACAGGACGATCCGTGCGAAATGGACCTGGTTTGTCACACTGCCGTGACAGCACTTAACGATTTGGATACTCACAAGAATTTGTGCGGCGATCTCTGGCCGGTCAGGTTGTCCAGATCGCCTGGAGACCGGAGGTCGTTCTCGAAACTCGGAACCATTCAAAGACGGCAGGTCTCCGCTTCGCTAAAGAGCTGCCGCAACACCTGACACACACGGGTGCGGTCCATCTCCCCCATTAGCTTTTTGTTGTTCTGCATCAGAAGTATGAGTATTATGTTAGGATCATGAAGATCGGACTCAATGTCCTTGTTTCGCCAAACGTTGCCAGCGTCTGGTAGCCAAGATCCGGAACTCAGGGAAATCTGCGCTGCGCATCCCCGCCCGAGTCTCACCCCGCCTGACTGCGCGGGTGACAGTCGAGATATTCCCGTAACAGCGTCGCGGTGTGGGGGGTCGATTGTGACACGGTCTTTGGGATCAGGCAAGGTCAGCGAATACCAGAATTGCCCAGCAGAGAGAGCATGAGCACGGCACACAAACGAAGAATCCTCGTGGCAATCGCCCTCGCAGTTTTCTTCATCCTGGGAGCGACCGCTCCCTACCAACAGCGTATCTCCGCCGGTTGTGTGATTCGTCCCGCGGCAGTCTGGAGCCTGAAGCACATGGGCTCCGGCATGTTGTCGAGCGGGATTGATCAGAATCATACCGGCATGGCGGCACGTCTGCACTTCTACCAGCTCGAGCGACCCGATGTCTTCGACCTGAAAATTGCGCCGGGATTGCGTGACGGGCACCGGGTCGAGGAGGGCGACACTCTTGCATTCCTGCATTCGAGGGGGGCGGAGATTCGTACGAACGAGTACGAAGATGAGATGTTTCGCGAACAGCGCAGACGTGAATCCCTGACCGTCGGCTCACGTGAAGAGGAAGTGACTGTCGCGCGTCAGCGAGTCGAACGTGCGCGGATTCGCCTTGAATCCTTCCAGTCGGTGTACGATCGAGCTTTGGCATTACGGGATTCCAACCTGGTCTCCGAGGCACGTTTCGACGAAACCGAGGCCCGTTACCGCGAGCTGGAGGCTGAATTGCTGTTGGCTGAGGCGGAGCTGAGGTCAAGCGAAACTGGCGCACATCCGGCAGAAATCTCGGTTGTGGATGCGGACATCGCACGATTGGACCGTCTGGTGGAGTCCAGCCGCACGTTGTTGGCGGTACGTGAACCGATCGTGACACCCTTTTCCGGGGTGTTTCGTTCAGGGGAGGAAGCCCTCGGGCGGATTCTTTCGGTCCAGAGGAGTGATTCGTTCGTGGTGCGTATTCATCTACCTGAAACCTTTGCCGGGGACATCCCGGCGGGAACAGCGGTCAGTTTGAGCTTCCCGGCGTTGTCTGATTTAACACTGGAAGCTGCCCTTGTGGATCTTCAGTTCCTGGAGGGCGATACCCTCGGGGCGTTTGCGACCGCGATCCTCGGTAATGAGTCCGGTCGGCTTAAGCCCGGAATGACCGGGACGGCAAGAATTCCCCTCGGTCGGGCGACCCTGTTCGAGCGGTTGGGACGGCAATTCAACAGCGTGCGAAACTGACGGGGAATTGGATCGGGCGTGGAAAGATTTGAGCGCAAGGAATACAAGTATTTTATTCCATCCGAGCACTTGGATCAGATCCGTGAGCGGGTGCTGAACCACATGGTACACGATCCCTTCTGCCGGGAGCGGGAAGGCAATCGGTATGTAGTGCGCAGCATCTATCTCGATACCCCTCGCCTGCTTTTCTATTACGAGAAGATCGATGGCCAGTGCTACCGGAAAAAACTGAGGGTGCGGACGTACAACAATTCGACAGACAGCGAAGTTGGTTTTCTCGAAATCAAACGTAAGGTGGATGACACGATCTTCAAAGAACGGGCGTTGATCAAGCTGAAAGATTCCGCCAAGCTGACCAATGGCGCTCAGATTGAACTCGCCGGAGTGGACAGGGCATCACACCAGGGCAGACTGGCGTTGAACCGTTTTGTCTTCCTCACCAAGAAGCTTCACCTCGAACCCAAAGCGCTCATCACATATGAACGCGAGGCATTTCAGGACGAAGAAAACCCGGACTTGAGGATCACATTCGATTTTAATGTGCGCAGCTATTTTGATCCTGATTTTGATCAGATTTTCCAGGAGCAGGACCTCCGTACATTCACCGATCCTTACTTCATCCTTGAAGTCAAGTTTTCGACTGTCATGCCCCTCTGGGTGCGTGAGATGATTCGGGACTTCCGTCTCCACCAGCAATCCATCTCCAAGTATTGTCTCGGTCTTGAGCGTTGGAGTGACACGACAGAGAAAATGGATCAGGCATGAACTTCCCCTTTTCGCTGGGCTCATCCGGCCAGGCACTGACCATCGAAGCGGTCGTCATCAATTTGTTGCTCGCCTTTGTCCTCGGATTGCTCGTAGTGGGCGTGTACCGTGTTACGAACCGCAACAAGGCAATCAATGTCTCATTTCTGATGACCATGCTGATCCTGTCGATGGTTGTCGCCCTGGTGATGATGGTGATCGGGAACAGCATTGCACGGGCATTCAGCCTGGTTGGCGCACTCTCGATCATTCGTTTCCGTTCGGTGGTGAAGGACAACCGGGACATCGCTTACATCTTTCTTGCGTTGGCCGCGGGGATGGGGGCGGGGATCGGGCTCTACGCGGTTGCCATCTTCGGGGTCGGCACCATCCTGGTGATTCTGCTGCTGCTGGATTTTGTAAAGTTCGGGCAGTCGATGCACGGGCTGTTCCTTCTGCGGTTCCAGTATTTCACGAACGACACGGAGGAGGGGCAATTTTCCCCGGTGTTTGACAGACTGCTGACATCCTATCGGCGCGTGAGTGTGAAGTCGGTGCGGATGGGGCAGTTTATCGAGCACTCGTACCTGATCCGTCTGCGTAAGGGAGTCCAGGAGCAGCAATTGATCAGCGAACTGAGCGCGGTGGAAGGAATGGAACGGGTGACTCTTCTTGCTGAGGACGTGGAATCGGAAGTGTGATTGGGTTCTTAAGTGGTTCACGAAGGTCTATTGCAGTTTTTGGAAAATATGTCTCTTCAGGGACGGCCACATCATTTCTGCTCATTGCTCGCCAGTGTAGCGACCGACACTCCCGCCTGACAACGATTCGGTAACGACATTGCAGGGAAGACTTGTTTTTGCGAAAGAGATGGCAGGTTGGCTGAGTTCACTTTCTGGACGGACTCACAATTTCTCGCATGAACATTTCATTCGCAAAAACAAGTTCAATTACAAGGTGTCAACCTAAGCTGTCAAGTCGCACCGAGAGACTTCGCTTCGCTTGCCTCTCGGTGAACTTGACAGCCAGACCTCCTCGACAATTCTTGTGAATGATCATGATTCATTCATGGGACAATTCATTCGAGAGACACGATATCCTTCTCAACCGTCCGCAGGTCTCCGCTTTGCTGAAGAGCTGCCGCGACCGGCTTCGCATCGTGACAGTCACTCAGCGCGCTGAAAGGTTGTCCACAGGCGAGAAGGTCGATCGCGCTGAGTGACTGTCACGGTCATTCGAGGTTCGGTGTCTGTCGGGCAGGTCCGAAGTCCCGCGGCATTCAGGCGTTTTTTAGCAACTCGGCTTCACCCCTTCCCGGTCTTCCTGCCCCGCTTTTACTCATGCCGCAACGATTCGGCGGGGTTGCTGTTGGCGGCACGCAATGCCAGTGCGGCAACTGTAAGCACTGCAACAAGCAGCGCTCCGAGACCAGCGGCAGGGTAAACCCACCAGCCATAGGGTGGCTGATAGGCGTACTGCCCCAGCCAGTCACGCATGAAATACCATGCAACAGGCCAGGCAATCAGCGAGGCGAGAAGCACCAGCAGCACAAACTCACGCATCAGCAGGGTGACAATCTGGATGGGTTCCGCACCCAGAACTTTACGTATCCCGATCTCCCGTGTCCGTCTGCTGGTGGCGTGTGCTGCCAGTCCGAGCAGGCCGAGAGTCGCAATAAATACTGTAAGTACGGCGAAAACACGCAGCAGGCGACCGTAACGCAGTTCACTCTGGTACATCCGGTTGAATCGTTCGTCGAGGAAGAAATAGTCGAAGGGCAAACCATTTGTCTCCTCTTTCCAGAAGTCCTCGATTGTTCGCAGCAGAGCGGTAACATCGGGATGGCTGTACCGAAGCGAGAGGAAACTGCTGATGGGGCGACAGACGAACATGAGGGGCTCGATTTCCGTCCGAAACGTGCTGAAGTGAAAATCGCCGACCACTCCAACAACAGTCAAGTCGACAGGATGGAGTCGGATTTTCTTCCCCAGTGGTTGCTCCCACCCCAGTTTTCGGACAGTCGCTTTGTTAATAACCGCCGTGCCGGTCATCAATTCCTGGTCGTAGCGATCGGTTGCAAATTCCTCAGAGAAGAATCGTCCCTGGACAAGGGGAAGTTAGAGAACTGCCTGCTGCCAGGGATCTGTGTCATAGGTGCTGATCATGAAGGGGTTCTCCTGCCCTTCGGGAAAAACCCCGGTCTGCCCGCCGCCGAGGACAGGGGTTCGTACGGAAATACTCGCCGCCTGCACCCCGGGGATCAACGCAAGCCGATCCCGTATCTCCTCCCCGCGTTCGCGGACACGAGATTCCCGTAGCGGGAGGACAATCACATTGTTCCGGTCGAAACCGAGATCTTTCTGCCGTGTGTATTCCACCTGACGAAAGACAAGCGAAGTGGCGATGATCAGGATAATGGAAGTTGCAAACTGAACGACCACGAGCAGCTTGCGCAGGATCGCTCCTCGTGAATGGGATTCAAGCCTGCCCTTGAGAACCGTAACCGGCTGGAAGGAGGAGAGGACAAACGCAGGGTAGAGGCCTGTCAGGAACGATACAAGCAGCGTGAGTCCAAGAACAAGGCTCGCTTCAAATCCACTTGAGAGCAGGCTGAATTCAACTTCACGGCCCGCGAGCGACGCGAAATGCGGTTTGAGCAGGGCGATCAGGAGCAGAGCGCCGACCATGGAGAAGGCGGTGACAAGGAAAGCCTCGCCGAGGAACTGGCTGATGATCTGCCGCCTTTTCGCGCCCACAACCTTACGCATTCCCACTTCACGTGCACGGCGAATCGCCACGGCGGTTGAAAGGTTCAGGTAGTTGATGACTGCCAGCAACAGGAGAAATGTGCCGATCAGGAACAGGGTACGGATATTCTGCTCGGAGGTCTGGCCATTATTGTGCTCAAACTTGACATGACTGGAGCGGAGGTGAAGGTCTGCGAGGGGCTGCAGGTAGTATTCGATGAAGTCCATTCTCCGGTGGGCGGCGAAAAATTCAGGAAGCTTTGCCTGGACCTGCTCGACCGAAGCATTTTCCGCGAGGAGCAGATAAGTGGTAAGAGTGTTGAATCCCCAGGAATCTCGCGCCGGGGCGAGATAGGAGATGTCCGAGTAGGCGGTCTCGAAGGGGGCCAGCAGGCGAAAATGAAGGTGAGTCCCTGCTGGAGGAGTGGCGAGCACGCCGGTGACAACAACCTCACGTCGGTTGTCCAAGAGCAGTTGTTTCCCGAGCGGGTTCTCGTTGCCGAAATAACGAACCGCCAGAAGGCTGTCGAGCACGATGGCATTCGGATCATTCAACAGGGAAGAGGGGTCGCCATACTGCAACGGGTAGCTGAAGATGGCAAAAAAGCTCGTGTCCACATAAGCTATTCCATCCTCGAAGAACTTCTTTCCATCCTCGGTTTCGATCAGGATGCTCCCACCGGTCAGGAATCGGGTAACATTCACAACCTCCGGAATCTCATTGAGAATCGCGTCCGCAATGGGTGGAGCGGTATAGGCGACATGCTGAGGCTCGACACCACTGATGGTTTGAAGTTGGTTCAGTCGGTAAATTCTGTCGCCCACTTCATGGAACCCATCCCACCTTAAGTCGGTGCGAATGTGAGCGTAGATGAGCATCGCCCCTGCCAGACCGACCGCGAGACCGAGGATATTTAACAGCGTGTAGGCTTTCTGGCGATAGAGGGAACGGATGGCGACAGTCAGATAATTCTTCAGCATGGAGCTGTCCTGGGAAGTGACTCCGGCTCGGAGTGTTCTGGAACTTACAGTACGACATCCCAACCGCGACGAAGGTTACAGGCGTTCACTCTCACTGGCGTGCGGGGGGCAGCCGCACGGAGGAAGCATGAAGCTAAGAGCGGAAAGAAGTATCACGGTGATCCTTGCCATGCTCGCGCCGCTGCTGGCAGGCAATGGGTGCCGTCCAGCGTCACAAAGCCGGATCGCCGGATGGCAACTGCGTGGGGTGCAGCCTGTGGAGGGGCAGGTTGCCATCTTCAGTCCGGGAGTAATTTCCACAGAAGCGTGGGAGCTGAACGCCGCTTTCAATCCAGCCGGGGACGAGTTCTATTTCACACGAGCCAATGCGGACTGGAGTGAGATGTCGATCCTTCTCAGCAGGTGGGACGGCAGTCATTGGAGCGATCCCAAACCCTTGCCCTTCAACAACGGCTTTGTGAACGCTGACCCTCACCTTGCCCATGATGGTAAACGGCTCTATTTCGCGTCGAAACGAGATGCTTTGGGCCGTGCGAAAGGGGATTTCGACATCTGGTACGTGGATCGTGCGGGAGAACACTGGGGTGAGCCGCATCCTGTCCACCGTGTCAACACGGAGTATGATGAGGTCTGTCCGCAGATCATGCCAGATGGTTCGCTCCTGTTCACATCAAAGCGACCCGATGGCGCCGGTCAGTTCGATGTATACCGTGCTGAGTGGGGCGACGATCGTTACGGCGAGCCTGTGATGTTCAACCCACCGGTCAATTCGCCATTGACCGAAGTGGACGCTACCCTTTCCCCGGATGGCAACCTCTTGTTTTTCGCTGGACATGGGCGGGAGGACGGCTTGGGACGTGGCGATATTTACGTCTGTGTAAAACGTGGGAATGGGTGGAGTTCACCCGTCAACCTGGGTGAGCCGGTGAACAGCGATGCCATGGAGCTTTGCCCGGTACTCGCACTCGACGGCAGAACTCTTTTCTTCGCGAGTACGCGGTCCACCGGGGGAGGTGTCGAGTCCGCGGGGCAAACCTCGAACATATACGTGGTTGACCTGATGAGCCTGCCTGTGGTGCACGCGTTGATCGAGGGGTTGTGATTGAGAAGGAATAAAAAAGGGTCCTCATAAGAATTTGTGCGTGGATTCAGCGGTCAAGTTCGCCAGGAGGCAGAACGAAGTGACGTTTCCTTGCGTGACTTGAACGCCACGAGACAGACATCTTAAAACAAGGGCTTACCACAGGGAGTTTGCTGTTTGTTTGGCAAGACACCCCTGGTGACCTGCGGCCGCCAGGCGATCTTGACAACCTGATTGCCGAGAGATGGCCGCACAAATTCTTGTGAGGACCGACAAAAAACCCAGACAGTATGACATTTCAAGGAAGCCGTGCGAGTTGCCTTCTGTCCCTGCACGACTAATGGAAATGTCATACTGCCTGGGAGAGCCTGATCTATTCAAACGCCATCTGTGGTTTCCACTCCTTCCACACCTCACCCGCGAGGTTGAACCCGGGCTTCAGGGTCTTCTTGCCCGGAGTCCATCCGGAAGGCGTGACTTCACCAGTCTTGACAACATGCTGGAAAGCCTGCACCTGACGGAATAGTTCGCTGACATTCCGTCCCACCTCAGGGGTCAGAATCTCCGAGGCACGGACGATCCCTTCCGGGTCAATGAGGAAACGTCCACGGATATCCACACCCGCAGCGGGTTCGTAGACACCGTAAACGGTTCCGATGGCACCGCCCGCATCTGAGAGCATCGGGAAGGGGACGCCGCCGGGGACCATCTTGCTCAGTTCTTCCGCCTGCCAGATTTTGTGAGTGAAGCGACTGTCGGTGCTCACGGCGAGGACTTCGACATCGAGGGCCTTAAAATCGTTGTATTTGACAGCGACCGCTGTCAGTTCGGTCGGTCAAACGAAGGTGAAGTCGCCGGGATAAAAGCAGAGCACAACCCATTTTCCGAGATAGCGGCTCAGGCGGATGTTGGTAAATGCTCCGTTGTGAAGCGCGGTCGCTTCGAAGTCTGGGGCAGGTTGGCCCACACGTGCCGTGACCATCGTCTCCCTCACTGTTTGGTTGGATGCCGGTTCATTTGCTGATGGTTCCGCCTTGTTCAAGGGACCTGCGGCGGATGAGACACAGCCTTGATCGTCCTGTGTCATGAACGAATCTCCTTTTGGTGGGATGAGCGGTGCAAAGGGGGAAAAGAAATATGCTCATGACAGTTGGGGAAATCCAAACTGGTTGCTCGGCATTCTGTCAAGTCACCTGACCTGAAAAAAGTTGCGGCAGGTCGTGAGACCTGCCGCACGGTATGGGCCTGGCAGAACAATTTCAAATCGCCGTCCAGTATTGAGCAACTGTCACCGGAAAGCGGTTGAAAGCCTTTAGATCCGTATCATCGATACACTCTTGGGACCGATGAATAGGATGCGGCTCATTTGCGAGTCGAAACGTATGTCGACTCCCTTGCCTGCCCGGGCACCCGACTGCCAGAGGATTTCGCCACTGGTCGGATCGAGAAGCACGAGGGAGGTCTTGGACTGGTAAATGAGGCCTTTCTCCAGATGGACCGGAGTGAGCTGCATCCCCTTCGAACTGTACTGCCAGAAGGTTTTGTACCGTGTGGTGCCATCCGGAGCAACACGCGCCAACCCTCGTTTCGCGAAAATCAGGACATCATTGTCCTCTTGCGGGAAGAGCCCGTGCTGCATGGAATGTGAGCTGCTGAACACCTTCGGCGGCAGAGCATGGAACCCGAGATCATCCTTCGCACGGACCTCACTCACCCCATCCTCGATGAATGTAATGCCATCACTCCCGCTGATGTCACCAACCAGTTCCTTCCTCATGCCCCTTGTCCACTGGATCTGGCCTGATTCGAGATTCAGAGCCTGCAGCGAAGAACCATCTGAAATCAGCACAAATCCGGTCTCCGGATCAAAATGCTCAAGATGGAGGGTCATCGGGTTGCGTCGTGACTGAATGGCGTAGAGTTCACGCCCTGTCGCGGCGTCAAGAATAAAATAGCCGCCACGGCGTGTCTGCTGAACCAGTTCGGCGACTTTGAGCTTCTTCTCATCCTCGATCGAATAGCTCCACTGCGCGAACCCGATGGGACCGAAGACACGGCCATTTGCAACGTGGAATTTCTGTACCAGGTAGTAGTCCGGGCTGGTCCAGAGGGTGTCGCCGGAGACGACATCGAGCTTGATGACGCTGGTACCCGCGGAGAAATAGACCATGTCCCTTTCGACAACGGGCTCAGGGGTCAGGCCGGTTGCCATGAAACGGTTCACCGAGCCGAAGTCCACGCCTGCACGTCCCATTTCCTTCGACCAGACATCGTAGATGTGGAAGTCGGTGCGGAACTTCACTTCACCGGTGAGTGGGTTGATTCGGACAATCCCTTCTCCACCGGATTTCTTAAGGTCTGGATCGGCGAGGGATTTGGCGTCATCGGCGAAAACGTAGAAGAGGTAGTCCTCCTCGAAAGGATAGGGTCCGAGCATCCCGGCGAATTCATTGACAATGCCGAAGACATCCACAGAGGATTGTGGTGTGAAGACCAGCAACTGAGGATCATACTTCGGTGCACCAGTCATGAGGTCGAAGGCGCCAGCAAGCAGGACTGTGCCGGGTTTTTCAACCGGGGGCAGGGCTTTCAGGCTTTTGCGGACTCCGGCGACAAAGAGGGTGCTGTCATCGAGCAGGGTTGTCGTAATCGGGCGGACGGCGAACTCTTCGCCGGTTTCCCACAGGCGTCTGCCTGATCCCAGGTCGATCAACGCGAAGGAGCGGCGGAAACCGAAGGCGGCGAGCGATGAGCCATCGGCGGTCTCGAAGGTTTTATACCCCTGCACAGGATCGACCTCATCATCGATCTTCCACAGGACCACTCCATCCTCGAGGCTCATCGCAGCGGTTCCATTGCTGAAGAAGAGGACAATGGCATTTGCGCCAAGCATGTGGACCGGTTCCGGGTTCTTCCGTGAGAAATCGGTCAGCAGGCTGCGCAGCAGCTCGCCCTTGTCGGCGTCGTAGATGTAGGCAGCGTCATTCTCGAACAGCAGCAACCGTCCGCCGAATTCGCGGTCGAAGGCGTAGACACTTTGATGGCCTGCTTCGATGAGGTTGGCGCTCGGGTTGAAGAGGTTGTCTTCTTCCCAGAGTAATTCACCCGTCCGGGGATGCAGTGCAAGCAGCTTCTTGTCAAAACGAAGCACGATCGAGTTCTGGAAGGAGTAGTATTCGGTATAGGTCTTCATCTTGAAGGTTGTGCCGGTCTCCCAGACAATGTTGCCATTGCGGAGATTGTAGCAGATCATCCCCTTCTTGATCGAGGTGATGAAGTACTCCCCATTCCAGAGAATGTCGAGGCCGTCCCCGGCATACTTCGGCACCACCTTGCTCCAGATCAGTTCGCCCGTTTCGCCGTCATGGACCGCGATATTCGCTTTGCTTTGGATAAAGACCAGTTTCCCATCCTCGCCGAGGATGTGGACACGGTCTGCCTTTTTGCCTGTCTTAGCTTCAAACAGAAGCTCAGGGCTGGGAGGAGGAGGTGCTTTGGCTGCGAAGATCGATGTCGACAGCATGACCAGCAGGCTGATTGCCAGTGTGAGAGTTGCGGGCCTGGCCCAAATTGAACGCTTCATGAACCTTTCCTCCGGGATATAGATGTTGTAAAGCCCACGACAGCAGGTCTCTATGGTCGCCACTCACAAGTGTGTGGGGATTTGCCTCTGCGCCCCCCAAACCGGGAAGTCAGCTATTGTACGCCAAATGTGGTGATAATCGCACTGGAAACGAAAGAGCAGAGAGCACTTTATCGCATGTTTTCACATGGGCGGACTCAATCCGGTGATCTGCTCAAAAAGTAGCCGCAACACGCAGATGAAGCACTGCTGCACTCCAGCCTTCGCCTGTGGGCAGGGCAACAGCCAGATTCAGCAATCCCACCCCGGTGTCGAGCTGCATTCCGAAACCATACGAAGTGTCATATCGGTGCGTTTTGTCGGCCTGCAGGACCCCTGCATCGAGGAGGGCGAAAAGCCGACTGCGCGGACCGATCAGATAGCGTGCCTCGAGATTGGTCCAACCGGCGCGCGATGCGAGCAGGGAACGTTCCGGGAAGCCACGCAGGGTTGTCGCCCCGCCGAGACGGCTCCACTCGGAGAGGGGGAGGGTGTGTCCAGTCTGCGCACGCACCTCGACAGCATGAAGGCCGATGAAACCCACCCACTCGCCCCGGAGTGGGATCGTTTGCTCCATATGTATAGAAGTACGCAACAACTCGCCTACACCGTCAGCGTTGGAAGAGAGTGGCCAGAATCGTTCGGACCCCGCGCGGTAGAGGCCCCCGGATGATGGATTCTCGACACGGTCCCGTCTGTCGAGAGCCACCCCGGCTGCCAGTCCGAAGAGGCTGTAGTTGAGGCTGTCGGGTGTGGAGGAGAGGGAATCCGCAGAAACGCCCCGTCTGCTGATCCGCAAGTCCAGCGACCAGCCATCTCCGACATGCGCAGTAGCTCCCAACCCCGCTTCAAATGAGACATACTGCGAATCGACGGTCTCTTGCGCGAGGGTTAGCTCCGCGCTGATCGGGCTGCCTGCAATCCAGGGCTCACGGTATCCGATGGCAAAGCTGGTCAGGCCAGGCCGGTCCCGGCGCCAGGAGAAATCAAACGAGCGACCGGTGCCGAAAATGTTCCCCAGATGTGCTTGTACGTCACCAGCGATCTCACCGCCCCGATCCGAGTCGGGGGCATAGCCGAGGGCGCCGGTGATGCTGCTGCTGTTCTGTTCACGGAGATTAAAGAGCAGGGCATAGCGGCCGTCATGGTCGCGGTACAACTCGCCAGGCGACACATCGGCGAACCAACCGGTCCGAAGCAGTCGTCTGCGCATCCCTTCGACACGGCGTGCGTCATACATCTGGCCGGGTCGGGCACGCATCGTACTCTCCAGCAGACTGATTGAGGAGCGTTGGTTGCCCACGAACCGGAGACGATCGATCTGCACGGCAAAACCGGGGGTGACCTCCATGCCGAGGCCGATCCCGATCTCCTGCTCGCGAAACTCCGGGACAAGGGGGCGTGTGATCACCCGGATGAATGGATGACCGTTCTCTTCGTAGTGCCGGGCGACACGTGCCAGGTCCGCCTCCCAGTGATCCGGGTTGAATGTCGAGCCTGGACGGGAACGCAGCAGAGGTAGCAGGAGGGGGGCATCGGATCGTCCCGGTCCGCTGATGGTGATCGTGTCGACCACCATTGCCGACCCTGGATCGATGGAAAGGTGAAGTTCGGCGGTTGTCCCGGAGGTTGAGTAGTGGATCGAGGAGGACCGGATTGTGGCGAGGGGGTGGCTGGAGAGGTGATCGAGGCGAACTTCGAGGCTATCCACGACAGCCTGGAGCTGTGCCGGGGTATAACGTGCTCCCTCACGCAAGCCGGTCAGACGAACGATCTGTTCTCGTGAAACAGCCTGGCCACCATCGACCACGACAGCACGCAGACGGACTTCCCGGTTATTCTCCGGAGGAGTGCGGGTCAGGGCGTGAGTCGTGCACCCGGCGAAGAGGAAGAGGCTCGCCAGCAGCACGAGCCCGTTCCATGACCTGCTCAAACCATTTTCGCCCATCTGCGACCCCAACTTTGACCTGCACTCCCATTATAGGTACGGCACGGTTTCCTGCGTGCAGCCCATGGCATACCGTTCAGGGCTGACGAGAGACATCTGCACGGCTGCCTCTCGGCGCAAGTTGCAACCGGGAGTGATGGATCGGCGAAAAGAATCCTTGGGATCGAATGGATTCAGGAGTATTTTTGCCGTGCATCCAGGATACCTCTACCCGCCGGATGAGTCTTCGTTGTAAGGGGGAGCCGTTCAACCTCGTGAAGAGCCTATGAGTAGAAAACGCATTGCAGTGACGACAGGCGGTGGCGACGCGCCCGGTCTGAATGCCGTGATCCGTGCCGTGGTGAAAACTGCCCGAAACCGTTTTAACATGGAAGTGATGGGCATCGAGGATGGTTTCGAGGGGCTGATTAACACCCGCCGGATCGTGGAATTGAACCGTGAAGCGGTGAGTGGCATTCTGCCGAAAGGCGGCACCATCCTCGGGACCACCAACCGGGGCAATCCCTTCGCATACGAGTTGAAAGATGCTGAGGGCAATTCGAAGGTGGTGGACCTCTCCGACAAGTGCATGGAAAACTTCGAATCGCTCGGGCTGGATGCGCTTGTGGCGATTGGTGGGGATGGATCCATGCATATCGCCCAGCGTTTTTTCGAGAAGGGGATGCCGGTGGTCGGTGTACCGAAGACCATCGACAACGATCTGCTCGCCACGGACGTGACCTTCGGTTTTAACACGGCGGTGACAGTTGCCACTGAGGCGATCGACAGGCTTCACACCACCGCTGAATCGCACCGTCGAACGATGGTGCTCGAAGTGATGGGTCGCGACGCGGGGTGGATCGCCCTCGAGGCAGGTATCGCCGGCGGTGCCGACCTGATCCTGATTCCGGAAATCCCCTACGATGTCGACCTGGCGCTGAAGTATATCAAACGTCGGTATGCACGCGGCAGCAATTTCAGCATCGCGGTGGTCGCCGAGGCGGCCAAGCCCATGCCACATCCCTACGAGGGGATGAACCGGAGACGGAAGAGCGACACCCCCGGCACCTGGTTTGCCGGGATGGTGCAGAAAAACCTCGGCGTCGAGGTGCGTCACCTGATCCTCGGTCACCTGCAACGTGGTGGCAGTCCGACAACCCTGGATCGTATGCTTGGGACACGGTTTGGTGTGCACGCCGCTGAGCTGGTCGCGGAAGCGAAATTCGGCCAGATGGTTGCGCTCTCGGGCACGGAAGTGGTGGATGTCGCCATCGCGGAGGCGATTGGCAAACAGAAGTTTGTCGATCCGGATGGTCAGCTTGTTCGCACAGCGGAGTCCCTCGGGATTTTCTGCGGCAGGGCTTTTGAGTTCTGACAGGTCTGCCGCAGCATGGCGGGATGGAGTATGCAGAGACGGGCTTCCCACCTGACAGGAGGCCCGTTTTCCTTTTACGTCATTCAATTTTCCGGAAATTCTGATCCTGCCTGTCCTCACCTCGCGTCCAGTTGCAAGGCGTACCCCCCAAGCCTACCTTGAACAACGACCGCTAAGCGCGACAAAGAGAAAACCCTCGCAGACTCGAGATCAGGACAGCGACATAAGGGTCCTCACAAGAGTTTGTATGGCTCTCTCTGCCCAGGCAGGTTGTCGAGAGCGCCTAAAGGCCGAAGGTCTCCAGGGGTGTCTTGACAACCAACCAGCGAACACTTTGTTGTAAGCCCTTGTTTTATTGAAAGCAAATCTGCCAAGAGGATGAAATATGAGCCTGCGGGGAATTGTCTGCAGCTCATCTATGAACCCATCCAGCACATTTGTTTTCAATAAAACGAGGGTCGCTTAAAGATGTCTGTCTCATGGCGGTCAAGTCGCGCCGAGAGACCGCGTTACGCTTGCCTCTCAGCGAACTTGACCGCTGAATTCACGCACTAATCTTCAGCAGGAGCCAGTCCTACCATGAACGTACCTCAAGCTCCCGGCCACATCCGCGCGTTGACACCCTACCAACCGGGCAGATCCATCGCTGAAATCCGTGAACAGCTCGGACTTGAACGGATCATCAAACTCGCCAGCAACGAGAACCCGCTTGGACCATCGCCGAAAGCGATCGCTCGTGTACGTGACGCGCTCAACACCTTAGCCACCTACCCGAGTGGTGGCCTGCACCTGCGGAAGGCATTGGCGAAGCACCATCATGTGCAGCTGGAGAATGTGGTGGCCGGGGCGGGCAGTGAAGGAGTGCTGGCCTCCGCGATGCGTTCCTACTTGCGGGCGGGGGAGGAAGCGGTCACCGCCGAGGGAACCTTCATCGGCTTTTATGTTCTCGCCAGCGCCATGAACCTCTCGCTGAAGACAGTCCCCCTGAAGGATGGCTACTCGTTCGACCTGGATGCGATCCTCAATGCGGTCACCCCGAAAACGAAGCTGATCTACTTGGCCAATCCGAATAATCCCACCGGCACCGCCTTCTCGCGGACGGATTATGAAGCATTCCTCAAACGGGTCCCCGAGGGTGCATTGGTGATCATGGACGAGGCCTATTTCGAATTTGCCAGCAGCTGCTGGGAGGAGTACCCGGACAGCCTCAACTACCCGCATGACCAGGTGCTTACGCTACGCACCTTCTCGAAATCGTACGGGCTTGCTGGCCTGCGGATCGGTTACGGGATCGGGCACCGGGATATTGTCGCCAACCTGTTGAAAGTGAAGTTGCCCTTCGAACCCTCGGCGCTTGCGGAAGCTGCAGGGCTTGGCGCGCTGGAGGACCAGGAGTTCCTTGCGAAAACGCTTGCGATGAACGAAGCGGGGCGGGCGAGACTGCGTACGAAACTGTCTGAACTCGGGTTGAGCTACACTGAAAGCGTGGCCAATTTCGAGCTGATCCCCCTGGAGAGCGCGGAGCGTGCCGCCTGGTTCAGCGACCAGCTCCTGCAACATGGGATCATCGCGAGGCCGATGGTGGCGTTTCGCTTGCCCCACTGTGTACGTATCACCATCGGCAAAGAGGATGAGATGGACATGCTGCTCGAGGCTTTGGAGACGATCTTCGGGGGGTAGCGAAGCTGGTGCGCGGGCGTGATGGAATCACTTGTGCAGGGGTGAGCGTCAGGTTTGAGAGCTTGCGGGATGCGAAACAACAGGTCGTTCCAGCCTGACCGGAATCACCTCTCCCTGACCCTTCATCAGAGTGGCTATCCGGGGATCATCCCTGTCGGAAGACTGTTCAGGTCCACTTTAAGTCGTTCGGCGCGTTCCACGGTTTGAGAGTTGGGGACCAGCGCGAAACGGTGAAGCAGGCCGAGGTCGTGTAACGTGTGAGCGACAAACCAGGGAACTTCGGCGAGCACCAGGTCTCCTTTCACCTCCTGAAGCCTTCTCTCGGTTGCGAGCAGCCCCGCAAAGAGGGTGTAGTGGAAAAAGCGCATGCCGCGCATGGTCAGCACGATCCTTTTCACGCCCGCCTTGATGTGCCCTTCGAGCAACTCTTCGAGTCCGCCTTCAGTGTCCATGTCGAGGGCGGCCCCACCGAATACATGAAGGGTGGTGCCATCCCGTCGAACTGCATACGATGTGAACTTCATCCCGTTCCGCTCCCTTTGAGTGTCAAAGGGAGTAGGGCAACTGGTATGCCGGATGTAAGGTCTGGATTTACAAAGGTTGGGTCCTCAGGGAAGCGGCAATTCTTTCCTGGAGATGGGGTAAAGGCAGAGGTGACAATCACACGCGGGGCAGGTCTCCGCATTGCTAAAGACCTGCCGCAACGGCAACTGGGAGGAATCGCAGGCCCGGTGGCTTGACAGAACCACCGCCGATTGTCTATTTCTGACCCATTTTCCGGGGACGGATCATGTTTTCCGGCTTGAGGAAATCATCCAGTTCCTCCTGGCTCATCAAGCCCTTTTCGAGCACCAGTTCATAGACCCCCCGGTTGGTGGCAAGGGCTTCCCGTGCGATCTGGTTGCTCGCCTCGTACCCGAGCCTCGGGTTGAGCGCGGTGATCAGTCCGATGCTGTTGAGTGTCAACTCCCGACAGCGTTCCTCGTTCGCAGTGATGCCGTCGATGCAGCGCAGACGAAGAGTCGCCATGCCATTCTTCAGCATTTCGATCGACTCGAAAAGGCTCTGCACGATGACAGGTTCCATGACGTTCAGCTCGAGCTGGCCGGCCTCGGCCGCGAGGGTGACTGTCAAATCGTTCCCGATCACCTTGAAACAGATCTGGTTGACCACCTCCGGTATGACCGGGTTGACCTTGCCGGGCATGATGGATGACCCGGGCTGCATGGGCGGCAGATTGATCTCATTCAAGCCTGCACGCGGGCCGCTCGAGAGGAGACGCAGGTCGTTTGAGATCTTCGACAGCTTGACCGCGAGACGTTTCAGGGCTGCGGAATACATGACGAAGCTGCCGGTGTCCTGTGTGGCCTCGACAAGGTTCGGTGCAAGTTTCAGGTCACGATCGGTGATCGTTCGAAGATGCCGGAGCACGGCTTCCGGATAATCGGGGTCTGAGTTTATGCCCGTGCCGATCGCAGTCGCTCCCATGTTGATCTCGGTGAAGAGGGCGACATTCTGGTTCAGGCGGTCGATCTCTTCGCTTAGGGTAGAGGCGTAAGCGTCGAAGGCCTGACCGAGAGTCATCGGCACGGCATCCTGGAGCTGTGTCCTGCCCATCTTGATGATATGGGCAAATTCGCGTCCTTTCCTGTGGAAGGAATCGATCAACGCTTCGAGCACAGCGACCAGCTTGTCATTGGCTTCAATCAACGCCAGCTTCATCGCGGTGGGGTAGGCATCGTTCGTCGATTGTGAAAGATTGACATGATTGTTCGGGTGACAGTGTTTATACTCGCCTTTTTCATGACCGAGCAGCTCGAGGGCACGGTTGGCGATTACCTCGTTGGCATTCATGTTGGTGGAAGTGCCCGCTCCGCCCTGGATCATGTCCACGACAAAATGCGTGTGCAGCCGCCCATCGATGATTTCCCGGCAGGCCGTGACGACGGCATCCTTCAGCTCATCGCTGATCAACCCGAGCTCATGGTTGGCGAGTGCGGCGCCCATCTTGACACGTGCCAGTCCGAGGATCAGGTCGGGGTGATGGGAGATAGGAATGCCGCTGATATTGAAGTTCTCCAGCCCGCGCAGGGTCTGGATGCCATAATAAAACTCGTAGGGGACATCCCGGTCGCCGAGCAGATCATGCTCGGAACGTGTCCGTCCTGAGATGTACTGCGCTCCTGCATTGACCACACGTGTGCTGGTTTGACGCATCCTGCGTGAGATGACTCGTGCGATCCGTGACAGCAACTTGGCAGCCACTCCGGGATGCTGGCTGAACAGGAGCTGAAACCCCTCACGGCTTATGGCGAGGATGTGTGAGGATTCCAACGCCCTTGCTCCGGTCGAGTGGGGGTAGTCATCCATCAATGCCCCTTCGCCGAGGAAATCGCCCGGACCGAACAGCGCAAGTCGAGTTTCACCGTGGCTGGGAGTTCCCTTGAACAGCTCGACACTCCCTGCCTGGACGAGGAAGAGGTGACGCCTGGGGGTGTTCTCCTCGAAAATCACCTCCCCCTCTGCGTGCGACTGCTCGCTCACATGCTCGATCAGGTAGCCCAGTTCGGTTTCGGTCAGCTCCGAGAACAGCTCGACGCTACGCAGAAACTGATTTTTTTGCTCAGGATTCATGGCGTCAACTCCATGCTTGCGAAGTTTACTCCGGCGCGAAACAGCTGCTCACCATCCAGTCAAACCTTTGGTCGTTTTTTCAGGTCAAGCTCGAGTAGGACAAAGCCGACTCGCCCCACAGCCCTGCCCGAAGTGACAGGTCCGGGCAGGGGCAACGACAAGCTGTGGAGTGGAAACGTAGCTCTATCGCTGAGGTGGAGCAAGCAGAGGCGGAGAATGCCAGGGGTGGAATGCGATGCAGCTTGACAAACTGATCAGCAATGGACAGCCGCACATATTCCGGCGAGTGGACCATTTCATCTACCGAACAGAGTCGCTTGTTCGGACTCGGCGCATGATCGGGCGTTTGGGGGAATTGCGAGCCACTTCCTCGAAGCCTGCGGAGATGTAGCTGCTCATCAACCCGGTCCAGACGAATGCGCCGGGCAGGGTTCCCCCGGCGAGATCATGTGGATAGCCCTCGACAATCACTGCACCATGCTCGAAGGCAAATCGCGCGGCAGCGTCGATCATCCGTGTGGAGAGCCCCTGTTTTCGGTGGCGCTTGTCGATGAAGAGGCAGGTGATGGACCAGACCGGCTGATCATCCACGGGCTTCAGGATCCGTGAACCGGCCAGACGTGGGTAGTCGGCGCGAGGTGCGATGGCCACCCAGGCAACCGGGCGGCCATCGACAAAGCCCAACAGGCCCGGAGGAATCGACGCATTCTTTGCGAGAATTTGCAGATCAAGGCGGTTGGCTCCGCCGGAATCTGCCTTGAACTGTTTGGCGGATTTTCGATACCACATGCACCAGCATCCCGCGCAGGCACCGTTGGGTCCAAAAAGTGTCTCAAGGGAGTTCCACCGTTCGGCGGTCAGAGGATGAACCTGGAAATCCATGGGTGCCTCATGCAGGGGACTGCTTGCTTGTGCCGTTCAGTCAGAAGAAGGAGGCTGTCCGGCCGAATTTCACACCACGCAAACCTGCATCCCTGGCGATCCGGTGGTCGAGAAGGAGAGCCAGATCGCCGCTAACAGGAAATCGTTATCAATATATCCGACTGTTTCTTCAAGGAGAAGCGAAGAATCTCCCGGGAACTTTCTCCAGCGAGCCAATCGCTCTTGACCTTCCATGTGAATCGTTCTATCTTGGCTTATGAACGCCGCTTCGCCGTGGGAAAACAGGGGGTGACGCGGGCGGGAGGAGTATGCCCTTCACCTGAAACCCGACCACTTCACAGCGGCAAACATGGGACTTGCAGTACGCAGTGCAGGTAGCTGTTGGCAGTTGGTTGTACGCTGTTGGCAGTAGCTGTATGCAGTCTGCAGTCATGAGTACCTGACAGCCGGGTTCCCGGTCCATACGGGCGTTAACAACAAAGATGATCGGGCGGCAAACGCCTTAGCGTATCCATGTGAGCGCCGTTCTGACCCACCCGGACTGTCAAGACACCGTCGCCCTGATTGGGGTGGCGGTGTTTTTGGTGGGAGAGTGCCCGCCTGGGATGGATGGCTGCTGTGCTCTACGAAGCTCCACAGGCTGCCTGATTTTTACTGCACGATTTCGACCCCTATCTTCCATCATGGCGATCCAGCATCCACCTCGTTTTTTCTCCATAGGGCAGCTCTGGAACCTGGCTCGTGTGACAGCGAGCCTTGCGTTGTCACGTCTGCTGGGTCGTCCAGTCACCCTGGCAACACCAGTGATGCTGATGGTCGAACCCACCACCGCCTGCCAGCTTCACTGCCCTCACTGTCCCACAGGTCGCGGCGAACTGACCCGTCGAGGTGGGAACCTCACCATCGCCAATTTCAGAAAGCTGTGGGACAGTATTCGCCCGACCCCCATGCTGCTTCAGCTCTGGAACCAGGGCGAGCCGCTGGTGAATCGTGAAACGCCACAAATTGTCCGTCATGCAGCTGCCTCCGGCGCACGAGTGACCCTTTCGACCAATGTGGAATTGCTTGCGAGGGGCGACCTCGCCGAAGAACTTGTCTCCGCAGGGCTGCACGAGCTGATCCTTTCGCTGGATGGAGCCACACCGGAGAGTCACGCCTCCTATCGGGTGGGGGGAAGGTTTGACCAGGTGGACCAGGGGATCGGGCGGGTCGTGGAGGCGAGACGATCCCTGAAAAGCCGTCACCCCTTGCTGACCTGGCAATTTCTCCTCTTTCGGCACAACCTGCATGAGGTCGCCCTGGCGAAAACCCTGGCAAAGCGGTGGGGGGTGGATCGGATACTCTTCAAGACTGCGCAGTTGGAGGCATTTGAGGAGGGCGAGGGGGACCGTTGGCTGCCAGAAGAGCCGGAGCTGCGACGATACGATCTTGTCAACGGCAGTTGGGTGTTGCGTCGCGCAAAACGCCCCTTCTGCAAACGCATCTTCGCGAGTGCGGTGGTGCAGTGGGATGGCAGCGTGGTTCCCTGCTGCTTCGACAAGGTTGGTGCCTTTGTAGTGGGGAACCTGCTCGAACAGTCCTTCGAGGAGGTGTGGCGTGGTGCAAAGTTTCAGGAGTTCCGTCAGCGGATCCTGACAGGGAAACGGCCTCCGATGTGCTCGAACTGCACAGAAGGGCTGAGCAGACTGTATGCTCGACCGAAAAATCGCGGGAAGAACCCTGGTGGATCGTTTCATCTGCTCTGACGGATTCTGCGGCTTATGGACGAGTACGATTCGAGGCACCTTCTTGCAGGCGCAGTGGTTCAGCGGGAAGGCTGCTCAGAACACTTAAGGGTAGATGAAACGATCCACTATGCCAGCCTGAGATGCCTGGTTTCCCAGGGAGTCAGCGCACGTCCCTCGCGGTCGAATGGCCACGAGAGACTGCACTCGCTCGCATTCCGGCGAACCTAACAGCAATTGGATGCGCCCCGACTGCTTGATCGGACATTTTGTCAGTTTTCAGCGGTGTCCATCAGGAGCGGCGGGGGTGAGATTTCGGCAGCATAACTCAGTGGCATGAGTCCTGTCTGCGATGGGGCCGATCGCCCTTGTCCCACCTGCGGATTGGTTGTAGTTTGATGGGAGCTTTGCGGGCTGCTGGGGCATGCCCTGTGGAGTGAACAGAGAGACTGCTTTTCTGTGACGCAGTGGCATCACCAACTCAGGGGATTGAGGATGACACTACCGAAGGGGCATGTCTGGATCACGGGCGCCTCGAGCGGGATCGGGTGGGCGTCCGCGCTGTTGCTCGCCCGCAGCGGATGGGATGTCGCTGCCAGTTCACGAAACGAGCAGGCATTGGAGGCCCTTCAGCAGAAGCATGAATCCATCCATGCCTACCCACTTGATGTCACCGATCCGATCGCTCGTGTAGAGACTTACGAGCGGATTCGTAATGAGTTGGGGCCTGTTGATGTGCTGGTGAACAACGCCGGGTATGGGATTCGCGGTGCGATCGAAGAATCCGATCTTTACGCGATGCGCGCTCTTTATGATGTCAACCTGTACGCTCCCCTGGCTTTGAGCAAGCTGGTCCTGCCCGAGATGCGCAGACGTCATGGCGGACGGATTATAAACGTCAGCTCGGTTCTCGGTAGAGTCACCACCCCCTTTAACGGTGTTTATGCCTCCAGCAAATTCGCACTCGAGGCGATGAGCGATTCGCTGCGTATGGAGCTGACGCCCTGGAGCACCAAGGTGATTCTCGTCGAACCCGGGCCGATCCGCACACGTTTCTCCTCGACCGCAAAAAGCCACTCGCTGAGCAAACTGACCAACAGCGATTCACCCTACGCACCCTATTACAAACGATTCCTCGGGGGAGCTCTGCCCACCCAGCGTTTCGCCTGGGGTGCGGCCAGTGTGGCGGAAGTGATCCGGCTCGCGGCCGAGACAGATCGACCGAAGGTCCGATACACGGTTCACCCTTATGCACGCTGGCTGCCGATTGCGGCCAAACTGCTCACGGCCACCCTGGTCGACCGGCTATTTTGCACTCTTCTCGGTCTGAACAAACCGGTTTACCAGAGATGATCGAACTCAGCATCCCGGGGTACGGCGATCTCTCGCTGAGCCACCTGGTCAGCGATTTTAACGGCACCCTCGCCTGCGACGGTATCCTCGAGCAAGGGGTGGCGGAACGTCTGACCGGACTGGCCGGTCTGCTGGAGGTGACCATCCTGACGGCGGACACGCATGGCACCGCATCGGAAGTGTTCAAGCATCTGCCTGTCCGGCTGCTGACGCTGCCCCCGGGTGGTGAAGCGGAGCGGAAGGGCGACTATGTGGAAGAACTGGGTGCGGCGGGGGTGGTGTTCCTCGGCAACGGGGCGAATGATGTGATCGCGTTGGAACGCGCCAGACTGGCGATTGCTGTGATCAGCAGGGAAGGCGCGTCATCGGAGGCGGTGCTTCGTTCGGACCTTGTGACGAGATCGGCAACTGAAGCGCTTGAACTGCTGTTGACCCCCAAGCGACTGGTCGCAGGACTGCGTCGCTGAACCCATATGTGGAGACGGTGTTCAACCTGCCTGGTGACACCAAACTTGGATGGTATCATGCTTCGTGTCGGCTACGGTGTGGACATGCTGAGGTTGGTTGATAATCGAAGGCTCGTGCTCGGTGGTGTGGACATTCCCTTTGAGAAAGGACTTGACGGTCCCGGCGAGGGAGATGTGCTGGTGCGTGCAGTCATCGACGCCTATCTCGGAGCCTGCGCCTTCTGCGATCCCGGACCGGTACCGCCAATCGAGAATGGGGAGGAGGACCTCAACGCTCTTCAGGAATTGGCGCGTGTTGGAAAACGGGCCTCTGAAATCGACTACGGGGTGATCAACCTCGATGCCACCCTGCTGATTCACCGTCCCCGAATATCGCGTTACCTGGACAAGATGAGACGGAACATCGCTGAGGCACTTGGGATCACTCCCCTCGATGTTTCAATCAAGGAACGCAGTCCGGAGGGATTGGGCCCGGCGGGGCGTGGTGAGGGGATCGAAGCACGCGTCATGATGCTTGTTGAAGTTGGGGACAAGTAGGGGCAGGCGGGTTCCTGCATGCGGGTGATCATTCCGTAGGCATCCGGCAATTAGCTGAAGGAGGGCAAACATGGTTTCCCGTCGAGTGCTGACAGCAATCGCTGTGCTCACGGGCGCCATGCTTGCGGTGCAGGTCTTCAGCGCGGGGTACGGCCATCCCCTGGTGCGCCTCGTGTTCGACCTCTTCGTTTTCGCCGCCTCTCTTGCGCTGTTCAGCCGTATCCGGCCGGCGGCAACGACTCGCAGAGAGCTGGGTCGTTTCGCCCTCGGGCCGGTTTTCTATTTTGTCGCCACCCTCCTCGGCAGTTTCCTCGCTGAGCGCAGTGCGCTCTCGATGTTGGTCAGCGGAAACACCGGCTGGCTACTGACTTACCACATCCCTGTCGGTGTCGCCCTCGCCTGGTCGGCGCTGAGTGTCGCTCGTCTCGGAGGGGCGTGGTGGTTGAAGCACCGTCGCAGTGTCATCGTGGCGGTGGTCCTAACACTGGCGATTTCCTACCTCGACACACGTTCGGGTTATGTCCTGCTGGTGGCGCTGTATGTCGTGCTGTTTGTCATCCCAAGCCGTTTTGTGGAGGAGATCAGCGGCAAGTGGGGCTGGTGGGTGCTCGGGCTGGTCTGCTACACACCTCTCGCTGCTCTCTTTTTCAGCACCAACCTCGAGGTCTCGTTCGGCGAAGGTGCGATTCCCGCAACTCTGATCACGATCCCGCTGGAAGAGCTGTTGAAAAGCTCGCTCTTCGACACATTTTCGACTTATCTGGCGCTCTTCTGGCTGCTGTTGCCCGTGAGGCTGATTGTCGCGCTCTTCCAGGGGACGTTTGGGTTACGTGTCCCCATCTGGTCCAAACTGGCCCTCACCTACCTTTTCAGTACGGTGATTCCGGCGATCCTCTTTTTAGCGCTGATAGTTGTCACGATCTACCTCGGAATCGGCACCATGCGCGCCCGCGAGGTGCGCAATTTCCTCTATGATGATCTGCAGAACCTGCAAAATGCCCTGGCATCGGGGCGGATCGAGTCCTACGCCGCCCAGGACAGTGTCGCCGAGGCGGTCTACATGCGTATCACACCGGACCCGGCACCCCGCAGGTCGATTCAGCCTCTGCCGGTGCCGCCCCGTCCGGCCACGCGTGGGGGCCAGGAATTCGGGGATGAACTGCCCCTCGCCACCCTGCCGCAGGAGTGGCTGTTCAACAGCAGTCTCGACTCTCTCGCGTCACCAACTGTCCCTGAGGAGGTCTGGATCCGGGTCGCTTCCCGTCCCTCGGCGTGGGCCTTGCCCGACACGCTTCCCCTTTTCCCGGGTTGGACCGATTCAACGACAAGCCGTCACGGGATTCTGCCGATCGGGAATGGGCGGTCCGCCTTTGCCGCTGCGGTGTCGAAACGGGCCGGGTCGAGGATTGTCAATGTGGCGCTGAAGCCCTTGAACCGTCGCACCCTGGAGCGGTACAAAGAGGTGATCGGTGCGGATATTTCGGTGTCGCCTTACAGCGAGTTCACCCTCGAGATTGCCAAAGGGTTGCGCGAGAGCGAGGGGAATGCGATCCGTATCAAGAGTGTGGGCTCGGTTGATCCGCGATGGCGCGATGCGGGGGTGGTTCGGACCTTCACAGCCGAGGATACCAGCTTGAGTCTGCCGCTGCATAAGCGGAGTCTCTACCACGGTGTCTGCGAATTGCAATCCTGGCCTTCCGGAGAGGAGAAGCATGAGTTCATGTCCGGACAGGTGAGTGTCCGGACGAGCCTGATGAACCTGCTGAACTCGCTCTATACCTCGAAGGGGCTTAACAAGGTGACGCTGGTTGTGATCGGTGTGCTCGCGGCAATGTTCGGGCTGGCAGTGCTTTTCAGCACGATCCTCGGTTTCGGGATCAACCGGACAATTACTTCGTCCGTCGCCGCGCTGCGCAGCGGAACCGAACAATTGCGTACGGGAGATCTCTCGGTACGAATCAATGTGAAGAACCGAGACGAACTGGGTGATCTGGCTGAGAGTTTCAATCAGATGACAGCCGATTTACGTCGAATGCTGCACGAGGTCGGAGAAAAGGAGCGGCTGGAACGTGAGGTGCAAATCGCTCGCGAAATCCAGTTGAAGCTGTTACCCGCCTCGATACCTCAGCCGGATGGGTTGCGCATTGAAGCGAAGAGTGTGCCTGCCCTCGAAGTAGGGGGCGACTACTACGATGTGATCGACCTGGGTGAGCGCGGCCTGCTGCTGGCACTGGGAGACGTTTCCGGAAAAGGGGTGGGCGCGGCAATCCTGATGAGCAATCTGCAGGCGAACCTGCATGTCTTGAGCAGCCAGAACTTCACACTCGACAAGGTGGTCGCCGAACTCAACCGTCAGATATGCCGCAACTCAACCAGCGAGATGTTTATCACCTTCTTTGTCGCCCTGATCGACCCGAGCCGGGGTTCGATGCAGTATGTCAATGCCGGGCACGACCTCCCCGCGCTGTTGCGAGACGGGAAAACAATTGACCTGGAGAAGGGCGGAATGCTGCTGGGAGTCGTGCCGGATGCCGGGTACGAAGTTGGCAGGGCCAAGCTGCATCCGGGGGATTTGATTGTCACTTTCTCCGATGGCTTGACCGAGGCGATGAATGAAGCCGAGGTGGAGTTTGGACGAGACCGTCTGCTTAAGTGCATCCGACACCTGAATGGTGACCAATGGGTGGGAGTGGACCCGGTATTCGATGTGGTCCGTGATTTTGCGGGCGAGGAGCGCACCAGCCGTGATGATCTGACGTTACTGGTTGTGCGCATGGAAACGGCCTGAAGTGGATATCTGGTGTGTTGTGTGACGGCTGGAGACAGCGGGAAGCCGATTCCCACCGAAGTATTATCTCTTCATTGATCTGTGCAGGGAGCGATGTTCGTGTGGAGCTGTGAGGAACTGATAGGTTAAGAGAGGATTGTGTATGGCGCGTCTGCTTGTCGTGTGTGGCGGTGAAAATGGGGAACGTCGGGTCTCCCTCGCCAGTGGAGATGCCGTCGCTCGCGGTCTGCTGCGCTGCGGGCATGACGTGCTGAAGCTCGATACGGCCGATCCCGACACTCTCCACCCCGGTGACGATCCCCTTTTGCAGGGAATGGTCGGCGCAACCCCACCCGATGAGCAGGAGTTTGCCCGGCTGGACCGTGAAGGTTGGAAACGACTTGTCAACACCCTCGCCACTGCCCCGGTGGATGGGGTCATCCCCATGCTGCATGGCGGCTGGGGGGAGGATGGCCATATCCAGGCAGTGCTCGACCTGCTTGCCATTCCTTACCTGGGGAGCGGAGTGCTGGCCTCTTCGCTCTGTATGGACAAGGAGGTATCGCGTGACACCGCCCGCCGTCTCGGGATCACGGTGGCGAAGGGATTCATTCTTGATGATCCCGCGGCTGCGGATGCGGGTTTCGACAGGTGTGAGGCGAAAATCGGCCTGCCGGTTGTGGTGAAGCCGAATCACGGCGGCTCGACTGTCGGGCTGGTGATCACGAGTCAGCGAGAGGAGTTTCGAGAGGGTGTTCAAGCGATCCTTGAAGAGGGAGACAGCGCTCTTGTCGAACGGTACATCGAGGGACGTGAGTTGACCGTTACGATTATCGGCGACAAAGCCTATCCGCTTATCGAAATTCGCCCGAAGACAGGGCTCTATGACTACACACGCAAGTACACACGCGGAGAAACCGAATATCTCTGCCCGGCTCCAGTAGAGGCATCGATCGCAGCGAAGGCGCAGGAGCTGTCGCTGCAGATCTTCCGTGAGCTGAAATGCCGTCATTTTGCCCGGGTCGACTGGCGTCTCACCCCCGAGGGACATCTGGTTTTCCTGGAGGTCAACACGCTTCCGGGCATGACCGACCTCTCGCTGGTTCCGATGGCCGCGAAGGCGGAGGGGATGGACTTTGACGCCCTGATGGCGACCTTTGTCGAGATGGTTACAGGGTGATGTAAGGTCTCACGACCAGGCGAGTCCCCGGGCAGGGATGAAGAGCTGACCGAGAACCAAAAGGGGGGAGGAGTGCAAGATGGATGATCTTCCCCCGATTGAATACCCGGTTGACGGTGTCCTCGATTTGCACCAGTTTCACCCGTCCGAAGTGAAGGAGCTTGTTCCGGATTACCTCGACTTGTGTCGGGAGCAGGGGATCCTGGAAGTCCGTGTTATACACGGGAAAGGGACGGGTGCGCTTCGTGAACTGGTTCATGCGATCCTGCGTAAGCGGTCTGATGTGGAGCAGTTTCGCCTGGCGCAAGGCGATTCGAGCGGCTGGGGCGCGACCCTGGTGAGCTTGCGAAAGCTGACGTGAGACGGTTTTCTAAATGAATCATCTGAACACAACATCTCCACTCCGGTTTTCCTCAATTCTTCATGCTCTGCTTGGGGTCGTGCTGCTCACCACCTCCGCCACCGCCGAACTGAGAGTCATCATCAGCGAGATCATGTACAATCCGTACGGTTCGGAACATGCCAACGAGTATATCGAAATCTTCAATGCTGGCAGCGATGCTCGATTCATAGCTGGCTACACAATCAGCGATGGTGTTGCAACGGACACGGTCATCCTTCCACACGGCGGCACCGGGTCAGCCCTGCTTGCCGCAGGCGCATACGCTGTCATCCTTGACCCCGATTATTGGGATCAGGTGGAGCGGATCTACGATGAGATGATCCCCGAAGGCACCCTCATGCTGACGATCGACAATCCCACTTTCGGATCAGGCGGCTTGAGCAACGGCTCCGCCGGGATGATCACATTCAGCAGCGGGAGTGGGTTGCCTCAGGATGTTTCGACACGGACCTATCGTCCCGGCGCCTCTGATGGCCACAGCGAAGAACGCATCCTTGTTGATGGAGGTGAAGGGGATGACAACTGGGCCTTCTCCCTGCCCGGCGGATCGCCCGGGAGACGTAACTCCATCACACCGCTCGACCGCGACATCGAGATCGACTCGCTCCGTATCGAACCCGTAGGCAGCCTCGGCGGGAGATTCGTAGCTCGCTACCTGATCCGCAATGCCGGATTGCACCCCTTCGGCTATTCCGTCTCCGCGAAGGTGATCCGTCACCCGGACAGCCCCTGGGAAGCTGTGTTCCACAGCTTTGACACGATCAACGGCAACCTCGCTTATAGCCAGGTCCATCGGGTAGAGGAAATCTTCGATCTTCCAGACGCAGGTGGTTGGACCTTCGCGGTGCAGGCGGACACGGCGGGTGACGAACAGCCCTCGAACAACCGTGCAACCAATCGTCTCGAACTGCCCTACCCACCCGGTGCGCTTCGGATCAGTGAAGTGATGGCGCGTCCCTCGGACACACGCCCGGGGGAGTGGGTAGAGGTCGCATGGTTCGACAGCGCGGAAGAAGACAGTGATGAGCAGCATCTCCCCCTCGGAGGGTGGACCCTGCGCGACATGCAGGGGACGATTGGCCGTGTTGATTCCAGCGGGCAGCAATGGTTGACGCCGGACGCACCTGCAGGAAGGCGTGTTGTGCTGGCACAGCGAGGGGACATTCTCGATTGGCTGGGCGTGGATGAGGAAAACTCGGTGACGCTCTCGCCCTTCCCCAGCCTGAATGACGGCGGCGACAGTCTCTTCCTGATCGATCCTTCCGGTGCAATCGTGGACCGTGTCGAGTATCCGGCCGCGGAGAGGGGAGTGAGCTGGGTGCGCTACCGTTTTGACCGTGACGTTGGACCGGAGGATTGGGTGCTGTCGTGGCATCCGGAGGGAGGAACACCCGGCTATGCGGAGCCTCCGGTGATTCAATCTGACCTCAGGGTTGATTCAGTCTGGATCGCGTCCGAGAGTGCCCAGCCGAACGAGGAGGAGGTCGACTGGGATATTTATGTACGAGTGAGTCGAGACTCTATCCCCGGTGATATTCCGGAGTTGCTGCTGTACGTTTCCTGGCGGATCTCCGGCACGCATCCGGGATCCGGAAGTGGCTGGGGGGATGAGGAGCTGCTGAGTATTTCCCCGCCAGCCCCCGGCGGTTTTTGCCAGATGAAAATCCCGATGCCTGTGGAGGAAGCTGGTGGCTTTCATGTGACGGCGACACTGCTGGCCGAGGACATTGTCCGCGAGAACAACATGCTCAGCCGGACACTCTACAAGCCCTATCCCCCGGGCGCTGCCCGGATCAATGAGATCATGCCCCGCCCCGCCACAGACCAGGGAGGTGAATGGGTAGAACTTCGGTTTGACCCGTCGCAGGCGGTCGCGTTGGGTGAGTGGACGATTCGTGATCGTCAGAGTAATCGAACTTCGTTTCTGCCGATAGACACCCTTCGCCACAGCTACTCCCTTGTCGTCCTCGCTCAGGACCGCACTTCGCTGATCGCTGCCTGGCCGGAGATCGATCCGGACCGGGTGGTTGCCTGTATGCCGTGGGCAAAACTGAACAATGAAGGTGATGCAGTCATCCTCCTGGGGCCAGGTGGTGAGGTTGTGGATTCGGTGTCGTTCGGCGCGGTCACTGTCGGGCGCTCCCTTCATCCGGATTCGCAGGGGAACTGGGTGCCAACCCGCGAGGCGGAGGGTGGATCACCCGGCGAAGAAAACGATGCTGCTGCGTTGCCGGGTGATGGTGGCGGTGAGTTTCGCCTCCTGATCGACCCCAACCCCTTCAGCCCGGACGGCGATGGGTTTGAGGATGAAGTGGGCTTCACCTTCCATCTGCCCGATCCAGTCGGGCAGGTGACACTGTTTCTGTTTGATGTTCGAGGCCGCCAGGTGGGAACCCTTCTGGACATGGAACTTGTTTCATCGGGAGTGCCGGTTTACTGGGATGGCCGGCGTGGATTGACAATCTCTTCCCTGAGGGCAGGGATCTATGTCTACGTGGCACGGTACCATTCGGGCAGGGGAGCTGCAACCATCAAGGGTACTCTGGTGAGTGCGGGGGGGCGGTGAGATGGACCTCTCCTTCGGGCGAAGTGTTCTGTGTTGGATCTGCTGCTGTGCTTTTGGCTCCTCACCAGAATTGTGCGTCCATCTCTGGTCAGTCAGGTTGTCAAGAACTCCTGGAGGAAGTCATCGAAGTCACTACCTGACAATGAGCCGTAAAGTGCTGACCATCAGGGGGAGCGTCTTGAATCTCTATCGTACCTATTAAATGGGTAAAAAATCGGCAGTCTTGCATATATAGAAGCCGAAAAGTGCTGACCATGAGGGGGTGGGCAACGGGGGTGGGAGGCTCGGAAGCACCTGTATTGACTCACTTTGTGAAAAAAAGTATATTCGATGCACCGGAAAGACGCAGCCCTTCGCCGGGAGGAAGACGGACGTTCTCCGAGGTCCCTGCATCGACATGTCGTTAGACAGGGAGTCCGTACCCGGTGATGACGTGGGTGGAGCGGGCAGTTCACGCTCCATTTTTTGTGTCAAGCAGGGGCGTGTTTTCAGGGTTTCATCCGTAACAATGAGGGTAGCATGGCAAAGCGAGTACTGATTATGGGCGCCGCGGGGCGCGATTTCCACAACTTCAACGTCCTCTTCCGCGATAACCGTGAGTACGACGTTGTCGCCTTCACCGCGACACAGATTCCGGATATCGACGGACGAAAATATCCCGCAGCTCTGGCGGGCGAGCTTTATCCCAACGGCATCCCGATCGAAAGCGAAGAGCAGCTGGAAGAGCTGATCCGTAAGCACAAAGTGGACCAGGTCTATTTCTCCTATAGCGATGTCCCCTACGAGTACGTGATGCACAAGATGGCGCTTGTGAACGCGGCGGGCGCCGATTTCATCCTCCCCTCCGCCACCGAGACGATGGTCAAATCGACCAAGCCTGTGATTTCGATCTGCGCAGTGCGTACCGGGTGTGGCAAGAGCCAGACCACTCGTGCTGTCGCCGCTGCGCTGCGTGCCGCCGGGAAGAAAGTGGTCGCGATCCGTCACCCGATGCCCTACGGCGACCTGGTGAAGCAGAAGGTGCAGCGTTTTGCGGAACTGGACGACCTGAAGAAACACGAATGCACCATCGAGGAGATGGAGGAGTACGAGCCGCACATCGCCGCCGGTGGGGTTGTTTATGCGGGGGTCGACTACGAGGCGATCCTGCGTGAGGCGGAGAAAGAAGCGGATATCATCCTGTGGGATGGCGGCAACAACGACACGCCGTTCTATGCCCCGGACCTGCACATGGTGGTCGTCGATCCGCATCGTCCCGGTCACGAGCTGACCTATTACCCGGGCGAGACAAACCTGCTGATGGCTGACGTTGTGATTATCAACAAGATCGAGACCGCGGACCTCGAGGCGATTGAGGAGGTACGTGAGAACATCAAGGCGGCCAACCCACGGGCGATTGTGATCGATGCGGCCAGCCCGGTGAGTGTGGATGATCCATCGGTGATCATGGATGGACATGTTCTCGTGGTTGAGGATGGCCCCACATTGACCCACGGCGAGATGACCTACGGTGCCGGTGTGATCGCGGCATCCAAGTTTGGCGCGCATGAGACAGTCGATCCGCGTCCCTGGGTCACCGGCAAAATCGCCGAGACCTTCGAGAAGTATCCCTACATTGGCCAGCTCCTCCCTGCGATGGGCTATGGCGAGCAGCAGATGAAGGATCTGGAGAAGACAATCAACGCTGTCGAGTGTGATGCCGTCGTGATCGGTACCCCGATCGACCTGCGTCGGATCATCAAGATTAACAAGCCGGCGGTGCGTGTCAGCTATGATCTGCAGGAGATCGGTCGTCCGAACCTGCAGGATGTGCTTAAGAAGTTCTTCTGATCGCTTGACTTGAGCGCATGCCAGGGGCTGTGGCGCACATGCGCCGCAGCCCTGTTTAACTTTGGAACCCGATCGGCCGGGCGTGAGGCGCGAAGCAACCCTTCCGATATACTGATCGGGCGGACCCGGCAGAGTTACGGTCATCCCTCATCGATGACCCGAAATCGCAGAATACGACAGGTTTGCTCCTTTCACGAGGAAGGATCGATGCCCGCAGAACGTAGAATCGCAGTCGTCGCGCTGGGTGGCAATGCCATTTCCAACCCGGATCAGCGTGAGACCATCCACAGCCAATTTGCCCAAACCCGACGCTCACTCGCAGGCATAATCTCCGTGCTCAATGCGGGGTATGAGGTGGTCATTACCCACGGGAACGGTCCCCAGGTGGGGTACGAGCTGATCCGTGTCGAAGCGGCTCGCGGCCAGGCTCCGGAACAGCCCCTCGGAGTGCTTGTCGCCTCCACAGAGGGGTGGATGGGGTATATGATCGAACAATCGCTGATCAACAGGCTGCGTGACGAGAAGCTCGAGAAATCCGTTGTGTCGCTTGTCTCCCAGGTGCTTGTCTCGAAGGATGATCCCTCGCTGCTCAACCCGACCAAGTTTGTCGGGAGCACCTATCCAGAGTATGAGGCGTATCGTCTCGCCGAAGAACGTGGCTGGGTGGTGAAGAAGGACAAGGGGCGTGGCGGACTGAGACGTGTGGTCGGGTCACCCGAGCCGCTCGAAGTGCTGAACGCAGATGCGATCCGTTTCCTGCTGGACAACGGTTATGTGGTAATCGCGGTCGGTGGCGGTGGGGTACCGACATACTACGACGAAGAGAATCACCTGGAAGGTGTGGATGCGGTGATCGACAAAGACCGTGCCTCGGCGGTCCTCGGCACCCAGATCGGTGCGGACGTGCTTTTGATCCTGACCGCTGTGGAGAAGGTTGCGCTCAATTATGGCCGGGCGGATCAGGTTGACCTGGACCACATCACGGTCGCCGAGGCGAAGGAGTACAACTCGATCGGGCATTTCCAGGCGGGGAGTATGGGACCGAAGATCGAGGCGGCGATCCGATTCCTCGAGGATGGTGGCAAACGTGTGATCATCACCGACCTGGACCATGTCTCTCAGGCGCTGGAAGGAAAAGGCGGGACAACGATCGTCCCTGGCGGCGAATAGCGGCGCAGCGGCAGCTGACTGTTCCACAAGAGCAGACAAAAACAACCCGGGTACTTCGCCCACTGGCGAGGTCCCCGGGTTGTCGCATGGAAGGCAATGATCCGTCAGCTTGTGGCTTCCTCATTCGGAGCTGCGCTTTCGCCGGTTGTCGGTTGGGCAGCAGCTTCCGTTTTAGGGGCAATCCAGTTCCGTTCCACCTGCTGCTCGGCGTGGGACATCTCTTCCTTGCGGACACCGTAGAAGCGGCTGGCGAATAGTCCTGCACCGATGAAGAAGATGACCAGTCCGAAGCCGAGGGCCTCAGTGTCGCCATCCGCGAAGATATAAATGAAGATCAGGGCAAGCCCGAATCCGAGGAAGATGAAGGGCCAGGTGAAGGGGTAAGCGGGTTTTGGTTTGTGTGACGCTGGCAAGGCTGGAATATCATACCCTTTCTGCAGGGCCGCCATGCGCAGTTCATGTTCCAGCTGACGTGTTTTGTAGTTTCGATGGATCGCGAACAGGGCAATCGTCAAACCGATCAACATGGCGATGATCGGGATCAGGACGCCGATGATGGCGGTGGTGCTGATGAAGTCGAAGCTCATGGCGTTTCCTCCTCAGGCTTCACGGTTGTGTTGTTTCTTCGTTTGCCCATTGGACGGAGGCAAGTCCTGTCCGGTTACAGGGTTGTGCGTGGCAGAGCAAACGGGTCTCTCGGCGCGACTTGACAGCTTCATCAGCCGAGCTATGCTGCACAAATTCTTGTGAGGACCCCTTCTTGCATCCTCATAAGATTCTCCTTCCTCTGCCACAACCCTTATGTGTACTTTCGAGCGATGTGGAGGGGCATACGAGATGGTAGAGACCGCAGGTTGGCGGGGTGTAACCTGCGCGGCCAACAACCGGTCATATGGTGGCATGCACGGCAGCCGGCCGTAAGGTGGTCTGTCTCGATTGGAGGATCGGGATTGCTGGGAGACCCCGCAAGTGCAGGCGTCAGGAGGGAGCGCTGAGCGAGGAGGTGTGGATCCGTAAGGCCCAGGCAGGCGAGGAACAATCGTTTCGCCGTCTTGTCGACCGGCATGCACCTGTCATCTGGACTGTCATCAATCGGATGACGGGAGATCCGGTGTTGGCGCAGGACCTTTTTCAGGAGACGGTGATCCGATTCTGGAAGGGGCTGCCGAGTTTCCAGGGGGGGAGCAAGCTCTCGACCTGGCTGTATCGGATTGCCTACCGGGTCTGCCTTGACTCGTTGACAGGTTCCGCTGCCCGGAATGAGTCGGAGAGTCTGGACGAAAAGCTGGAGAGTGTCGGCTTTGAGCCTGAGGATGAGGGTGCCTCGGGAGCGTTAATCGAAGATCGTATCGCCGCCAGTGAGGCGATCAACCGTGGCCTTAACAAGCTGCCTGCCGAGTGGCGGGCGATGCTGATGCTTTTTTACTGGCAGGGGTTAAGTGTGGAAGAGATCGCCCAGGTCAGCGACAGAAACGTGAATACGGTCAAAGTCTATTTGCATCGTGCGCGGGGTGCCCTGCGCAAGCATCTTGAGGAGGGGGGATACCCCCATGACAACTGAGCCGAAAACAGCTGCACACCAGGATGAGCTTCTCGAGCTGATCCCCGCCTACCGTGCCGGCGAGCTGAGTCCGGCCCAGGCGCACAAGCTTTCTCTGCGATTGCGGGATGACAAGACGTTTCGTCTCGA
>Ga0209164_1000584_pt1 | contig 76919 bp, 70 predicted proteins | sample MTBNYHSulfiMetaG_FD_187458 | JGI IMG/M metagenome (GOLD analysis project Ga0209164, IMG submission 187458) | Enrichment culture microbial communities from rom New York Harbor, USA that are MTBE-degrading - MTBE-NYH (New York Harbor Sulfidogenic)... | ecosystem: Environmental > Aquatic > Marine >... | reverse complement strand
CAAGTGTACGCCCTGCCGGGAGGGGATCCTGCAGATGCGGCGCATCCTCGATCGAATCACCGAGGGCGAAGGGAAGATGGAAGACCTGGAGACGCTCACCTGGATGGGGGGCGCGATAAAAGACGGGGCCCTCTGCGCCCTGGGGCAGTCCGCGCCCAATCCTGTGCTCACGACGCTGCGCTACTTCCGGGAGGAATACGAGGCGCACATCCGCGACAAGCGCTGTCCGGCCGGGGTGTGCAAGGCCCTGATTTCCTACGTCGTTGACAGCGAGGCGTGCACGGGCTGCCACGTCTGCGCAAGGGTCTGCCCGAGCGGCGCCATTCAGGGCGAAAAGAAGGAAGTCCACCGGATCGATGCGGCGACCTGTATCCGCTGCGGGGCGTGTTACGAGGCATGCAAGTTCGACGCGATCAAGATCATCTGAAGATCGAATCCCCTTTGAAAGGAATCGGTAAGCGTCCCCTTTCATGTTGGGGCCGGTCGATAGTGTGCGCGGACACAGGCCGTTGATGAAGAACCCTCCTGCAAAGGGATGAGACCCTGTTATGCCGGAAGGAGCAAAACGATGACGGAAATGATCACGCTGACGATCGATGGGCGGAAGATCCAGGCCGCCCCCCATACGACGATCCTGGAAGCGGCGCGCGGAGCCCATATCGACATCCCGACCCTGTGCTACAACGAGTCTTTGACGCCTTACGGGGCCTGCCGCCTGTGCATGGTCGAGATCACCGAGGGGAAGCGCACCCGCCTGGTCGCCTCCTGCATCTACGAGATCTCCGAAGGGCTGGTGGTCGAAACGGATACCCCGCGCGTGCAGAACGTGCGCAGGCTGGTCATGGAGCTCCTGCTGGCGCGCAACCCCAAACACCCGGCGCTGCTTGCCATGGCGTCCCGAGTGGGGGTTCCCTCCTCGCGCTTCCCGGCCGAGGTGAAGGGATGCATCCTTTGCGGCCAGTGTGTCAGGGCCTGCCGCGAGGTCGTTGGCGTCTCCGCCATCGGGTTTGCAGGCAGGGGGGTGCACCGCGAGGTGACGACGCCGTTCGGTGAAGCGCCCGCGGACTGCATCGCATGCGGTTCATGTGCGTATGTCTGTCCGGTGGATGTGATTCGCATGGAGCAAAAGGACGGCGTTCGAAGGATATGGAATACGGACTTCGAAATGGTCCGGTGCGAAGCCACCGGGCGGGATATCGCACCGAAAAAACAACTGGAGTACATTTCCAGGATGACCGGGCTTTCCGTGGAGCATCTGGCGGCCCGCCACTGCAGGTGAACGTCCCCCGGTAGAACGAAGAAGGGGGCATCGGAAAGACAGATTTTTTCAAGCAGAGGGGACAGATTTATTTTTCGTGGGCGAGAAATAGATCTGTCCTTTTTTATGCGCTTATCGTCCTTCTTGATTCTGTTTGCCGAATAGCGGTATGGTTCTATGATGGGTAGCAGACATGGGGGCCGATGTCCACAAGGAGGAGAAGGGCATGGTGCCCCTATAATGGGTAGCAGACACTTACGGAGGCTCAGTTCTTGATGATACATTCGAAAGGAGGTAAAAAGGCGAGGTCATGCCGATTGCTTTCAAAAAGATCAAGGATTGTATGCGGCTGAAGAACCCCTTCAAGGGGTTTTCGATGGATGAAATCCCTTTCGAGATTCGCTGGGACCCCCTGACGGGCCACTCCACGCGGATCTTCGACCTGCCCTACCGGCCCATTCAGAGGCCGGATTTCGATGAACTGGTCAGAAGATCGCTCGAGACGCCCTGCCCCTTCTGTCCGGAATCGGTCGCGGCGTCGACGCCCCTCTATCCGGACGAACTCCTCCCCGGCGGAAGGATCCGCGAAGGGGACGCGTGGCTGTTCCCGAACCTTTTGCCCCTGGACCGCTACGCCGCGGTGTGCGTCATGGGGAGGGACCATTATATCGGACCCGGGGGCTTCACCCCGGCGATCATCAGGGACGGGTTCACGGCCGCGCGGAGCTTCGTTCGAAGTGTGGTCCGGCACGACCGGGATGTCCGGTTCTTCTCGATCAACTGGAACTACATGCCGCCCTCCGGATCGAGCATTGTCCACCCGCATCTCCAGGTGAACTGCGGGGAGGTCCCCACCGCGCAGCTCGGTGCGCAGACGGCGGAAAGCCTGGCCTATTTCCAGGAAAACGGCCGCCTGTTCTGGGATGACTTCATGGATGCCGAGAGGGCCTTCGGCGAGCGTTTTCTGGCGGAGATCGGCCCGACCTTCTGGACTTTGAACTTCGCCCCCCAGGGTGCGCTCCCGGATCTGTGGTGCATTTTCAAGCAGTGCCGGACGCTGCTGGAATGGAAGGATGAGGAGCGGGACGCCTTCCTGGAGGGGCTCGTGGCCGCTCTGCGGTATTTCGATCAGGAGGGCCTTTACAGCTTCAACGTGTCGGTGTTTTCGGGCAGGGAAAACGAGCACTTCCGCGTGAATGCCCGGGTTACGCCGCGCCTTCTCCTGCGGGAGATCGGGAACAGCGACCAGACATACGCGCAGGTGCTCCATCGGGAGCCCTGCTCCCTCCGGCCTCCGGAATCCGTCCGGGACACCGTGTCGAAGGCTTTCGAAGAGGCCCTTTCCGGGCTGTGAGATTCCACTGAAACGTTGGGAGGAGGGAGTGGATATGTTTTTCGAACTGCGTCAGTACCGTATCAAGGATGGCAAGCGGGAGCGCTGGGTCCGGCTGATGGAAGAGAAGATCATCCCCTTTCAGGTGTCGAAAGGCATGGTCTTCGTAGGCAGTTTTGTGGCTTTGGACGAGCCGGATCTCTACATCTGGATCCGCCGGTTCGAGAGTGAAGAAGAGGCCGAACGCCTCTATGAAGAGGTGTATCAGAGCGATTACTGGAAGACGGAAATCGCCCCGCTGGCCAAAGAGATGCTCGACCGCGACAAGATGGTGATCACCCGGATGAGCGCGACGGACAAATCCGTCATCCGTTGAGAAAGGAGCCATGACAAGCGGGGTTGCACTGGGTATTGCCCGATGCATGCTCGTGGGGATCCGGGGCGTTTCGAACTTTTTTCAGAGGAGGAAATCCTTGTGAATCGGATGGCCAACGAAGCGTACGCCTCCGTCGACATCTCCGATGCCGATGTCATGGAGGCCATGAAGGCGATGCAGGGCTATATCGACATCACTCCGGCCGATTTCAGGGAGGTCTACCAGGTGGCGTACGGCCTTGCGAGAGATCGTGTCATGAAAGGCTTGAAGGCCGGGCAGATCATGAGGACCCCGGTTCATGTGATCGAGACGGGTCAGGGGCTGGTCGAGGCGGCGGCCCTGCTGGCCCGGGAAGGGATCTCCGGGGCCCCCGTGGTCGATCGCGACGGCCGGGTCGTCGGCGTGGTTTCGGAAAAAGACTTCCTCCGAAAGATGGGCGCGGAGCCCGGGGGGTCCTTCATGCAGGTCATCGCCCTGTGTCTGCAGAACAAGGGGTGTGTGGCCGCTCCGATGCTCAAACGGACCGCGGGGGAAATCATGACGTCGCCGGCCGTTACTGCCACGGTGGATATCTCCATGGCGGACATATCGGCACTGCTGAGCGAGAAGGGCATCAATCGGCTCCCGATCGTGGGGGGCGACGGCAGACCCGTCGGCATCGTCACCCGCTCGGACCTAATCGAGGCCTTCTGCAGGATCGAATAAGGGATGGGGAAAATGAGCTATTTCACTAAAATGCGCGGGCATACCCAGAGCCCCCCCGCCGTCGGTCCTGCAGAGGTCCTGTGGTCCTGGGTCGGCAGTTTCCTGGGGATCTCGGCGGTAGGGCTGATCCACTATAAACTCCTGGACCACACGTCGCTGATCATGATCATCGGGTCCTTCGGGGCCTCCGCCGTGCTCATTTACGGCGCCATCCGCAGCCCGCTGGCCCAGCCGAGGAACTTGATCGGCGGCCATGTCCTGTCGGCGGCGATCGGGGTGACGGCCTTTCAGTTTTTGGGAGGAGAGACCTGGCTCACCGCAGCGGCCGCCGTTTCGACGGCCATCGCGGTGATGCACGTGACCAAGACCCTTCACCCTCCAGGGGGCGCTACGGCGCTGATCGCGGTGATCGGCGGCGATTCGGTGCATGGGCTGGGCTATCTCTACGTACTCGTACCGAGCGCCTTGGGTGCGGCGGTCATGCTGACCGTGGCCCTGATCGTCAACAATATACCCAAGAACCGGCGATACCCTGAATTCTGGATGTGAAGCTCGAAGCCTGACCGCATCGAATCCTGAAACCTTAACCCATGCTGGTATGAGGGCAGCATTGAGGAGGTTTGATGATGCACAAGAGACTTATCAAGGAAAAGATCTATTGGATGGGTGCCATCGATTGGGACAGGCGCCTTTTTGACTCGCTCATCCCGCTCCCGGACGGCACGACCTACAATGCCTATCTGGTCGAAGGCAGCGAAAAGACCGCTTTGCTGGACACGGTCGATCCACCCATGGCCGATGCCTGGGCGGCGCTCCTGGAGGATATCCCGAAACTGGACTTCATCGTCTCGCATCATGCGGAACAGGATCATTCCGGCAGCATCCCTCTCGTGCTCCAGAAGTTTCCCGAGGCGAAGGTGGTTGTTTCTCCCAAGGCCAAACCCATGTTGATCGATCTGCTGAAGATACCCGAAAGCGCCTTCTTGACGATGGAAGACGGTGCGACCTTGTCTCTGGGGGACAAGACGCTCCGGTTCCTGCACACGCCCTGGGTCCACTGGCCGGAGACCATGGTGACCTACCTGGAGGAGGACCGGATCCTTTTCAGCTGCGATTTTTTCGGGTCTCACATCGCGACGGCCGATCTGTACGTCACCGACGAGGGGCGTGTGTACGAGGCGGCCAAACGGTATTTCGCCGAGATCATGATGCCTTTCAGGAACGTGATCGAAAAGAACCTGGAAAAGCTCGCCCCGTATGATATCCAGATGATCGCCCCCAGCCACGGACAGATTCACGATCGTCCGGCCTGGATCATGGATGCCTACCGGCAGTGGGTAAGCGGTCCGCCGCGCAATCTGGTCGTTCTACCCTTTGTATCGATGCACGGGAGCACGAGGCAGATGGTCGATTACCTGGCCTCGACCCTCGTCAAGAAAGGGGTGCGGGTGGAGCTGTTCAATCTGCCTGTCACCGACATCGGAAAACTGGCCATGGCCTTGGTGGATGCCGCCACCGTCGTTGTGGGTACTCCGACCGTTCTGGCCGGTCCGCACCCGCTTGCGGCTTATGCCACCTTCCTGGCCAACGCCCTCAGGCCGAGGGTGCAGTTCCTTTCGATTATCGGCTCCTACGGGTGGGGAGGGAAAACCGTCGAGACCCTGGCGGGCATGATCCCCAATCTGAAGGTGGAGGTGTTGGAGCCCATTCTGGCCAAAGGGCTTGTTTCGGAGAGCCACATCGAGGCTTTGGAGCGCATGGCCGATACCATCGCCCGGAAGCATGAAGAGAAAGGTTTCGTTTGATCCCGGAACGACGTTTATCTTGAAAGAGGATCGCGGAGCCCGGACGGTTTTCAGAAACCGGCCGGGCCCCGGTCAATGGGTTTCCACACCAAAAATGCGGATATTTTGTGGATACCGGGAAGTATATTGGATTGGGTGCAGCGGCCGGCCCGCCGCTGCACCCAATGCCTTTCCGTCGAAGCGATTTTCCCAGCTAGTATCCATCCGGAAATGATTTCCCGGCAGAACCCGGTTCCCAATCCGGAAATGAGGATTTTTCTTCACACCCTTCGGGTGCTCAGTCCCACCCCTGCGGGGCGGGTCCTTGTTTGGCAAATACCAAGGAAATAAATCGTTTGCGTGGAGGCGACCTGCTGGTCCCCGCACAAGCAAACGTGCAGATTGGCGCCGAGATCGGCCGAAAAGACCATTTCCGGATGGAAACCAGCCAAAATTTTTCCTAAGAGGGAGCGCAGCGGGCCTGCAGTCGGGTTTGGCCCATACAGGGGATGAAGATGCAGAAAAATGTAGGATTCCTTTCGGATGCCCTCCTCTCCATGGGCTATGGGGTGATTGTCTGCGACAGGGAGGGAAATGTCGTCAGCCTCAATGCCATGGCCGAATCGCTGACGGGCTGGCCTGCGGCCCGGGCGGCCGGATGCCCCGTAAGCGAGGTCTTTCGAATTGTCGACCCAGATACCCGCGCCCCGGTTGATGACCCCGTCGCGCGGGTAATGCGCGGCGAGGCTGTCCGGGAACTGAGCGGCCGCCGCGTTCTCGTCTCGAGAGAGGGGCGTGAGTCCCGGATCTCCAGCAGCTGCGCTGCCGTCTGTGAGGGCGAGGGTGATATCACAGGGACTGTGTTGATGTTCAGCGATGCAACCGAGGAATACGAGCGCCAGAAGGAGGTTCAGGAAAACGAGCGCTTTTTGAGAACGGCCATCGACGCACTGTCCCACCCCTTTGCCGTCATCGATCCGGAGAGCTATCGGATTGAGATGGCGAATCAAGCCTATGGCGGATGGGCCGTGGTAGGGAAAACCTGCTATGCCGTGTCCCATCATCGGGAAAGCCCATGCAGCGGGAAGGACCATGTGTGCCCCGTCGATGCGGTTCGCAGGACACTGCATCCCGCCACCATGAGACACACGCATTACGACGCGCGAGGGATGGCCCGTCAAATCGAAATTCACGCGCATCCTGTCATTGATGAGCAGGGGCGTCTGGTGCGGGTTGTCGAACACTCGCTCGATATCACAGGGCGGCAGATGGCAGACGAACAGCTCCGGAGGAGCGAGACCCGGCTCAAGAGTCTTGTGAAGATATTGGAGGATCCGTCGGATACGGTCCAGGAGTTTCTCGACCATGCCCTGCACGAAGTCGTTCATCTCACAGAAAGCAAAATCGGATATATTTATTTCTATGATGAAGACCGCAGGCAGTTCGTCTTGAATACCTGGTCGAAGGATGTCATGCAGGAGTGCAGCGTCGCCGATCCGAAGACGGTCTACGACCTGGATAGGACCGGTATCTGGGGCGAGGCCGTCCGGCAGCGGCGGCCGATCCTGGTGAATGATTTCCAGGCGGAGAATCCGCTCAAGAGGGGGTATCCCCCGGGTCATGTCCATATCGAAAAATTTCTGACCATACCGATCTTCAGGGGAGATCAAATCATCGCGGTGGTGGGTGTGGCCAACAAGGCCGCCGACTATGACGAGTCGGACGCGATGCAGCTCAAGCTGCTGATGGATGCGGTATGGAAGTCGATCGATGTCAAACTGGCCGAAGAGGCCCTGCGGGAAAGCGAAGAGAAATACCGCCTGCTCGTGGACCATTCATCCGATTTGATATGGAGCCTGACGCCGGAAGGCGTCTTCACCTACGCTTCGCCCTCATGGCTCAAGATAACGGGACGCGATCCTGTCGAGGTCATCGGGAAATCGTTTCGTTCATTCGTTCATCCGGAAGACATCCAAATCTGCGCCGAATATCTTTCTCAGGTCGTTGAAGGCAAGACGTCTCTCCCCCATCCGGAATACCGGGTCAGACACGCCGACGGATCCTGGCATTGGCACAGTGCCGCAGGCAGCCTCGTAAAGGATGAGAACGGTGCCTTCAAGTCTTTTGTGGGCGTCTCGAGGGATATCACCGAGCGTAAAAACGTGGAGCAGGCTTTACTGGAGAGTGAAGAGCGTTTCAACAAGCTCGCCGAACAGAGCAGGACGGTCACTTGGGAGGTCGACGCCGAGGGTTTGTACACCTTTTTGAGTCCTCTGGCGGAAAATATCCTGGGCTACAAACCCGAAGAACTGGTCGGCAGGAAGTATTTTTACGACATTTGCCTGCCTGCCGATCAGGAAAAGGTCAAGGAATTCGGTCTGAGGGTGATACGCCGCCGGGAGTCGCTGACCAACTTTGAAAATCGGCTCGTCACCAGGGATGGGCGGCCCTTTTGGGTGATGCGTAGCGGCATGACCTTGGTGGGGGCGGAAGGGGAAGTCCTTGGCTTCAGGGGTTCGGATACGGATATCGACGAGCGGATGCAATACGAGCGAAAACTTCTCAAAGCCAACCGCCAGTTCGAGGAGGCGACCGCCCGCGCCAACGAAATGGCCATGCACGCCGAGACCGCGAATCGAGCCAAAAGCGAATTCCTTGCCAACATGAGTCATGAGATTCGAACCCCTCTGAATGGAATCATAGGGATGACCGGGCTGCTGCTGGATACGGAACTGACAGCGGATCAGCAGCGCTATGCGGAGGTGGTGCGTGAAAGCGGGGAGTCGCTCCTGACCCTCATCAACGACATCCTCGATTTTTCGAAGATCGAAGCCAACAAACTCGATTTGGAGGAGGTCGACTTCAATCTGGTCGGCCTGCTGGATGATTTGACCGCCAACCTGGCTGTGCGGGCTCATGAAAAGGGGCTCGAGCTGCTTTGCAGCTGGGAGGAGCAGGTTCCCAAGATGCTGCGAGGCGACCCGGGGAGGCTTCGCCAGATCATCACCAATCTGGCCGGCAATGCCATCAAATTCACAGCGAGGGGGGAAGTTTCGATCCGCGTCAGCGTAACCTCGGAGTCGGACGAGGAGGCGACGCTGTGCTTCACGGTGCGGGACACAGGGATCGGTATCCCGGAAAACAAACTGGAACTCATCTTTCAGAAATTCAGCCAGGTAGATGCTTCGACCACGCGCCTCTACGGCGGCAGCGGTTTGGGGCTGGCCATAGCGAAGCAGCTGGTTGAGATGATGGGAGGGAGGATGGGGGTCAACAGCCGGGAGGGCAAGGGATCTGAGTTCTGGTTCACGGTGGACCTGCGTAAACAGCCGGAGCAAGGGGAACAGGAGCCGCCCGTTTATTCCGACCTGCGGGGGGTGAGGGTCCTGGTAGTGGATGACAACACCACCGGACGAGAGATTCTGACAGGGCGGTTGACCTCCTGGGGCATGCGGCCGGAGGAGTCGAAGGACGGCCCAGCGGCTATTGAGGCCCTGTTGCAGGCCAAGGAGGAAGGGGATCCGTTCCGTTTGGCGGTTATCGATATGCAGATGCCGGGTCTGGACGGAGAAACATTGGGCAGGATGATTCTGGCCGATGAACGGCTGGCCGATACCCGCCTGGTGATGCTCACCTCTCTGGGGAGCCGGGGAGATGCCCGGCGCTTTGCGAAGGCCGGGTTTGCCGCTTACCTGACCAAGCCCGTTCGCAACGAAGAGCTGCAGGTAGCGTTGTCTTTGTCGTTGATGGAGCGTTTGGGGGCGTTTGTGAAGCACCGGCCTATCACCACACGGCATTCGGCGCGTGAAGCGCTGATGATTTTTGCCGATCGTCCGGTGCGCATCCTGTTGGCCGAGGACAACGCCACCAACCGGCAGGTGGCTTTGGGCATCCTTAAAAAGCTGGGGCTGAAGGCCGATGCCGTTGCCAATGGCGCCGAGGCGATCGAAGCCTTGGAGCAGGTCGTTTACGACCTGGTGCTGATGGATGTCCAGATGCCGGTGATGGACGGTCTGGAGGCCACCAGGGCGATCCGCAGCTCCAGAAACCTGTCTGGCCCGAACACAGTCCCCATCATCGCCATGACGGCCCATGCCATGGCGGGGGACCGGGAAAGATGCCTGGCCGCCGGCATGAACGACTATGTGGCGAAGCCCGTGGGGCATTTGGCCCTGGCCGAAGTCCTCGAAAAGTGGCTGGCGGATGATGCGAGCAGGAGGGCAAAGACGCATCCAGGGGAGGGAGCGAAAGAAACGGAAAAACCGTCCCCTTCTGAGATGTCCGTTTGGGACAGGAGTGGCCTCCTCGATCGGTTGATGGGAGACCACGATCTGATGGAGGAGATTGCCGAGGCCTTTTTGTTGGACATCCCGCAGCAGATTCAACGTCTTGGAACGTTTCTTGAGAGCCGGGACGGTCCCGGTGCGGAGCGGTGGGCCCATACGATCAAAGGGGCCGCCGCGAGTGTGGGTGCAGAGGCGATACGGCATGAGGCCATGGAGATCGAAAAATCCGTTGGCAGAGGTGATGTGGACGCGGCACGGTCTCGATTGGCGGTGCTCGAAGATCGGTTGCGGGAAACGAAAGCAGTCATGGAGGCTTTCCTGAGCGAAAGATGATCGAGCCCTTGTCCAACACCCATCAGACGCGGCGAACCATAAGCGGCTGTATTGGACGCCTCCCGTTTCGTTAGGCTCGCTCCCATCTGGAAATGATTTCCCGGTAGAACCCGGTTTCCAATCCGGAAATGGTCTTTTTGGCCAATCTCGGCGTCAATCTACACGTTTGCTTGTGCGGCGACCTGCAGGTCGCTTCCGCGCGAACGCTTGATTTCCTTGATATGGGCCAAAAATCCTCATTTCCGGGTGGAAACTAGGCTCAGGCCCTTCGCTCAAGAAAATCGGAGCTGAATCCGGTCTCCGGTGCTTCCTCCGATCCGTTCCGCTCCTGGAAGGCCGCAAGCCTTTGTTTCCAACCGATAGTGGCGTTGACGAAATCTTCCATCATCGATTCGAAAAGGCGTCCGTCAACCGCCGCGATAGGTTTCTTTGCGGCCAGGATGATTTGTTTCGATTGTTTGTCGATGCCAAAGGTAGCCCCATGGGTCCCGCGGAAAAAGAAATTCGCTTCGAGGAGCATCTCGCAGAGGGCTTGGTGATCCGTTTCGGGCAGGTCTGCGATGCAGGCGTAAAAGAAGAATTCCTCCGAGCGTGGGGCGAATTCGATGTTGACGATGTGACCGTCAAACTCCAGGCAGCAGTACCCGTCTTCGTCCAGGTCGAGATCGGGAATCCCGATGGTTTCTCCGAATCTCTTGATCAGGGCATTGAAACGTTCCATTGAAGTTTTCCTTTAGGCAACGGATATGTTACATCCTGTGGGTAATGAAATCATGCGCATTGAGATTCAGCTTTTGTCGTGAGGAGGGTTTACATCCAGCCGCCTACGATTAAGCAAGAGATATGCCGGAAGACAAAACCGTTTTCATTTCCACCCCCGGCCCGAAACGCTTGCGGGTTGTCCGCCTTTGCTGCAACGCTATAATGGCGGGTTGCACAGGTATATGTGCATCGCTTTTTGAATATCCTCATGTTTCCCTGCTGTTGCCAGAGCATGGTCCTGCGATGCCGACAGGCTCCCTTGTGTGAAGAGTGAAAGGTCCGTGAGACTGTGATGGCTAGAACAGAAGCGTTCGACGCGTTTACCGATGCCTACGAGGATTGGTTCGACAGGCATCCTGCTTTTTATCACCTGGAACTCGAAGCGGTGCGCAGGCTGATTCCTCCCCTTGGCGCAAGAGGCATGGAGGTAGGCATCGGATCCGGGAAGTTCGCTGTCCCATTCGGTGTGAAGATCGGGGTCGACCCCTCTGAAAAGATGTCTGAGAAGGCCAGGGTGCTTGGCCTCGATGTCTGCCGGGGCGTGGCCGAGGCCCTGCCGTTCCGCACCGGTGTCTTCGATTTCGTGCTGATGGTGACCACGATTTGCTTCGTGGACGACATCCTTGCAACGTTCAGGGAGGCTGCGCGGGTCTTGAAGCGCGAGGGCTCCATCATCGTGGGTTTCGTGGACAGGCTGAGCGAACTCGGCAGAAGATATGCAGCCCACAAGGGAGAAAGCCGGTTTTACCGGGAGGCGACGTTCTTCTCGACCGACGAGGTGATGGAACATTTGCGGGAGACGGACTTCGACCCCGTGGAGATAAAACAGACCCTGATCCCGGGGGGGCTGCCCGGAACCGTGGAGGACGGGTTCGGAAAGGGCGCTTTTATCGCCATCAAGGCCGTGAAAAGGGGCTCCCGCGGATAAAAAGGCCAGGCTTTGACGAGATGGAGTCCTGCGGCGCGCCGTTACGCATGTCTGCGCAGTGATCACCACCCGGGCCGCCTGGGAGCGCGCTCTTCACAGCCGCTCCCAGGCCATCCGCCGACTCTAGGCGTGGACGTTGGCCAGTTCCTCGGCCATGCGCTTCCTGCTTTCGAGATCCGCTATGCGGTAAAGGACCATGATCTGGTTCTGGCTCGGGCCGGAGCCCTGATAGGTCCCGACCCCATGGAGTCCGGCGACCCAGTTCTGCAGGAACCGGATGATCCGCATCCGTTTGTGCGCCGGCGCCGCCGCGCCGAGATACTTCATGACGTAGTCCCTCGTTTCCGGGTTGTCGAGCTCCTTTTCGCTCGGCATGGTCACGGAGACGCCGCCGGCGATGTCCCCGGCGAGGGCCATGACCTCCCAGAAGCCGTCGTTGGTGTTGAGTTTGGCGATGTTGCTCATCGCCTCATCAGGCATGAAGACGCCCGAGCCGGCCGGCTCTTCTTTTCCCATGAAGGCGGCGGCCGTCGCGCAGGCGAGGGACGTGTCGTTCAACTGGAGCATCCGGGTGATCTTCTGGGCGATGTGCGAGACGTTGGGGAGGCCGTTGTATTCGGCGATCAACTGGGTCGCGCCGATGATCAGGTCCATGAAACCCACCTTGCAGGCCCCGCCGCAGTTCATCCGGTGGGTCTTGGCGAACCGGGTGATGAACTTCTGGGTGTACTCCACCTCACCGCACATGAAGACCCGTTCCCAGGGGACGAATACCCGGTCGAACACGACGAGGCACGTTTCGCGCTGTCCATAGACCGGGTTGCCGATCACCCGCAGGTCCGATTCGGACTCCCGCTCCGTGCTGAAGGCGTTGTATTGGCCGATGTAGGTCACCCCCTCGGCCCCGTTCGGGATCACGAACGCCAGGGCATAGTCCTCCTCGCCCTTTCGGCATGAGATCCCCGGCAGCACCAGCGTTTCGTCCGCCGCGTAAGCGCCTGTCGCATGCTGTTTCGCCCCGCTCACCACGATTCCGTCGGGCCGTTTTTCGACGACGTGGACATAGTAGTCGGGGTCCTGTTCGAGGGGCCGCTTGCTGCGATCCCCTTTCGGGTCGGTGACGGAGCCGCTCACCACCAGGTCGTTCTCCTGGGCATACTTCAGGTAGGCGTTGAAGCGCTGGTGGTATTCAGTGCCCTTGTCCTGATCGATCTCCCAGGTGGTCGAGGCGAGGGAGGGGAGCATCTCGTTGCCAGGGCAGCGGTAGTTGCAAGTGCCGAGCTTCTGGCTGCTCAGGCGCGCCATGTCGAGGCGCTTGAGGAGGTCCTCGCGGCTCTGGTGGATGTGCAGGGCCCGGCTGACCGGTTCTCCGGTCAGGTGCGAGACGCTCTGCATGGTGTCCTGGTAACGGGGATCCAGGGTCAGCTCGTAAACGCGCGCGGTCGCCTCGATGACGCTCCGGGTGACGGGGTGCGCGTTCAGGTCCTCGACCTTCCTGCCCCCGATGAAAAGCTTCGGCCTCAGTTTGGACACACGCTCCCGATACTCCTGTTCGGACTTGATAGCCATTTTCCCCTCCGCTTTGAGATGGACCGGACAATCGCTGTTGATTTGCCGATTTGCGGCGACACACCGCGAATCGCGTGCTGAATCTCTGAATTCATGTTGTTCAGGAAGGAAAGTCACCGAAATGCCGTGGCGAAGATTTAAATACTCAGGAAAGCGCTATAACCGACTGCCGGGTTTGCGTCAAGCGAAAAGGGGAAGAGCGTCAAGGCGCCTCTGTCCGGTCTGCCTCCGGAGATAGTCTCTTTCCCCGATGGCGGCGTCAATCTGCGCATTTGCTGCCGCAGCGCTTTACCACTAGCTTTTGCGCAAATGGTTGATTTATTTTAGAGTGATATAAGAATCCTCATTCTTGGCTCAGAGATGCAGCCGTGTTGGATAGTCGTTTCCAGGTCGGCCCTATGCACTGTCTACACTGAAATGACAATCCGGCGCGGCCGGGTTTTTAATCCGAAAAGAGCGTTTGTTTCGCAGGCGTCTTTGATCTGCACAGGAGAACTCGAAGAGGATACGGAACCGGTTTCGGTGATTACGGACCGATGCAGCAGCGTGTGGCAAGCGATTGGAAAATTTAAAAACGGATAATGCTTGACAATGATCATAGCAAAGGATAGCTTAAACACAGTAAACGGCTTTTTCCCAGGTAGACATGACAATAGCGTGAACCCCGGAATCGTTCCGGGGTTTTTTTTTGACCTTCAGAAAGAGAAAGAAGAATTTGATGGGTTTTGAAACATTTGGTTTGAATCGCAATCTGATGGCCGCAGTGGCGGCCGCGGGTTACACCACCCCCACTCCAATCCAGAAACAAGCCATCCCCTTGGTGATGCAGGGACGCGACGTCCTGGGGTTGGCCCAGACCGGCACCGGCAAGACCGCCGCGTTTGCGCTGCCCGTTCTGCAACGGTTTCTGCAGGCAAAGCCCGGCCCGGTGCGTGCCCTGGTCGTGGCTCCCACGCGCGAACTCGCCGAACAGATCCACGGAGAATTCCAGACCCTCGCGCGCGGGACTCGGATCCGCAGCACGGCAGTCTATGGCGGCGTCGGCTTCAACCCGCAGGCCTCGGCCTTCAAACGGGGGGTCGAGGTGGTCATCGCCTGCCCTGGCCGGCTCCTGGACCACCTCCGTCAAGGCACCCTGGATCTGGCGCATGTCGAAGTGCTGATCCTCGATGAGGCTGACTACCTGTTCGATATGGGCTTCCTGCCGGATGTCCGGCGGATTATCGGATATCTTCCGTCCAGGAGGCAGAATCTGCTCTTTTCCGCGACGATGCCAACCGAGATCAAACGCCTCGCCGGCGAGGTCCTGCGCGACCCGGCCACCTGCCGGATCGGGGCCGATGCGCCTGCCCATACGGTGAGCCACGCCCTCTACCCGGTCGCCCAGCATCTCAAGACGGCCCTGTTGATGGAACTGCTGGTCCAGGTTGGGAGCGGGCCTGTCCTCGTCTTCACCCGCACCAAGCACAGGGCGAAGCGTCTGGGCGAGCAGCTGGCCAAGGCCGGGCACCGGTCGGCCTCGCTGCAGGGGAACCTCTCTCAGGGGCGCCGTCAGGCGGCGCTGGACGGATTTCGCAGCGGCAGGTTCCAGGTCCTGGTGGCGACCGATATCGTCGCGCGCGGGATCGATATTTCCAAGGTGTCGCACGTGATCAACTACGACGTGCCGTCCACCCCGGAGGCCTACATCCACCGGATCGGGCGCACGGGGCGTGCCGGCTGCAGCGGTGCCGCCCTCACCCTCGTCACCCGGGAAGACAAGAGTGTGGTGTGCTCCATCGACCGGGTGATCGGGTCCCCGATCGAACGGCGGACCTTGAAAGACTTCGATTATGATCGCCCCGTGTCAGTGAGCGCAGATGTCCGGCCCCGGACGGGGCGTGGGTCTTTTCCCCGGCGAGGTGAATTCGATGCGCACGCCGGCAGGCACGGAAAGGCCGCCGGTGACAGGCCGAAGGCTTCGGCCGGGCGCAGGTAGGATCTGTCTGAAAAAGGATCCGGATCACCGTCTGCTGCAGCGACAGGTACACAAAAGCCCGTTTATGTGCTAATCCATTCCATCGGGACAGAGTTCGTCCCCCTCGGCCCAGGGGCGCTTGAGAGATCCCTTTTTCTGCGTATCAAAGGGTTTCTCGCCCCAGTCCCGCCTTGGCCGGAACGCCTTCAAGGGAGTGGATGGAACCGTGAAACACAAGGACGATGCAGGTGATCTGCGCAGGGAGATAGGCCTCTTTTCGGCTACCGTGCTCGTCATCGCCAATATGGTGGGCACGGGCATTTTCACGACCTCGGGCTTCATCATGGCCGAGGTCGGCTCGGCCAGGGCACTGCTCCTCTGCTGGCTCTGCGGCGGCGTGTTCGCCCTGTGCGGCGCCCTCTGCTACGGGGAGCTTGGGGCCCGCTATCCCCGGGCGGGCGGGGAATACACCTTTCTGAAGGAGAGCTTCGGCAAGGGTGTGGGGTTCCTCTCCGGTTGGATCTCTTTGATCGTGGGTTTTTCGGCCCCGATCGCCGCAGCGGCGATCGCCTTCGCCACCTACGCCTTCGACGCCTTCTCCATTCCCACGGGCGAACCATTGCTGAGCATCGCCGTGCGGGGTGTTCGCCTGGTCGAGGTTTCTCCTCTGACGGCGACGGCGATCGGGGTCGTGGTCCTTTTTTCCCTGGTCCACTACCAGAGCCTGGTGGCCGGCAGGAATGTACAGAACGGGCTGACCCTGTTCAAGATCGCCCTGATCGCAGCATTCATCCTGGGCGGGTTCTTTTTCGGGAAGGGATCGGCCTCGCATTATGCCGTCGAGGCCGGCGAGCCCTTGTCGGCCGAGGCATTCGCCGTGGCCCTCATCTTCGTCTCGTTCGCCTACAGCGGCTGGAACGCGGCGGCCTACATCGGGGCGGAGATCATCCGGCCGCAGCGCAACATCCCGATTGCCCTGATCTCCGGGACCATCGTCGTCATTGGCCTGTACCTGCTGCTGAACGGGGTTTATCTGTATGCCTTGCCGCCTGCGGAGATGTATGGGGTGCTCGAGATCGGCGCCCGTTCCGCCGTGGCCCTGTTCGGCCCCGGCATCAGCCGGGTCTTCAGCGGGGCGGTGGCGCTGGGCATCCTCTCGGTCCTGAGCGCGATGATCCTGACCGGTCCACGGATCTACTACGCTATGGCTCGGGACGGGGTCTTTTTCAGCTTGTTTGCGAGACTAAACCCGGCGCGCAGGACGCCGGCCGCTTCTATATTTTTGCAGGCGGTGCTGGCCGTGTTGATGGTGCTTTCCGCCTCGTTCGAGACCCTGCTGATCTACATCGGCTTTACGCTGTCATTGTGCGCGATGCTGACCGTCATCGGCCTGATGCGCATCCGCCGGCGCGCGCCCGCCCCTGAAGACCTCTACAGGACCTTCGGCTATCCCGTGACTCCCCTGCTTTTCATCCTGGGAAACGCCTGGATCATCTTCTTCTCTCTCAAGAGCCGGCCGGTGGCGGCCCTGTTCGGCCTTGGCACCATCGCCGCCGGGATGGGGGTCTACCGCCTCTTCGCCCGGCGGATATCCTAGCAGGCCGGGAAAAAACGCCGTTTTTAACGACCTCCGCACAACGGATTTTTCGACACGCCGTCAGGCGCAGACCTCCTACTCGTAGCGCAGGGCCTCGATTGGGTCCAGCCGGGCGGCCTTGCGGGCGGGGAAATAGCCGAAGAGGATCCCGATGGCCCCAGAGAAGACGACGGCGACGACGAGGATGCCGTAGTTCGGTACGAAGGGGATCTGGAGGATTCGGGCCCCGAGGGCCGCGGCGCCCAGCCCGACTCCGATGCCGAGCAATCCGCCGAAGGAGGACAGGACCATGGCCTCCACGAGGAACTGGAGGAGGACCTCGCGTTCCAGTGCGCCGATCGCCAGCCGGATCCCAATCTCCCGGGTGCGCTCCGTCACCGACACCAGCATGATGTTCATGATGCCGATGCCGCCGACCAGGAGGCTCACGGCCGCCACGGCGCCCAGGAGCCCGGTCAGGACCCGCGTGGTTCCGGTCAGGGTGTTGAGGATCTCCCGCATGTTGCTGACATGGGAATTGTCGTCGTCTCCGGGCGCTAGGCGCCGTCTCTCCCGGAGCAGGTTCTGGATGTCGGCGATCTTGCGCTCGGTCGAGACGCCGTCCGCGGCGGACACGTAAATCGCGCTGACATCCGTGTTGCCGACGACACGCCGGTGCAGGGTCTTCAGCGGGATCAAGACGAAGTCGTCCTGGTCGGTTCCAAAGGAGGATTGCCCCTTGGATTCGAGGACCCCGATGACCTGGCAGGCCAGTTTCTGGAGGCGGATGGTGGCGCCGAGCGGATCCTGCGCGCCGAAGAGCTGGTTCTTCACGGTCGATCCCAGGATGACGACGGCCTTGCCCGCGCGCATTTCCCTGTCGGTGAAGGACCGCCCCGAGGCGATCGTCCAGTTGCGGACGTGGAGGAATTGGTTGGTGCTGCCCGTTATGGCGGTAGACCAATTGCGGTTCCCGTAGATGGCCTGGGTCGCCGCGTTCGCCACCGGTGCTGCGGCCGCAAGCCCCGAGATCTCCCGCTTGATCGCCTCGGCATCCGCCGCCGTGAAGAGCGGGGCCTCCGAGCGGACGCCGCCGGGGCCGCGGAAGCCCTGTCCCGGACGAACCTGGAGGAGGTTGGTGCCGAGGCTCGATATCTGCTGGGTGACTTGAGCGGTGGCTCCTCCGCCGAGGGTGACCATCGTGATGACGGCCCCGACTCCCACAATGATCCCGATCATGGTCAGGATCGACCGGAGCAGATTGCGGCGGATGGCGCGCCCCGCCAGAAGGATCGTTTCCCACAGCATCAGGCTGGATTCCTTTCCGTTTCGATGGAGGCGATGCGTCCGTCCCGGAAGAGGATCCGCCGTTCGGCGTACGCGGCCATGTCGGCCTCATGGGTCACCATGACGATGGTCAGACCCCGGCTTCGGTTGAAGGACTGCAGAAGCTCCATGACCTCGCGGCTCAGGGCCGAATCCAGGTTTCCCGTCGGCTCGTCGGCCAGCAGCACCTTGGGCTCCGTCACGATGGCCCGGGTGATGGCGACACGCTGCTGCTGGCCCCCGGAGAGTTCGGCCGGCGTGTGGGACTCCCACCCGCTCAAACCGACGGCGGCCAGAGCGCGCAGCGCCAGTTCACGGCGCCGGGCGGCCGGGACGCGGCGGTAGATCAGCGGGAGTTCGACGTTTTCGAGGGCCGAGGTGCGGCTCAGAAGATTGAAGCCCTGGAAAACGAACCCCAGGTCATGGCGCCGCAGAAGCGCCCGCTGGTCCCGGGTCAGCCTTGCCACATCGACGCCGTCGAAGAGGAAGACCCCGCTGCTGGGCGTGTCCAGGCAGCCCAGGATATTCATGCAGGTGGACTTGCCCGATCCGCTCGGACCCATGACGGCGACGAATTCCCCCGGGTGGATGGCGAGGTCAATGCCCTTGAGGGCCTGCATGGCCGCGCTGCCCGAACCGTAAGTCTTGGTGACGTTGGTCAGCCGGATGATGGGTTCGAGCATGGTTTCAGCGGCTGCGGCGTTTCGGCTCATCGCTTTTTCTCCAGCTGCTCGACGACGAGTTCCATCCCCGGCCGCACGTCGCCTGCGATCAGTGCGGTCATCAGGCCGTCGGTCAATCCGACCGTCACCGGAATAGCGGTCGGCACCCCATTTTCGATGATCCAGACCTGCTGGTCCTTTTTGTTGTCGGTCTGTTGCTTGATCTTTTTGGGGGAAGACCTCGGAGGGCGCGGCAGGATCTTCTGGAGGATTCCGCCGCTGCTTGCAGAGGTTCCCGCCCCATCCGGGTCGGAGGGCTGGAAACGGAGCGCGGCGTTGGGGACCAGCAGCGCTTCCTTCACCTCCGCCACGACGATGTCGGCTGTCGCGGTCATCCCCGGCCGCAGGGTCAGGTCGTGGTTGTCCACGGTCAACACCGTCTCGTAGGTGACGACGCCGTCGACGGTCTGCGAGGCGAAGCGGACCTGCCGGACGCTTGCCGGAAACCGGCGGTCCGGGTAGGCGTCCACCGTGAAATCGGCCGTTTGTCCGGCGTGCACCAGGCCCACGTCGGCCTCGTCGACATCGATGTGCAGTTCCATGCGGGTGAGGTCCTCCGCCAAAATGAACAGGACCGGGGCTTGAAGGGAGGCCGCCACGGTCTGTCCGGGCTCCACGGAGCGGCTGAGGACCATGCCGTCGATCGGTGAGCGGATGACCGCCTTCGACAGGTCGGTTTCGTTGATCTCCAGGTTGGCCTGGGCCTGGGAAATGGCCGCTCGGCACACCGCCTCCAGGGCCTTGGCGCGCTCCAGCGCCGCCTCGGCGGCGTCCAGATCCTGCCGGGAGACCGCCCGCCCGCCGCTCAGACTGCTGACATGCTTCAGCCTTGCCACGTTGCTCCGTGATTCCCCCACCGTGGCCTGGGCTTCGAGCAGGGCGGAGCGGGCCGAGGCGAGGGAGGCCTTCGACTGCAGCACCTGGGCCTTGAGGCGGGCGGTGTCCAGGTGAGCAAGGACCTGTCCGGCCTGCACGCGGTCGTTGTAGTCCACTTCAACCGTCCTCACGGTGCCCGAAAGCTCGCTGCCGATCTCGACCTGGTTGGTCGGCTCGAGATTCCCGGTGGCGGAGACCGTGACCGTAATCCCGCCTGACCGCGCGGGCTGCGTCTTGTATTGTACGCCCTCCGCTTTTCGGACGGCGGTGATCTTGAGAACCACCAGCGCCGAGAGGACGGCCAGGAATGCCCAGATCATCCACCATCGGAAGCGTCCGCGGGTCCGCCGGTCGTCGTCAAGGCCGGGAAGCCTCGCGGCAGGCAGAGGGTCGCGGGCAGTCTGATTTTCGGAGACGATGTCTTTCATGAAGGATTTCCACCCCGTGCTTCCTTGGAGGCAAGGGCATCCCACCCTCCCCCCAGCGCCTTGTAGATCCTCACCAGGTCGGCTGCGACGTTTCCGGCACTTTGGGCCATCTGGTCCTCGAAACCCAGATGGGAACGCTCAGCCTCGAGCACACTGACGAAGTCGGTCAGCCCTGCCTCATACTTGATCCGGGAAAGCTCGACGGCCTTCCGGGCGGCCTCGACCGCCCGCGCGAGGGTGCGCTTCCGTTCCAGTTCGTCCTGATAGGCCTGGAGGGCGTTTTCGACCTCCTCGAGTGCGCCGAGGACAGTCGCTTCGTACTGGCAGAGAGCCTGCTCCTGAAGGGCTGACTGCACTTCGATGTTGCTGCGTATCGCTCCGGCATCGAAGAGGGGCCAGCTCAGGCTGGGGCCGATGCTGCGGGCGAGGCTGCGGGCGTCGAAAAGGTTCCCGGCCGAGAGGGACTCGAGTCCGATGCTCCCGAAGAGCCTGAGACGCGGGTACAGATCCGCCGTCGCGGCGCCGATCCGCGCCGTCTGGGCCGCAAGGGAGCGCTCGGCGCGTCGGATGTCCGGCCGCTGGCGAAGGGTTTCGGCCGGCACCCCCACTGCGATCTCGGCGGGCGGGGCAGGGACCGGTTCCACGGCATCGAGCCTCCGGTGAAGTTCACCGGGCGCAGACCCTGTCAAGACGGCCAGACGATTCTTGGCCGACTCGATCGCGGTGCGCAGCGACGGGATCTGTGAGCGGGTGCTCTCCAGGTTGTAGCGGGATTGTTCTACCGCCAGTTCATCGGTCAATCCGGCCTGCCGGCGCAGTTGGGCTAGATCCGCCGTTTCCTGCTGCGCGGTGAGGTTTTCCTCCGTTACGCGGAGCCTTGCCTGAACCGTGCGCAGGTCCAGGTAGTTCAAGGCGATCTCGGCCAGCAGCGTGACCAGGACATCGCGGAGATTCTCCTCCTCGGCCTCCAGTTCGGCTGAAGCGGCTTCGGCCGTGCGGCGGTTCCCGCCGAAAAGATCCAGTTCCCACGAGGCATCGAAGCCGAGGCTATAGAGCTCCGTCGTGCCCCCGCCGCCGCGGTTTTCGCTGCCTTGGCTCCAGGTAGCACTGCCGGCCGTGTCGACGCCGGGCCACAGGCTGGCCCCGGCGGCGGTGAGCTGGGCGCGGGCCTCGCGTATCCTCGCTCGTGCTGTCTTGATATCGAGGTTGCGGGCGATGCCCTGGTCGATGAGGCCGCAGAGGATCGGATCTTCCAGTGTCATCCACCACTGCGACAGTGTCGGAAGGTCAGGGGTCTTCGGGCTCAAGCCTTCGTCGAGGCGGGTGTTCCAGGCGGCAGGCGAAGCGGCCTCGGGTCTGACATAATCCGGCCCCACGGCGGCGCACGCGGGGAGCAGGAGCAAAACCGCCGGGATCAGCAGCAGGACCGTCCCAAGCGCACTGCCGCCGCTCGGTTTGTGGAATGTCCTCATCATTCGGGCCCCGTTTTCCCTGGCTCCGCCTGGACGAAGTGATCCATTTTCTCGTTCATCCTCCATTTCACACCGATCGCCTCCCGAGGCTGCGGTTAAAAAACAGGCCGGTGGCTTACAGCCCCGTTTGCGGAATGGAAAGGGCTTCGCTCCCTTGCACAGGTTCTGTGTGCCAGGTGCAACCCGCTCTCCAATCCAGAAACGGCGGCTTTTTTTGGGCGGCATAGGCTCAAAAACGACCTCGGTCGCGGGGCACGAGAGAGGCGGCCTCTTCCTGGGTGATGGTGCCATTCTCCAGACCGGCCTCGACCAGTTTCTGCATGAGGGCCCGACGTTCGGCACGGCGGTTTTTCCGTTCCTGGATCAGGGTCAACTGGTCTGAAGTCAGGTACCCCATTTCATTGAGTTTATAGAGTAGCGCACGATGCCTGATCTCCATGGCACTCCGAAAGGCCTTCGGTTCGATGCCGTATTCGGCCAGCAGCAGATAAGGCCGTTTACGGTCGAGTTTCTGCCGGATGATCTCCTGCGGCTGACCGCTTAGTTCGGCTATCGCTTCGACGGCCAGGTTCTGGTTGACGAAGCGCATGCAGAGCTCGGCGCCGTCCTTTTTATGGCGGTGGATGCAGGGGCCTTTTCGTCCTTCCAGATCTGGTCCTTTAAACGCTGCCGCGTTCAGGGGGATCGCAATCAGAAGGGCGAGAAACGCAATGAGAGTGGCGATAGGGATCCTGTGCTTCATGACAACCTCCTTGCTCAAGGTGCGGCCGCGGGATGGTTCACGATCCATGATCACGGCCAGGGTTTCGAGTCCGGGGCGGGTCCCGGATCGGCCAATATCAAGGCAATCAAGCGTTTGCGCGGTGGCGGTGTCATGGCCGCCGCACAAGCGAAGGTGCAGGTTGACGCCGAGATTGGCCAAAAAGACCATTTCCGAATGGGAAGAAGATAGCCTCCGATTGTGAAGAGACTATGGAGCCGGGATGTCAATTGCATAGAGAGGAGTACGCCCGGAAATGGGGAGAAAGCATGAAGAAGGGATGGGGAGTTCGGGGAGCGGCCGAATTGACTTGAAATCGTGACGGACAAGGCCTAATTCTCAAAGCTGCAAGCGGGGCGTTCCAGGATCTTCTTTCCAGAGGGCCCCATGCCGGCGGATCAACCCCGAGGAATACCCGATGCGATTGGTTTACAAGACATTTTTTGCCTTTCTGGCGACGGCCCTGGCGGCGGTGGTCATGATCGCCGTGCTCCAGGTCTACCTGTCCCACCGCTTCGGCGATTACATCAATCAAGCGGCCCTTGAAACAATGGACGACCTGGTCACCGAGCTGGCCGACGTCTATCGGGTGGATGGAAATTGGACGGCCTTCACGTCCGAGCCGGATCGCTGGCGGGCTACGTTGCGGCGCTTCGGCTCCCAGAGCGACCCTGAGCCGAAGGAGCGTCAGGGGGCGCGACCGGGAGAAGACCTGCCGGAGGCCACAGCGCAGGAGGACAAACGATTGGACGAGACGACGGGGCAGCGCCTGCCCTCGCCGTACCGCTGGATGTTGAAGGGGCTCGTCCTGTTCGATTCAGACCGCAAGGCGGTTGCCGGAAGGCTTGCCGGCCGCGACCCGGCGACCTATGCGATGCGTGAGATCCGCGTCGACGGGGTTCCAGCCGGGTGGGTGGGCCTGCCACGGCGCGAGCGTCCACACACCCCGCTGGAGGCCGACTTCAGAAAGGCGCAGTCAAGGGCATTCCTGCTGGTGGGGGGCGGCGTTCTCCTGCTCGTCGGGCTGGCTTCCCTGCTTTTCTCCAAGCACATCCTGAGGCCGATCGGCCGCCTGGCCAAGGGGACCCGTTCTCTTGCGGACTTCGATTTCGACGCGCGGATCGAGGTCGACACCAGGGATGAGCTTGGACAGCTCGCGGAGGACTTCAACCGAATGGCGGATACGCTCCGGAAATATGAAGAGATGCGCCGGCAGTGGGTGGCGGATATTTCCCACGAGCTGCGGACACCCCTGGCGGTCCTGCGGGGGGAGATCGAGGCTTTGCAGGACGGGATCCGGAAGGCGAACCGGGATACCCTTCAATCCCTGCATGCCGAGATCGTCCGCCTCGGCAAGATGGTGGACGATCTGCACCTTCTCTCGCTGGCCGATTCCCAGGCCCTGATGCAGCACAACGCCCCTGTTCGGCCGGTTGAGGTCCTGGAGAAGGCTGCCGCCGGCTTCCTGCCGCTCTTTGACCGTGAGGGCATCGGGCTCTCGTTGGATGTGCAGGGCTGCAGGGATTTTGTCACGCAGGGGGACGAACATCGTCTGGCGCAGCTTTACGGAAACCTCTTGGAAAACACCCTCCGCTACACGGATGCCCCCGGGCTATTGACGATTACGGGGCGGGAGGAGGGCGGTCAACTGTTGCTGTGCTTCGAGGACACCCCGCCGGGCGTTCCCGAAGAAGCCCTCGGGAGGCTTTTCGACCGCCTCTACCGGGTCGACAAATCCAGAAGCCGTGAACTGGGCGGGAGCGGCTTGGGCCTGGCTATTTGCCGTCAGATCGTCCTTGCTCACGGCGGTGCGATTCGCGCCGAGCACAGCCCGGCAGGCGGGCTGCTCATCCGCATGACCTTTCCGCGCGCTCCGAAGCGGGCGGCGGGGAGCGCTGAAAAGAGGTAGGGAAATGGCCCGGAACCAGGTTCTGATCGTAGAAGACGAGCGGAAAATCGCGCAGATCTTGTCGGATTACCTCACGGCGGCGGGGTTTACAGCCTCGATCCTGCACCGGGGCGATCAGGTGATCGCGCAGGTCAGAAGAGAGCCCCCGGCGCTGATCCTGCTCGATATCATGCTTCCCGGAATGGAAGGAACCGATATTTGCCGTGAGATCAGGCGATTCTCTGCGGTTCCGATCATCATGATCACCGCCAGGGTGGAGGAGATCGAGCGCATTGTCGGCCTGGAACTCGGGGCCGACGACTATATCTGCAAGCCGTTCAGCCCGCGTGAGGTCGTGGCACGGGTCAAGGCTGTGCTGCGCAGGACACGCGCCGAACCGGGCCGGTCCGCCCCGCTGGAGGCTGGCCCCATCTTCCTGGACGAGGCCAGACGCGAAGCGAGCGCGGCCGGACACCCCCTGAATCTCACCCCCAGCGAGTTCGGGCTCCTGAAGATTCTGATGGCGCAGCCAGGGCGCGTATTTTCCCGCAACGAACTCATCAACCGCGTTCAGGGCTACGCCTTCGACGGTTACGACCGCACCATCGACACGCACATCAAAAATCTCCGCAAAAAGATCGCCGCAGGGATCCCTGATCAGGAGGTGATCCGGACGGTCTATGGGGTTGGCTACAAGTTCAGCCTGGAGCCTGAAGACCTCTGAGCCGGCCGTGCCGTTCGGCGCCGCCCGGACGGCTCCCTGGATGCATTGAAGAGATTCTTTTTGCCTGGACCGGCTGAGATGCCATCCACCGTTTTTCCCCTTCGGAATAGGGTCAGGCCTGCTCCTTGCGTCGAACCGAAAAGCCTCTCAGACGCATCGCCCAACTCTTTTCCGTATTTGAACCCTTCTGAAAAAGACCGCCAGAGGTTCGAAGGAAAGAGACGCGAATCGCAGTCGGTTTTTGCCGGCGAGTGTAATCCACCCGAAAAAAGTGTTGACAACCTCTGAAAATTTAAATTACATATTGAGGAAAATTTAAAATGAGCGCTCGAAATAAATTGAGCGGTCTTTTCGGTTTTTCATTTCCGGGCCAAGAAATAGGCCGCTTCAATGTTTCGACCCATTGAGCTATGTCATCTTGAGGGGAGGTCGGCGTGAAACTTAAGGATAGAGTCGCCATTGTGACAGGCGCCAGCCGGGGGATCGGCAGGGCAATCGCAGCGGGTTTTGCCAAAGAGGGTGCGAATGTGGTCGTGGCTGCGCGGAGTGCGAACCAGAAGCATGAAAGGCTTCCCGGTACTATCTATGAAACCGCTGAAGAGGTCGAGAAGCACGGTCGCCGCGCATTGCCCGTTCAATGCGATGTGACGGACGAGAACAGCGTCCAGGCGATGGTCGATGCGGCGCTCAAGGAATTCGGGCGCATAGACATCCTTGTGAACAATGCCGGTGTGGCATTCTATTTTCCAGTTGTGGAGACGCCTCTCAGGAAATGGGAGATCGTAATCGACGTCAACCTGAAGGGCGTCTTTCTGTGCAGCAAGGCCGTGCTCTCTTCGATGATCGAGAGGCGGAGCGGATCGATCATCAATATCTCTTCGCTCGCCGCCGACGAGCGGGATGAAGGCACCGTCCCGACAGGCGTGGCCTATGCCGTAGCGAAGGCTGCGGTCGATCGGTTTACATGGGGTCTGGCTACGGAGGTTGGAAAGCACAATATAGCCGTCAATTGCATTAAACCCAAAAATGTCGTCAGCACCGAGGGGATGCGTTTCTGGGTGCCGGAAAAGGATCGGCAAGGCTGGGAGCCGCCGGACAGAATGGTGAAATGCGCCGTTTTTCTGGCAGCACAGCATGCAGGTTCGGTTACAGGGACTGTCGCGACGGATCACGAGCTATGTGCGTGGCACGGCTTATAACAACCTATCTTTGAAACGAAGGAGACGATCATGGCAATCAAGACACCCCAGGAGTACATCGAGAGCCTCAAGGACGGGCGGGTTGTATATTGTAACGGCGAAAAGGTGCCGGATGTGACCGAACACCCGGTTTTGAAGGTCTGCAGGGACTGGGTGGCCATGGACTATGTGTTGAATAATGATCCCCGGTTCCAGGACCTGTTGACCGATGTCAACGAGGACGGGGAAAGGGTGAGTTTTGCCCTGATGCCGCAGCGCACGAAGGAGGACTTGCTGCGTCTGCGCGAGGTCGTCAAACTGTGGGCGAGGGTATGTTTCGGCAAGCCCCCTGGTGCGAAATTCGTGGCCAAGGACGGCCTCAATGCGTTGACGGTCGTAAGCAGGAGGGTCGACACAAAGTACGGTACGCACTACGCGGAAAATGTCGAAGCCTACCGGAGACACCTTCAACAAAACGATCTGGCGTTCGCAATGGGGCTGACGGATACCAAAGGGGATCGGAGTCTTCGTCCGCATCAGCAGGAACACCCCGATTATTATGTGCATATCGTGGAAGAGCGGGAGGACGGCATCGTCGTCAGCGGAGCGAAAACGCACATCAGCCAGGCACCGCTCTGCAATGAAATCCTGATCGCACCCTGTCGTGCCATGACAGAAAACGACAAGGCCTATGCCGTGGCATTCGGTGTGCCAGTGAACGCCGAGGGCCTGACGCTCGTTTCGGCGGAGCCGGAGATTGCCGCAGATACGAACCTCTTCGATCATCCGATTGCCGGGAGCGTCTTTATCAACGACGCCACGATCCTTTTTGACCGCGTTTTTATTCCGAATGATCGAATTTTTCTTAAAGGGGAGTGGGAATTCGCTGGCCAAGTGGCCTACATGTTCGCCAATTTCCACCGCCTCAGCGCCGAGACTTATAAGGCGATGGAACTCGAACTCTTCACCGGCGCCGCGACGCTCATGGCGGAGTACAACGGCATAGAAAAGGCGCCCCACGTTCGGGAGAAATTGACTTGGCTGGTGATGTACACAGAGGCGGTAGAAGTTCTGGGACGGGCTGCATGCGAATATTGCAACGCCGAGTCCGATTCGGACCTGGTCTACCCGAACCCTATGTATGCCAACATCTGCAAATTTTATTTTGCGGATAACTGGCATCAGGCCACCAAATACATTCAGGATATCGCCGGTGGGATCGTGGCTACTTGTCCTTCCGCAAAGGATTTCTTCCATCCTGAGATTCACGAGGTGCTCAAAAAGGTGCTCGGCGGGAAAGCAGGAATCCCTACGGAAGACAGACTCCGCATGGTGAAGCTCGTCCGGGATCTCACTTCTTCCTACGAAGATGTCCTCACGATCCACGCCGAGGGTTCTCTGGAGGCACAGAAGCTGTCGATCCTGGTCCTTGGCGATATGAAGCGTTACAAGGCGGCCGCCATGCGGGCAGCAGGCATAAAGAACCCGGATAGACATCCGGTCTTCGATTCCCTTCCGCAATTTCCACCTGAATTGTAGGGAGAGCACCCGGCCGCATTGCAAGGGCCGGATAGATTTTCACCGATGAAAAAGAAGACGGGAATGAAAATAGGCAGAATCGGCATCGTCGGATGCGGGGTCATGGGATCTGGGATTGCGCAGCTATGCGCGCAGAGAGGGCATTCCGTCATTGTCTCCGAAGCGAGCGAGGCAACTCTTGCCAAAGGCATGGAGCGCATACGTTCAGCTTTGTCCCGACTCGTTGAGAAGGGCAAGTTATCCCAGTCAGACAAATCCGAGACCCTCGGAAGGATCGTCAGTACCAGTCGATGGGAAGGATTTGATGCCTGTGACCTCGTGATCGAGGCGGTGACCGAGGACCTTGAACTCAAGAAACACATTTTCGAGATGCTGGATCGTATTTGTCCAGAGAAAACGATCCTGGCCACCAACACGTCGGTCTTGTCCGTCATCGAGATCGCAAAAGTGACTTCGAGGCCTCATCAGGTGCTGGGGACGCATTTTCTGACGCCCCCTGACATCATTCCACTGCTGGAACTTGTGAGGACGCTGAAGACGGATCCCGAGATTGTGCGCAGGATGGCAGCCTTTGGCGAACACATCGGGAAAAAGGTGGTGGTCTCGAACGATCGTCCGGGCTTTATCGTCAATCGCATTCTGACCGCGATTCTCCTGAACGCGGTCCGTTTACTGGATGAAGGGGTCGCAGGCAAAGAAGACATCGAAGCCGCGGTCAAAACCGGCTTGGGGCTCCCCATGGGGCCGTTCGAGCTGATGGACCTGATCGGCCTGGATACCCTCGCTCTGGGCACAGATGCCATGTTTCGTGAATTGAACGATCCGCAGTATGCCTGTCCGGTCAGGATCAGACGTATGGTCAGTGCGGGGTGGCTGGGACGGAAGTCCGGAAAAGGTTTCTACGAATATGACGTCTGAGGAGGATCCTGGCTTTCTGCCCGGTGGCTGAGGCTTCGAGTTTTGGGGTGTTCATGATAGGACCTGAGGAAAACCGTTGATTTATCTTTGGAGGTTAACTATTATTCAGAGCAATCGATCTAATTTTTGGGTGCATCATGAGCAAGAAAAGCGATTCTTTCGAGAGATGTTGGGAAGGCCATATTGAAGAGTTGATCAAGATTTCGGCCAAGAAAGCCAGTGCGGTCGAATCAAAGCATCGTCAGATAGTTGAAGGTGCATGCCGTGTATTTTTCAAGAAGGGCTTTCACCCGACATCGATGCGGGAAATCGCGGAAGCCGCGGGAATGTCTATGGGACAAATGTATCATTATATATCGTCCAAAGACGACGTTCTCTTTCTGATTCACAAGCATATGCAGACGTCATGGTACCAGAGGTTGACAGATGCCGAGATTGAAGAAATTGACGATGCAACAAAGAAGCTTGAATCGGCTCTGAAAGAATCTCTAGTATTTATTGTTGAAAATAAGGATCTGATTCAGTTTATTTACACGGAAAGCAAATATTTGGCAAAAAACCATTTGAAAGTTGTACTAGAGATGGATAATCGCAATGTCGTTGAATATTGGCGTGATCTCATCAGGAATGCGTCAAAACAGCAAGCAATTGATATAGATATTGATTTTTCTGCCAATTTGATTGCCTATATTGTTGTATTTTTAGCCCTCAGAGGTTGGAATCTAAAAAGCAGACCGGTAAGAGATTCGGTCGAGTTCATGGTAGATTTTAGTTTCAAAGGCCTTGGGCTGTCACGGCCGAGGACGCTGTAATGGTCGATGGATTGAAAAAATGCTTTTTTTGTCAAAAAATTAATTCGAGCGATCCAAATATTTGAGAAACACGGAATGGATTTTGGAGGGGAGAAATATGGAGAACCTGTCGCAAAAGGTCTGGCCGCCACTCGTCCCGAAGATCCTGCAAGTCGAGAAACCGGTATCTGAATATCTTCGGGAGTGGGCCGAGTTTTCTCCTGATCGGATTGCGCTGAGATTCTACGGGCGGGATATCAGCTATGCAGAACTGAACGAGAGCATCGATCGGTTTGCTCAAGGTCTCTTGGCTTTGGGGCTCGAGAAAGGGGACCGCGTTGCCCTTTTCATGCAAAATTGTCCGCAATTTGTCATCACCTACTTTGGTATCCTCAGGGCCGGCGGCGTGGTTGTCTGCCTGAATCCCATGTTCAAACAGGCTGAACTGGAATACGAGATCAGCGATGCGGGAAGTGAAATTCTTATAAGCCTCGACTCTTTATATCCGGAAGTCGAGAAAATCGAATCGCAAATTCAACTGAAGCATGTGATTCTGACTTCACTGAAAGATTATATGCCTTCCGACCCTATTCTCCCTTTCCCTAAAGATTCTCTGGAAAGAGAAATGACCTATAAAGGTGCAATCAGTTTTCTGGATTTTATACAAAACGCCCCTGCAACCCCCACCAACAATATAACCAATCTCGATGATCTGGCCCTTCTGCAATATACTGGTGGAACCATGGGGCTGCCCAAAGGGGCCATGCTGACTCATTATAATTTATCCTATGCTTGTGTGGGCACCGTACATTGGTACAGGCACAGATACGACGATGTCCATCTGGGTGTGACGCCATTTTTCCATATCATGGGGATGCAGCAGTTGATGTGTACGCCGCTGATTTCCGGAGGGCAGATAGTCGTTTTGACGCGTTTTGATGCGGAGGTCACAGCGCGGGCGATTGAGTTGTATCGGTGTACGTACTGGGTGACAGCGACGACCAGTTTGATTGCCTTTCTCGAAACGCCCGGGATTGAACGATACGATTTCGGCTCTTTGCGATGCCTTTGGAGCGGGGGGACGCCGATCTCGGTTGAGATACAAGTCAAAATCAAGGATTTGGCTCCGAATGCGATTATCGGCGAAGGCTATGGATTGACGGAATGCGTGTCGCAGGGGGGCGCGATCACTCCGCTCCTTCGCTACAAGCCCGGCTTTGTAGGCATCCCGCAATTGAGTCAAATGAAGATCGTAGACCTCGAAAACGGCGAGAAAGAACTTGCCCCTGGAGAAGAGGGGGAAATCGTCATCAAGGGCCCGACGGTCTGCGCGGGATATTGGAACAGGCCCGAGGAGACGCAGTTGACCTTCCGCAATGGATGGCTTTATACGGGCGATATCGGAATGCTTGATGAAGAGGGTTATCTCAAAATTGTAGGAAGGAAAAAGGAATTGATCAAGTGCAGCGGCTATAGTGTTTTCCCGAGCGAAGTCGAAAATTTGTTGTTTAAATTGCCTGCAGTCGCAGATGTTGCCGTGGTCGGTGTTCAGGATCCTTACAGGGGTGAGAGCCCAAAAGCTTATATTATTTTGAAAGCGGAGTATAAGAACAAGATTGATGAAAAAGATGTCATCGCATGGTGCAAAGAGAATATGGCGACTTACAAACGGCCTAGAGAGGTTGAATTCCGAGATGATTTGCCTAGAAGTGCCGCTGGAAAGATATTGAGGCGGGTTTTGCTTGAAGAGAGTAAAAAAATATGAAAGGGGGCTTATTGAGCGGTGTGGGAAACATTGGTTCGTAATTTTATTTTTAGGGGCGTCAACGAAAGGAGGCATGATATGCGGATGAAAAAAAGATGGTTCTTATTTGCTCTCGTTGCAATGGTGTTCTGCGGTTTGACACAGATCGCTGATGCTGCTGATTCTCCAAAGAAAATTACGTTGAAATTACAGGCTCATCTGATTCCTTCTGACACTGAACGTACCATGGGGAAATTTGCGAAGGCTGTCTCGGAATTGTCCGAAGGGCAGATCGAGATCAAACTTTTCGGCGTTGGTTCGATCGTCCCCATGGAGGAGGTTTTGAATGCCGTTGGGCAGGGCACCCTGGAGATGGCCCTGATAGCCGAAGGGTACTGGCACAAGCTTGTTCCCGTGAGCGAGGTCGCTGGGTTGCCTTTCGCCTTCAAAAATATCTACGAGGCCAAATATTTCATGTTCGACAGAGGGTACAGTGACCTTCTGAAGGAGGGCTACGCAAAGCATAACGTTTATCACATCCCGTACGAGGCGTATCCGGTGGGTCTCATGACGCGGAAGCCGGTTACGAAGGCTGAGGATCTGAAAGGCATGAAGCTTCGCGCGTACGGTGTCATGGCCGAATGGCTGACGGAGCTGGGGGCTTCAACGATGTATATTCCGGGAGGTGAACTCTATACCGCTTTGGCGACGGGGGTCGTCGACGGGCTGCATTGGGGAGATGCAGGCCCCATGTACATCATGAAATTTCATGAGGTTTTGAAAAATTACATGAAACCGGAGCCCATCGTGGGGGGATGGAACAACCTCCTGATCAATATGGATGTCTGGAAGCGTTTGACTCCAGTGCAGCAGAACATTATCGAGACCGCCGCCATGGCGTTTGGCAGTTCCAGATCGGTTGATTATACGAGGGTCATCGCCGAGACATCGCTTCACAAGATGGTTGCGGAGTGGAATGTCAGCGTCAATACGTTGCCTGAGACCGAGGTTGAAAAGATGAAAGCTGCCGCCATGGTCATCTGGGACAAGATGGCGAAAAAGGATCCGGCCAATGCGAAAGCGATCGATATGATGAAAGAGCTCCTCAAGGAACTCGGTTACATCGAATAATGAGATCTTGAAGGGATGTATGGAGCCTATGTCCATGCATCCTTTCGAGAGTTTTTTCCGTACAGCGCTTATCCAAAACGAGCAGATTTTGTGGCCGGAAGTGATGGGGTTTTCTTCACACGCTGCGCGCGCTCAGTCCCGCCCCTTTGGGGTGTGTCCTGTTTCATGCGATATCAAGTGTATCTCGCGTTTGTAGGGAGGAGACCTGTGGTGCTCGCTTTACAGACAAGTGCTTAGATTGAAAGGCCCACATTGGGAAAAAGGCCATCTCCGGATGGAAATGACGGAGCGACCATGAGACGACTTGATCGGTGTTTGCGTTTGATTGAATCAGTCAGCGAATGGACAGGCAAGGCTGTTAGTTTTTTAATCTTTGGGCTGGCGGTTGTGGTCGGGTACGGGGTTGTCGCGAGATACGTCTTCAAAAGCCCGACGGTCTGGGGACATGAGGTGTCAGCCATGCTTTTCGGCACTTTCATTGTTGTAGGGGGTGCGTATACGGCAATGCGGGGCGGGCACGTGAATATGGATCTTGTTCAGAGAGCTCTTCCTACGCGCATTCGGGCGGCAGTGGATATCCTCACTTTCTTTGTTGCGTTTTTTTTCGTGGGGGTTTTGCTGTGGAAGGGAGGGGCAACGGCGTGGAAATCCCTGCTAATGCTCGAGCGTGCCTCGACCCAGTGGGGGCCTCCGATTTTTCCGATCCGAATGGTTTTGCCGCTAGGGGCCTTACTCCTTTTGCTTCAACTTCTAGTCAAATTGATTCGTGACATCCGTGCACTCATTACCGAAAGGGGAGCAGACCAATGGAAGTCGGAAGCATAACCGCCCTTCTTTTTTTGTCGCTGGTGGTCGGTCTTCTAACGGGGCTCCCGCTCGTTTACATACTGGGTGGGCTGTCGGTCATCTTCAACTATTTCTTTCTGGGGCCGGCGTCTCTCTTCATGATCTCGTCCACGGCTTATGGGGTGATGAGCAATTTCATCCTGATCTCGATACCCCTCTTTGTGTTCATGGGGATCGTTTTACAGCACTCCGGCATCGCCGAGGCCCTCTATGAGATGATGTACAAGTGGATCGGGGGGATTCGAGGCGGGCTTGCCATGGGGACGGTCATCATCTGCACCTTCTTCGCTGCGATGTCGGGAATCAGCGGGGCTGCAACCGTGGCGATGGGAGTGATTGCGTTGCCTTCCATGCTGAAACACCAGTACAAGAAAGACCTTGCGGTGGGGTGCATTTCAGCGGGAGGGGCCCTGGGGATTCTCATCCCGCCTAGCGTGCTGATGATCGTTTACGGCGTCTTTGCAGGAGAGTCCATCGGCGCCCTGTTTGCCGGCGGAGTGCTGCCGGGCGGCCTTCTGGCTCTGATGTACATCATCTATATCGGCGTGCGGTCCTATATAAATCCGTCACTTGGACCATCACTGCCGAAAGAGGAGAGGGCGAGTTGGCGGGAGAAACTCGTGTCCCTCAGAGCCGTTATTCTTCCCATCATCCTGATTCTTCTTGTGCTCGGGGTCATCTTCAAGGGCGTCGCCACCCCTACGGAGGCGGCCGCTATCGGCGCACTCGGGGCGCTTTTCTGTGCGCTGATTTCGCGTAACCTGAACTGGAATATCTTCAAACAGGCATCCTATCAATCACTCTCCCTTTCTTGCATGATCATATGGATCATCATCGGAGGGACATGTCTGACGTCCACCTACACCGCTCTTGGCGCGGTGGATTTTATCAGTGAGACGGTCGCTTCGTTTGATGTGTCCCGCTATGTAATTCTGATCGGCATTCAGATTTTTCTAATTTTTCTAGGCATGCTGCTGGACCCCGGTGGAATCATCATGATATGCACGCCGGTGTTCGTGCCGCTTATCAAGACCCTGGGGTTCGATCCCGTGTGGTTTGGGGTTCTGTTTATCATCAATATGGAGATGTCCTATCTGACACCACCCCTCGGATTCAATCTGTTTTATATGAAAAGCATTGTCCCAGATTCAATCACCATGGTGGATATTTATAAATCGGTTTTTCCTTTTGTGGCTATTCAGGCGCTTTGCCTTTTAATTATTATTCTGTTCCCTGATCTGGTGACTTGGCTACCTAATCTATTGATAAAATGATTATAGATTATATTTTAATACGTCGAATATCATCTCATATATGATTAACAATTGAGTTGATAATTTTAAAATCAAGTCTATCAATTTTCATGTATTCGAGAATAGATAGTTGATTACTTTTTTAAAACTACTTTTTTATGGAATTTTTGAAGAGATAGTGAACAAAAGCCGACTCAATGCTTTATTTTGAATAGTGTGAGCTTCTTCTGCCGATATATGGGGGTGTGAGCATGAAAAATAGTCTGTTGGATGGCAAGAGAATTCTCATTGTCGATGATGAAGTAGATGTTCTGGAAACTTTGTCGGATTTTCTTTCGATGTGTGACATTACAACTGCTCAGACCTTTGAAGAAGCTAAGCAGAATATTGAAACAAAGCACTTTGATATTGCTGTTTTGGATATTATGGGCGTTGATGGATATAAGCTCTTGGAGCTAGCCCGAGAAAAGCAGATCATTCCGGTCATGTTGACAGCCAATGCGCTGAGTGTACAGGATACGATGAAATCGTTTCAGGATGGTGCTGTTTCCTACGTTCCTAAGGAGGAAATGAACCAGATTGAAACGATCCTGAATGAAGTGTTGGAAGCGCAGCAAAAGGGCAAGGGTTTTATGAGGCGTTGGCTTGAACGGTTTGATCATTATTACGAAAAAAAGTTTGGATCCGACTGGAAAAAGGAAAATAAGGAATTTTGGGAACGGTTCGGTTATTGGGTTTAGCCATCCGAAACAGGTCATTTCACTGACTCAGATGAAGTCGCATGCTTATATCTGCAAACAGTTTCCATCCGGAAATGGTCTTTTTGGCCAATCTCGGCGTCAATCTGCATGTTTGCTTGTGCGGCGACCTGCAGGTCGCCTCCGCACAAATGCTTGATTTGCTTGATATTTGGCAAAAATTTTCATTTCCGGATTGGAAACCGGGTTCTACTGGGAAATCATTTCCGGATGGGAACAAACTATACACGGGGTTGATTCCCCAGAGCGGAGATCTCAGCACAATCCGCCTGAGGGTGTTCCTGATCGGCCATGGCGCTCGGAAGTGTTTCAAGTCGGAAAATGGGAGATCTGGACGCGGGTTTCGAGCTCTACAGACACCGGGATGAAAAGGATTATTTACTGATGAACGTGAATATTGAAAACCCTGTGAGTGGGGTACGGGTCCTGACCATTGACAGACCTCCCGTAAACGCCTTGAACGAAGAAATAGTGGATGAGCTGAGAGATGCCGTCAAAGCGGCTATGCTTGATGGTCGTGTCCGGGTCCTGGTTATAACGGGGGCCGGGAAAATCTTTGTTGCCGGTGCCGACTTGGACAGGTTGCTGGCTGCGGATATGGACGCCGGCCGGAAGATGGCCGATGGCGTCAAGGGATTGCATCGGGAGATGAGGCAGGGTGGAAAGCCCGTGATCGCTGCTATCAACGGCATGGCCGCCGGTGGCGGGCTCGAGTTGGCGATGGCGTGTGACGTCCGGATCGCCGATCAGAATGCCCGCATGGGGTTGCCCGAGGTGACTCTGGGAGTGCTCCCAGGGGCCGGCGGAACGCAGATGCTTCCGCGCCTGGTAGGTGCCGGAAAGGCCATGGAGATGATGTTTACGGGGATGATCATCGATGCGAACGATGCACTGCAGCTCGGTTTGGTCGAGCAGGTGGCAATCGTTGAATCTGCATTGGATCTGGCCTTGAAAATGGCCGCTAGGATGGTGAAAAATGCCCCTCTCGCCATATCGGAGATAAAGGCCGCCGTCTATGACACTATGTCTCTTCCTCTGGATCAAGGACTGGCGGAGGAAACCGGGCGGTTTGCGCGTCTTTGCAGGACTGCGGACAAAAACGAAGGGATTACGGCCTTCAAATCGCGGCGAACGGCTGTGTTCAAGGGAATTTGAGGCTAGTTGTATACATTCCGGAAAGAGTCTTTTTTGCCAGTCTCGGCCTCAGTCTGCACGCTTCCTTGTCCAAAGGCTTAGCGGCCACCTCTGTGCAATAGATTGTTTTTTCTCTGACATTGGGGACATCCGGAATCCACCTCTGCAGGGTGAGAGTGGAAGGGTGTGAAAATGATCCTCAGTTCCGGATGGATGCTACAAAAGACAATAAAAGTTATCTTTATAAAAATAGTAATATTATGATTTCAAATTTTTTTATGTAGATAAAGAATTTAACTCTAAATATTTCAATGTTTATATATTAAATAATTTAAAAATCATTATTTGAAAAGCCAAATTTTCTCTATAATGCACTAAAAAAATTAAAATGTGAAAATGCTGGAGGAATGACTGTAATGGATTTCAATTTAACGCGTGAACAAAAAGAAATAAAGAAGGCCGCCAGGGAATTTGCGGAGGGTGAATTCCCGAAGGTAGCCAAAGAGTGCGATCGGGAGGAGAAAACCAGTCTTGAACTGATCAAGATGGCTTGCGAACTCGGATTCGTGGGGTTATTCATCGACGAGGCCTACGGCGGCGGCGGTTACGGGTATCTCGAAAACGCCCTGGTGACGGAAGAGTTCTGGCGGGTCGACCCAGGGCTGGGGGGCGCCACTCTTTGCCCCTGTTTTGGCGCCGAGATGATCCTTCTCTTCGGCACGGAGGAGCAGAAGAAAAAGTTGCTCATGCCGATCTGCAAGGGGGAGGCCATCAGTGCGGTGGCCGCCACCGAGCCGGATGCGGGGAGCGATGTCCTCTCTGTCGCGACACGGGCGGAAAAGAGCGGAGACAAGTATATCGTCAACGGTTCCAAGATGTTTATATCCAATGGAAACATCGCAGATTTCTTCGTGACGTTGTGCTTGACCAATCCGGATGCCGGGTCCCGGCACGAGAGGCACAGTGTGATGGTCATCGAGGCGTCGCGGCCTGGGATCAGCCGCAGCAAGTTGAGGGGCAAGCTCGGCATCCGGGCGCACGACACGGCCGAGATCGTTTTCGACAACGTCGAGGTGCTCGCCGAAAACTTGATCGGTGAAGAGGGTAGCGGGTTCAAATCTTTCATGGCGTTTTTCAATCGCTCCCGGTCGTATGTGGCTGCGCAGGGCGTGGGCGTTGCACAGGGGGCCCTGGAGATGGCTCTGAAGCATGTCAAGCAGAGGCGGCAGTTCGGTACGACCCTGTCTACGTTCCAGATGGTGCAGGGGAAGCTGGCTGAGATGGCGACCTTGACCGAGGCGGCAAGAAACCTTGTCTACAAGGCGGCGTGGAAGCTCGACAGGGGAGAGCTTGAAGAAATGTTGATCTCGATGGCCAAGTGGTTCGCCGGAGAGACAGGGGTGCGGGTCGTCGATGAATCCCTTCAGTTGCACGGCGGATACGGTTTCATGGACGAGTACGACATCAGCCGTTTCTATCGGGACGCGAAGATCGTCGAGATCTATGAGGGCAGCAAGGAGATCGAAAAGCTCATTATCGCCAAAAGGCTTCTCAAGGGAAACGGCTTGAAGGTCATGGGCTGGTAGTTCACCGCACTGAAGAGGGATTGGCGGAAGTGACAGAATGTAATCGTTGAAAGCGAGGAAAGGATATGTCAATAGCTAAGAACGAACCTGTGATCGTATCGGCGGTGAGGACCCCGATAGGCGATTTCGGCGGATCTCTGCGTGCGCTGTTGCAGGAGCAGTTGGCCGTCACGGTTTTGAAGGAAGTCTGCGAACGGGTGAATTTTCCGAAAGAACGATTGGATGACGTTTATTGGGGGGTGGCGATGCCGCGGAGCGACGAAAACGGGCTGGCGCGCGGTGCGGTCTTAAAGGCCGGCATCCCTGAGCATGTCTCGGCAGTGCACGTCAACCGCGCTTGCTGCTCTTCCATGGAAGCGATCCGCATCGCCGCCATGGCGATCCGACTCGGGGAAGGCGAGGCGCTGATTGCGGGCGGCGGTGAGAGCATGAGCAACGTCTCCTACAGCATCAAAAACGCCCGGTGGGGGTTGCGCCTCCGGCATCAGGAACTCTCCGACGGGATCTGGGACGGCTTGACCGATCACCACTCGGGGCTCATTATGGGTATGACCGCCGAAAACGTGGCTGAAAAGTACGGCGTCTCCAGGGAGGACCAGGACGAATTCGCTTTTGTCAGCCAGATGAGGGCCAAAAGGGCGTTGGAAAGTGAGCGGTTCAAGGACGAAATCGTTCCTGTGGTGATTCCGGGTAAGAGGGGCAAACCCGATATCGTGGTGGATACCGACGAGCATCCGAGGCCTGAAACGACCCTCGAAGAGTTGCATAAACTGCCGCCCGCCTTCAAGGAGGGAGGGACCGTCACGCCGGGAAACTCCTCCGGTCTGAACGACGGGGCGAGCGCCGTCCTGGTGCTTTCGAAGCGCATGGCGGACGAGTGCGGAATGAAAAGACAGTGGTGGGTGGTAGGCTCGGCGGCTGTCGGTGTGGACCCGCGTTATATGGGGATCGGGCCGATTTATGCCATCCGCAAACTCTTAAAGCAGACCGGGCTTTCGCTTGAAGAAATGGAGCTGTTCGAGATCAACGAGGCCTTCGCGGCCCCTTCAGTGGCCGTAGAACGGGAACTCGGACTGAACCGGGAGATCGTCAATGTCAATGGGAGCGGGATAGCCTTGGGCCATCCGATCGGAAACACAGGTTGCCGTATTGTTGTAAGCTTGATCCACGAGATGGAAAAGCGGGGTCTGAAGCGGGGGATGGCTTCCTTGTGTGGGGGAGGCGGACACGGCCAGGCCATCATCGTCGAGCGTGCGGAGTAACAGGCTGTTGATGCAAAAGACATACTGCTTCGCCCGGCTTATCCCCGGGCGGGAGGCGCTATAAGAGATGAACGAAGAGCGCAGAGAGCGGGAAAGACATATCATAAACCTGATGGTCAACGGCCGATCCTATGATCTGCCGGTTGGGGACGCCCACGGCGCAGTCGCACCGGCGCACACTTTGGCGCAGACGTTGCGGGAGACCCTGGGTCTGACCGGGACCAAGGTCGGGTGCGACCAGGGGGCGTGCGGGGCCTGCACGGTTTTGATGGACGGAAAGCCGGTGCTGTCCTGCGTGACCCTGACAGTCGAATGTCACGGCCGCTGCATTGAAACCGTAGAGGGGCTCGAAGACGGCGCGACCGGCCGGCTGCACCCTCTTCAGCAGGCCTTCATCGACAACACGGCCTTTCAGTGCGGTTTTTGCACGCCGGGCATTCTGATGAGCTCCAAGGCCCTGCTCGAGAGAGATCCGGCCCCCGGAGAAGACGCCGTGAAGCAGGCCCTGGCTGGGCACTATTGCCGCTGTATCTCCCACTACGAGGTGGTCCAGGCCGTGCTGGATGCCGCTCAATCGGGGAGGTCATATGACTGAGCACTACAGGCATATTGGAAGAGAGACCCCCCGCAAGGACGCCAGGGACATCGTCACCGGGAGGGCTCGATACATCGATGATATCGTGCGGCCGGGGATGCTCCACGGGAAGGTTCTCCGCAGCCCCCTGGCGCATGCCGAGATCAAACGGATCGACTGCAGCCGTGCGAGGGCACTCCCGGGCGTCAAGGCGGTGCTGACCCATGAAGATGTGCCGGACTTGGCGTGGGGCATCCCCAAGCACATGAAAGTGCTCGACCGGAAGGTCCGGTATGTGGGGGACGCGGTGGCGGTGGTTGCGGCAGAGACCCTCGATGCGGCCGATGCCGCGCTGGAGGCGATCGAAGTCGAATATGAGCCGCTCCCGGCGGTCTACGACGCCGCGGCGGCAATCGAGGTGGACAGCCCGCCGATCTACAGCCAGTATCCCCGCAACACCTATCCCGGAGACCCGCCTGTATTCGAGCCGAAACTACTTAACGGCGTACGCATGGGGGAGGTCGAGAAGGGGTTCGCCGAGGCGGATTTCGTCGTCGAGGGGGTCTGCGGTTACGAGATATTTCCGAACCCCCTGCCTCCCGAACCGCCTGGGGTGATCGCCGAGTGGGAGACCGAGGACCGCCTGACGATCTACACCCCGTCACAATCCATCGCTTTCAACCGCTTCATCGGAATCCCGTTCATCGGCATGGCGGATATGCGGGCGGTTAGCACCCAGTGCGGCGGCAGCTACGGCACCAAAAACGCCAATATGACACCGGTCGGCTATGCCGCCCTGCTGGCCCGGGCGACAGGCCGGCCCGTCAAGGTCTATTACACCAAGGAAGAGCATTTCCACGCCTACTCGCTGAGGCTGGGGTCCCGCGTTCGGGCGAGGGTGGGGATCAAGCGGGATGGGACGCTCACCGCGGTTTCGGGCGAATGGTTCGTCAACACAGGATCGGGTTCGGAGTCGGGCCCTTTCCAGATCGCCGTCGGATGCGGAGAGCTGCAACTGGTTCTGCGCTGCGCCCATTGGGACCTGAAGACGCGCCTCGTCTGCACCAATCGTTCTCCTTCAGGGATCGTTCGAGGGTACGGCGGGCAGGAACTGGAAAGCTCGATCCTGCCGGTCGTATCCATCGCCATGGAGAAAGCCGGTGTCGATCCGGTAGCCTTTTTCAGAAAGAATATCGTCAAGGCCGGGGACGGCTATTTCTGGCGCGAGGGCAACTGGTGGTCCTACCGGGGCATCGATTTTTCCAAGGCCATCGACCGGGGCGCAGAAGCCTTCAACTGGAAGGAGAAGTGGCGCGGCTGGGGGAAATACACCTTGGCCGAGGGCTCGAAGAGACGGGGCGTAGGGGTCGGCGTCCACAGCAATGCCGATGTCGGTGAGGATTCCTCCGAAGCCCTCGTCAAGCTGACGCCGGACGGGCGGACCACGGTGTTTTGCTGCGTCTCCGAATCCGGTCCGGGGCAGCGGAGCAGCCTCTGCAAGATGGCGGCCGAAGTGTTGAACCTTCCGCTCGAACGGGTGAATCTATCCCCGCCGGATACCCATGTCAACCCCTTCGAGTTCGGTCTGATGGGGTCACGGGGCACTTACGCCGTCGGGTCCGCAGTGATCAACGCCGCCGAGGATGCGCGGCGCAGGCTCTTGGAGATGGCCGCTCCCATGCTCCATGCGACGCCCGAACAGCTCGAGACCAAAGACGGTATGGTGTACCGGGTAGGCCGCCCCGACGAGCGCATCCACTGGCGGCGGATCATGGGCTTGACACGCACCTGTGTGGGCGAAGGCCGCTTCGACCCGGATTATTCGCTCTGCAATTTTCTGATGACTTTCGTCGAAGTGGAGGTCGATACGGAAACGGGCGTCGTGGAGCTGCTCTGTGTGGTCAACGCCACGGACTGCGGCCGGATCATCTCCCCGAAGGCCCTCGAGGGGCAGCTGCATGGTGCCTTGGGCTCCGCGGGGTTGGACACCGCCATTTTCGAGGAAACAGTCCTGGACGAAAGATCCGGGCGGATCTTGAACGGCAACATGGTGGATTACAAGTGGCGCACCTTTGCCGACTTGCCGAATTTCAAGAACATCATCCTGGAGACCCCTGCCCCGAGCCACCGCTTCGGCGCTGTGGGCGTAGGCGAAATCGCCACCTCACCGGGCCCGAGCGCCGTGCTCATGGCCGTGTACAACGCCATCGGCGCGAGGGTGATGGATTACCCCGTGACCTCGGACAAGGTCCTGAAGGCCTTGGGTAAGATATAATCGGGAGACCCTATGTTGAAACCTTTCAGACATATCGATGCCCAAACGGTTGCCGAGGCGATCGAACTGAAAAATGCCCACCGCGGAAAGGCGCGGTTCCTCGCCGGGGGGACCGACCTCCTCGGGCTGCTCAAGACCCGGGCCGAGCCCGACTATCCGGAGCTCCTGATCAACATCAAGAGGATCCCCGGGTTGGATGCCATCGAGACAGACGGCGACGGCGCCCGGATTGGGGCCCTAACTCCGCTTGCCGACATCGTTGAATCGCCTTTGCTGAGGCGGGATTACTCGATCTTGGCTGACGCCGCCGAATCGGTCGGGATGCCGCAGATCCGCTACATGGGCACGATCGGCGGCAATCTGGCCCAGGAGACGCGCTGCTGGTATTACCGATACCCCCACGAAATCGGCGGCCGGATCCTGTGCCGGAGGAAAGGGGAAGGGCCGTGCCTGGCTGTCACCGGCGACAACCGGTATCACGCCCTCTTCGGAGGCAAACGGTGCTTTGCGGTCTGCCCATCGGACACCGCGGTCGCCCTGGCCGCCCTGGGTGCACAGATTCGGATCGCCGGGCCCGACGGGGGACGCAGCCTCGATGCGGGCGCATTCTACGATGCCTTGGGCAATGCGTTGGCCCCTGGGGAAATCGTGACGGAGATCCTCATTCCCCGCCCGCCGTCCGGGAGCAGACAGGTGTTTCTCAAGCACAGGGTCAGGGGTTCGATCGATTTTGCGGTTGCAAGCGTGGGAGTGGTCCTTGCCCTGAAACACGGTGTTTGCTCCTTTGTCCGCATCGTGCTGGGCGCGGTGGCGCCTGGACCCTACAGGGCGCTGAAGGCCGAAGAATTCCTTCGGGGAAAGCCGATCGATGCCGGCACCGCGGAGAGCACAGCCGCAGCAGCCTTGGAGGGCGCTGTGCCCCTGAGCCGGAACGTATACAAAATCGAGATCGCCAAAGCTTTAGTGAAAAGGGCGCTTTCGAGGGATGGAAGAAATGGCCTTTGATACCGCTCTGACGCGGATGCTCGGCATCCGGTATCCCATCATTCAGGGGGCCTTCGGGCCGAAGGGGATGGGCACCTCCCGGATCGCGGTGCCGGTTTCCGAGGCTGGCGGTCTGGGGATCATGACCTCGATTTCCTATAAGGATCCAGATGAATTCCAGCAGGATATCCGGGATGCCAAGACCCGGACCGAAAAGCCGTTCGGGGTCAATTTCTCCCTCTTCAAGGACCGCGGGATCCTGGAGGACCACCACGAGGCGTATGTCAAGATCGCCCTCGAGGAGGGGGTGTGGATCATCTTCACCTCGGCTTACGACGGATCGGCGATCGGACGGCGGTGCAAGGCCGAGGGGTGTATCTGGATCCACAAGTGCGCGGCCATCGAGCACGCCGTTTCGACCGCCCGAAAGGGGGCGGACGCCATCGTGCTGGTAGGTTTCGAGGGGACCGGCTTCAAAAGCCCGCTCCAGAACTCCACCTTGATCAATATCACGGCGACCCGGAAGCTGATCGACACGCCCCTGATCGCAGCCGGCGGCATTGGCGACGCCCGCGGCTTCGTCGGCGCGCTCGCCATGGGCGCTGCGGCCGTCTATCTGGGAACGGCGATGATGGCGACGCAGGAGTTTCAGGCCTCCGGGGCGCTGAAGCGGGCCATCGTCGAACAGAGCGTCCTGGATGCGGACTACCGCCGCAAGGTTTATCAGATGGGGCATGGCATCAAGCACTCGCTGGCCTCGACGGTGATCGAATCGATACCGACCGTGGACCAGTTCATACGGAACATGATCGAAGAATCCGAAGAAATCATCGCGGGACTGGCCCGCATGAACTTATCGAAAGGCGGAGAGAATGCGTCAACTTAATGGAGTCGGGGTTTTGGGTGCAGGGCAGATGGGGGCCGAGATCGCGCTTTGCTTCGCGGCCTGCGGAGTGAGTGTCGTGATGCGCGAGCCGGACTTGCCGTTGGCTGAGCAGGGAAAGGCTAAAATCGGGAAGGTTCTGGACAAGGCGGTCGCCAAGGGGCGGTTCCCGGCCGAGGAGCGGGATGCGGTATTGGCTCGTATCGTGCCGACGGCCGACTATAAGGCGTTTGTTGACGTGGATCTGGTGGTCGAGGCGGTTTTTGAAAACATCGAACTGAAAAAGAGCGTCCTCGAAGAGGCTGACGAGGTCTGCAAGCGCGAATGCATCATCGCCACCAACACCTCCTCCATTCCGATTACCTTGCTATCGACCGCGGTCGGTGAAAACAGACGTCCACTGTTCATAGGAATGCATTTTTTCGCTCCCGCTTTCACTATGAAGCTGGTAGAAGTGATCCCGGGGCTGGAGAGCGGCGGGGAAACCATCGATTTTGCGATGGAGGCCTGTCGAATCATTGGCAAGACGGCGGTGCGTGTCAAGGATACGGCGGGCTTTGTAGTCAACCGGATGCTGTTCGCTATGTTCGGGGAGGCCGTGAGGCTCGTGGATGAAGGCGTCGCCTCATGTGAGGATATCGATGCGGCCTGTAGATTGGGATTGGGGCATCCGCTTGGGCCTTTCGCCCTGATGGACATGGCGGATCTCGGTATGGCACTCAACGTAGGCAATCTGTTGAAGGAGGCCCACGGAGACCGGTTCCGCTTCGGAGACGCGCTCAAGCAGCGCGTGTACGCCGGCCATATCGGGAAAAAATGCGGCAGAGGCTGGTACCGGTACGCATAAAAGCGCAAATATTTTTATCCCGTAGATGGTCAGCAACCGGAATAGGTTCCCTGCTGAAGGGTGAAAACAGACTCGACCCGCCTTCTGAACGGCCGAAGCATGTGAAGAAAAATTCCCATTTGCCGACTGAAGATCTTGTCGTGCCGGATGCTCTTTTCCGGATGGGTGTTGTGTGGTGGATTCAACTTGTTTCCGGGAATCGACGTGCGGATTCCTGCTGCCTAAGCGGAGCCATTGGATATGTCATATCAGCAAATAACCTACAGCGTTGAAAAAAATATCCTGACCATTACGTTGAACCGCCCTGAAAAGCGCAATGCTTGGACGTGGGTGATGGCCAACGAACTCAGGGATGCGATGCTCAGGGCCGAGCGTGACCGTGATGTCCGGGTGGTCGTGCTGACGGGCGCCGGAAATGCCTTTTGTTCGGGCGCCGACCTGGATGAATTGAAAGATGCAGGGAATCTTCTGCAAGAGGTGTTGAGAGAGGACAATCAGGATGCACCTGAGAAACAGGTGTCCATTCTGATGAAGACGAAGACGGATGAAGAACTCGATCCGGAAAACCCGTCCGGCAAGCGGGGGGATTTCCGGAAGCGGTTCTCTTATTTCCTCGGCGTCGATAAACCGGTCATAGCGGCGGTCAACGGGCCTGCTGTCGGTCTGGGCTTTGTGGTCGGTCTTTATTGCGACATCCGGTTTGCATCGGACCAGGCGAGGTTTTCGACGGCCTTTTCCCGGCGCGGTTTGATCGCCGAGCACGGCATCAGTTGGATCCTGCCGAGGATTGCAGGCCTGGCGAACGCCCTGGATCTGCTTTTCTCCGCAAGGATGATCGACGCCTCGGAGGCCTTGAGCATGGGCCTGGTGAGCCGGGTGTTTCCCCAGGGCGAATTCATGGCGCGCGTGAAGGATTATGCCTCCGTCCTTGCGACGGAGGTCTCCCCCCGGTCGCTTGGCGTCATGAAACGGCAGGTCTACCGTGCGCAGTTTCAGACCCTGGCCGAGGCCTGGCAGGAGGCGGATGCCGAGATGCTGCTTAGTTTTCGCTCTGAGGATGCCAAAGAGGGCGTCGCGCACTTCCTGGAGAAGCGTGCGCCGGACTTCACCGGGAGATAGTTTTTCGACATATGCCTTCGAGCACAGGCGTCAGTCGATCTTCAGGATGCGGCCCCTGTAGGAGAAGGGATCGGAGATCTCCCATGAAACCGCCTCCTGGTTGTAATCCGTGATGCAGCGGCGCTCGAGCTTGTCGAAGGGGGTTCTGCCCGGGTCGGCCAGGATGACGGCGGTTTTTTCGGTCCGGTTGGCCCGGCGTATCAGTTTGTGCCACGGGGATACCAGCTCGTCCCAGAAGCAGATGTCCGCACCCATGACGATATCGAAAGCCTGCAGATCGTCTTGTGTGAGGTCCGCTATTCCGAGGCGGAGCGTCCTGATGTCGACGTCGTTCGCCTGGGCCTGAATCTGCAGGAAGGGGAACACCTCTGCGTCGATATCCATGCAGGTGACCTTTGCGGCCAAATTCTTGGCGCAGTAAATCCCGGCCAATCCCCAGCCGCAGCCGACATCCAGGATATTCAGGCCGCCCGGCAGGTGCTGGTGCTGGATGAAGTCGATCAGCATCCAGCTTGATTTCCAGATGCGAAACCCGTGGACGGTGGGGGAATGGTCGCGTTTGATTCTCCGGATCGACCGGTGTACGGGTTTCAGGATCCTCAGGTCGTGGGAGTGGATCTCCAGTTTTTCTGCCTTTTTCATCGGTTCGATTACCCTCAGGGGCCGGGTGAATGAAGATCCAAGTCGGGTGTTGCAGGATCCCCTGGCTTTTCAAAGACCAAAAAAAGACGCCTCCCTTGTACAAGGGAAGCGTCTGGAGTGCTGGGGAAAAAATCAGCGCTCGACTACATTGACGGCAGCCGGGCCCTTTTTGCCTTCTTCGATATCAAACGAGACATGAGCACCTTCTCGCAGGGACTTGAATCCGCTGCCTGCAATCCCTGAATGGTGCACGAAAACATCGGGACCGTTTTCCTGCTCGATGAAGCCGAAGCCTTTGCTGTCATTAAACCACTTGACCGTTCCATTCGCCATGGTGACAACCTCCTTTCGCGAAAATTTCTCGCAGTTCCAAACTTCAGGTGCCACTCTTGACAAATGGATTGTTTCCTGAAAAGAACTTCGAAATCTTAATATTGTCAAAAATTATACCTGATTTTTTAAGAAAAGCAAGCATTATTTTATAAAAATTGTTTTTATTTTTGATCCTGAGGGTTTGCCGCTTCGATCGAGTGTCGTGCAGATGGCATTCGGGACGGCCTTTTTTGCCCATTTCCGCGTCAATTCGTGCCTGTGCGTCGGCGGTCTGGAGGTCCCTTCCGCGTCATAGGCCATCGTCCATCTGGGCGGCTCAAGGGCCGGCGCGATGAACCAGAAGCCACAATCCGCCGGATTCCAGGATCGTGGCGGCATCGGGCGGAATCGCCGCTACGGCGAGCATTCCTTCCAACTCATCCCTCGAGATCCATTTTTTGCCGAGGCGATAGTTGAGTTCCCTGGATTCCTCGGCGATGGGATCGATCTGTTCCTTGGGGGTCAGCGGGCCGAATCCGCCCCCTATGAGCGCCTGCCCGCCGGGCCGGAGCACATCGAATATCCCGGGCAGCATGGTGGGGGTCAGGAAAAAAAAGGCCCCCCGGAAGACGACCAGGTCGAAGGCCGCCTGGAACGGAGGCTGTGTCAGTTCTCCGATCACCCATGCGCCGCCCGTTGGAAACGCCTGCCGAAGATGCGGGAGCAGATAACTTTCCCGGAGGAGGCAGACCGGCGCCATTTCCGGGCGCTTCTTACGAATCGCCGCGCTGATCCCGCCGGAGAAGGGGCCGAGTTCGAGCACTCGCCCGGATCTCTCAGGGCACCAGGGCGCGATCCAATCCGCCAGGTGGGGGTAAATGGGGCCCCACAAACGGTTGAGGCGGTCGATCAGGGTCGGGTCCATGATGTTCGTTCCAGTGTTTTCAGCGCGCGTGTCTCGTCGAGGCCAGGGGTTCGTTGCGGCCTTTCAAGCGGCGCCGGTCCCGGTCAGGACTACAAGGTGGACCTTCCTCGGGCCGTGAACGCCGTAGACGATATGGAGTTCGATGTCAGCGGTCTTGCTCGGGCCCGTGATGAAGGTGAGGTTCGGTCCCAGCCCCTCGCGGCGGATCTCTGGGTGCCATTTGAGGACCGTGTAAAGCTCCTCGAAATCGGCCAGGATCTGACCTGGTTCGATGACTGCCACGTGCACGTCGGGTGCGAGGGAGACCGCACGGGGCTGCCCGGCCCGGCTTCGAAGGACGAGGGTTGCGCTTTGAGCGACACAGAAATCGGCGGAGGTGACGCCTATGCAGGCCAGACCGAGTGCCTCCCGTATGCGGGCCCGGCGTTCGTCTTGGCTGAGCCCGCCAAGCGCCGGGTCCTGCAGGTCGACGGGAAAGAAGGGAATTCCCAGGCCGGCCAGTCGATGTTTCAGATCGAGCGGGTCGAGCAGGGGATGGCGCCAGCAGAGGATCCCACGACGGGAGGCAGGGTGCTCCGGGTGGTCGACGGCGATCTGATGGATGACGTCAGCCGCCTCCTGAAACCCTTCGACCGGGTGCACCTCCAGGTTGATGGCCCGCCCCTCCTCCATCAGCCGCTCGAGCAAGGCCAGACGATCCTTCCCTTCACGGTTGGCGATCCGGTCAAGGACCCTGAGGGTCTCTTCCGGCGGCGCGCCTTCCGGCTGCAGGGTCGTGTGCGCCCTGCGGCTCTCTGCACCCAAAGCCTGTCGCACCCTGCTCAGAAATAGGTTCTCCGGGTCGTTCATGATCGCTTTTGATCCTTGCAATGATCCCCCTTCTCGATTCTTCAAGGGGGCTATGGGGGATTCATAGCCCTGCGCGACGGGCTGCGTGCCAGGAACCGTCTGCGGGCGAGCGGTGGCATGTCCCGTGAAAGGGTCCAGCCGTCGAAGGGGGCTGGAAGCCTGCGGATCATTCCGGTTCGGCGCGGCAAAAGGCGCTGCGCGAACGATGCAGCCCGCATGAAAAGGTGATAGACACGGGGGTTGCAGGCCATGCGGGCCCAGGCCTTGTAGGCCAGTTTCTCCGCGATGGGCGCCGGGCGGGTTTCCCATGCGGGGTCGCCTTCCGCGAGGCGCGCGCGGAGTTCGAGGAGCAGCTTCGGGATCCGGATGTGGACCGGACAGGCGTCTTCGCACGCACCGCAGAGGGTTTCCCCCTGACAGAGGTGTCTTCCACGTTCGATCCCCCAGAGCAGCGGGGTGATGACGGCGCCGATGGGGCCGGAGTAAATCGACCCGTAGGCGTGTCCGCCGATCTTGCGGTAGATGGGGCAGACGTTCAGGCAGGCGCTGCAGCGGATGCAGCAGAGGATCTCCCGGAAGACCGGGTCGGCGAGAATGCGGCTCCGGCCGTTGTCGACGATCACGACGTAGAAGTGTTCGGGGCCGTCCTCGAAATCAGGCGATCGGGGTCCGCCAACGTAGCTCACGTAGGTGGCCATCTTCTGGGAGGTGGCCCCGGTGGAAAGCAGGCGGAGCAAGACATCGTGGTCCTCCAGCCGGGCGGCGATGCGCTCCATCCCCATGAGGGCGACGTGGACCTTCGGAAGGGTGGTGGCCATGCGCACGTTGCCTTCGTTCGACAGGATGGTGATGTGTCCGGTTTCAGCGCAGGCCAGATTGCACCCGGAGATGCCCATGTCGGCCTTGAAGAATTTATCGCGCAGGGCGCGGCGGGCGGCGAGGGTCAGGGTCGGTGGGTCTTCGGAATAGGGGATTCCCAGGTGTTCGGTGAACAGGGCCCCGATCTCCCGGCGCGTCATGTGCATGGCCGGCCCCAGGATATGCGAGGGCCTGTCGCCCGCCAGTTGCACGATGTACTCCCCGAGATCGGTTTCCATGACCTCGATGCCGGCTTCGACAAGGGCGGGGTTGAGGCCGATCTCTTCGCTCAGCATGGATTTGCCTTTGACGATCCGGCGGACCGCGTGGCGTTGAGCGATCCCGAGCACGTGGGCCACCGCCGTTTGCGCGTCCGGGGCGTAGAGGACGTGTCCGCCGTGTTCTCTCACACCCTCAGCGAAGGCGGCGAGGAGGATATCCAGGTTTTCGATTGCCGCCATGCGGAGGTCGTGCGCGGTGTCGCGCAGGCCGGGACCTTCGGGCAGGGCTTGATAGGCCCGGGCTGTCGCCGGTCCGAGCCGGTTCTGCATGTCGGCCATGGCTGCCTGCAGGACAGGGTTGGACAGGCCCCGGCGTGCGGCGTCTTTATAGTCTTGCGGGGTTGGATGCCGCACGGACGTGCTCCTCGGTTGAATCCAGGATGCGGGCGATATGGATGGCCTTTACACGGGAGCCTATACGGCTCAGCCGGCCCTGGATGTTCATGAGACAGCCGCTGTCGCAGCCGGCCACTGCGTCGGCGCCGCTGGCCAGGATGAGTTCGACCTTTTCCTGGACGAGGGCGGTCGAGATCTCAGGGTATTTGAAGGAAAAGGCGCCCCCGAACCCGCAGCATCGATCCGAATCCGCCATTTCCACGAACTCTGCCCCGCGGAGGCTCCGCAGCAGCCGGCGGGGTTGTTCGCGGATCCCCAGGCCGCGCGCCAGCTGGCACGAATCGTGGTATGTGATTCTGCCTTCGAAGGCGGCCCCTACATCCTCGACACGCAAGATGTCCACCAGAAACTCGCTAAACTCGAAGGTGCGCGCCGCCGTCTCCCTAGCCCGGGGCTCCCATGTACGGTCCCCCCGAAAAAGATCCGGGTAGTGGCGGCGCACCATGTGGACGCAGGAGCCGGATGGGCTGACGATGGGCAGGCCTTCTTCGAAGCACTGCAGGAAGCGTTTGGCGAGGCGCCTGGCCTCCTGACGGTACCCGGCGTTGAAGGCGGGTTGACCGCAGCACGTCTGGCGTTCGGGGCAGATCACACGCAGCCCCAGCCGTTCGAGAACGTTCTGCACCGCTTCCCCGGTCTCAGTGGAGATCAGGTCCACCAGGCATGGGACAAATAACAGGACCGTGGTTGGAGACGCCATTTTGCAAATGTCCTTGGGGGTCGATGCCGGCTGCACCCGGCGGCGGCTCGACGGCCGCTCAGCGGAGGCAGCGGAAACTATACCAGATGCTCCGGGGAATACAAACTGAAATTCCCGGGGGTTTTTAGAGGACGAACCTTCCAGTCGTGCATCAGGCTAAGGCGAGGCGCCGGGTCCTGCCGGATGGGACGGGACGGCTGGTCTTTCCCTGCGGGATGCTTTTTGCCGCACGGCTGCATCTTGAGAAGACCGCAGGAAAATAAAAAATGACACTTGGAAGGGGTTCTTTTGAAAAAGAGGCGGGAGCCGGGAGCCGTGTCCTCCAGCAGCGGAAGGACACGGCTCAGAACCGATCATGCGGTCAATTCCATCAGTTCGAGATCGAAATGGAGGGTTTTGCCGGCCAATGGATGATTGGCATCCAGGGTCACGGTCTCCCCTTCGACGGCGCTGATGATCACGGGGATCGGCTGGCCCTGCATATTCTGAAGCTGAAGGCGCTGTCCGATCTCCGGTTCGATATCGGCCGGAAAGTCGGTCTTGCTGACCGTCACTTTCAACTCTTCTTTGGGATGTCCGTAGCCTTCTTCAGGCGAAATGGTGACGGTTTTGGATTCCCCCACCTGCATGCCGAGGACACCCTGCTCGAAGCCCTGAATCAGCTGCCCTTCACCCAGGGTAAATTCAAGGGGTTCCCGCCCGTTGGAACTGTCAAAGACAGTTCCATCTTCCAGCCTGCCGGTGTAGTGAACTTTTGCTTTGTCGCCGTTTTTTGCCTTGGTCATTGAATCCTCCCTAAAATTTTTGACTTAATGTAATATAATAAAGAGAAAATATAATTAATCAAGTCCTGTGGGGAATATTCATCTCGGTCCGATCCCCTGGGGACTGGCTCCCGGATGAGAAGTATCGACGATCCTTCTTTTTCCGGATATGGACGGTTAGGCAACCGCCTGTAGGTTTTCATCCGGGGAAACCGGAGTCTGAGGCGATAGCGGGATACGATGAAGACGCCGTCATAGTCGAAAAGGCAAGCTTTACTTATTCGCTGTGATGATTAGATTTTTTGTTATTAACCTTTTCTGGGAGGGGTCGGCCATGTACTCGAAAACGGTGATGGATCATTTCAAAAGCCCGCGGAATGTGGGCGTCATCGAAAACCCGGACGGCTTCGGGGAGGTGGGCAATCCCCTATGCGGCGACATGATGAGCATCTATTTGAAAATCAAGGATGAACGGATCGACGATATCAAATTCCAGACGTTCGGGTGCGGCGCCGCCATCGCCGTATCCAGCATGCTGACGGAGATGGCCAAGGGAAAAACCATCGAAGAGGCCAAAAAGATCTCGAACAAGGATGTGGCCGCGGCGCTCGAAGGGCTGCCCAAGAACAAGCTGCATTGCTCCAACCTCGGCGCGGATGCGCTTCATCAGGCCATCAAGGATTATGAAGACCGGAAGGCAGGGATGGAGCCGAAGGTTCCGAAGCGGAGCGAGAAACACGAACATACCCATGGCGATCACTGCTACTGCCCCTACTGTGATGCCGAGGTCCCCGAGGGGGTGACCTTCTGTAAGGCGTGTCAGACGGATCTGACTGCCGAGCACTGAACCTTGAAAGGAAGGGAGGGAAACCGATGAAGATCGTCAACCTGGATCATCTATCGGCCAATCAGCTTCTGCCCGAGGTGCAGGACGCGATGATCGGCGTAATGAGGGAGACCTTCGGAAACCCCTCGAGTCAGCATCGCCTCGGGGATGGTGCGGCCGAGGCGCTCGAAGCGGCGCGCGGACGTGTGGCAAGGTTGATCAACAGCGCTCTGGAAAAAGAGGTGGTTTTCACATCCAGCGGGACCGAATCCATCAATCATGCCATCAAGGGCGTAGCGTTCGCGAAGGCGGACAAAGGCAGGCACATCGTCACCTCCAATATAGAACACAATGCCGTCCTTCGAAGTCTTCGCCGGCTCAAACTGATGGATTACCAGGTGACGTCCGTACCCGTGGACTCCGACGGCCGGGTGAATCCGGATGATGTGGCGAGGGCCCTCAAAGACGAGACCATCCTCGTGAGCATCATGCACAGCAACAATGAGATCGGAACGCTGCAGCCCATAAGGGAAATCGCCGCCATTACGAGGGAGCGAAAGATCACGTTCCACAGCGACGCCGTGGACTCTGTCGGTGTCATCCCTGTGGATGTGCAGGATCTCGGGGTCGATCTCTTGAGCTTCGCGTCCAATACCTTTTACGGTCCGGCCGGGGTCGGGGGCTTGTACATCCGCCGCGGAACGAGCATCTGGCCGCTGCTTGACGGCGGTGTTCAGGAGAATAACAAGCGAGCTGGGACGGAGAATCTCATTGGTATCGTCGGGATGGGCATGGCCGCGGAACTGGCCCTCCGAGATATGTCCCGGCGCACCGAGCATGCAGCCGGGCTGAAGCATTTCCTCCTGAAGGAACTGCCGAATTACATCGATGAGTTCATCATCAACGGCCATCCCGAGTTCAGTCTGCCGAATCTCCTGTCCGTCTCAGTGAAGTACATCGAGGGGGAGAGCGTTGTGCTGATGCTGGATGAGGAGGGCATCGCGGTCTCGACCCGTTCCGCATGCGCCGCGGGGGCGCTGCAGGCCTCCCACGTGCTGCTTTCGATCGGGCGGGAGTTCGCGGATGCCCAGGGTACCCTGGTGATCACTTTCGGCATCGAGAATACGGAGGAGCACATCGTCCGTTTCTTGGAGGCACTGAGGGGTGCGGTCACGACCTTGCGGGACATTTCACCGCTCTATCCCAATAAACAGCCGGCCTGATCCTTTTGGCCACAAAGGCTCAGGGGCCGCCCACGCTTTCGAGCTTCGACTGCAGGGAGGACGCCGAAAGGGTCCCCCTGGTGACGTCGATGGGCTTGCCGTCCTTGAAAAAGACCAGTGTGGGGGTGCTCTTGATCTCGTATTTTTCGCTGGTGATCGGATTGTCGTCCACGTCGAGCTTGTAGACATGCACCTTTCCCTCGTTGGCGGCGGCAAACGCTTCAAGGGCCGGGGCCAACGAGTGGCAGGTTCCGCAGCGCGGCGACCAGAAATCGACGAGACAGATAGTCTTGGACTCCAAGACGGCTTCGGTGAATGCGGCATCGGTCAAATCGGTGACGGGCGTTTTCATTGTAATTCTTTCGGTTCGATCCTTCTTTTGCTGGAATATCCAGCTGTTGTGAGAGTACGGATGCTGAGTGGTTTGAGGTTCCTAGGGAAATGTGCGTGGACGTCAGCCTCCATTCTACTAAGCCGACCCTTCCTTCTGCAATCGAAAACACGGGCGGTTATCACGGGCTGGGCTGCAATAGCGGTTTCCCTGGTTTCCTAAAGGGATTATAATCTTTACAAAGAAGGGGAGCGGATGACAATATTCAGCATCCACCTGTTTGCTTCGTCCGCTGGGATGGTGTTCAGGCCGGCTTCGGCTTTCGAGCGATAGGAGCCTTCGGTTGTCAGCCATCCGGGGATTCTCCCTGAACGGTTGGATGGCGCAGGTGCGGCCGGTGAATAAAGAGCGGCATCTCAGGATTGGAGACCTGCTCCCGGACGATCGTGATTGGCCGATGGTAGCGAGGTTGGGAACAGGCAGGCAAGAATCCTTTTTCGAGGAGGTGGAGTATGGAAGTCAAAAAGATCCTCTGGCCCACGGATTTCTCCGAAAACGCCGCCAAGGCGCTGCCGTATGTGACGGCGCTGTCGGAAAAATTCCAGACCGAGGTGCATGTCCTGTATGTGATTCCCGAGCTGGGGCTGCATGAGCCGTGGTATGGGGAGTTCGACCGTTCGCACATCGACAAGATTCACGAGTGGGAACGGAATACAGCCGCAAAAAGGCTGGATGAGATTTGCGATACGTATCTCAAAGGGTGTCGGCTTTACGTCAAACACGTCGCCCTGGGTGATCCCGCGGACGAGATCCTGAAGATGATCAGCGAAGAAAAGGTCGATATGGTCGTCATGGCGACGCGCGGGCGGAAGGGGCATTTTTTCTTCGGCAGCGTGGCTGACAAGGTGCTCAAGCATTCGCCTGTCAGCGTTGTGACAGTGCCGATCAAGGATTGACGAAGGAAGAGCGGACGCGTCCTGCCTCGAGGCGGGACGCGTCCAGGCGTTTTATTCGATGACTACGATCGCGCCGGGCGCACACTCCCGTGCTGCTCGGCGTACGGCCTCCTCGAGATGCGCGGGCACGGTGTCCACCTGAACAACGGACAGCATTTTGTCCTCATCATAAGCGAAGACATCCGGACAGACCTTGTTGCAGTTCCGGTCTCCCATACACAAATCTGGATCGATCTTGACCTTCATTGGCTTCTCCTTTGTCTGTTCATCAAGCGACCGTGATCAGTTGACATAGCCTTTCGGTTCCTGCCCGTAGAGCTTCTCTTCGAGCCAGGCGCGGACCTCTTCGTCGATGGCGTAAACGCCTTTACGACGGGCTATGCGGGAAAGATAGGCTTTCCTGAGCGCCTCCGGCATGTCGATCCTGGCCAATTCCACAGCCGCCTCCGAGTTCCTTTCGATGAGGTATATCTTGGGCGGCTCTTCCCATGTGTTGACGACAAAATATCGCGATACGTCATTTTTCGAACGGATCAGGTTTTTTCCGTGCGTCCAGTTGTTCCCCCACTCCAGATAAAGAGTGACCGCCTCCTCGGGTGTCATATCCCAGTCGATGACTTCGATGAGATCATTGCGCTTTTTGATGTCTTCGAGTCCCAGCATGTCCCGTCCCTCCTCTCATTTCATCCGGAATCGATGGTTTGCCCGGATTGATTGCCTGTCGGATATTTTGATTTCTTTAAAACTAGTAACTGTTCCTGATTTTACAATCCGTTCCTGGTTTTTTTTGTTTCCATGAGAGGCATCTTCGGGGATTGAGCAGCAAGCGCGGGTCGGGTACGGTTCCAGCCCGCGTGATCGCCGGGCGACGGGTGGGGTCCGGCCGCGTGGCTGGAAAAAACCTATTCGATCGGAATATTTAGAACCTCTGCCCCGTCGCATCGAGGCGCCGGGGGAGCAGACTGGGGGGATTTTTCCGTTGACTTTGATAGGGGTGACGATGTTATCTACAGTTTCCATCCGGAAATAGTCTTTTTGGCCAATCTCGGCGTCAATCTGCACGTTTGCTTGTGCGGCGACCTGCAGGTCGCCTCCGCGCAAACGCTTGATTTCCTTGATATTGGCCAAACCGGGACCCGCCGTGAAGCGGTGGGACTGAGCACGCGCAGCGTGTAAAGAAAAATCCTCATTTCCGGATTGGAAACTGGGTTTTATCGGAAATGGTCTTTTTGGCCCGTCCCGGTGTCCATCTGCATGTTTACCCGTGCGGCGGTCTGTAGAACGTCGTCGCAAGCCGATTATAGCATGGATATTTTTTAGACGACGCCGTGGAGGCGTTCACCGCGTATGCATGAGAAGCACCTCTCGATATTGACCGAAGAAATGGGGCTGGAGCCCTGGCAGTTGGAAGGAACCGCTGAACTGCTTGCCGAGGGCGCAACTATCCCTTTCATCTCCCGCTATCGCAAGGAGCGGACGGGTTCCCTGGACGAGGTGGCGGTGGCCCGCATTCGTGACCGTCTGGAGCAGCTCGAAGAGCTGGACAAGCGTCGCGAGTCGATTTTGGCGACGATCGCCGAGCAGGGAAAGTTGACCCCCGATCTTACGCTGCGCATTATGCGGGCCGAATCCCTGGCCGTGCTGGAGGATCTCTATCTGCCTTACCGTCCCAAGCGCCGAACGCGTGGGACCATGGCGAAAGAAAAGGGCCTGGAGCCGCTGGCAGCCCGGATTTTCGAGCAGGGCGCGGAGGGCGATCCCGACGCGGCGGCCGAGGCCTTTGTCGACCCCGAAAAAGGGGTCGGAAGTGCGGCGGAGGCGCTTCAAGGGGCGCGGGATATCATCGCCGAGTGGGTCAACGAGCATCAGGAGGCCCGGGCGCTTCTGCGGTCGCTTTTCGAGCGGAAGGGGACTTTTCAGTGCAAGGTCGTCAGCGGCAAGGAGGAAGAGGCGTCGAAGTACCGCGACTACTTCGATTGGGAGGAGCCGGTCTCCACCGCGCCGTCGCATCGTGTCCTGGCAATGCGGCGCGGGGAAAAGGAGGGGCTCCTCACTCTGCGCATCGCTCCGCCGGAGGAATCGGCGCTGGAGATCCTCGAGGCCGTCTTCGTCAAGGGCGCGTCGCCCCTGTCCGAACAGGTGTGGCAGGCGGTGCAGGATGGGTATCGCCGCCTCCTTTCCCATGGGCTCGAGACGGAGATCCGCCTCCAGACCAAGAAGCGGGCGGACGAAGAGGCGATCCGGATCTTCGCCGAGAATCTGAGGCAGCTCCTGCTGGCGCCCCCGCTCGGGGAAAAGCGGGTGATGGGTATCGATCCGGGATTCCGGACGGGCTGTAAAGTGGTCTGCCTGAATGCCCAGGGAAGGCTCGAGCATAACGAGACCATCTATCCGCTCCTGTCGGGGAAGGCGCGGGCGGAGGCCGGGGAGCGGGTCCGCGCACTGTGCGATCGATTTGCCATCCAGGCGATCGCCGTGGGCAACGGCACCGGCGGCCGGGAAACGGAGACGTTCCTGAGGGACCTGAAACTGCCCGCCTCGGTCCAGGTCGTGATGGTGAACGAGAGCGGCGCTTCGGTTTATTCCGCTTCGGAGGTCGCCCGGGAGGAGTTCTCCGACTACGACCTGACGGTCCGCGGGGCCGTCTCGATCGGCAGGCGGCTGATGGACCCGCTGGCGGAACTCGTGAAGATCGATCCGAAATCGATCGGCGTCGGACAGTACCAGCACGATGTGGATCAGCGCGGCCTCAAGGCCGGGTTGGACGATGTCGTCATGAGCTGCGTCAATGCGGTGGGGGTGGATGTGAACACGGCCAGCCGGCAGCTGCTGATGTATGTTTCCGGGCTGGGCCCGCAGCTGGCGGGAAATGTCGTGGCCTTCCGGGACCGTAACGGCCCTTTTCGATCGCGGGGGGAGCTGATGGATGTCCCGCGTTTGGGCAGCAAGGCGTTCGAACAGTCGGCCGGGTTTCTGCGCATCCGGGATGGTTTGAATCCTCTGGACGCCAGCGCGGTGCACCCGGAGAGCTACCCGATCGTGGAGACTATGGCAACGGATCTCGGCTGTGAGGTGGTCGACCTGATCCAGAAGGAGGCCGTCCGGCAGCGGATCCGGCCTGAGCGGTATGTGAACGAAAAGGTGGGTTTGCCGACCCTCCGGGACATCCTCGATGAGTTGGCGAAGCCCGGTCGTGATCCGAGAGAGCGTTTCGAGGCGGTCCAGTTCGATGAGGGCATCCAGACGATCGGCGATCTTCGTCCCGGGATGCATCTTCCCGGGATCGTGACGAACATCACCGCGTTCGGCGCTTTTGTCGACATAGGGGTTCATCAGGACGGGCTGGTGCACATCAGCGAGATGGCCGACCGCTTCGTGAAGGATCCGGGGGAGGTTGTCAAGGTGCAGCAAAAGGTTCTGGTGAGGGTGCTCGATATCGACACGGCCCGTCAGCGCATCGCCCTCAGCATGCGCACGGGTGGTGGCGCCGATGCAGGCCGTGAGGAGCGTCCCGGACCCGGCGGCCGCGGCGGCCATTCCGCCAAGAGGTCCAATCCTCCTCGCGAATCCGCTCAGAGCAGGCAATTCAACAACCCTTTCGCCAAGGTCTTCTCCAAATAGGTAAACGGGGGCGAATTCGAAGGCGGCGACAGGCTTCTTGGTTTCAAGCGCTTGCGCAAAGGCATCTATCCTGTCGCTGCCGGGGCAAACGTTACGAATGACGGCGACACGGGCCGACAAGGCCGTCAGTGGACGGGAGCCGCTGGTCGGGAGGTGGATGGATCGACGGCTGCGCGCCATGCGGATCGATCTTCGCTTGACTTCTGATCGATCCGGGCCGATCTTTGGCGGACTCCTGGTTGATTGGGGAAACGGCAGCCGAAATGCCGATTTTTTCTTCGGACACGCATGCTGAAGACAGACACGGAATCCGGACGGATCCAGGCTGTTCAGATGCGGGAAAGGGATCGAGATGTTCAAGGATAAACAGGAGCAGGAGGCCTTTCAGGCATGGGTGGATGACTGGGCGGAGGATCCAATGAAGGCGGCTTTTTTGAAGCTCAAGCAGCACCTTGATGCCAAGGAGTCGACCGAACTGGTCTTCAAGGCGAGACCGGGCGTCAGCTATTCGCTCAGGGCCGTGCCGGTCGCTGAAACGGGCTACGACAAGCCGCTCTTCGCCATGGTGGATGTGGTGGACGATGACCCCGCCAACCGGTGGCTGTCGGTTTGTTTCTACGGCGACATGATCACGGATCCCGATGAGCAGGGCGACCTGATCCCCGGTGGTCTTCTGGGCGAGGACGGATACTGCTTCGATATGACCGAGGCCGATGACGGCCTGCTGGATTATCTGCGGGAGCGGTTGAACGAGGCGCACCGGAGCGCTCTGAACGGATAGGGCCGCTCCCGTCCTGTTCGCGGCTCGACCTGTTGCGGATCCTTCCTTTCTGTGGGGGGTCAGTCAGGCCGCCATCGAGGGCGTCTCTTGTTCGCGACGGCAGGGGCTGGAAGCGGTCTTGAAAGCAAACGCCCCGATCGATGCCGTTATCGGTCGAAGCGGTCTTTCTTTGATGACCAGCCGATGGCGGCCCGGGTTTTTGAAGGGTTTACGACGAGGTGAGCATGAAACGCCGTTCATTGATGGCCACGGGTGTTTGCCTCGGGCTCGCCTTGTGGCTTGCCTGTTCACCCGATGCCGCTTCCCTGGCGGCGCATCCCGCCGAAAACCCTGCGGCATCGACAAACGCTGCGGATGAGCGGGCTGGTGGTGTGAATGCGGGCGCGTGGCTGGTCCGGCTCTTTCGCGACCACATCTCGGCGGTGGATAGCAACCGGTGTCCGAGCTACCCGTCTTGTTCGGAATACAGCGTGCGTGCCTTCGAGAAGCACGGATTCGTGATGGGTTGGCTGATGACGGTCGACCGCTTGATCCACGAAGGCTCCGAGGAAGAGGCCGTCTCAGGTACGGTGAGAGTAGGAGACCGTCTGTTGATCAACGATCCGGTTCACAACAACGATTTCTGGTGGTACCGACCGAAATGATGCCGCGCTGGATCAGCCGGGTTCTGTTGGGCCTCATCCTTCTTTTGATGTGCGGCGGCGCTCCGGGAGACGTCTTTTCATCGGAGGTGGTGATCCGAAGCGACCACCAGTTCGCGTTCGCCAGGCAGTTTCTCGACCGTGGAGATTACCCGGCTGCAGCTGCGGAGTTCGAGCGCTTCCGCTATTTTTTCCCCGATGACCCGCGCGGGGACGAGGCGCTGTACCTGATAGGCTTCTGCCGGCTGCGCGAAGGCCGGCATGATGAGGCGCGGACCCTGTTCGGGCGCCTGGTGAACGAAGGCGCGGATCCATCCCTTGCCGCCAGGGCCATGTTCATGGCGGGCGAGTCCTACTATGAAGAGGGACGGATGGAAGAGGCCTCGGCCGTTTTCGAAGAGGTCGTCCGGCGCTATCCGGGGCTCGAGATCAAGAACGCCGCCCTGTATCGGCTGGGCTGGGTCGATCTGCGCCGGGACCAGTGGGAAGAGGCCTCGGCCTCGTTCGAAGGCGTGAGCCCGGAGAGCCCTCTTTACGGAAGGGCCGGGCTGCTCGCCGGGGAGAGCCTCAAAGGGCCGGAGCTCCCCTGGAAGGAGCCCTCCACGGCCGGTGTGCTCGCGGCGGTCCTGCCGGGGGCGGGGCACGCCTATGTCGGCCGCTGGAAAGACGGTCTCGTGGCGCTGCTCCTGAACGGGGTCTTCATCTGGGCGGCCGTGGAGGCCTTCGACAGCGACCAGGATGTCCTGGGCGGGATCCTGGCCTTTTTGGAGGTCGGGTGGTACTCCGGCAATATTTACAGCGCCGTCAATGCGGCGCACAAATACAACCGGAAGGTGAGGGATGATTTCCGCAAAGGGCTCGATGAACGCCTCGACCTGAGGCTCTTTACGGGGGGCGGCGGTGCCGTGGGGCTAGGCGTCAGCTGGCGGTTCTAGGCTCCGGCCCGTCAAACGGGAGTAGTCCTCGGGCGTGTCAAGGTCACGGTCATCGTAGGGCCCTTCGACCTCCACCAGGTGGGTTTCTTCCGGGTGTTTCACAAAGAGCGCCTTGGCGCCTCTGTCCCCGCTCACTGCATGGAGTTCGCCGAACAACGGGCGGCTGACCATGACCGGGTGGGTTCTTTTGCCGCCTATAGCGGCTGCGCCCAAAGGACATCCCGACGCCGGGACCGCCCGGATCAGCCGGTTGATGACAGCGCGGTCCGTGTGGGGCATGTCGCCAAGGAGGATCATGATGTGGTCGAAGCGCCTTTCGACCGCCTCGAGCCCCAGAATGAGCGACGTGCTCATCCCTTCCTGAAACCTCGGATTCTCCACCACGTCGAGCTTCGGGTGCGCCAGAAGGGCGCCGAGGCTCCTTCGCACACGCCCGGCCTCAAAGCCCAGAACAAGGACGACCGTTTCGAGGTCCGAAGCGAGCACCTCGGTCAGAACCCTGAAGAGGAGGGGCCTTCCTTCGATGTCCAACAGCTGCTTGGGCGTTCCCATGCGCCTGGAGGCCCCGGCGGCGAGGACGATTCCGGCCACGGCCTGGCATGTGCATGGCCTGACCGCCTCATGCATAAGATTCGAGCCCTTTCAGATACCCGGCATCGAAGACGCTGAGATTGGCGTCTTTCAACCGCTCCGGACTGGCGGCCTCGACGGTGGCACGCAGCTCGGCATGGCCGATGGGCGCGCTCTCGAAGGCGGAGAAGAAGCCGAGAAGCGCCAGGTTGGTGGACAGGGGGGCGCCGAGGTCCATGGCGGTCTTCTGGGCGGGGAATGCCCTGCAGACGGCCCCGAGACGGTCGAGATAGGCCTGGACCTCGGGGCGTATGCTGCTGCTGGGGGCATCGAGATAAAGACGGCCCGCGGGCCGCAGGAAGGGCAGGGTGCGATACCCTTCGCTCTCGTCCAGGGCCAGCAGAAAATGGGCCTTCCCTTCGGGCACCAGGCTGCTATGGACCGGACCGAGCCTCAGGTGCGAGACGACCGAGCCACCCCGCTGGGCCATGCCGTGGGTCTCCGCGCCCATCACCTCGAAGCCCTTCGCGAGAGACGCCTGCGCGAGCAGTTTGGTCATGAAGAGGATGCCCTGTCCGCCGAGGCCGCTCAGAACGATGTTGACCGGATTTGCTGCTGTTTCCACCACGCTATACCTCCTTTATGGCGCCCTTGGGACAGACCTGGATGCACACCCCGCAGCCCGTGCAGAGGGCCTGGTTGACGGCCGTTTTCCCCAAGGCCCCGTCATGGTAGAGAGCGGGGCACTCGAAGCGCTCGAGGCACAGGCGGCACTCCACACAGTCATCCGTAACGGTCACCGTCCTGCGCACGGGAATGGCCTCCTTCCGGTAGGCGATGACGCAGGGGTGGCGCGCGATGATCACGGCGATCCCGCCGTCGGGTTCGAGGGTGTAGCGGGCCGCCTCCTTGACGGCGCGGGTCATCTCGGCCAAGTCATAGGGGTCCACCACCCGCAGGAACTCGATCCCGCAGCCTTCCACCACTCTTTCGATCGAGACGGCCTTACCCCGGCTTCCATCGGCCCGCAGGCCGATACCCGGGGTGGGCTGCATTCCGGTCATGGCGGTGATTTCGTTGTCGAGGATCACCAGGACAAAGCGTGCGTCGTTGTAGACGGCGTTGATCAACCCGGCGGTCCCGGAATGGAAGAAGGTCGAATCGCCGATGGTGGCGACGACGGGCTGGGCCTCGCTGTCGGCTGCGAAGGCGTGGTAGAAGCCTGCGGCCATGGTGATGCCGGCGCCCATGTCGAGGCACGTGTCGACGGCCCCGAGGTTGAGCCCGAGGGTGTAGCAGCCGATGTCCGAGGTGAAGATGGCCTTGGGCTGGGCCTTGCGTATGGCGAAGAAAGAGGCCCGGTGAGGGCACCCGGGGCACAGGGTGGGCCGGCGCATCGGCAGGCCGAGGCCTTCCACCAGCGCCCGCACCCCGAGGTCGGGGCCGGAGGAAAGCGGCTGCAGGCCGGCGTCGTTCAGGGTCCTGTCCAGGATCGCGGCGATCCGCTCGGGAACGAGTTCGCCTTCGGCCGGGACATGTCCGGACAGGCGGCCCAGGACCTTTTTCCGGTCGCCCAGGAGGTATTCGATGAAGGTGTCGGTTTCCTCCAGGACCAGGACCCGGTCGCACCGGTCCATGAAGGCATCGGCCGATTTGTAGGGAAAAGGAAAAGGAGCCCCGAGTTTGAGGATCGGGATATCGGAGCGGCCCTCCTCTGCCAGCAGGTCGGCCACGGCGGCGCTCGGCACCCCCCCGGCCACGATGCCCAGGGGGACCCGGGCGGGCGGGGCGGCGCCCGTATTGAACGGCGCGAAGGCCTCGAAGCGCCCCTGGATGGCTTCGAGATTCTGGTTCAGTTCGCCGTGGAGCTTCAACCTGAATTTTGGTGTGGCGGCCCAGCGCAGGGGGTTCCTCTCGAAGACGGCCTTCCCGGTAGCGGATGCGACAGGCCTCCAGGTCATGTTCTGCCTGGCGTGGCAGACCCGGATCGCAGGCCGAAGGATGACCGGAAGGCGGAATTCCGCCGAAAGGTCCATCGCGGCCTTCACCATTTGCCGGGCTTCCTCGGGCGAGGAGGGATCGAAGACCGGCACCTTGGCAAGGCGCGCCATGAAGCGCGTGTCCTGTTCGGTCTGGGAGGAGTGCGGCCCCGGATCGTCGCATGAGATGATGACCAGGGCGCCCGTGACGCCGAGGTAGGCTGAACTCATCAGGGAATCCGCGGCGACGTTGAGCCCGACCTGCTTCATGCAGCAGGCCGCCCGTTTCCCGGCCACGGCGGCGGCGTAGGCCGTGTCGAGCGCGACCTTTTCGTTCGTGGACCACTCGGTGTAGGCATGGATGCCCTCGGACTGCATCAGCCGCACCGTTTCGGGCAGGATCTCGGAGCTCGGGGTCCCGGGATAGGAGGTCAGGACCTGGCAGCCTGCCTCCAGCAGGCCCAGCGCAATGGCCCCGTTTCCCAAAAGAAATTCAGAGCGCGTCGTCACTTTTTCACGTTCCTTTCTTTGGCCTTTTCGATCATTTCGACCAGGGAAAGCAGTTTCGGCCTGGGAGGCGCCTCGAACGCTACATCCCACTCTTCCTGCGTCAATTCCGCGCGCAGGAAGGCCTCTACAGGGAAGTAGGTATGCCAGCAGATCAGGGTTCTCGAGCAGGGCAGGCCGTGGTTTTCGCGCCGGCAATAGGCGAAGCCGATCTGGTGCCCCAGCCGGGGGCATCGGATCTCGAAGTCATCGCCGGGGGGGACGATCGGATTTTCCATGATTTACCGGATAGCCCGAGGCCCCGCGCGGGGCCTCGGGCGGGGATGAAGTGGGTTAACCGCGATACTGCTTCGGCTTGGGAAGGGAGGCGATGTCTCTGAGCGCGCGCTGGATCTCCTCCTCGGCCAGGGCGTGATCCTCGAGTTTTCCAGACAGAAAGGCCTCGTACGCCGCCATGTCCACCAGCCCGTGGCCGCTCCAGTTGAAGAGGATGACTTTTTCCTTGCCTTCCTCCTTGGCCTTGAGGGCCTCGCGGATGACCATCGCTATGGCGTGATCGGTCTCGGGCGCGCTGATGAAGCCTTCCGTACGGGCGAAGGTGATCCCGGCCTTGAAGGTCTCGAGCTGTGGCACGGCCTCCGCCCGGATCAGGTTGCTCATGGCGAGCTGGCTGATGATGGGAGCCATCCCGTGGTAGCGGAGGCCGCCGGCGTGGATGCCTTCCGGGACGAAGTTGTGCCCGAGGGTGTGCATCGGAAGGAGCGGGGTCATTTGGACCGTGTCACCGAAATCATAGGCGAAGGGGCCGCGGGTCATGGTCGGGCAGGAGGTCGGCTCGACGCCGATGATGTCGATATCCTTGCCGTTGATCTTGTCACGCACGAAAGGGAGGCAGATCCCGGCGAAATTGCTTCCGCCCCCGGCGCAGCCGATGATGACGTCCGGATAATCACCGGCCATGGCCATCTGCTTTTGGCACTCCAGGCCGTTGATCGTCTGGTGCATCATCACGTGGTTCAGGACGCTGCCGAGGGAGTATTTCGTGTCTTCATCCATGACGGCGGCTTCCACCGCCTCGCTGATGGCGATCCCCAGACTGCCGGGCGATTCGGGGTTCTGCGCGAGGATGCTGCGCCCGGCCTGTGTTTCCGTGCTCGGGCTGGCGACGCACTGGCCCCCCCAGGTTTCCATCATGATCCGCCGATACGGCTTCTGGTGAAAGCTCACCTTGACCATGTACACCTTGGCTTCGATGCCGAAAAGTGAGCAGCAGAAGCACAGGGCGCTGCCCCACTGTCCGGCCCCCGTCTCGGTCGTGATGCGCTTGGTCCCGGAGATCTTGTTGTAGTAGACCTGGGCGATGGCGGTGTTCGGTTTGTGGCTCCCGGCCGGGCTCACCCCCTCATTCTTGTAATAGATCCTTGCCGGCGTCTGGAGGAACTTTTCGAGGGCATAGGCGCGGTAAAGGGGGGTGGGACGCCAGATGAGGTATTTTTCCAGCACCTCGTCAGGGATGTCGATGTACGAATCCTGACTGACTTCCTGCTCGATCAGGGGCATGGGGAAGATCGGCAGAAGGTCCTCCGGCCCTACGGGCTGTCCGGTGCCCGGGTGCAGAGGGGGTTCCATGGGGGTGGGCATGTCGGGCATCACGTTGTACCACTGCCTTGGTATCTCCGATTCCGGCAACACGATTTTCCTGGTCTGCATAATGCCTCCTTTCCTGACTATGGGGGGGTGAATTGAGGTCCCGGATAAAACACTCATTGTCCGGTGCCCGAAAATCCTTTCTCCACCGTTTCCATCCGATCCACCGGTTTGAACCGCCTCAAGCTATAACAGGTTGGGTGCGGGGTTGGTGCCGTGAAAAACGATCGAGGCTCGATCCGTGTTACGACAACCTCGCGACGGGACCTTGTCCGTGAGCAGAAAAAATGGACATTGATGCTGGAATGAGCAACCCGGCAATCTGGCAGCGTACGTGGTTTGCAAACGAAAAATGAATCTGGAAAACCTTATTGCTTCCTTGCTCCGAAGTCAAACAGTATTTGTCCGGCCTTTATGCTCCCCATCCCGAGCGGCGATGAAACCGGTTTTTTTCTTTTGGGTTCTTGTCTTTCAGGAACAGTGGAGAGGAGTGAAAAAAGATTCGATCGAGGGCTCAAAAAACCGGAAGACGGGACGGGATGTCTGATCGGCCGACAGGGGCGGGTTTTTGGAATGGCGGCTGCGGCGGACTCCGGAAACAACGGGTGAGCAGGCCCATGAAAGGCGAAGGGGAGCCCATTTTGTGGGTGCTCCCCTTCGATGGAGTTTTGTTGCGGAGGCGGCCTACATCCGTTCGGTGATGTGCACGTTGACGGATTTGCCGCCGAAGAAGCGTTTAGAAAATTCGGTCACCTTATCGGGGTCATACAATTTGCAGCTGAAGATGTCCAGGTATACGGCATTGGTCAGATTCGCAAAGTGGCCCGAAATCAGCGACGTTTCGATGAGCTGCAGCATCGAGTATCCGGCGACGCGTTCATCCTCGCCGAAGTGCACGACCTGGCACTCTCCAAACCGGCGCATCTCGATCAGATCACACAGTTCCACTACGAAGCGTTTGATCGCTTCGGCGTCCCTAATGGTATCGGGGTTACAGTCATAGATGTCCAGGCTCGTCAATAGACCCCAGGGCTCCTTGGTTGCACGGGCAAGATTGTTCTGAATCATGTTTTAGTCCCTCCTTTCAGATATGACGATATCCGGCCTTGTTCTAGAACCTGGCGCTGTGCCTTGCGGCTGCGGGAGCGGAGGGTGAGGAAGGCAGAGTGTCTGCCCCCTCTACCGCTCAAGCGCCCCCTCGGTGGGAAGGGGCCTCTTGATGGTTCTCCCGAAGCCGTTGGACGGCAGGCCGGAAGCGCTGGTCATATCGATAAAAACAATAAAATATAGTTTATATAACCACCATTGTCAATATATTTCATTATGCTGTTGCCAAATCTAAGCAAAACGTACTGCTTGGTGCTCTAAAATTTCGGTGCGTAAGGCAGTTGCTAGAATTCTGTTCGGTTAGAGGTGATTTATTGCTTGACAAAGAAAATGCTAAAGGTAGAATACGAACATTCGTTCGCTCCTTCGCTTTTTCGTCTTTTGGTGCTTTAGGGGCAATCAGGTGGGAGCTATGCATTTTACTAGGAATTCGAACATGCTATCTTATGTCCATCCGGAAATGAAAATTTTTTGCCAGTATCAAGGAAATCAGGCCTTTGGGCGGAGGCGATCTGATGATTGCCGCATAAGCAGACGTGCGGATTGGCGCCGAGATTGGCAAAGAAATCATTTCGTGGTGGATCTATATTCTTAGACATTCCGAAGGAGAGAGTGGCAAGGCTGTAGCTTCCAACTGCGGAAAAGACATGAAAATTCTTATTTTCTGCCAGGGAAAATGGGGCGTTTAAAATTTATGCCTAGTATTGAGAACAGGCTAGCACGTAGAAGGAGCGAGCCGAGCAGGCGGAGCCTCTCAAGAAAAAAATAATGTATGAATGAGTTTGTGCGCATTTTTGGAGGTTTATAATATGAGTAATAACGATAAAACAGTGAGTAAAAACCAAAAGCGAATGGAAGATTGGTGGCAGAGACGGGAAAAGATCATGCAGATGGGGGGTCCTAAAGCCGTCGAACAACACCGAAAAAAAGGCCTTATGACAGCAAGAGAAAGAGTGGATTACTTTTTCGATGCAGGGACGTTTACCGAGATTGGGACCTTTGTGACACATAGGGCAACCGCTTTTGGGATGGACAACAAAGAGGTGCCAGCCGATGGTGTCGTGACGGGATTCGGAACGGTTAATGGCAGATATGTCGTTACGGCAAGTGAGGACTATACATGTATGGGAGGAAGTTTTGGGGAGGCTCATGGCCGGAAATTTGCTTATGCTATTGATTTCGCAAAAGATAAGGGTTGGCCTTTTGTAAGTATGAATGATTCAGGCGGCCTTAGAATGCAGGAGGGTATGGACGCGCTTGAAGCCTACGGCTGGCTATTTAGGGCTCAAGATCAGGCCTCCGGTATCATCCCGCAAATATCCTTGATTCTAGGTCCTTGCCTAGGGGGGCAGGCATATCACCCTGTGATGCAGGACTTCGTTATACAAGTAAGAGGCTCCGGGTTTTTAGGGATAGCTGGGCCAGCCTTTGTTAAAGCCCAGACAGCCGAAGAAATTAGCCTTGAAGATCTTTGTGGGGTAAAAGCGCATGCGGTGAAATCAGGTCAAACACATATTGTAGCTGAAAACGATAAAGATTGCCTTGACAAGTGTAAACAATTATTGTCCTTCTTCCCATCGAACAATAAAGAAGCGCCTCCCACGGTTGTTAGTAAAGACAATCCTGAAAGAGAAATAGAAGGTTTGCTTGATATAATACCAGATGAGCCTTTCCGTGTTTTTGATATGTATAAAATCATAAAAAAGGTAGTTGATGAAGATAGTTTTTTTGAAACCTTAAGCCAGTACGCAACTAATATGATAACTGGGTTTGCACGTTTCAATGGACGAACAGTTGGAATTGTTGCAAACCAGCCATGTCGCTTAGCAGGTGCAATTGATATAAACGCAAGCGATAAGGCTGCAAGGTTTATAAGATTTTGTGATCTATTTAATATCCCTTTAATTACTTTTGTCGATTGTCCGGCATATATGATAGGTTCGCAACAGGACTGGGGAGGGATTTTACGTCATGGAGCTAAACTATTGTTTGCCTGGTCAAATGCTACGGTGCCATTGATATCAATAATCATTCGGAAATCCTATGCTGGGGCGCACTATGGGATGCTGGACAAATCCATTGGGGCGGATTTCGTGTATGCTTGGCCTACAGCAATCGTGACAGCGCTTGACGGGAAAACAGTAGCTAGTGTAATATTTGATAAAGAGATAAAGGCGGCGGATGATTCGGAAAAAATAAGAGCTCAAAAAATCGCCGAGTATAATGAAATTTATGCTAATCCCTACCATGCTGCGGCCAGGGGCTTTATCGACGATGTTATCGACCCGAAGGATACAAGAAAGATTATCAATAATTCGCTGAACGTGCTGCAAAATAAGTGGAAAACCTCATATTATTCGCAGCCCTGGAGAAAATATTCGAATATAAATATGTAAAACTGAAATTATATACCGATTTTTGAAATATTATTTAATTTTTTTTTATTCTACACTTATTGCAATGAAATAGAAAGAATAGAGTTGCCTAATTAAAATGGATAATATATGCTATTTTCCGAGAATATCAGAATCCATTGGCTCTTGAAACATGAGAATATCTAAAACAAAACAAGATATAGTTGAAAAAGCAACTGACTTGTTCTATGAGCACGGATTTGTAAAGGCTTCAATCCGCGATATTGTAAAGGCGGTCGGGATTACAAATTCGACGGTGTATATTCATTTTAAAAATAAAGATGAAATTCTCTATTACATTATAGAAAATATTGGCTCGACACTGCTTAGTGAGCTTAATGAAGGTATGAAAAACCATGATAATTTGATTGAATGCCTTAGAGAAATGGTTTACAGACAGGTTTGTCTTATAAAGGAGAAAAGAAAAGAAATAAAAATTTATATGGAAGAACAGTACCAACTTCCGCCTTCTCTCCGGGGCAAAGCACTTAAGCAGCATCGTGAGATATATAATATATATTATACGCTTTTGTGCAAAATGAACAAAATGGGATTTCTTCGTGATATTGACAATACTGTTATGACTTTTGCGGTTTTTGCAATGATGAATTGGTCCTACCGTTGGTTCGACGAAAATGGTAGACTCTCGATAGAAGAGATAGCTGATTCGATCATACGAATTTTTTTTGAGGGCATTTTCAAGGAGGGCATCCTAGAGAAAAGGTAAGCGCGTCTGCGGATTTAATATAGTTTAAAATTTTTTTAATTTAGAAAGAACGAACGTTTGTAACTAGAGGCGATTATGCTTATAAAAGATACGCATGGAAATGTGGCAATTTTAAAAATCGACCGTCCAAGACAGGCTAACGCGCTGAATGCTGAGCTATTCGAATTGCTGAGCAATAAATTAAAAGAATTACAGGATGACGAACGTATTCGCGTCGTAATAATCACGGGCGCTGGTGAAAAAGCGTTCTGTGCCGGGATAGATTTGAAGGAGAGGGCAAATAAGAACTTTGATGAAATGCTTTTGGAAAGGGAGACTATAATAAGAGCATTCTATCAAACACTAGGATATTTTACTAAACCAACCATTGCTGCGCTAAATGGACCAGCTTTGGGGGGTGGCGCGGAATTGGCGCTTACCTGCGATCTGAGAGTAGCAACACCAATGGCAAGTTTTGGGCAGACCGAAATTAAATGGGGGATGATTCCCTCATGTGGGGGCTGTCAGCGGCTGCGCTTAATCGTAGGTATGGGAAAAGCAAAAGAAATCATTCTTACAGGACGCGTCCTTGAGGCTGGTGAGGCATATCGACTAGGTATCTATAATAAGATTGTCAGAATAGAAGATCTGACAAAGGAAGCGATAAGACTAGCTAGGGAAATTGCTGGGAATCCAATCGTCGCAGTAAAGCAAGCTAAAAAGGTTTTGGATTTTGGTGCCTATATTAATTCAGCGCTCGATTTCGATTTTGAAGCGTCAAAAGAATGCTTTTCGAAAGGAGATGCTCAAAAAATTGCTAAAAAATTTTGACGATACAAAAAATGGAAAACATTGATTAATGAAACTTAGGAGGTCAAGAATGGAGTTGAAAGACATAGTTGTAGTTAGCGCTTGTCGAAGTCCGATGGGACTCTTTGGTGGAAGCCTTAAGGAAATGACAGTAGTAGATGTTGGATCACAGGTCATCAAAAAGACACTTCAAAAAATAGACCTGAGTCCAGACATGGTCGACATGACAGTTTTTGGTAACTGTCGGCAGGCTGGAAACGGGGTAAATCCAGCTAGAATAGCATCGGAGATGGCGGGTATACCGATAGACCGTTTTGCACAAACTGTAAATTGTGCGTGCCCAACAGGTATAAAGGCAGTAATCATAGCATCACAGGACATTAGGTTAGGGGATGCGGATATTGTTGTGGCGGGGGGGATGGAGCATATGAGTTCAATCCCGCATCTTCTCATGGGATACAGGTGGCAGGGGTTTCGTTTAGGGAACGTATCGATCATGGATGGGTGGAATGATACGTTTGATAGAATCGCAAAATGTTATATGGGTGAAACCGCAGAGAATGTTGCCGTAAAATATCATATACTCAGAGAAGATCAGGATACGTTTGCGTACAATAGCCATAAAAAGGCGAGTGATGCCCAAAAAAAAGGTAAGTTTCTTGAAGAAATCGTTCCGATTGATGTGCCAGGCGATAAGAAAAGCGAAGGTTTTGTATTTGTAGAGGATGAATGTATCCGGCATGATGCAAGTATAGAAAAAATGGCGAAGCTACGTCCGGCATTTAAAAAGGAAAATGGGACCGTGACGGCAGGAAATGCATGCGGAATGCCTGATGGCGCAGCAGCGCTAGTTCTAATGTCAAGGGAAAAAGCGAAATCACTGAGGTTACATCCTCTTTTTAGTATCGTAGCTTATTCAAATGCAGCTGTTGACAACGCATATATGGGCATTGGACCCACAGTATCAATTCCAGCAGCTCTTCGTAAAGCCGGAATGGAAAAGAATGACATAGATGCATTCGAAATTAACGAAGCGTTTGCTGCAACGAGCCTGGCCTGTGAAAGAATATTAGGGCTAGATCCGGAAAAAGTAAATATCAATGGTGGGGCAATTTCCCTTGGACACCCAACCGGCTGCAGTGGGGCTAGATTGTTGGTGACCCTGAATAGTGTACTTAGACAGCAAGATAAGGAGTTCGGAGTTGCGAGTTTGTGTGGTGGGGGGGGCGTTTCTTGCGCTATTGTTATAAAACGAGAAGATTAGCAAATTAAAATATATGAACATACATTCAAAAAATCTTCTGTAATAAAAAAGATTGCACATTTCTATGAAAAAGAATTTTAAACATAAAATACGCATAGAATCGTGGTTATAGGCAAATAATATTATCTTAACCGCAAGTTAGGAGAAAATCATGGATGATATAAAGGCAATTGATATGATGAATTATCCACCACAAGTCAGGGAATTGGTGGAGTATAACTTTAACGATTACGTTGAGTGGTTGCATATGGCTAAAACGACATTTAGACCTATGCTGCCTACAGGGCGATTTCCTATTACAGACGATGAAAAAGCTCAGCATAAACACCTCAAAGGTACTATGTTCTACCCGTATGATACTGTAAATGATCTAGTAAAAGCTATGGATGAATTTGGGTATGAAAAAATAACAATAGCAGCAGTAAAAATGTGGTCCCTACGATCGAACTATTTTGTCTGGGATTTTTCAGTCGATTTAGTTCAAAAACTTATTGAGAAGTCAAATGGTAGAATTATTGGTGCTGCGAGCTACAATCCTTTTAATATAGCAGAGAGCTTAAAGGAAATCGAAAAGGCCGTAAAGGAATATCATTTTAAGTTTGTGTACTTTCATACCATGAGTTTCGGATTAGCGCCGAACGATAAAAGATATTATCCGCTGTATGCGAAATGCAATGAACTAAAAATACCTGTCAGCGTACAAGTCGGACACTCAGCTGAGCCGATGCCAAGCGCGTTGGGAAATCCTATGTATATGGATGAGATTGCAATTACATTTCCGGATCTGAAAATAAATCTGTCACATACGGGTTGGCCATGGTTCAGAGAATGGTGCGACTTAGTTTGGAAACATCCTAATGTTTATGGGGATATTTCGGCCTATATGCCGAAAAGTTTGGAGCCATACCAGATACAATTCATGTTTAGCGGGCGTGGAAATAAAAAGGTGATGTGGGGAACGAATGGAATTGGCCTCGGACGAGGAAAAAAGGAATTGATGGAGATGGAGGGGAAAGAGGAGGGTAAAAGAAACATCCTACGCGACAACGCTATTCGGTTTCTTGGATTATAAAAGTAGTGCTGCTATTTAAATGTTAGCAACTAGAAAAAATTGTGTTAAAAATGTAAATACTAATCAAGTGAAAAAAAGTTATGATGATTATTAAACCTAATTACGTCGCTTGTAATCAGATTTAAAACCTAATAATAAGGAGTTGTAGTCAATGGATTTTGAATTGCCAGAAGAAATCGTGTCAATACAGGATATGGCACGTAGATTTGCACAGAATGAAATTTTACCAACAGTCGGCGAGGATGAGGAGAATCACCGCTTCAGAAGGGACATAATTGAAAAAATGGGAAACCTTGGTTTTTTCGGTTGTCCAATACCAGAAGAGTACGGTGGGTCTAATCTTGGGTTTTTAGCACATACGGTTGTCGCGGAGGAGATTTCAAAGGTTAGCGGTTCGATTCGCGCGAGCTTTAACATGCAGACTATGGGGACGGCGCGGGAGATTTTCCAATTCGGTACTGATGAGCAAAAGCGTAAGTACATTCCAAGACTTATCAGCTGCGAGCTTCTTGGCTGCATTGGAATTACTGAGGCGAATGCTGGTTCGGACGTAAGCGCCATAAAGACGAAGGCTGTCAGACACGGAGATAAGTATGTTTTAAATGGATCTAAAAACTGGATTACCTATGCGCAGGTTGCTGATGTTGGAATTGTTTATGCTTATACAGATCCGAAGGTTAAATACAAAGGTTTGTCTGCTTTCATTGTAGATATGCACTGCCAGGGAGTGAGCGCTGGGCCTACAGCGACGAAAATGGGGTGGAAGGCCTGTCCAACTGGAGAGCTTTTTTTTGACGACGTTGAGGTGCCAAGCGAAAACCTGCTGGGGGGAGTGGAGGGGAAGGGCTTTGAGTGTGTTATGTCAGGGCTTAACAACACGCGACTTACTGCTGCGGCAGGAGCACTTGGTGTGAGCCAAGCATTGATTGAAGAGGCTGTGAAATACGCCCAAGCAAGAGAGCAGTTTGGAAAAGCCATTGGAAATTTCCAGATGGTACAGGATGAACTGGCTCGGATGATTGTAGAGACTGAGGCAGCACGATTGATGGTTTATAAGTCAGCGGTTCAAAAGGATGGTGGAAATTTAAAAAATCATTTGGAGACGGTCATGGGGAAATATTTCTCCTGCGACGTCGCATCGCGGGTTGCTGATGGTGCATTAAGAATTTTGGGAGCATACGGATATTCAAGTGAATACCCGGTTGAAAGGCTTTTCCGGGACGCAAAGCTTTATCAGATACTGGAGGGATCAGCGAATATTGGAAAAATGATAATAGCAACGGATGCGTTGGGATATAGGAAGGCGAATCGTTAAGGAAGGTGTTTATCATGACGAGACTTGCTGGAAAAACAGCTTTTATTACTGGGGGCTCTAGGGGGGTTGGTCGAGCCATAGCAGTTGAATTTGCTCGGGAAGGCGCAAATGTTGCCATCACTTATGTAAGTAATGCCGAGGCTGCAAAAGAAGTCGTTGTAGAAATAGAAAGTTTTGGGAGACGAGGATTAGCTCTAAAAGCTGACGTGGCGGTTAGAAATGAAGTCGAGCAACTCATTGAATATATTAACGCGAAATTGGGGCCAATCGATATCCTTGTAAACAATGCGGGGATTACGCGACCTGCAATGTTATGGAAGATGACCGATGAGCAATGGAATGCCGTTGTTGATGTTCATTTAAAAGGAAGCTTCCACTGTATACAAGCAGTATCAAAAATAATGATGGAGCGGAAATGTGGAAAAATTATCAACGTAACTTCGACCGCTGGGCTCGTCGGTACGATTGGCCAGCTAAATTACAGCGCCGCTAAGGGCGGCGTGATTGCGATGACAAAGTCAGCAGCACGTGAGCTAGCCGGAAAAAGAATAAATGTAAACTGTATTTCTTTGGGTGTTGTCGAAACTGACATGACAAGGAAGCTCCAAGAGGATTCGAAATTGAGAGAAATATATGAGGAACGCATATTGCTAGGTCGGTTCGCTAAAACGGATGACGTTGTACCTGTCTTTCTTTTCCTAGCTTCAGGGGATTCAGATTACATGACGGGGCAGGTTTTGAACGTCGATGGAGGTACGGTTTTATAGGTCACCAGATAGGATATTGTGATGAATGAGCACGGTGGAAGCGCGCGGCAAAATGAATACAGCAAGGGGAAATGGTTGTTGTATGACGATATATTCGTTGGAATGGAATTCCCGACGGTAAAATTTACAATCACTGAAGAACTAGTGAAAAAGTATTGTAAGGCAATGGGGGATGATAATCCGCTTTATTATGATAGCGAATATGCGAAAAACCTAGGATTCAGTAGACCTATTGCACCTTCGACGATCGTCTGCATTTATGCTATTCCGAGCGCTTTATTAAGTGGCTATAAGCCGAAAATAATTCCACCACCAGGAAACATCCATTTTAGACAAGAGTATGAATTTTTTAATGCCGCGCAAACTGGTGATATAATCAGCATTTTTAGCACAGTAATAAATAAGGAAATTTTGCATATGAAAAGATTCGTAACAATTGAAAGCTTATATTTTAATCAACACGAAAAAAAAATCGCTTGTGGAAAAATTACTCCTATCTGGTCCAAATGAAATAGTCCGTTTGTTTGTAGAAGGGTGTTTGAAATAATGAATATCGAAAAGCAAATACCTGTTTTGCATAAAGAAATTTCGCAAGATAGTATAGACGAGTATGCAATGGCTACCGGCGATTTTAATCCCATTCACGTCGATCTGGAATATGCGAAGGAGACTCCGTTTAAGGGCACAATTGCACATGGCTTCTATATTTTAGGGTTTCTTTCCGAGCTAATGACCAGAGAATTTGGTATGAGATGGACAAACGGAGGAGGCTTTGATGTGCAATTCAAGCGACCTGTCAGGCCCGGTGATACAATTTGTGTGAGGGTAAATACACGTAACCGTTTAAAGGATTGTAGAAGTGATCGTACCTATTTTGAGGTAGTTTGGACAAACAGAAAAAATGAGATTGTCATTCTTGGTAAAACGTATATTAAAAATACGTTTTAAGTTGAAATTAGGGGAATTGCTTTATGGCTTTACCACTCGATGGGATTGCAATTTTAGACTTGACGAGGCTAATTCCAGGGCCTTTCAGCACACTTATTTTAGCCGATCTTGGAGCGGAGGTGGTGAAGATTGAGCCTCTGATCGTTGGTGATTATGAGCGGCAGATAGGACCTTTTCAAAATGGTATGGGATACAGGTTTATGTTGTTGAATAGAAACAAAAGAAGTATAGCCCTTAATCTGAAGGAGAGCGCTGGTCGTGAAATTTTTATGCGGATGGTTCAATCGTCCGATGTGGTCATTGAAGGATTTAGGCCTGGAGTTATGGAAAATCTAGGTCTCGGATATAATGATCTGAATAAAATTAATGAAAAAATCATTTATTGCTCGATTAGCAGCTATGGGCATACTGGTCCTTACCGTGAAAAAGTGGCGCATGATATTAATATCTTGGCTGTTACTGGGCTTCTGGATTTGATTGGGGCGCCCGGTGGTAGGCCCGTTATTCCTGGCGTTCAGCTCGTCGATGCTGTGACGGCATTGTATGCCGTTATTGGAATAGAGGCCGCGCTAGCAGAAAGAGAGAAAACGGGTTATGGCCAAGAAATTGATTTGTCAATGCAAGACTGTTGTTTTTCATTGATGTTTGACAGTGTCCGTTACGAAATGTCTAATGCAGAGCGTCCACAGCGTGGAAAAGGTCGCTTAACGGGTGGACTTGCGCGTTACAACTTATATGAGACTAAAGATGAAAGATATATAGTTCTTGGTGCACTTGAAAAAAAGTTCTATGAACATATTCTAAAAAAGCTGCATTTAGAAAATTTTTATGAAGATAGTGAATTCCTGACAGCCTCGGAGGTTGATGAAAATAGGGAGGAAATGCTT
>Ga0209164_1000583_pt1 | contig 77129 bp, 73 predicted proteins | sample MTBNYHSulfiMetaG_FD_187458 | JGI IMG/M metagenome (GOLD analysis project Ga0209164, IMG submission 187458) | Enrichment culture microbial communities from rom New York Harbor, USA that are MTBE-degrading - MTBE-NYH (New York Harbor Sulfidogenic)... | ecosystem: Environmental > Aquatic > Marine >... | reverse complement strand
GCTCCCCGCTTTGGGTCCTTTCCTTAGTTGTGAATCCGGTTATTTTAATATGAAAAGCTGACAAGATGGGTCGGACTATTCCGATTAAAACGCCGCTAATTGAACTGCTTTACTGCGGAAAACAACACCCTGAAAGATGGCTTCGATAGAGCTGTCAAGAAGGCTAGGATCGACGATTTTCATTTTCATGATCTCAGACATACCTTTGCAACACGGTTAGTCCAGAATGGGATTGATATCTATGTGGTCAAGGAATTGTTAGGGCATAAAACGATCACCATGACCATGAGATATGCGCACCATTACCCTGAATCATTAAGGCATGGAGTAGAGGTGTTGGATCGCCTTTGCTACAATTTTACTACAGTCGGGGATTCAGTCGGTTGCCTTAATGACGAAAAATTGTTTAAAATCAACTATGGGAGTGCATAGGGTTCTGGTGTCCCTCCTGGACTTCAAATCCAGTGTTGCCTGTTACAAACGGGCAGGGTGGGTTCGATTCCCACACGCTCCCGCCATTACTTTCTAAATATTTCAAATAGTTATCCTGTCTTTATATCCTCGAAAAACTGTAAACAAAGTGTGAACAGCAAAGATAGCTGTATACAGGTTGAAGGGTTATTTTAAATTCTCTACCAGACTATTTAAAAACCCCTTCAGTAATCCCGTTAACCCATTTATAGACAACTTGTCGTGTGAGAAGTATCAGGTAAGCCACCATGGACAAAGAAGCTCTGGATTTATGACTTCAGGACGAATAAGGATTTTATCCTCAAGACCAATCCCCTCAAGCGCAGAGATCTTGACGAATTTGTAAAATGCTACAACCCCGAAAACCGACATAACAGGAAATCCACCTAGTCAGAAAAAAACCCTCAAGGCCGCTGGCGCGTATTTGATTATGAAGAGCTTATCAATCGTGACAAGGCAAGCCTCGACATATTCTGGCTGAGAGACGAAAGCCTCGAAGACTCCGACAACCTTCCCGAACCCGATGTCCTCGCCCGTGAAATTGTCGAAGACCTCCAGGCTGCATTAGTCCGGTTCCAGGCAATTGCAGAAGATTTAGGGGGAGAGAACCCAAGGTGAAAGCCTTTGTTGGCATCACTGATTTTGACTGGTTTAATTTCTTATCTTCTTTGCCAGAAATAGACGAGATAAATTTCTGGCAACCCAGCGGCCATCAGCGATTTCAAACTCTTGACCCTGGTGAGCCATTTCTTTTCAAACTTCATAGCCCTCTCAATTTCATAGTCGGCGGATTTTTTGCAGAACCGTTAATCGTGTCTTTGGCCGTTTGTTTGGGAAAGATTAAATCCAGAAGCAGAAAAAGCTTGAGTATATTTATCCAGGTGTGAGGGTTCCAATTTATTTCCTGCCTTTTCACTTCCTCCGGTCGCTTTTTCCCGATCCGATGCAATCTTATGTCGATTTTATTCAGAATTGAATTGACAAGAAGAATTTGCAGAATAACAGCTATTATCCATAAGATGAGACATGCTATAAAAATAATTATATTTGTAATGTTTTCTTTAACTATAAATGAATGAATTACATAGATCAGAGCCAGGAAATCGACAAGAGTCATAATGATACGAAAGGGAGCATAAAGAGCTTTTTCCCCGAAGTGTCCTTCATCGAATAAATCTTTATTCCACCTTTGGATATAGTCACCCCATAAGGGGATGTTAGGTAAATTTAAACTCTCTTTCAGCTCAGTTGACCATCGGTAATTTTGAAAATACGTTTCCAATTCTGCACAAAAATCAGATGCCCTCGCTATCTTTATTTCAGCGGCCAAGAGAAAATACATGAAACCACAGACACAAAATCCGAATCCCAGAAGGACCAACATGCCAAAAAGAATATATACTTCAAACAAATAAAAAGTTAAGGCAGAGGCGCCAACCAGAATGAATAATCCTATTTTTGTGACATCATACTGCAGTTTGAGACTCTCGATCATTTCTTTTCTTGGATGCTCACATGCTTTCAAATACAGAGAAAACTCGGTTTCAAAAACTCTGCTCTTGCTGGTATCAGTAAAATATTGAGCGTATATCTGATTTAAACGTTGTTTAAGCTCGGCAATCTTGTTTTTTAATTCCTGCTCGTTTTCATTCATATTATCCTCTTAATTCTTTTCAGTGTTGAAGATTAGGTTATAATAATATCATTTTATACAGGATTTTAATTTATAAAAAACTCATGAGAATGAAGCTGACTGTTTATCTGAGATGCATCGTGGCCCTGGCTGCTGTATTCATTATAACGGGGAGTGCGCTTGGGCTGAATCTGGAGAACCAACCTCCGGTTGTGGTCGGGACCGTACCTGAATCGGGGGCCAAGAATGTGGACCCTGCGATCCGGGAGATCCGGGTAACCTTCAGCACGAAGATGATGGATAAAAGCTGGTCCTGGGTGCAAATCGCTCCCGAGAATTTCCCCGATCTTGTTGGAGAGCCGCGTTATCTGGAAGACAAAAAGACCTGCATCCTCAAAGTCCGGCTTGAACCGGAGAAGACCTATATAATCTGGCTGAACACGCAAAGATATACCAATTTCAAAGATACTGACGGACGACCGGCTCAACCGTATCTGCTCATGTTCGAAACAGGCAATGGAAAATTTTAAAGTGGCAATAAAATGAATTTTAAGTTATACTATAAAAGCTTTTAGCGTTTGCAAGTTGAACCCCTCAGATGCTTTGAAAGCTCTGAGGGGTTTTTATTTCGAAAAAGGAGTTGGAATGGGGAGAAAGACAGAGACAATATCTCGGGGGAAAGGCTGGAGATAGCTCGTTTTGGAAATAAAAGTCTTCGGGAACGATATAGAAAGGGCGTTAAAAAACCTCAAGCGGGAACTGCAGAAGGAAGGTCTTTTTAAAGAAATAAAGAAAAGGAGCAGTTATGAAAAACCTTCTGAAAAGGAGAAACGCAAGCAAAGGGAAGCAAGAAAGAGGAAGAGAAAAACGGTACGGTTTAAAAAACCTGTTCAGGCAGTAAAAAATAAAAGCCAGGCTTCTTAATATCCCCTCAGAAAATAAGAACCCCTTTTTATTTCTCACTTCCTCCGGGTGTGTCAGATTTACCAAGAGAGAATTTAACCTAATAACAACGAAAAATAACAACTCGAAATTTAATTTTGAGAAAAAAACATACAAAGGATAAAAAAGCATGAATTTTGAAGAGTTCAGTTTAAGTAAAGAGACACTAAAGTCCATATCGGAAATAGGCTTTGAGGAGCCGACACCCATCCAGGTCTCTACAATACCGATCATAATGAGCGGCCGCGATATTGTGGGACAGGCGCAGACCGGTACGGGAAAGACAGCTGCCTTTGCCATCCCGATTGCGGAAAGGTATCAGAAGGGAAGAAAACCCTTTGCCATCGTACTGGAGCCTACAAGGGAACTGGCGGTTCAGGTGGCACAAGAGATGTACAAGATAGGCAAGTACAAGAAAATCGATGTCCTGCCGGTGTACGGGGGCGCATCCATTGAGAGGCAGATAAAATCTCTGCAGCGGGGCGTTAATGTTGTTGTCGGCACACCGGGCCGGGTCATAGACCTTCTGAACAGGAGAATACTTTCCCTTTCGGAAATAAAAATTGTTGTTCTCGATGAAGCAGATGAAATGCTCGATATGGGGTTTATTGAGGATATGGAGACAATATTGAAAACAACGCCGGGGGAAAGACAAACCCTCCTTTTTTCCGCCACCATACCTCAGGCTATAATGAATATCGCCAGGCGCTATATGAGGAGCCCTGAAAAGATATGGGTCAATGCAAAGGATGTGGTCATTCCCGAGATAAGGCAGATATTCTATGAGGTCGGCGAAGAAAATAAGATCAATGCGCTCTCAAGACTCCTTGATGTGGAAGACCCCCAGCTCGCAATCGTCTTCTGCCATACAAAGAGAGAGGTCGATGACGTGTCCATGAAACTCAGCCAGCTCGGATATAACGCAGGCGCCATTCACGGCGACTTTACCCAGGCAAGAAGGGACGAGGTAATGAAGAAATTCAAGGGAGGTAAGCTCGACATCCTCGTTGCAACGGATGTGGCTGCCAGGGGCCTTGATATAAAGAATGTTACCCACGTTATCAACTACGGCATTCCACAGAGTCCCGACAGCTATGTCCACAGAATCGGACGGACGGGAAGGGCGGGGAAGTCGGGAATCGCGATAACTCTGATTACCGCAAGGGAGTACAGGCAGTTGCGGTTGATAGAAAGGACTGCAAGGACGGTAATCGACAGGAAAAAACTGCCTTCGCAGGCAGATGTGGTAAAGGCAAGGGAGAAAAATATCTTCAGGGACATTACCGGAATAATCAAAGAAAACCGGCATGAAGCATATCTTCAGACGGTCAAAGAATTATCGGATAACTTCGGATTCGGCGATATTGCAGCAGCAGCGCTATGCGCCGCATACGGTCAGATAAAAGAAAAACCAATGGAAGAGATTTACAGGGCTGACAAAACCGCCCATTCGTTTGTACCTGCCCGGAAAAGTGATATCAAAAAGAGACCCGCATCGAAAACATATTCATATACTCCATACAATAAGAGCCGGAAAGGCCGGCATGGAGCTGAAAATCGCGCTACCGTGCACAGACCGTAGACAAAGCAACCGGCATGATTGCTTTAATTTGAGAATACAAGATCAAGATAGAGGGCATATGTGCAGGAAAAGCTTTCATATCGCGTCCTTTTTTATTCATCCTTCCAGTCGCGGTAATAGTATCGGACGAGTTTTTCGGGCTCAATGCCCAAATGATAAAGGCTGATTAACGCCCAGTTGCGCATTGTGCAGTAAAAGACCCCTTCCTTTTCCCACCTGCGGGCAGAGGTTTTCACTTTATGCGGGATGATACAGATCTCATATCCGGACCTTTTTATGCGTTGCATCAATTCCACATCTTCCATGAGAGGTATTTCTTCAAAACAGCCCACCTTATCGAAACACTCCTTTTTTATGAATATCCCCTGGTCGCCATAAGGGATTCCGGTAAGACGTGTCCGGACAAAAACCAGTTTTTCTATAAGCCTGAATATAGTCCTGTCAGACTGTATGCCTAAATCAAAAGCCCCTCCGGCGTACCGGTCGTCGTCTATTACTGAAGAAAGCAGTCCGAACGCATTGTCCGGCAACTCGGTATCCGTATGCAAAAAGAGCAGGATATCGCCCTTTGCAGCCGATGCCCCCTTATTCATCTGTTGTCCACGGCCTTTTGGAGAAACCACCTTTATCACCCTCTTATCGCGGACAGCCTTTATCGTCTTTCCTTTGCTGTCTCCGTCAACGACTATGAGCTCAACGTCGAATCCGGCGGCCAGGTGGTAAACGTGTCCGACAGTCTTGTTAATCATCGAGGATTCATCCAATACAGGGATGATGACGGAAAAAGAATGCATTTTATCCGGCCTTAAACTTCCCCAACAATGATTTCAGGTTCTTTTCTATGAAAGCCATGGTCCTTGAGTGTGAAAACTCTGTGTCCCTGTTCCTTTCAACCAATGCCTTCAGATCATCAAGCCGGTCTACATCACGCCATTTGGGAGCGATACGGACTTTGTAGTTGTGTGTTTCAAATATCTCCATCGTCTGCTCGAATACCGATGTTGTTCCCCACTGCACCCCTTCAAATATCTCCGGAAGAAGAGTACTTTTCCTGAAACCGATAAGATAATAACCTCCGTCCACTGCAGGACCTATAACCGCGTCATCCGTGAATGCAAATGCCTCATCGAGCACTCTGTTCGTCAGATCAGGGATATCGCTTCCGATAAGAATGACTTTTTCGAACCTGTCGGAAAAAGCATCAAAAAAGGCATTTTTCATCCTCTCTCCCAGGTCTTTACCGCTTTGCGGCCTGTAGGAATAACCTTCTCCAAGCCGGTTTCGAACGCTTTCCGGTAAAGCAGGAGGGAAAAAACAGATATTAAAAGGATGCCCTCTCTTCTTCAGCGTTTCTATGATGTCAAGAACAAAATTTTCATATAGGGAAAGCGCGGTATCTTCCCCCAAATCCTTTGAAAGGCGGGATTTTACCTTACCCTTTTCAGGGACCCTCACAAACAGCAAAACGCATTCTTTACAGAACATCCCGGCATGCTTCTAAAGGCATCTGCGCATCTTATTTCCTCTGTTTCTTCTCATACATCGACCTGTCAGCCCGGGCCAGTAATTCTTCGATAGTGGAAGGCTGTTCAGGATCATAGCGGGCCGTGCCCACGCTTAAAGACAGTGTATACCGCCGGTTATATTTTTTCTTACGGGTTTCCAGATTCTTTTTTAGCCGGCCGAGGACAGCTTCTGCACCGGCATCAGGCGTTTCCACGGTGAGGACCGCAAACTCGTCGCCGCCTATGCGGGCAATTATGTCGGATTCACGAAAAGTTTCTCTGAGAAGTTGGGAGGTGTCAACCAGTGCACGGTCGCCTTCCAGATGTCCGAAGGTGTCATTGATCCCTTTTAAATCATCCAGATCCGCGAAGATCAGCAGCAGGCTTTTTTCTGCGCGGGCCGTGATCTTCATTTGCTGGCCGCCAAGGGTTATGAATCCCCGGCGGTTATACAGGCCGGTGAGTTCATCGCTCAGTGAAAAGGCCTGAAGCATCTTCTCCGCCTGCTGTTGTGCTTCAAGCAACTTGTTGATCTCCCCTGCCAAAAGCGCTAATTCGTCTTTCCCCGTTGCCTTCAGGCGGATCGAGAGATTTCCGCTCGTGGTGATTTTGTCGACGTACTGACTGAGACGGGCAAGCCGGGACAGAACCTGTCTTTCCAGTAACAGCAGAATTATTGTGCTGAATATCAGTCCGACTGCCAGAAATAACAGGATGAAATAAAAAATACTTGTCTGGCCGTGTTTATAGACGTCCCTCGGCATATCAGTCCTCAGCAGGACGGCCGGCTTTCCATAAATATCTGTGAGCAGCGTATAGCCGGCGATACTCTGAGCATCCAATGGATGTATGAAACTCATCGAAGTCCCGGACAGGAAAGCTTTGGCAACAGAAAAGTCAGAAGGCAGGCGCGGATCATCAAAACGGTATGCGGAAAGTGACAAACGCGTCAGTTCGAAAAGATGCCTGATGTAATAGGAGTTGAGATACCGCCCGAAAAGCAGAGTTCCGCGGATCGGCCCCTCTTCTTTACTCGTCAAAACAGGCCATGAGGAGATGAGCAAGGGACCCTCCGGGAGAAGCACGATGCCCGAAACACTGCTTGTTACACTTGTATGGGTGAGAAGCATACTGCCGGGAGTGAGGTGCTCCATGATGTCCTGCATGACGGGAACCGATTTTTCGTCATGCAAATCGAAGGCCCTGCCGAAGACAACCCGTCCGGAGGAGTCAATGAACATAATAAGGTTAAGCCTCAAAGTGATAAACGTGGAATCCACAAGATTAGCTTTTATGTAACTCTCATTGGCGTCAACTATAAATGCATAAGTATCATCCCAGGCAGCCCAGTCATTCGTCGTTCTGCTCAAGGTTGCAAGGTCATAATCCAGAGAAGCCTTCACTCTATAGACATTATTTTGTACCAGCCGGCGTTCCAGTTGGGAAAAACTATCAAGAAGAATAAACCGCGAAACGGCATACAGGATCGCAATGAGGCAGACGAGTGTAAGGCCGACAATTATCAGAGTCTTTTTTCTAAGTGACATGTCCGTGTATAAAAACTTTTTAACTTCTTATTCGACATCAACTCTTCGCAGATGAAAAGGCAGTTATTGGAAAATCTTTCCTTCTGAAAGAACAGTTCTCATTCCCCTCGCAAGAATATCTATGTCTTTCTCTCTGACAGTCCTTGCATCTATTATCAGTGAGTCTTCCTTGATCCTTGCGATGATCGGCGGGTTGTTCTTCCGCAGTCTCTCCTCAAGTTCGTTCACCGGCAGTTTATCGGTGCGCAGTGAGACTGTATAAGTCGGCAGATCGGTCTCGGGAAGCGACCCTCCGCCTGCCCGCGAGGTGTCGGCTACCACACGGATTTCCGCATCGGGTATCTCTTTTCTTAATCTCCTGGCAATAACATTCGCCCTCTTTTTCAGTTCCCCGGGCTTCTGCAGGAGCATCTTCAGCGTCGGGATAGTCCCGACCGCCTTTTCTTCATCGATATATTCCATGAGAGTCGCTTCGAAACCGGCAAGGGTGAGCTTGTCTATTCTTACCGCTCTCGTTATCGGATTTTTCTGAATCTTCTCGATATATTCTCTTTTGCCTACAATCACGCCGCCTTGCGGACCGCCGAGGAGTTTGTCTCCGCTGAAGGTGGTGATGTCAACGCCCGCTTTTACGAACTCCTTTACTGACGGTTCGTTATGGATGCCGAAGGGGTTCAAGTCGATGAGGCAGCCGCTGCCGAGATCGAACATGACGGGGATGTGATGCCTCTCACCGAGTTTTACGAGCTCTTCGATGGATACCTCATCCGTAAAACCGATAATCCGGAAATTCGATTTGTGGATCTTGAGGATTAGAGAGGTATTTTCATTAATCGCCCTCTCGTAGTCGAACAGATGGGTTTTGTTTGTGGTTCCCACTTCACGGAGGACGGCGCCGCTTGCTGCCATGACATCAGGCATCCTGAAGGAACCGCCTATCTCGACGAGCTCACCCCTTGAGACGATGACTTCTCTTCCCCTTGACATCGCATTGAGGCAGAGAAGGACTGCCGCAGCATTGTTGTTGACAATCAGGGCGTCCTCGGCGCCTGTAACTTCCCTGAGGACCCTTTTGATATGGGTATATCGTTTTCCCCTCTTTCCCATGCCGATATCGTACTCCAGGTTCGAGTAACTCCCGGATACCCTCCTGATATTTTCGAGCGCCTTTTCTGAAAGGACGGACCTGCCGAGGTTTGTATGGATTACAACACCTGTCGCGTTGACGAGGGGTATCAGGCTGTAAGAAGAAAGCTTCTCGATATTTCTTCGGATCTCCGCAGCCATAAGTTCAACCGAGAGACCGGTGGCGAGGCCGGCGAGGATTTCACGTCTCCTCGCATCAAGGGCATGCCGGATAGCATTAAGCACATACCTTCTGGGATAGGTTTCGAGCCATTTCATTCCCTCACCGCTTTTCAGGATTTCATCCACAGAGGGGAGTTGAGAGAGTAATTTCTGCTTTTCATTCATGTACTTTTCTACCATAGAATAAAAATTAAGGTCAATGGGTTTTATTGCCTTGGCAGGACCATTGAAAATCCGAATATATGTTAAAATACATTATCCATGTTCCACGATATTCACGAAGAGTGCGGCGTATTCGGGATCTACGGTCATCCTGAGGCGGCAAACCTTACGTATCTCGGGCTTTATGCCCTTCAGCACAGGGGGCAGGAAGGCGCCGGGATATGTTCATCCGACGGCAGACAGCTCTTCCTCGAAAAGTCCATGGGGCTTGTTGCCGACGTCTTCAGTGAAAAAAGGCTCAGGAGACTCCCGGGATATAGCGCAATAGGCCATAACCGCTATTCCACGGCGGGAAGCAGCGTGCTGAAAAATGTTCAGCCTATCGTGGCAAACTTTGCCCTAGGCACACTCGCGATAGCGCACAATGGAAACCTCGTCAGCGCTATCGACCTCAGGACATCCCTCGAGGGGGAAGGAGCTATTTTTCAATCCTCATCCGACAGCGAGGTGATTGTGCACCTTATCGCCCACGCAAAAGGAAATGATTTTTACGAAAGGGTGGCCTACGCAGCAAGCCAGATTACGGGCTCTTTCAGCCTCGTCATTCTGAGAGAGAAAGAGTTGATTGCCATAAGGGACCCCTATGGTGTAAGACCCCTCAGCCTCGGGATGAAAGACGGCGCATACGTCGTTGCTTCCGAAACCTGCGCCTTTGACCTCATCGGTGCGACCTACATTCGCGATGTCGAGCCGGGAGAAGTCCTGATCATGAACGAAAACGGCCTTGAGTCGCTGAAAATATTGAACAGCATGAGAAAGGCCTTCTGCGTTTTTGAATTCATCTATTTTTCGAGGCCGGACAGCAATATCTTCGGAGGTCAGAACGTAAACGAGACGAGGAAGGAATTCGGCAGACAGCTTGCAAGAGAGTCGGAGACCGAAGCCGACCTTGTAATACCCGTACCCGATTCAGGTGTTCCCGCGGCAATCGGTTTTTCCGAAGAAAGCCGTATTCCTTTTGATTTCGGCCTTATCAGAAACCATTATGTGGGAAGAACGTTTATCGAGCCCAAACACAACATCAGGCATTTCGGTGTAAAGATAAAGCTCAACCCCGTGCGAAAGCTGCTCGAGGGGAAAAGGCTGATAGTGATTGACGATTCGATCGTGAGGGGTACAACGAGCAAGAAGATCGTCAAGATGCTTAGAGAAGGAGGAGGCGCAAAAGAAGTGCACCTTAAGATCAGCTCGCCGCCGACCATTGGCCCCTGCTTTTACGGCATCGATACCCCGACAAGACGCGAGCTCATAGCTTCCACCCATCTAATCGGTGAAATCAAAAAATATGTGACAGCCGATTCTCTTTCATATCTGAGCCTCGAAGGGCTTAAAAAGATCGTGCCGAACTCCCAGAATTTCTGTACAGCATGTTTCGATTGCGACTATCCTATACATTTTCCAGGTGAACATCTCAAACAGATGGAATTCCTGTTCAGATAGCAGAGAACAAGTTAGACGTAAAAAAATCATAAAGATGGATTGCTCCGCTCCTGAGAAACTTGCGAACTGAAACAGTCTGTCATTGCAAATGACGTGAAGCAATCTCAGATAGAAAGAGAATTGTAGTCTCATGATAACCTTTGCATTGAGGGACATCTTCAGGATTAACCTCGGCGTAAAAAAACGCGAGCGGCTCCTTGTCTTTACCGACCGGATATCGGATAAGGAGAATATCAGCGCAGAGGCAAGAGAAAAAAGGACAAAGCTCGCCTCTCTTTCGCTCCTTGCAGCGGAAATCGGCAAGAGTTTTTGTAATTCAGTTGCCTTCCATGAATATTCCGCAACCGGAAGCCATGGCGCAGAACCCCCTGCCGCACTCTGGGAGCTTGCCTTTGGAGAAAAAACAGTCGGGGCATTAAAGAAGGCCCGTCTGCTCTATCTTATCCTTAAGAAAACTGCCGGGGACAGCGATATCAAGCAGGCGGAGGGCATCGTTGCAAAATACAAAAGTGCGGCTGCAGACTGCATAGTGGCGCTGTCGTATTACTCAACAAGCCATACGAGATTCAGGGATTTTCTTACGAGGATTTGCGGCTGCAGATATGCAAGCATGCCCCTCTTTGAGGCGTCTATGCTCGAAGGCGCGATGAACGTTGACTGGAAGGCCCTTGCAAAAAGGACAAGGGAGCTGGCAGGGCTGGTGAATACTGCTGAGGGTATCCGGATTAAAACTCCCAACGGCACCTCTCTTTCTCTTTCCAAGAAAGGTAGGAAGGCGCTGGCGGATACGGGAATACTTACCAGGAAGGGCTCCTTCGGGAACCTCCCGGCGGGCGAGGTCTTCTTTGCGCCTCTTGAAGGCACTGCCCGTGGAAAGCTCGTCCTTGAATGGGCGCCAACAAGGCAGCTGGCTTCGCCTCTGACTCTTGAGGTGAAAGGAGGCCGCGTGGTTGATGTCTCAGGCCCCGATGAATATGCCGATTATGTTCGGATGAAGCTTATGGAGAGGGAAGAAAACGGTAATATCGCCGAGCTCGGCATCGGTACAAACGATGCCGCGACAAGGCCTGACAACATCCTCGAATCGGAAAAGATACTCGGAACGATCCATATAGCCCTCGGGGACAACAGTTCATTCGGCGGAAAAGTGAAAACCCCTTTTCACCAGGATTTTGTCTTCTTCAAACCGACGGTAATGCTGATTTTTAGAGACGGCAGCAGCAAGGATATACTGAAGGCGGGAAAATTGTTATATTAGACCGATAAAAAAAATGAATATACAGAGATAAATATCTATGCGATATGTAATCCTTGGAACGGCAGGGCATATTGACCACGGCAAGAGCTCGCTGGTAAAGGCCCTGACCGGCATCGACCCCGACAGGCTGAAGGAAGAAAAAGAACGGGGCATCACAATAGATCTGGGGTTTGCAGACCTGACCTATCCCGACGGTCTGATCGTGGGTATTGTCGATGTGCCCGGACATGAAAGACTCGTGAGGAACATGCTTGCAGGAGCGGGCGGCATAGACCTCGTCCTTCTGGTCATTGCGGCTGATGAGGGTGTCATGCCGCAGAGCCGCGAACATCTCCATATCTGCAACCTTCTCAAAATAAAGTCGGGACTGATAGCGATAACAAAGACTGATCTTGTGGATCCGGACTGGCTGGGTCTTGTAGAGGATGAAGTGAAGAGTTTTGTGAAAGGCACATTCCTTGAAGGAGCGGCAATTGTGCCTGTATCATCCAAAACATTACTGAATGTCGATGTGCTGAAGGATAAGATCAGAGATGCAGCATTACAGGTTGAACCAAAACCGACAAAGGGGCTTTTCAGGCTCCCGATCGACAGGGTATTTACATTAAAGGGGTTTGGAACGGTCATCACGGGGACTGCCGTATCAGGCAGTATAGCAGTGGATGAACCGGTGGAGATACTGCCAAGCAGCATAAAAAGCAAGGTCCGCGGACTCCACAGCCACGGCAAACCGATACAGACAGCGTATGCAGGACAGAGGGTTGCCATCAATCTTCAGGGAGTCGACAAAGATGAATTGCAGAGGGGAGATTCAATCGTTGTGCCTGAAAGGTTTACCCCGACAAGGAAGATCGACGCCAACTTGGAGATGCTTTCGGGTGCTCCCCCGGTGAAGACGAAAAGCCTTGTACATTTCCACCTCGGCACATCGGAGACCATAGCACGGGTTATTGTCTTCGGGAAAAGTGAGGTCAAGGCGGGTGAAAGGTGTTACTGCCAGTTCAGGCTCCGCGAACCGGTAATCGCCATGTCCGGAGACAGGTATATTATAAGGAGATTTTCTCCTGTGGAAACGATCGGCGGAGGTGAGATACTCGATCCGTTATCGTTCAGAAGAAACCGGAAGGAAGGCGTAGAAGATTTGGAGATTTTCGAATCCGGGACACTCTCCGGCAAGATTGCCGCGAAGGTAAAGAGGGCAGGCATACACGGCATTAAAATATCTCTGATTGAAGGGTGGGTCAAGGCGGAGATTACGTCCATCAGCGAATCGATAAAGACCCTCAAAGATAAAGGGACCCTGATGCAGTTCGAGGACACCCTCGTACATGTCCAGCCATTCGATTCTTTCGGAGAAAACATAAAAAAGATAATGAACGATTTCCACAGGAAAAACCCCCTTAAGCCGGGAATGCCGAAGGAGGAACTCAGGGCGCATCTGAAAATCGAACCGAGGCTCTTCGGAAATCTCCTCGCATATGTAAAGGATATCGTAGGCGAAAAAGAACTTGTTCGTCTGGCGACCTTCAAAGCAGCCCTCTCGCAGGTGGATGAGACGGTCAAGGCACAGATCCTTGAACTCCTCGAAAAGAGCGGGTTTCAGCCGCCGGCAAAGGAAGAGCTGTCACAGTCTCTGAAAATGGAACAGAAGCATTTTTCTGATATTCTGAAACTCATGTCAAAGGAAGGCAGCCTTGTGCGCATAAACGATTCGGTCTTCATAACCTCATCCGCCTACAATAAAATGATCGGGAATCTGAAGGATTTTTACAGTAAAAAACCGGACATGACTGTAGCGGAGTTCAGGGATATCCTCAATACCACAAGAAAGTACGCCCTTCCCTTCCTCGAATATCTCGACTCTAACAAGATTACAATGAGGGTCGGGGATGTGAGGAAATTCCTGCTTAAGTAACCTGCTCAACCCTCCGGAGAATGCATACCGCATACGCCGCAATCCCCTGTCCGCGTCCTATGAACCCCATACCTTCGTTTGTTTTCGCTTTGATGTTGATGGCGCCGATGGGGATGCCTGTTTCCGAGATCGCCTTTTGCATGTCGTAAATAAAGGGAGCGATTTTCGGTTTTTCCGCTATAACGACAGAATCGATCCACGAGACCTCGTAACTGTTAACGTAAGTCAGTTTTACAATACGTTTCAGAAACTCGATGCTCGATGCATCCTTCCATTTCGGTTCAGTATCGGGAAAATGCCGGCCGATGTCTCCAAGGCCGAGTGCTCCGATAAGAGCATCTGTGATTGCGTGGCAGAGCACGTCCGCATCGGAGTGACCTGAGAGCCCTTTTTTGAAAGGGATAGTCACCCCTCCTATGACGAGCTTCCTTCCTTCTACAAGTTTATGGGAGTCATAACCGATGCCTATCCGCATACTTTAACCGTCGGTCTTTTCCCAATAAAAAACGCCGCTATTTCCAGATCTTCAGGCGTTGTAATCTTGATATTCCGGTATGATCCCATTATGATTTTAACCCTGCCGCCGTATCTTTCGACAAGGGCTGCGTCATCAGTTGCAAAATAGCCATCATTCAATGCCTTTTCATATGCATGAAGGACAGACGCATAATGGAAAACCTGCGGCGTCTGGACAGCCCATAAAGTTCCTCTTTTCAGGGTCTTTTTTACCACTCCGTCATCAGCCTCCTTGACGGTATCCTTGAGTGGTACCACTGGAATCACTCCGTCGATTGCCTTAAATCCCGCCTTATTTTTCATACCTGAAGGGGAAAAAGCGGACTGCAATTCTTTTATAGTGTTTTCGATCAATTCTTTCTCAACAAGCGGCCGGACACCGTCATGTATAAGGACCATGCAATCTTCGTCATCGATTAACCTGAGGCCGTTATATACGGAGTCCTGACGCTCTTTTCCTCCCGGTGCAATTTTTTTTATCCTGGAAAAACCGTATTCGTCAAACAACTTCTGTCCGCTTGCCATATCGTCTTCCTTCAGAACCGGGATGATCTCGACGATTTCGGGAACTTTTTCCAGTTCAGAAATGGACCAGACAACGAGCGGCTTGCCGCAAAGTGTCTGGAAAGGCTTGTTCGTTCCCTGTCCGAACCGCTTTCCCAGCCCCGCAGCAGGAACGACCGCAACTACCCTATGTTTTTTCTGAAGGTCTTTCATGCTCTTTTAAAACCTGAATTAACTAAACCCCCTCACCCTTGCCCTCTCCTCTACGAGTCGTAGACCACTAGGGGAGAGGGTAGTAAATACCCCTCCCTTGATTGGAGGGGTTGGGGAGGGTGTTAAACCGACTTTATACACAGACACATTATTCATGATAGCTATGAAGTAGTCAATAAAATCATCAGGCAGGACAAAGCATGTTCGCTTGTTGGAGATGCCATATCCTGCCTGCAGGGATCTACTTACCTATCCTCTCCTCTCTTTCATAATCATCCTTAAGTTTGGAGAATATCATCCTTCCTGCGGTTGTCTGCAGAACGCTCGTTACGGCTACATCAGCATTTTTCCCGATAAGTTTCCTGGCGTTCTCGACAACCACCATGGTGCCGTCATCGAGATATGCAACTCCCTGATTGTACTCCTTTCCTTCTTTCAGTACGAAGACCTTCATTACTTCGCCCGGCAGTACAACCGGCTTTAGAGAATTCGCCAGTTCATTTATATTCAATACCGATACGCCCTGAAGTTCCGCAACCTTATTAAGGTTAAAGTCATTCGTCACAACTTTTGCGTTCATGAGCTTTCCCAGAGCGACCAGTTTGGCATCAACTTCCTTTATATTTGGGAAATCCTCATCAACAATCCGCACTGTAATGCGTGACATCTTCTGAATCTTATGGAGGATATCGAGTCCCCTCCTTCCCCTCGCCCGCTTCATGGGGTCTGCAGCGTCTGCTATATGCTGTAATTCCTGAAGGATAAATTGGGGGAGAATAAAAACACCTTCGAGGAAACCGGTTTCGCAGACATCTGCTATCCGTCCGTCTATTATTACGCTGGTATCAAGAATCTTGAAGTTTTCCTCCATACTCTGGCCCCTGAAAATCCGGAAAATAGCCGGAATAGATATCGCCTTGCCTTTGCTTAGGCCGAGCAGGAGTCCTCCGTAACCGAATATGGCCATTAACCCGAATGAGAGGGGCCTGATATCTTCGCCGAAATAGAGCTTCAGAGGGAGTATGAGAAGGTATGCAAATAAAAGTCCGAATGAAATACCCAGTAACCCTCCTATAAGTGTTCCGAGTTCGGCTTTCCTCAGTTTAATTTCCATGGCTATTGCAAAGAGCCCGGATGCACAGCCTACCAGGACGCCATATACTCCAAAATTATACGTAGTGCCGATAATGTATCCCGAAACTGCAAAAAGTAAAAAAATGATAAGTCTTATCGCAAGCAACATTTCCATCACCTCCTTTCCTGTTAAGACATGCTGGCTAAAAATATGGGAAAATAAGGCAAAAGGATAAGCAAGAGCCCTGATCAATCGTCTTCGTCCGCATTATAATGCCTTGAGGATAACATAGAATTTCTTGCCGCTCCTGTTAATAAAAACAAGAGCCGACTCGTTCTTCTGTATTTTTGTGGCAAGCCTGTTGAAATCCTCCAGATTATCTATCTGTTCTTTGTTGATTTCTTTGATGATATCTCCCTTTTTTATCTCCGCATCATCTGCCGGGCTTCCCGGCTCAATCTTGACAACAACAACTCCCTTTTCATCTTTATTAAACCCGAGTTGCCGGATGATCTCTTTTGAGAGGTTCATAACGGTGAGTCCTGTGAGCATTTTTAATTCCGGATCAGGAGCCGGGTTTTCGGGTGCAACTTCCGCTACTTCTCTCGGCAATTCGACAATTACCACCTTCACCACAAATTCCTTTCCTGCCCTGTATATCTTCATAGTGATCTCATTGCCGGACTTGCTCTGTGCGACCATATTCCGCAGGCTGCTTACATCTTTTATTTCCTTGCCGTTAAATTCGACAATTATGTCACCCCTCATAATTCCCGCCCTTCCGGCCGGACTGTCTTTTGCAACATCGCTCACAAGGGCGCCTTTAGACTTTTTGATCCCGAATTCATGGGCGAGTTCGGGTGTAAGTTCCTGAATAGTCACGCCGATCCATCCCCGGACAACCTTTCCTTTTTCTATAAGCTGGTCTATCACAAGGCGGACCATATTGCTTGGTACGGCAAAGCCTATGCCCTGATAACCGCCTGTCCTGGAAAATATCGCGGTGTTGATCCCTATCATCTCCCCTTTTATGTTTACAAGCGGTCCGCCTGAGTTTCCGGGGTTGATGGCTGCGTCAGTCTGGATAAAGTCTTCATAATCGGCGATCCCCACATTCGCCCTTCCAACCGCGCTGATAATTCCCATGGTGACGGTATTGCTCAGACCATAAGGGCTTCCGACAGCGAGTACGAATTCGCCGACCTGCAGCTTGTCCGAATCACCCCACTTCAGGGTCGGGAGGTTGCCGGCGTCTATCCGTATAATCGCTATATCCGTTTTTGGATCGGCTCCTACCAGTTTTCCTTTAAACGTCCTTCTGTCGACCAGCGTAACCTTTATCTCATCAGCCTTTTCTATCACATGATTGTTGGTGATGATATACCCTTCAGGGGAGACGACTACGCCCGAACCGAGACTCTTTTCTTTCCATTTTTTCGGCATGTTGAAATCATTGAACGGGCTGAAAAGATCAAAGAAAGGGTCCTCAAAAGGACCGCCTTCTCTACGGACAACCTTGGTTGTTGAGATGTTGACGACCGCAGGTGAGACGGCATTCACAATATCCGAGAACGCCCTGCTTGTCTCGATAATCTGGCGGGGGACATAAGGAGTCCCACTGTAAGGGATGTATCTGTAGTTGCTTGTGACTTTGCCGAGGATATAGAATGTAAGACCACCTAAAAAGAAGCCGGTCAGCAAAATCGATATGCCGATCAATATTTTTTTCTTCATAAATTTAATTATAATCGGCAATTTCAGACATTGTAAAGTGTCCACCCTTGACCAAACACCCTTTAGTGTGCTAATTTCGAAAGTCTGGCTTATCTCTATAAGCTTCTATAAATAAAGGTATTTCGGGAGGATTTTGCATGTTAAAACGTTATCTTTTAGCGCCCGGCCCGACGCCTGTGCCTTCAGAAGTCCTTCTCTCGATGGCAGCGCCGATAATACATCACCGTTCACCTGATTTCCTGCCCGTGCTCGATTCGGCAAAAAAGGGTCTTCAGTGGCTGTATCAAACGAAGAACGAAGTGCTTATTTTAAGCTCGACGGGCACAGGCGGAATGGTCGGCTCCGTGAATAATTTTTTCAATAAAGGCGATAAGGTCCTTGTGATCAACGGCGGTAAATTCGGAGAGCGGTGGACGAAGATATGTCAGGCTTACGGGCTTGCTGTCGAGGAGATTATTGTAGAATGGGGGTACTCTGTCAGGCCCGAAGATGTGGAAGAGAAGCTGAAGAAGGAGAAGGGCATAAAAGGCGTGTTTGTTCAGGCCTCGGAGACTTCGACCGGAGTATACCATGATATCAAAAATCTCGGCTCGATCGTAAAAAAGCACGGCGATACGCTGTTTATCGTTGATGCAATCAGCGCACTTGTTGCACACGACTTGAAGACAGATGAATGGGGCATCGATATAATGATAGGGGGTTCCCAGAAAGGAGTCATGCTCCCTCCCGGGATCGCGTTCGTCAGCGTGAGTGAGAAGGCATGGGCAAAGGCGGAAACCTCAAAGATGCCCAGGTTTTATTTCAATTTCAGGAAAGAGCGCGAGAACCTCGCGAAAAACCAGACGAACTTTACCTCTCCGGTCACCCTTATTATCGGTTTGAATGAAAGTCTCAGGATGCTTCAGGCTGAAGGGTTGGAGAATGTATTCAGGAGGCACGAAATGCTTGCCGATGCCACGAGAAAGGCTGTCCGGGCCATCGGACTGGAGCTTTATCCGAAAGAGTCGCCCTCAAATTCCGTGACGGCAATCATGACTCCCCCCGGCATAGACGGGCAGGCGGTGTACAAAAATCTTCGTGAGAAATACGGAATCACCGCTGCAGGAGGACAGGACAAGGCAAAAGGGAAGATTTTCAGGATCGCCCATCTCGGCTATTCGGACAGATTCGATGTAATAATAGCGATCGCGGGAATCGAGATGGTCCTGAAAGGCATGGGATATCCGGTAAAGCTCGGCACAGGCGTGGCAGTTGCGCAGGAACTCTTAATGGTGTAGGGAGGGGAGATGAAAAACGTAGTCCCGAAGGTTCTCGTCAGCGATAATATCTCGTCAAAATGTATCGATATTCTAAAAAACGCAGGACTCAAAGTTGACGTAAAAGTCGGATTAAAGCCCGAAGAGCTTAAAGAGTGTATCGGCGATTACCAGGGCCTGGTAATCCGGTCGGCAACAAAGGTTACCCCGGACATCATCGATGCCGCCGGGAACCTCAAAGTCATCGCACGCGCAGGGTCCGGACTCGACAATGTCGATAAAGCGGCTGCTACAAAAAAAGGCATTGTGGTGATGAATACCCCGGGCGGCAATACCATTACAACTGCAGAACATACTATCGCCCTTATGGTCTCTCTTGCAAGGCTGGTGCCCCAGGCGACAATCTCGATGAAAGCGGGGAAATGGGAGAAAAAGAAGTTTATGGGCGTGGAGCTTTACAATAAGACACTCGGCATCGTCGGGATAGGGAATATCGGCGGCCAGGTCGCAAAGAGGATGCAGGCATTTTCCATGGCTGTGATAGCGTATGATCCTTTTTTGAGCGAAGAGAAGGCAAAGGCTATGGGGGTTGAAAAGGTCGACCTTCAGGAGCTTTTCAGACGTTCGGACTTTATTACGGTCCACACGCCGCTTACGGCAGAGACAAGAAACCTTATTAATAAGAAGACGATTGCTGTCATGAAACCCGGGGTAAGGATCATTAACTGTGCGAGGGGCGGCATAATCAATGAACAGGATCTGTACGAGGCACTGAAAGAGGGCAGGGTCGCGGGCGCCGCACTTGATGTTTTTGAAAAAGAACCCCCTGAAAACAATCCGCTTCTCACGCTGGACGGCGTTATCGCGACACCGCATCTGGGCGCATCAACGAAGGAGGCGCAGGAGAATGTCGCTGTAGCTGTTGCGGAACAGGTGGCTGACTACCTGATCCGCGGAACGATCCGCAACGCCGTGAATTTTCCTTCTATTCCTTCAGACCAGGTGCCGAGACTTCAGCCGTATATCAACCTCGCTGAAAAACTCGGGGGGTTTGCATCCCAGATATTCGAAGGGGGGGTTACCGAGATGACAATCGAATATCAGGGAGATGCGGCCGCGGTCGATACAGCCCCTGTTACAATCGCTGCAATAAAAGGGTTTCTGACCCCTATTTTGGAGGAGACGGTAAATTTTGTGAACGCCCCGATTATTGTAAAGGAGCGGGGTGTAGAGGTTAAAGAAATCAAGAGCACCGATCAGGGAGATTATCAGAGCCTTATTGCTCTCAGGCTCAAGGCAAAAGACAAGGAAAGTTATTTTTCAGGCACACTTTTCAGCAAAAAGGATCCGCGCATCGTTGTCGTCGACGGTTTCAAGGTAGAAATCGTACCCGAGGGAGATCTGCTCTTTATGTACAACAACGACAAACCGGGCGTAATAGGAAATATCGGGACACTGCTCGGCAGGAATAATATCAACATCGCACGGATGCATTTCGGAAGGGAAACAGCCGGAGGCATGGCAATCTCTGTTGTCAGCATCGACGTCCATGCGCCGGCAAAGGTTATCGACGAAATCAGAAGACTCCCGAATATCCTTTCCATCAAACAAATAAGTCTTTAAGGAGAAGTCTGCTATGCCGAATATAGTTGTTGTGGGTTTACAGTGGGGTGACGAGGGAAAAGGCAAGATTGTTGATTTCCTCTCTGAAAAGGCTGATGTTGTGGCCCGTTTCCAGGGGGGCCATAATGCCGGCCACACCGTCGTGATCAACAACGAGAAGTTCATTCTTCATCTCATTCCCTCCGGCATTCTTTATAAAAACAAGATCTGTCTCATAGGAAATGGAGTTGTTGTAGACCCCGAAGCTCTCCTGGACGAAATACAGGGGCTTAAGGAGAGGGGTGTCGAAATAAACAAAAATCTTTTTTTGAGCAAGAATGCCCATTTAATAATGCCCTATCATATAGCGCTGGACAGGGAGAACGAAAAGATGAGGGGCGCAAAGAGCATAGGAACGACGGGCCGCGGAATAGGGCCTGCCTATTGCGATAAAATAGGCCGGGTGGGCGTCAGGGTCGCCGACCTTCTTTATCCCGATATTTTCAGAGAAAAATTAAAAGCAAATCTCTATCACGTAAATTTCCTGCTCGAACATCTTTACAAGGCGCCGGCGTTTACCGTAAATGAAATCTACGACAGATTCATGGGTTATGCCGGCAGGCTTTCCGAGTATATTGCCGATACCGACCTCATTGTCAATAAAACGATTTATGAAAAAGGCAATGTCCTGTTCGAGGGCGCTCAGGGAACCCTTCTCGATATCGACCACGGGACATACCCGTACGTCACCTCTTCGAACGCTATTGCGGGAGGCGCCTGCACAGGCCTCGGAGTAGGACCTACAAAGATTTCCAGGGTTCTCGGGGTGGCAAAGGCATATACAACCAGAGTCGGCGGGGGCCCCTTCCCCACTGAGATCAGGGGTTCCCTCGGAGAAAAGATCCGCGATAAGGGGGGGGAATATGGTGCGACTACCGGCAGGCCGAGGAGATGCGGATGGCTCGACATGGTAATCCTCAAACACTCTGCAAGGATCAACGGTCTGACCGGAATCGCTGTTACGAAACTCGATATCCTCGACGGCCTGGATTCCCTTGAGATCTGTACTGCCTACAGGTTTAAGGGAAAGATATACAAAGAATTCCCGAAGGAAATAAACATCTTCAATGAATGCGAGCCGGTATATGAAAAGGTTCAGGGCTGGAAAACGAGCACCCAGGGAATAACCGATTTTGATAAGCTTCCCGGAGCGGCAAAAGTCTACATAAAAAAGATCGAAAAGATACTTCGCATGAAAGTGCATATAATCTCGACGGGCCAGAGAAGAGAGGAGATCATCCTGCTCAGGGACCAGTTCTCACGATGAAGAAGAGAGGGTATCAGCGCCAGCCGAGGTTTACGAAGAGGCTTGAAGTAACCTTCAGTTCCGGTGGATTGGGCTACAGGGGGATAATGAGCAATGTCTCGACAAGCGGTCTTTTTATAAGGACCAACCGCGGTTTTGCCCCGGGTTCGATTGTAGATATCGAACTCGTTATGCCGGACAACCGGATCGCATTGCTGAAAGGAGTCGTAAAAAGAACGATCAAGACACCGCTGTCATCGATGAAAAACGGTATGGGTATCGAACTCTTGGAACAGGACCCGATCTTCAGCGATTTTATCAAAATCATCGGGGAAAACAACGAACCAGTAAGCGAACAACCTGCCCCTGAATTTCAGGTCATTTCCTGTCCCGGATGCGGAGTAAAAAATAAGGTACTCAGCACAAAACTTGATCTCGGGCCGAAATGCGGCAGATGCGGAAGACCGTTAGCCATCGCCACGTCCTGATTTCGGGATTCCTTAATATTCTTTATCCCTCTCTGTGCCCGGTATGTGGAAATCCGTCCGACTCCTGGAGGTATTCGCCTGTCTGCAGTCGGTGCTGGTCCAAGACCAAAAAATACGGGGGTCCTTCATGCCCGGTCTGTGCTATGCCGCTTTCGTCGGAATATTCATCTGTCTGCGGACAGTGCCTGAAGGAAAAGCCGCCTTACGCCAAAGCTTTTTTCTACGGGCTTTATGAGGGGGTGCTTGCGGAAGCCGTCAACCAGTTGAAATTTAACGGCCTGAAGAGATTGTCGAAGCCTCTCGGCAGGTTTCTCCTGGATGTCGAACTTCCTCCTTTTGACGGTATTGTGCCTGTGCCTTTGAGCTTGAAGGGTCTAAGGGAAAGAGGCTTCAACCAGTCGCTCCTCTTGGCGAGAGTCGTCTCAAAGCATGTAAAAGTTCCCCTCCTGATGGATATCCTTTTTAAGAAAAAAGATACGTCTTCTCAAATAGGGCTATCGAAAAAAGAGCGGCTGTCCAATCTTAAAGGCGCCTTCGAAGTCAAAGGAGATATTGGGGGCCTGCGACTCCTGCTTATAGACGATGTCATGACAACGGGCGCTACAGCAACCGAATGCTCAAAAATGCTGATGAGGGCAGGAGCAAAGGAGGTGTTCGTCCTCATCATAGCCAGGGCAAGCATGATGTAACCTCAAGCAGTATCCCAAAATTAAGGTCCCATTGGTGATTTAAAAACAAATCTGATAAAATATTGGGTACTTTTAAGGACGATTTACGAATATGATTGATCTGCATACCCATACTTTCTTTAGTGACGGCGAACTCGTCCCTTCGGAGCTGATCCGGAGGGCGGAGGCAATCGGATACAAGGCCATCGCCATTACAGATCATGTCGATGCTTCGAACATCGATCTGGTGATCCCGAGGATCGTCGCTGTACTTGATAAACTGAGGGCCCATATTTCCATTGAAGCAATCCCGGGAGCCGAGATCACGCACGTGCCCCCGCCGTTGATTCCCGATCTCGTGAAAGAGGCCCGGGCACTGGGGGCAAAGATCGTTGTTGTGCACGGAGAGACTCTGGTTGAGCCTGTTTCTCCGGGCACGAACCGTGCTGCAATCGAGGCGAATGCGGACATCCTTGCGCATCCCGGCCTTATCTCTGAGGAGGACCTCCTATTGGCAAAAGAAAAAGGGGTTGCGCTTGAGATAACTTCGCGGAAAGGACACTCCCTCTCAAACGGCTATGTGGCAAAACAGGCGATGCTGCTCGGGGCGACCCTCTGCATCAACACCGACAGCCATAGCCCTTCGGATCTGATTACCGGGGAGTTCGCAGCAAACATACTCCTTGCAGCGGGAATTGAGAAGACCCGTATTCAATCCGTACTGGATAATTCAAAAGCTATCATAGAAAAAATACTCAGGAGGAATTGATGCCCAAGGCTATCAAGAAAAGAACATCGAGGAAGGCTGTTGATACCGAGACCGAGGTAACGGAAAGACTTGCGACGTTTAAAGATACGTTGAGAGAACGACAGAAGACGGCAATACAGATAGCCGCAGGTGCTCTCGTCATTCTAATAGCGATCACGGGCTTTTTTCTCTATTCCTCTTCTGTAAAGAAAAAGGCCGGGGAGTATGAGTTTCAGGCATACAAAATCTTTAACAGCACAACCCGGATGCAACCCGGCAACAAGGGAGAACAGTATAAAAAAGCGCTTGATATGTTTCAAAAAGCTTATGATACGAAAAAGTCACCGGTCTCTCTTTTCTATATTGCAGCCTGCTACTACGAACTCGGTAACTACGATGAAACTGTAAAGACGTTAAAAGATTTTACGCGGAAATACTCGGGCGCGGAAAGACTGGCTCCCCTTGCACATCAGAAAATGGCGATGGCCTATGTCAGGAAAGGGGACGTGAATGAGGCCCTGAAGACGCTCGACACCCTTTATAGTCTCCCGGGCGATATCTTCAAGGATGTCGCCCTTATGGAAACCGGTAAACTCCTTGAGAGACAGGGAAAATCCGATGAGGCAAAGAAAAAATATGAAGAGCTCACGAAAAAATTTCCGGATTCACCCTTCAGGGACGAGGCAGAGGCAAGATTAGCAGGAAAGAAAAAAGGTTAGATCTTTTCAGACTTCAGGGAGTGAACTAACGTTTGTTTTTGTGAGAAACCTTTTTGACCGGTTTCCGCGATTTTTTACTTTTTGAGACAGCCTTCTTCTGTTTATACGACGCCTTTTTGACTACTGCCCTGTCTTCACTGTCAAGCGCAAATTTTCCTTTCGGAGGGAGATAAATTTTTGTTCCCGCTGCAAGGGGGATTATCTTTTCCATGTTATTGAGATCATAAATGACCTCAACCGGTACCCCTGTCTTTTTCGATATTGCCTTGAAAGTATCTCCCTTTCCGACTGTGTAAACGTCCACTGTAAAACGCTCTTCCTCGGGGAAATCCGCAAGGTTTCTGAGGAATGTGCTTTTTGCCCCTTCGGGGATTCTCAGTGTATATTCAGGTACGTCGGGCGGCGTACACCATCTTCTCAGTTCCGGGTTCAAATCCTTTATTTCCTGTACAGAGACCTCCGAACATTCGGCAATGACCGCGATGTCGACAGGTGAAGTGATTGTAACCTTTTCATACCGCAAGGGAGAATGATATTCGAGGTTGTCAAAACCGAAATCTTCGGGACTGGTAGCGATGAGGCTTGCGGCGATGAACTTCGGGACATAGTCCTTTGTTTCATTTTTTATATACTTCGTATTCAAAAGAGACCAGTAGTCGTCTGTCTTTGTCTTGTTGAGGGCCCTGAGTATCTTCCCTTCTCCTGCATTATAAGCAGCCATTGCGAGGTTCCAGGAACCAAACATGCCGTAAAGGTCTTTCAGATAGTTTGCCGCTGCTACCGTTGATTTGACGGGATCTCTCCGCTCGTCCTTCCACCAGTCGATCACAAGGCCATATCTCTTTGCGGTGGACGAGATGAACTGCCAGTATCCCGCAGCCCGGGCATGAGAATACGCATTAGGGTTGAAACCGCTCTCGATAAGCGGCAGGAAAACGATCTCCTCAGGGACATCGTTCTCCCTGAGGATCTTTTTCATCATCTCAATATATTTCCCGGACCTGCTGAGATAGACCGAGAACCTCTCCCTTATTTTTCCGGAAAAAAGCGATACATTCTTTTGGACCGCCTCCAACGCTATCTCATTGGAAGCGTAATCCGATATTCCACCGAGATCGCCTTTGATTCTGTCTTCAGGTAATGTCGAAATTATCGCGCCATTGACCGAAGCTTCCCCAAGCCGGTCGTAAGCAAAAAGAGGAAATGCAAAACATAACACGATTATCTGCAGGATCATTAGTCTCAGTAACAGCATACAATTCTATTCTTAGCCTAAAAATAGCTATTTTGTCAAGAAAAAAGTCAAAATATCTCAATTGCCTTTTATTTTGATTCGAAGCTTCTACATGAACGAATTATCTGTAGTTTGCATCTAAAAACGCGCTTATCTGGTGGGAAAATGGTGGGCAGTCGCAGAATCGAACTGCGGACACGAGGCTTTTCAGGCCTCTGCTCTACCGACTGAGCTAACTGCCCATGACCTTTAACTTTACACTTTCGGGTTTTACGGTGTCAAGACAGGTTGTGTTTTGCAGGTTTTCAGCCTCCCGGCCAGTAAATCCGCCCTTCTGATCGGTTCAGGGATTCGGTACTTGACGCAGCAGTTAAGCACTATCTCTATTGATGCCCGCAGATCTATCCTGTGGCCGGGAGAGACAAAAAGCGGCCTGACATTGTCCCTTGTCCTCAGAACTGCGCCGACGGTTGTACCGTTAAAGTATAAGGGAGACCACGAACCTTTCCTGCTCCCCGGCTCCATGTAATCTCCGATCAGTCTTGACTTTGCGCATCCGATAGTCGGCAGGTCAAGCAGCACTCCGATATGAGATGCAATGCCCAGTCCCTTGGGATGAGCAATACCTTGGCCGTCAAAGATGATAACATCGGGCTTTATCTCCAGCTTTTTTATCAATTCCACGATGACAGGACCTTCCCTGAAGGATAAATAGCCTGGCATGTAGGGAAAGGAGACTCTTTTCACGACAGAGGCGTCTTCAACCGGAAGGAGACCTGGATATCTGTAAAGGCAGACAGCCCCGGCAACCTTGTCCTCCTGGAATGCCGCGTCGACTCCTGCTATATATCCCGGGGGTTTTTTAAGAGGGATGATTTTGACCTTTTCTCTTAAAGACATCTGGACGATTTTTGCGCCGGAGATATTTGCGGGCCAGGTGAAAAGGGTTCTATCAGTAATATTTGAGCTCATAAGGCGATATGAAAGCTTTTTCCGCACATATGCCCTCTCTTTTTTATCTTTTAATGATCCGGTACATCCCGGGTCTTCGGTCTTCAAACAGATCGGTTAAAGGATTCAATGCCTTGTTTCTTGCTGTTAAAGGGTCGATATCAATAACCGACAAAGCCTCTTTATTTTTGGGAGCCTTTGCGAGGACTTTCCCTTCGGGCGAAACGATCAGGCTCTGTCCGATATAATTCAAGCGTCGTCCTGTTTTTCTGTTTTCCTTTCCGGTCCTGTTTGCCGTTACAGCATATGCCCTGTTTTCAAGACACCGTATGGGCATGGCCCGGGGGCAATAGGGCAGCACAAGGTTCGATGGATGTGCGACGATATCAGCTCCCAGCAGGGCGAGTGTTCTCATCGATTCCGGAAAGAACCAGTCAAAGCATATCATAACGCCGATGCGTCCGACCTTAGTCTCCCATACCCTGAACCCCGTATCCCCCGGTTCGAAATAGAGCTTTTCTTCAAAAAAGAGATGTGTTTTTCGGTACACTCCGATGAACCCCTCCGGACCCGTAATGACAGCGCTGTTATAAAACCCGTCCTTATCTCTTTCCGGGAGACCGGCCACGACGTAACAACTTTTCTGCCGGGACAATTCCGAGAGACATCTGGTTGTATCTCCATCCGGTATCCGCTCGGAAAGCTCTGCCACTTCATCCCGTGAGACGAACTGGTAGCCTGTAGCAAAGAATTCAGGAAGTACGAGGAGGTCCAAGGATGCATCTTTTACTGCGGACAATACTTGCTTTAGATTCTGCTCTTTCTTGCCGAATAATGGATTAAACTGATAAAACCCTGCTTTCATGGCAGGGTTCAGCCCGTGACTTCCTTTAGCCATGCAAGATAATTTTTAGAGCCCTCCACCGCGGGCACCGCAATAATTTCCGGCACAGTATAACTATGAAGCTCCTTCACTTTTTTCTCAAAGGCGTTGAAGAATTTCTTCCTGGTCTTTGCGATCATCAGAACCTCTTTTTCGTCCTCGACCTTTCCCTGCCACATGTAAATGGAGCGTATATCCCTGACTATGTTTACACACCCGGCAAGGCGGGCTTCAACAAGTCCCTTTGCGATCTTTTCAGCCTCGTTTTCCTTTGAGGCGGTTATGAAAACAATGATCTCATCCATATTCTCAACCTTTCTTTTCCAGCCTTAAATAGTATTCCATATCAAGCAATCTTCTCTTGATGTCCGTGCCGCCCGAATATCCGCCGAGGGAGCCATCTGATTCGATAATCCGGTGACACGGAAGAACGATCGGAAGAGGGTTTCTGCTGAGCGCCTGACCGACAGCCCTGAAGGCGCCCGGTTTCCCTATTTTTCCTGCGAGCCACTTATATGTTCTTGTTTCACCATACGGTATCTCCCTGAGAGCGAGCCAGACCTTCTGCTCGAATTCCGTGCCCTTTAGGAAAGTGATCTTCGCAGTGAACGCCTCTCTGCCTCTTTCGAAGTATTCCTGGAGTTCTTTTTTTATAAGGGAAGGCGCTTTGCCTTTCCGCAAACTTTCAGCAGGCCTGCCGAAGTCAAGGCCCCGGAGGGTCTTATCGGTAAACAGGAGATAAAGAGTGCCGATGGGACTTTCGATGGTGTCGTAGAATGACTCAGTGCTGCTCGACCTCTTCTCTTTCATATTGTTCCTTGGAATAGATCTCAACCCTGTCGCCCCCTTTGTTCAAAGCATGGCCCAGCGCCTTTTCGGCGCACAAGAGGAATTCTTCAGTGGACTGGCCGTCGAGGAATGTAAGACCTATACTGGAGGTCACATGACCTTTTGGCTGTGAATTTTCATAAATGAAAGGATAGTTCCTGATGATTGCGTTGAATCTGTTACTCATGGAAAGGGCTGCCGAGATAACTGTATTCGGAAGGATTACCGCAAAAGAGTCTCCTCCATAGCGTACGACGATGTCGGAACCCCTGATGTTTTTTCGTATGAGTTCCGCAACCTTTTTCAGCGTCAGGTTACCGTAGTATTCACCGTGCTCTTTTACATACCGGCTGAAGAAATCCAGATCGAGCAGCAGGAGGTTCAAGGGCAGCTTGTACCTTGTCGCTCTTTCGACTTCCTGTGCGAGCCTAATCTGGAAATATCTGTGGCTGAAAACGCCGGTTAGGTCGTCTATCAGACCGGCCCTTTTCGGATAGAGGATCTCGAGTTCTTTTATATGATCGATCAATTCTTTTGTATTAAAGGAAAATTTCTGGACAATTCTCTCTATTTTTCCGACAAGGGACATTCTCTCTTCAACGGTGATATCCTTTTCTGTAAGGATAAAGATCGGGATATCCTTGGTTGAGGGGTTCTCCTTGATATTTTTTATGACATCGAACCCGAGCATGTCGGGAAGGGAGAAATCAAGAAGTATCACCGCCGGTCTCACTGCTGACGCAAGTTCAATGCCTCTTTTGCCGTTCGGCGCCGTGTAGAGGAGAAAACCGTGGGGCTTGAAAATCTCCTTGAAATATTCGGCCATCTTATCCTCGGATTCTATGACAAGTACGGAAATAGGCAGCACCCTTTTTCCTCTGGCAAGAGTTATCTCTTCAAGCTTTGATATGAGGGCGTCCTTATCCAGCGGTTTCATAAGGTAGTCCGCTGCCCCAAGCGCGAAAGCGAGATCTTTGTTATCGACTATCGAATGTATTATTACAGGTATCCCTGCGGTTGACTGGTCGCTCTTGAGCTGCTGAAGCACCTCCCAGCCGTCTTTCTTCGGAAGAAGGACATCGAGAGTTACGGCAAAAGGCTGGAGCTTTTTTGCCTTTTCCAGCGCTTCTTCACCGTTAAAAGCATGCGAGACCTTATATCCTGCCTGTGTAAGGTGGAGGGTAAGGAGCTCTGCCGTAGAGAGGTCGTCTTCTACAACGAGAATAAGGGGGGCCTCCTCCTTCAGCCAGGGGAAGTTCAGGCTTATTGCCTCGACATTTTCGTGGACCAGCGCTCCTTCAGGTTGGGCTGCCGCCGGTGTAGAGACGGGAAGCAGGAATGTGAACGTGCTGCCTTCCCCAAGGTTGCTCTCCACGGTTATGGCGCCTCCGTGAAGTTCAACGAGCTTTTTCGTGAGAGCCAGGCCGAGTCCGACACCCCCGTATTTCTTTGAAAATTCCGAACTTGCCTGTTCGAACTCATCAAAAATGCGTTCTCTGTCTTCAGAACCAATGCCGATGCCCGTATCCTGAACCGAGAATTTGATAAATTCAAGGCTGGCAATATCTTCCGTAAAACACCTGTTGACATTCTCTTCCCTGGCGACATGCAACCTTACACTCCCCCCTTCAGGCGTGAACTTTATCGCATTCGAAAGGAGGTTGTACAGAATCTGTTTAAGTTTAACCCTGTCTGCGGTTATAACGCTTATACCCTCGCCCATTGAGACGATGATCTCGATGAATTTATTCTCTGCAAGAGATTTCATGATATTGATGACTTCGCCTATGACATCGTCTATAAGGAACGTTTCATAGACCATTTCATACTTTCCGGATTCTATCTTCGCAATATCAAGGACGTTGTTGATCAGTTCTAGGAGGTGCTTGCCGGAAGAGTAAATATTTTTTATATACCGTTCCTGGTTTTCGGTGAGATCTCCAAAAGTCCGGTCAAGAAGGACATCCGAGAAACCGATGATCGAATTGAGAGGAGTTCTGAGTTCATGGCTCATGTTCGCTATAAACCTGCCTTTGAGCTGGTTGGCGTATTCCAGCTCCCTGTTCATCTTCTCAAGATCTCCGGTCCGGTCCCGCACCTTCATATCGAGGTTATTTTTCAGGTCTTCAAGCTCTCTTTTCTTGTCTTCAATAATCCCCCTGAGATCATGTATTTCTTTTTGACTGCTGAGCGTAAAAAACAGACCTGAGGGTTTTCCTCCGGGATCCGCAGCCGTCGCACAATTGAGCGTAACACCCACTTCATTTCCGTCCGAGCCGATAAAAGCAACCTCGAAGCCGGCCAGGGAGGCCTTGCCTTCAAGTTCTTTTCTCATAAGTTCCCATGAGTCGTTCTTCATAAACAACCCGATGCCCCTGCCCACTAACTGCTGCCTGGAGTAACCGAGCAGCTCAAGTACCCGCTCATTTACGAGCTTGATCGATCCTGCGGGATCTGTCATAAAAACGCCTTCGTTTGTTGCCTCCATTATTTTCATTAATTCGAGGCCTGCATCCTCTATACGTTTGATCAGCGCAAACTGGTCGATACAGATACCGATCAGGCCGGCCAGAATGTTCAGAGAAGACTTCTGTCTTTCGGAAAACTGCCTCGGCTTGAAGTCATCGATATAAAGGATTCCGGCTGCATTATTCCTGAGTACGACCGGGCAGGCAAGGAGCGCCCTGATCTTTTCAGCGATTAATGCGGGATTGTTCCTAGTATAATCCGACTTCAGGGTGTCATGAATGGCAATAATCTCCTTTTTCCGGAGGACCACATCGGTAAGTCCTCCGGGGATGACGCCCCACGACTTGTTTTCGACAAACCTCCTGCTCAGCCCTTTAGAAGCGGCGAATCTCATTTCACCGTTTTCGTGAAGAGCGACGCTGCCTGCAGGCGCATCGGTAAATACGGTCGCCTTGTCAATCAGGATGCCTAAAAATTCATTGAGATGGACTGCCGTACCGATATGCGAGATGAGGGACGATATGGACTTCTGGTTTTCCATGGTCTTCAATACTTCGATCTTCGCTCTTTTCTGTTTTTCGATAATCTCCCATATGAGTCTTGCGCCGACACCCTCGATCACTTCTATATTATTCTGAGAAATTGCCCTGATCTGGTTGCTGAGAAGGGGGTCTCCTGATATGTTGATAACCATTTCAGGGTTAGCTGAGCAGAGAGATTGTATGTCTTTAAAGACAGGGATGTTCCATTTTCCGGCAAGTATGACTCCGGGAGCGTCCTCCTTCAGTTCAAACATTCCGACCAGTTCTGTATTAGTATCCCCCCTGAGAAGTGAAAGCAGTGCACTGGCGCCTATGTTCCCGCCTGCAATTGCGACTCTAAGCATATATCTTAAGTCCCTTTTCCGCCAAGGGGGACATCATTTCAAGGAAATAACCGAGCAGTTCAGTGTCCCACTGACCTAAAGGCCGTTCTGATTTCATGGTTTCCAGCGTGACCTTCACAGACCTGCGGTCTCGATAAGGACGGACGGAGACCATTGCATCGAAGGAATCCACAATCGAGAGTATCCTTGCCATAATCGGAATATCCCGTCCTGTCAGTCCATCGGGAAATCCTTTTCCGTCCCATCTTTCATGATGATGCCTTATGGCAGGCAGTATCTTCTTCATTGAAACAAGCGGCCGGCATAAGTCCTCGCCAAGAACGGAATGCGTCTTGATCAGTTCGCACTCTTCCTTAGTAAGCGGACCGGGTTTCTGGAGCAGGGATTCACTGAGACATATCTTTCCGATGTCATGAAGAATACCCGCTTTTTTCATCTCATCCCTGTCTTTTTCGGAAAGTCCGAGAAACGAGACAAAATCCGTTGAAAGCCTGCTTACCCTCGTTGAATGCCCCTTTGTATAAGGATCCCGGGCCTCCATAGCCACGGCAAGCGTCAAAATAATGTTTTCAGAGTGGTCGAGTTCTTCCTGCAGACTTTTCAGTTTCAATAAAGAGCGTATTTTCAGAATCAGTTCCGATGTATCAAATGGCTTGCTGATGAAATCGTCCGCTCCTGATTCTAAGCCCTTTATTTTGCTCTTTCTGTCTGAAAGTGCCGTGAGAAGTATAACGGGGAAATACCGCTTATCGGATGTCTCCTTAAGCCTGCTGCATAATTCAAAGCCGTCGACGCCCGGCATCATGACATCAAGTACTGCGAGGTCAACAGGATAACGCCCGAATATATCTATAGCTGTATCTGCCCCAAGTGCGGTGTAAACATTAAATCCTTCTTTTAAGAAAACTGCCTCCATCAGTTCAAGGTTTGACTGGACGTCATCTACGACCAGGATCGAAGGCGTCTCCTTTTCAATAAGACATGTAAAAGGACCCATTAGAGAGATTAAAACATTAGAGCGGGCATTTGTCAAGAAAATTCTTTTATAATGAAGTGTTACATGGAAAACCTCATTTTATTCTTAAATCTAAATTATTCTTACCCCGGCGTAGTAGCAGCAGCATTCATTATTGAGGTCGTTCAGAAAGGACCTTTCGATTCCGTCTTCGAAAAGAACCCTTACCAGGCATATCCCGCCCGGCAGCGTAGAGTGTCTCTCTTCAACGACCTCTCCATCGCCCCAAGCGCTGTAATGTAAGTGCCTTACAGCATCGCCTAATTTAAGATAGAGTCTCGGTTTCATTTGAATCGTTGTTTTTCGGTACCGTCAGGAAATCCTACCTGATATAGTACCCATAAATAGTATAAACAAAGCGTCCTTCGATTGTGTAGGCTTCCATATTCCATTCATCGGGCAGCGGCCAATAGGGCTCGCCATCTTTCAATGCTTTCATAGCAGCGTCGTCAAGGTTTTTATGGCCGGAAGTCCTTACCATCTCGACTGCTCCGAGCTTGCCGTTTTTCCTGATCGTAAATCTCAGTACCAGGTCTCCGTAAATACCTCTTGCCGCAGCCTCAGGGGGATAGACCCAGATACTCTCGATACGCTCCTTCAGCCGTCTGTTGTAAATAAGGAATTTGTAGTCTCCGGCGTCAAAGGAGAATTTCGTATCCTCTTTCTTTTCTTCTCTTTCGACGCCCCTTTTTACAAGATCGCCGATCACGCTTCTGTCGAAGAGCTTTTCTCTGAGAGGCATGCTTTTGGTGTCGGGCTTCTGCACGCTCGCCGAACCTTTTGTCCTGCTTTTTGATTCTCCGCCGGACCCCGGGACCGGAGGAGAAGAAGGTTGCAATGCTTCAGGGAGGCGATCGCCCCTGCCGGAAGGCGCAATACTTTCCTCTTTAATGACAGGAGAAGGCCGGGTAATCCCCGGAGCAGAACGCTGTACGGAAGGAGGAACTGGCCGCCTGCCCGGAGTTATTAAGGGAGAAGGATGAGATGGCCGGCCGGGAAGCTCGTCAGGAGAAACGAGCCTTGTAAAGAATTCTCCGGAAGGCTTTTTATCCCCGACAGCAGGGATATAGAATATAAGCGCAGCGATAAAAAGAGCGTGTACTGCAAATGAATAGACAAAAAATCGTTTCAGGCTCAATGCAGGAATTTCCCGAAGAGCCTTATATAACGCATGATGCTGTCTTTACTGTTGTCCTTTCCGATCCATAGCCTCAGGGATGCCTCCCGGATCTCGGGCCTCCTGTGCAGGGCAACAAGCTTCTCGGCTGATGCGTCGTCTTTCAGGAAATAATCTCTCAGTCTCTTCATGAGCAGAAATCTTTTCTGGAACCGGGCCTTCCACCTCTTCCTGTAAGCTTCGATATCATCTTCTATTATAGCCTGTGCTGCAAGCTCCCCTGATTTCATCGCATAATAGATTCCTTCATACGTAAGCGGCAAGACCTGGCCTGCCGAATCTCCCGCAAAAAGAACTTTACCTTTGTTGAACAAGTCGCCTGTCCACACGGGTATCCTGTATACTTTCTGTTGCCCTTCAGACACGATTCCTTTTCTTTCTTTAAACTTATTGAACAAGGCTTTTATCGCTCCGGCCTGAAAGGTACCCGTGCCTATTGATACTCCCACCGCTGCGGGGAATACCCAAGAATAAGCGAGAGGCGCGTGTGAGGAGCCGAACCAGAACTCGCATGCATCCGTATTTATATCTTCTATGCGTTCGGATTCGGTAAAGAACGAGCGCGAAGGTTTTATGCCGAGCATGGTCCTCGTCTTTGAATTGATCCCGTCCGCAGCAATGATATACTCTGCGCTGAACTTATGCTTTACCCCGTTGCTGTCTGCTTCGGCGATGTATGTTTTGTTCTGCGTTACTCCTTTAAAATCCGCCGTTATTATTTGTGCTCCCTTTGCTTCAGCCTCTTTGCGCAATATGGCATCGAACTCTTTCCTTTCCACCATTGCCAGGCCGACACCTTTCAGCTCGATTTCGAGCTTTTCACCCCTCGGGGAGATAAGCCATATAGCCTTTACCACTTTTTTAATGGAACTTTTCGGGATATGAAGCTCATCAAAGACACCCAGAGATATTCCGCCGCCGCAAGGTTTCGCAAAAAACGGGTTTCTTTCGAGCAGTATCACATCCACCCCGTTTCCTGCAAGAAACCTTGCGGCAGACGCGCCAGCGGGACCTCCGCCGATGACGAGAACTTTTGTGCTCAGTCTCATCTTAATTTTCCTGATTAATTCATATCATTCATAAACTGACTGCACCTTTCGGCGGATACAGGATTTTAGCGGCTTTAAATTCTGTGGAGATTTATCGGAACAGAATTTACCTCGGAGGGCGACAACCCGAGAATGAGCGAAAGACCTGTATCCGCCGTATTCATCCACGAATTCACGAATTATATGGGTTAAATAAAAACAGGGAAACGGAACAGCCTTAGGGGCGATTCCCTTGCAGTTGCTCCATTTCCCCAAATCATTAATGTATGCAGACCCTGGTGGAATGAGCCAGGGTCTGCAAAAATGCTCTTATCCCTTGTATGCCCCTACTGAACCGATGAAAAGATCGGCGACAGCAAATTCGAAGTATACATACAAAAAATCAGACTAATATGACGGCATCCTTACAGAAAGCACAGGGCACTGCGCATATCTAACCACCTGGGCAGCCGTGCTTCCGAAGAGAATCCTGTCCACCCCTTTTCTCCCATGGGTACCCATAACGATGATATCAATCTTTTTTTCCCCGGCAAATTTCAGTATTTCTTCGTGAGGGGTGCCTACGACCACGCTGCGCTCGATATCCTTCATTACACTCAGTTCCTCGACGCCGAACCTTTCAAGTTCCTTTTTTGCGCCTTCCTGGATCTCCTTATACATTTTGTCAACTGAAGTGTGGGGGACATACCATCCGGATGCTTTGGCAATATCATAGATAACGTGTAAAACATACAGCTTTGCCCCATACTTTTTTGTCATGTCGACGGCATACTTCAGTGCCTGAGACGACCCCTCAGAAAAATCTGTCGGAAAAAGTATACTTTTGATTTCCATTACTCAACCTCCCTTAGATATTTTGCTGCATTTTCCGGTGATGTTTGCAAGATATAAAATCCTGAACCCCATTCGAAACCACTTGTCCTGATCAGCCGGGGGATGATCTCGATATGCCAGTGGTAATCCTCGCCGAGCGTATGCCAGTGGTCTCTCCTGGGAACCATATTCGGAGCGGTATGAATATAATAGTTGAAAGGCGGGTCGCTGAATATTTTTCTCAATTTTTTTAATACAGACATCAATATCAGTCCCAAATCTTCGATCTCCCCATATGTGACTTCATGAAAAGCGCATGAATGCCGCTTCGGGATAATCCACGATTCGAACGCTAACTGTGCTGCAAACGGACAAAAGGCGATAAAGTTGCGCGTCTCAAGGATTATCCTGTCACCCACCCTGAGTTCCTCCCTAATTATATCACAGAATATGCACCGCTCTTTATAGGAATAGTACTGCTTTGCATTATCGAGTTCATCCTTGACCGTTTTCGGGATGACCGGCGTTGCCATGAGAAAAGATACAGGGTGGGAAAATATTTCTCCTGCATCTTTTCCAGAGTCTTTGTATATCAGGATGTACCTCAGCCGCGAGTCTCTTTCAAGGTCTGCAATCCGGTCTCTGTAAAGGGTGAGGACCCGGATCATCTGCTCAATACCCATGTCTTCGGGTCTGATTCCGTGTTCCGGCGACTCGATAAGGATTTCGTTTGCACCGATGCTGTTCATCATGTCGTAAATCCCTGTCCCTTTTCTTCCTAAATCCCCTTCTATCTGGAAGACGGGTCTGAAACTCGGAACAGCGCGCACCCACCATCCCGGTGAGTCGGCAGGCGTATTCGGAATCCTTATGGCTGCTGTTTCATGAGGGGTCTCATTTTCTCTATTCTTGCAAAGGACGCACCTGCCATCCTCTTTCCTGTCCATAAAGGAAAGGTCATACTCGGACGGCGCTTTGGAATCCGAGAGTACTGCAACCCATCTGCCGAGGAGTATGTCTTTCCTCAGTTCATGCATCTCTGTTCCTCGTATAGATCAGCCTCAATCCCTCAAGTGTAAGGTTATGGAAAACCCTGTGAGCCCTTTTTAGAAAAGGAGACAGCAATCCACCGTATCCTCCCGTGAGAACGACCGTGATTTCCGAACCGGTCTCGTTTTCAATCTCGCCGAGGATTCTCTCCAGGCCACCTGCAGTACCATAAAATATTCCCGACCGGATACAGTCTTCAGTGTCCCTGCCAAGGGCTGATTTGGGAGGCGTTACCGGCACTTTCGAGAGCTGAGAAGCCCCTTTTGCGAGCGCTTCGCTCATCAACCGGATCCCCGGCAATATTGCGCCTCCGACGTACGCCGCGTTTGCACCGACTACACTCACCGTTGTAGCAGTGCCGCAGTCTACAGCCGCCACAGGACCTCCGCACAACTCATATGCCGCAACAGAGTTCGCTATTCTGTCTGATCCAAGTTCTTCAGGGTTCCGGATGTTAAATGTCAGGCCCGTTTCGATCCTGGAACTCACTAAAAGAGGTTTTGCTGACGTAACCTCCCGCAGGGCTTTTCTCAAAACCCCGGTATGGCCGGGCACGACAGAAGATATTATCACTCCCGACACATTTTTTTCTACAAAATTTTCTGCCATGAACTCATCGAAGACCCCCTTATATTTCTGAGCGCTTCCCCTGGGGAATGTATCAATTTTTTTCACAAAAAGGGCTGAAGCAGTGAAGCAGCCCACGGTTATTGTCGAATTACCGATGTCCAGCGCTATCAGCATCTATCGCAATACCGTCAGGTCCCCGGCGGAGACTCTCTTCAGTTCTCCTGAAGGAAGTCTCAAAAGAAGTCTTCCTTCACTGTCTATCGACTCTGCAAAACCGGAAAAGGTTTCATCCCCGACCGTGACTTTCACGTCCTTGCCGATGGTGGAGGACAGCCTCTTCCATTCGGGAAGGAGCATCTCCCCGCCGCTTGTATTCAGATGCGCATACCACCTGTTGATCTCGTTCAGGATCCCGGCAATTATTTCTTCCCTTGAATAGGACCGGCCGGTTTCATTTTTGAGGGAAGTTGCTATCTTCCGCACATCCTCGGGGAATGCATCCAGTCCGATGTTTACATTCAAGCCTATGCCTATGATTGCAACGGAGATCTTTCCGGCGTCCGTCCTGATTTCGGTCAGTATCCCTCCCAGCTTCCTGTGAGAGACCATCAGATCATTCGGCCATTTTATCGAAATGTCGAGACCTGTAATTCTTCTTATTGCATTTGCGCATGCCACCGCAGACATTATTGTGAGAAGCGTCGCATCTCTCTGTTTAATTTTGGGTCTGAGGAGAACGCTCATATGGATGTTCACCCCGGGCGGCGATATCCAGACCCTGCCGAGCCTCCCTCTTCCCTTTTCCTGGCTTTCAGCGAGGACGACGGCGCCTTCTGCAGTTGTTCCCGCAAGGCGTGAGGCAATCGTATTCGTGGAACTCACTTCCTCAAAAAAAAGAATCTCCCGCCCTATATCACCTCTTATTTTTTCCTTAATAGCCTCTATATTCACTACTACTCTTCCTTAAGGATTATCACCTCTATCTTTCCCTTTAACCCTTCGGCAAATTTCTTCGCGTCGTCTTCCGAACCGACAATCGACCCGTAGTGCATCGGTATTGCGATTTTCGGTTTGATGTCAAGGGCAGCCTTTATCGCCTCTTCCGCTGTCATCACATATGTGCCTGAAACGGGAAGCAGCGCTATGTCCACCTTGAAATTCTTCATCTCGGGTATATAATCCGTGTCTCCCGCGATATAGATTTTCCGGCCTCTTACCGTAAAAATATACCCTACCCAGGCATTTGTCTTCGGATGGAACTTTTTGTTTGTGTTGTAAGAAGGCACAGCCACGATCTCTATGCCCTCGACAGTCATTTTGTCACCCGGTTTGACGGTCTTGACCTTGCCCGACAGCTTTTTCGCGCAGTCCGGCGGGGCAACAATGATGGTAGCCGGACCCTGGAGCGCTTTCACGTCTTCGGGTGAGCAGTGGTCGAAATGCTCGTGGGTAATCAGGATGATATCTGCCAAGTCTTTCTTTTTGATTTTAAAGGGGTCGGTGAAGATCACCTTTTCTCCGATAATCTTGAAAGTATCGTGTCCGAGCCAGTGAATGTTTTCTACCATGTTATCCCCCTTTCGCCCCCGTCATATAAAAGGGCATAAGCGTTGTAAAAAGTGAATAAGTTATTGGTAAGAAGGCTTTCTTTCAAGGATTATATCACAAATAAGTCGCCGGAATATTTAATCAAAAAATTCTGTGAAGCTTAGCTTCGGGGTTTCCCTTCCCCTCCCGTCAAGGGAGGGGGGATAATGGATATCTCATCCCGAAATCTGTTGTCAATTATTGTTATAATAATAAAGTCGTGCTTCTATAAAAACCATGGGAAAAGTCATTACAATTGTCAACCAGAAAGGCGGCGTTGGAAAGACCACGACAGCCATTAACCTCGCCGCATCCCTCGCCCTTGCTGAAAAGGATATCCTCATCATCGACGCCGACCCCCAGGGCAATCTGACGTCCGGCCTCGGGGTCCTTAGAGATGGTATAGAGAAAAGCTTGTACGATGTTTATACGGGCAGATGCGGGGTCGGAGATGCCCTGAGGGCAACCGGCATGGAGCACCTCGATCTCCTTCCCTCCACGATCGACCTCCTGGGTGTGGAAGTCGAACTTGTTGGAAAAGAAGGCCGTGAAAGTATATTATACAATGCAGTCAATCTGATCAGGGAGCGGTTCCGGTACATTTTGATCGATTGTCCTCCTTCTCTCGGTCTTCTGACCCTGAATGCGCTTGTTGCTGCCGATTCCGTGATCATCCCTGTGCAGTGTGAGTATTATGCCCTTGAGGGGCTCGGGCTTTTGACGGATACACTGCGAAGGGTGAGGGGAACGCTTAATACCGGCCTCGATATTGAGGGGATCGTCCTGACCATGTACGACCCGAGAAATAACCTGTCACAGGAGGTTGCCCGTGAAGTCAGAAGGCATTTCGGAGACAAGGTCTTTCAAACGGTGATACCGAGAAATGTTACGCTCGGAGAAGCCCCGAGTTACGGAAAGCCTGCGATTTTATATGATATCCGTTCAAAGGGCGCCCAGAGCTATCTGTCACTTGCAAAGGAGATGCTGAATGAAAACGGCGTTAGGCAGGGGGCTTGAATCGTTAATCCCTGAAAAGGGTGAAGAAGTCATCTATCTTGACATCAACCGGATATTCCCGGGTGAGCAGCAGCCGAGGAAAACATTTAAGAATGAATCCCTGCAGGAACTTGCTCTCTCCATCAAAGAAAAAGGGGTGCTGCAGCCGGTAATCGTGTCGCGTACCGGAGACGGCACGTTCAGGCTTATTACCGGAGAGCGGAGATGGAGGGCTGCAGGGCTTGCAGGCCTTAAAAAAATCCCTTCCCTGATCAAAAACGTAGCCTCCAGGGATTCACTCGAAATAGCCCTTATCGAAAATATACAGAGGGAAGACCTGAATCCCATGGAGGCTGCCGAGGCATTCAGCAGGCTGATGACGGATTTCAACCTTACGCAGGAAGACCTCTCGGAAAAGGTCGGCAAAGACCGGGCGACCATTGCGAATTACCTCAGGCTGCTGAAATTACCTGATGAGATCAAGGCCCTGATCCTGAACGGTTCCATCAGCATGGGGCATGCAAAGGCAATCCTTGCCATTGAAGGAAAGGCCAACCAGATAGAAGCAGCCCGAAAGATCGTCAGGAAAAGTCTCAGCGTAAGGGAGGCGGAGTTCCTTTCCAAAAAAACCGCGGCGCCGTCGGGATCGAAGCCTGCGAAAGACCCCCAGATTTCTTCCCTTGAGGAGAAATTGATCAGGGGTCTCGGGACGAAGGTCCGCATAATCAATAAAGGCAGGAAAGGCAAGATAGAGATCGAATATTACTCACTTGAGGAGTTTGACAGGCTTCTGGATATTCTGCTGGGATAAACGGAGCATGGCGGATGCAGTATTTTTGCTCATTCTCGGGCTATCGCTCTCCGAGGAAAATTCTGTTCCGATAAATCTGCACAGAATTTAAATCCGCAAAAATACTGCATCCGCCATGTTTGGCTATTGAAATGATTAGGCCAGGAGGAATTGAATGCAGGAAAAGACAGATATTTATGATGTGATTATAATCGGCGGAGGGCCGGGAGGACTGACTGCGGCGCAGTACGCATCGAGGGCGAAACTGAGGACGGTCGTGCTCGACAAGTCATCGACTGCGGGCGCCCTCGCGTATTCAAGCAGGATCGAGAATTATCCGGGTCTTTCCCGTCCGGTTGCCGGCAGGGAACTGCTCGATATCATGAGGAAACAGGCTGTCGGTTTCGGAGCCGAATATCACGAAACACAGGTTGTCGGTGTAAACCTGTCGGATGAGTTCAAAGAAGCGATTACCATGGACAGGGCGTTCAGCGGTAAAACCATGATTATCGCCACGGGGTCCATGGGAAGGAAGCCGGGCATAAAGGGTGAGGGCGAATTTCTCGGCAGGGGAGTGAGCTACTGCGCTGTCTGCGATGCGGCTTTCTACAAAGGTCTGAAAGTCTGTGTGATCGGAAGTTCCGAAGAGGCGATAAAGGAAGCCGGGGTGCTTACCAGATTTGCCGAGACCGTTTACCTCATCTCACCTTCTCCGAAACTCGCTTCAGAAGACCACCCCGTGCTCGGGGAGCCTAATATTAAGGTGCTGCCGGGACATAAAGTTACTTCCATTGAAGGAAATGACCTGGTCCAGCGGATAAAAATGGTAGACAGCGGGAACAAGGAGGCGGAATTGGAGCTGGCAGGGGTCTTTGTTTATCTCCACGGGAACAAGCCAGTTGTGGATTTTCTCTTCGGCGGGCTTGATACAGGAGAGGACGGATGCGTTTTGGTCAACAATATGATGGAGACTTCGGTGCCCGGAGTTTTTGCAGCCGGAGATGTTACCTGCACCGAGATACGGCAGATCGTCGTTGCAGCGGCCCACGGATGCATTGCGGCCCTCTCGGCAGAGAAATATTTATACGGGAGAAAAAAGATCAGGATGGACTGGGCGAAATAAATTGCGGTGGACGCACTTTTCCACATCGGGCCCGATCGTGCGCCGGACGATACGAAGCTCGCAGTCCGCCTGTAATCCCATCCAGACCTCCGGCAGGGCATTTCTCGCCAAAACAATCTATTACTTCATCAAAGTGGCATGGCAGAGATTCCCGCCGAATGTAAATATCACCTGATAACTGAAATATAAAACATCTCTTCATGCTCTATTATCCTGTAATTCCACATTACCGCCTATCTGCTCCAATCCGCAATCTTGAGATGCTTGATTTGATTGAACTCACTGATATTATTCGTGACCAGGGTAACGCTAAGGCTCAAGGCATGTGCCCCTATTAACGTGTCCATGGAGCCGATGGGCTTGCCCCCTTTTTCGAGTAATGTCCGCACCTTTCCATAACTTTCAGCTGCCTTCTCGTCAAAATCCGCGATTTCGAATGGCAGGATGAATTCATCGAGAGCTTGGCGATTTTTTTCGACTTGCTGGCTCTTTTCTACACCGAACCTGAGTTCCGCAAGTGTGATAGAAGAAATGCCGATATCGCCAACAGAATGTGTCTTGAAGTGCCGAAGCACTTTCTTGGGCTTTTGCTTGATGAGATAGATGCAGATGTTTGTATCAAGCATATATTTCATCGAAGAGACTCCCGTTTCTGCGTCTTCGGCTGTTTCCGCTCCGACATGAAGTCGGACGAAAACTTGTCCAGACTCTTCACCAGCATATCCCACGACCCTTTTGCAGGAATCAACATGACAATATTGCCGGACTTTTTGACGTATACATGGTCGTCCTCAAACCTGAATTCCCTGGGCAGCCGAACCGCCTGGCTTTGACCATTTTGAAATAGTTTTGCCGTTTTCATGAAACACCTCCTGAATAAGTATATACTAATAATATATATCTTGCAAGTCTTTTGAATGCCAATATTTCAGAGGGTTGTAATCACACCAGGACTGCACCTGATAATAAACATCATGGCCATCTCAGCGACACCGTTGGTTTCCGAAAATAACTGTCATGGAAGAGGATCGTCTGTGTTTTTTCGATACCTACAGTATCGGCCCCCTTCAGCGTTCATAACGCTTGACATTATTACCGCAGCGCGTTATTATTAATTGTGATAAAAAGCTTTCGTTGTAAAGACACAGAAAAGCTCTTTCAGAGACTTTTATCAAAATTTCCTACGGAAATACGACGAAATGCTTTAAGGAAATTATTGCTATTGGATGCTGCGGAACGATTGGAAGATTTGCTGGTACCGCCAGGCAATCGATTAGAGAAGCTTTCTGGCAATCGCCAAGGGCAGCATAGCATCCGAATTAACGATCAATGGAGGATATGTTTTCGATGGCATCAAGCGGATGCCTATGATGTTGAGATAACCGATTATCATTAGGAGAGAATCATGAGGATGAAAAAGATGACCCCGATTCACCCGGGGGAAATATTGTTTGAGGAATTTCTGAAGCCCTTGGGAATCAGTCAGTATAAGCTGGCCAAGGATATTAGCGTACCGCCGCGCCGTATCAATGAAATCGTTCAGGGCAAACGGTCAATCAGTGCTGACACAGCGCTTAGGCTTGCACGCCATTTTGGCCTTTCAGAACGTTTTTGGCTCAATCTTCAATCGCGGTATGACCTTGAGGTCGAGAAGGACAAATTAGATATGCGACTTGAGAAAGAAGTTAAAGTTTTGACGTTGAAAAGCGCCTAACGGAATTAACGGATTAGAGATCCAGGGCACTTGCAGTCTCGTCACACACGGGTAGATCTTTACACGCTCCACCTGATAACTGATACCGTGAGCATCTCTTACGGCCAGTTGGTTTCCGAAAATAACTGTCATGGGACAGAATCGAGCGTGCTTATTTGTGACTTCCTGTAGTCCTCCCCTTTTGAACCTGATATAATTGTGCAGAGCATAATTGAAATAGCACAATTGCTATGAAAAAGAAATTCGTATACCCTAACCGAAAGATTATATTTCCCTATGTTTTTTTTCTTTTGCCCTCTGTTTTAAGTCTTTTAGGTCTTTATGAATTATCCCGAAAATATCCTCGAACAATTAAGGAAGACTGGCTAACAGATGCAAGTCTTATTTTGTTTTCATTAGGTATCTCTGTCCCAGTCATACTATGGATGATAAATAAGATTAAAACAGTGATTGAAGTTGATGAAAGGGGCATTAGTTACAAGTCTCTTTTGAAAAACATTGCAATAAAATGGCATGAGATATTGAGCTCAAACTGAAGAATACTGAACAATTTCACAGCGACGTGTGCGTTCAGTGCAGACGATTCAGAAAGCCATATAAGCCTTAATGGAGCATATATGTCGATAGATTCGAGAAATATCTGGCTACTGATTTATGAACAAATACATGAACATATGCGCGATGCTTTAAAGAGGCGTGACCAAATAATAGCATTCTACTTACTGCTCTTGGCCGCTCTCATTAGTGCCTGGGATAAACTCCTTGGAATTCAGAATATCATAGTTGCTGTAACTTGGTTGATTGGGTTTGCATGCTTCATCGTTCTTACTCAATACTGGAGATGGCAGGTAATATTTCACTTGAGCCTGGTTACGCTGCAGAACCTCATTGCCATCCGCAAGGAACCATCACTTGATGAATGTAAGCGCATTTGGGACACTGTAAATGTTACGGATCTAAGTATTTGGTCATTTATGAATCCATTAAAGGGAGTAGAGATTACCGTAATATATTTATTTGCTCTAATGACATTTTTACCAGGCTACCTCTTCTGTCGAATTAATGGTATTGGAATCCTCAATTTAGATTCCGAAATTGTCGCTTTTTTGCTTAATGCCATAACATATACATTTCTATTGGCATTTTTCTCTTCGTTATTTGTCAAAAAATTTTCTAAGTTTGATGAGCGTAATTGGATGTTCCGATGGCTTTTGGCACCAAGTGGTAATGATGAGAAGAGCGAACCCAAGATTGGGGGCGTATAACGATTCGCTCCAGAGTGACGCTGCAAAATACTGCCACGTCACTGACTATATTCATGATCAACATTAGGCTCATTTATGAACAAATTGAAGCCTGCAAAGCGCATCTGCTGAGCGGGTCCCTGCTTGGTTTCCGCATGGCTTTGATTCTCTCAGACAACGTGGCCGAACTGCTTATGTATCAGGAACTCGATAGACAATTCGCCTTTGATGATCAATTGTTGCCCAAATGGGAACCCACACGCACTGAATGGCTACGTGCCGGACGTGGGCCAAAGTATACACCCGAGGAACGTCTCGATGCTGAACGAGAATTTAAACCGAAAACACGCATACTACGTTTTAGACTGGGACGAATCTCGAACGATGACAGCTCTATTTTAAATGTTTGCCATAAATTCCGATGTGAAGCTTTTCATCGAGGAAAATTGCGCAGCAGTATATTGGAGCAGGTGTCTAAGTTGCTTTATATTTCGGTTGTCAATCTTACTTTAAAACTACCAATTAGTACAGTCGTATTGCCAAGTCCTAACCCGGGCCCGGCAGATGCTAGTTTCCTATCAAGATTCGGCATTCAGGATGCCATGTTACTTGTTACGGACAGTGGTAAGCAACAGTTAGCTGATAAATTGCTTGCCGATGTCGATTTCAATGAGATTCTATTTGCAAAAATCCTTTCCAGTAACATCATTGACCGCATTGACGAGACAATAGGATATCTTGAATATATAGGCGAAACTAATGATCATTCCCAAATTGATAGAAATATTCAGTATCATCAATTCTGGCGAGAAGTGGGTGCAAAGTTGATGGAGGAAGGGATACGTCAACCCAACCTTGAAGAAGCTTTTTTAATTTGGCAATCGCAAGGGAAGGCGAAATATACATTTAGAAAAATAGAAAAATGGAAACAAAAAGCGGAGTTAATAGCTCTCTGCAAAATACCAGCGCGGGTCCTTGAACAGTATTGGTCAATCGATAAGCATTTTCGTCCATTCGAAGATGAAATTGCTGAGGCAGTATTTCGTTATGATGAAGAAATTAATTCGCGCATTTGAGCCGGGTGGTACATTTTATCCAGGAATCCAAGGGGGACGTTGTTTGTTGCCTAAGCTGACTTATTTCGCCCTTAGGGAGACTCTTCCCTTACTCGTTTCCGCTTGTACTTAGCAGCTTTGTCAGGTTCATCGTTCCACTTTAGTACTGTGAGAAAGCGAAATTTTCTGAAACCACAGAAAATCCCTCTTCTATGTGAATGCCTGCCCTTCATCGTGACCTTATGAGGTGTTTGTAGGAGGAAGTTATCGACAAGAACAAGTGCGCAGCCCAATATATTGAAATCCACCCTGCGCTTGTAATGCAGGAAGGGCATACAGAAGCGTCAAGCCCTTCTGCAGAGAAATTCACAGGTTGACAATGAAATATGTATTTAGCGCAACCACGCCATCTGAGCTTTATGTCGGGATTCAAGGACGAATAGGGTCAGCTTTGCGGTTTATGCATTTTGCCTGCTTTCGAAAGTGGAAACTTGAACCCGCAGGGAAAGAACTCCCGACGGGCGGGATGATAACAGATTAGAGGCAGATTGCACAGGGCATAGTTATGCACGAATCAATAGCCCGAAATTTTCGGTCCTGGCGAGTAAAAAAAACCGGACCGGACCGGGCGAAACAGATCAGCCTTTCTTTTTGGCGATAAGGCTGATGAGCTCGGCGGCATTTTTAGGCGCATAACCGGCATCGTCATTATTAAAATACAGGTAAACATCCTTTTTCTGTCTTGCAAAGCGTTTGACGCTTTTTGCATCTTCTTTGAGAGATTCAGTGCTGTAGGATGTTGCAGAGCTTCCTTCTTTTCCGTGCCTTCGTATATAAAGAAAATCAGCTGTTACGGGGAGATCGTTGAGAAAGTCCGGATGGTCGGCCATGCATAAGGCGGCGTTGTGCTTTTCGAGGACCTGGAATACCTTTTTATTGATCCACGTCCTGTTCCTGAATTCAAAAGTATTTCTTACGGAATAATATTTCAGCACCCCGAGAAACTCCTTGAGGCGTTCGACATCCAGGCCGAAAGTCGGCGGAAACTGCCAGAGTATCGCCCCCAATTTCTCTTTCAGGACGGATGCCCTCGAAAAAAACGCTTCGAGGGGCTCCTCGCAATCCTTGAGTTTCTTTACATGCGTGATAAATCTGCTTCCCTTCAGGGAAAAAATGAACTCATCGGGAGTGGACAAATACCATTTTGCAAATGCCTCCCGTTCGGGGAGCCGGTAGAAGGTTACATTCAGCTCGACTGTTGAAAAAAGCCTGCTGTAGTATTCAAGCCAGTGATTCCTTGGGATATCTTCGGGGTAGAAATTCCCCCTCCAGTGATCATAAAAAAAACCAGTGCACCCTATTCTTATCTCGGCCATTACGAATAATTATATCATAATAACGACTTGCAGAGTATTTTCATATTGACGCCGGGTTGCAGTTAGAAGCTATTCAGAATTTAATTCACGGTTACCTGCTTACTTTCAGGACCCCTTCGATCTGCGCAATCTTCTGCGTCAACCCCGACAACTGGGTCCTGTCCTTGACATCAAGTATGAAAATAATATGGGCCTTCTTATCTTCGGTTGAAGTCGCCGTTATATTGCTTATATTTACGTTCACGGATGATATGAGAGCGCTGAGGCTTGCGAGAATTCCGGGCTTGTCGACGGTTTCTATAAGAAGCCGCACAGGTGTCGTGGCCTCACCCTCCCGTTTCCACTCGACATCTACCAGTCGCGCATCGTCAACAGCTTGCCTGTCGAGGTTCGGACAGTCCTTGCGATGTATGGTAACTCCCCTTCCTCTTGTCACAAAGCCGATCAAACCGTCACCCGGGATAGGGAAGCAGCATTTGGCCGTATGGTATAACACATTGTCGACTCCTTTGATGGTGATGCCCTTCTGTTCCTTCTGAGGTTTTACGGCTTTCGCAATCGGGACTTCCTCGACCGGCTTTTCGGGTATGAGCTTGTTGACAGCCTGATGGGCCGACAATTTGCCATGACCTATGAAGGCAAAGAGGTCTTCCAATGAAGGGACATTGAAAAACTGCAGGACCTTCTGCATTTCTTCCGACTTGAGGGCCGCCTGACCGAGATCATGCTTCCTGAGTTCCCCTTCAAGAAGTTTCTGACCGAGCTCTATGCTCTGCTTCCGCTCTTCTGCTTTTATCCACTGCTTTATCCTGCTCTTGGCGCGCTGGGTGACGACGAATTTGAGCCAGTCCCTGCTCGGTCCCTGAGTCGGCGAAGTGAGAATCTCGACGGTGTCGCCGTTCCTTAGCGCGAATTTCAGCGGCACAATCCTTCCGTTTACCTTTGCGCCCACACACCTGTTGCCTACCTGGGAATGGATGCCATAGGCAAAATCCACAGGGGTTGATCCTACAGGCATCTCTTTGATTTCTCCCTTCGGGGTAAAGACATAAATGACCTCAGGGATGACTTCTCCCTTGACGGCTTCCACGAAGTCCTTTGCGTCGCTGAGCTCTCTTTGGGCTATTATCAGTTCCCTCAGCCACGAAATATACCTGTCGCTTTTTTCATCTACTTTCCCTTGTTCCTTATACCGCCAGTGAGAGGCTATACCGTGCTCTGCAATCATATTCATCTCCGAGGTCCTGATCTGGAATTCAACTCTTTCTCCCTTCGGCCCTATAATGGTTGTGTGCAGGGACTGATACATGTTCGATTTAGGCACGCCGATATAATCCTTGAACCTGCCGGGTACCGGGGACCAGAGGGAATGGATAAGTCCGAGTATCGCATAGCAGTTGGCTTTTGTATCGGTGATAATCCTCAGACCAAGGACGTCATGGACCTGCTCGAAGGTAATCTCCTGTTTAAGCATCTTCTGATAAATACCATAATAATGTTTTATCCTCCATGACACTTTTCCGGGAATACCCTCCTCTTTCAGCTTGCCGGTCACGATCCCCGAGACCTCTTTGAGGTAGGCCTCCTGCTCCTCTTTTCTTTTTGCAACCTTCCTTACGAGTTCGTTGTAGAGATCAGGCATAAGAAATTTAAAGCTCAGGTCTTCCAGTTCCGTCCTCAGCCAGCCGATACCGAGCCTGTTTGCTATCGGCGCATATATCTCGAGTGTCTCCGCAGCGATTCTCTGCTGTTTGTCTTCGGAAAGGTGCTGGAGAGTGCGCATATTATTGAGCCGGTCTGCAAATTTTATCAGTATAACTCTGAGGTCTTCCGACATGGCAAGCAGCATTTTTCTGAAGTTCTCCGCCTGCGCCTCCTCTTTTGTCATGAATTCAATCCTGGAGAGTTTTGTCAATCCTTCGACGAGGAAAGCGATATCTTTGCCGAACAGGTCCCTGATATCCTTTACTGTTGTTTTCGTATCTTCGATAGTATCGTGCAGAAGACCGGCTGCAATGGTGGCGACATCAAGCTTCATATCGGCAAGGATCGATGCAACCGACAAAGGATGTTCGATGTAGGGAGAGCCTTCAATCCGTTTCTGACTGCCATGGGCCTCGGTCGAAAAAAGATGGGCTTTTTTCAGGAGATCAATGTCTGCATCGGGGTTGTAGGAAAGGACTTTCTTTATAAGAATGTCGATGTCTACAAGTTCTTCGTTCATGTCATATTATACAATTTTGCAAAATAGCGGACAGCAGGCAGCAGGAAGCAGGTGGGGAACTGCTCATAACTCATTGCCGGTCGGCATGTCCTGTATCCTGTCTGCTGCCTGCTTTCTTTAGCGGCTTGGTCTCATTGCCTTGAGGTTAAGCTGCAGGTATCTGCTTCCGTCCCATTCATTGACAGTCGGCGTAAACACGGCGTCGACAGTGGATGAACCTTCAATCTTGTCTAAAACGGCAGCCATATCAAACCCGATTGCATCAAGAGACAGGCTCTTCTGCCTGAGCTTCATTTTGAGGTGTCGGTCCTTGACTATCCTCGGATAAAGGACCTCAAGCCCTTTGGACCCGAGAAGGGGCTCGGGGTTGCCGAATCCGAAGGGTTCAAGCATTCCGAGCTCCTCTGCAAGTTCAAAACCTATGTCGGGGAAGTCTACATCAGCGTCTATTTCGAGCGAAGTGAGAAAGTCTTTTTCCGAGAGTCTTTCATCTGCAATGCGCCTCATCTCCTTCTCAAAGGAGTCAATATGCCGCACTTCCAATTCCAGGCCTGCAGCCTGCTTATGCCCCCCAAATCTCCTGAGGAATTCCCTGCACTCGGTGATGGCCGCATAGAGGTCAAATGCAGGAATGCTCCTTGCCGAGCCTCTGGCAAGGCCTTCCTCTATCGAGAAGATAACCGCCGGACGTTTGAACATCTCCGCAATCCTCGATGCCACAATGCCGATGACCCCTTTATGCCAGCCTTCTGATGAAAGGACAATAACGGGGCCCACTCCCTTATGATTCAGCAGGGCGAGGGCCTGCTGATATACCTCCTCCTCCGTTTGTTGTCTTTCGGAGTTAAGTTTATCGAGCCAGACAGCCAGGCCTGCTGCCTCGTCTTCGGATTCGGCAAGGAAGAGTCGTACAACATCATTGGCGTCGGAGATTCTGCCGGCCGCATTGATTCTCGGGATTACAGTGAACATCAGCAGGCCGGGCTTCAACCCCTTCCCCTCGATTCCGGAAACCATCTTCAGAGCCTGCAACCCGGGCCTCGTTCCTCTATGAATCAATTTCAGTCCTTCTTTTACAATCAGCCTGTTTTCGTTCGTCAGAGGCACAACATCGGCCATAGTACCCAGGGCCGCAAGGTCCAGCAAATCATGCACTTCAGACCCCGGATCATCAGTATCCGCAGATAAAGCCAGGGCATGCGCGACTTTAAAGGCGATTCCAGCCCCTGAAAGGTCGCAGACAGGAGACTGAATACCGGAAATTTTGGGATTAATGACAGCAACGGCATCGGGCAATCTGAATTTCCGTAGCCGGGAAGGGGGGAAACCCTGCCGGCAAGAATCTTCTTTTCCCCCTGCCTCCACGTCTCCGCGTCTTTCCGTCCCGCATGCTTCTGCCGGTTCATGGTGGTCGGTTATAATGACATCGATCCCTACTTTTTTGCATAAGGCAGCGGTCTCGAAAGAGGTTATCCCGCAGTCGACGGTGATTATCAGTGAGGCGCCTGCCTGCTTCGCCTTTTTTACCGACGCAGGGTTAAACCCATAGCCGTGCTCCATCCTGTTCGGTATGAAATAAAGGACATCTATGCCCAGCATCTTTAAAGCCTTCAGGAGTATGGCAGCAGCCGTAATGCCGTCGGCGTCATAATCGCCGTGGACGAGCACTTTTTCAGCTTTCAGGGAAGCCTCCCGTATTCTTTCTACGGCTTTTTTCATCCCCTCTATCTCGAACGGGTCCGAGAGTTGCGAAATATGCGGATTCAAATAGGAGGTTATCGCTTCGGGCGTATTTATCCCCCGGTTGACGAGGATCTGTGCCAGGACAGGCGAGATCGAAGCGGCTTTTGACAGATATTGAATGTACTCCGGATTGGTCCTGTTTACAAGCCAGCGCCTGTTCATCAGACTACCGTAACTCCGTAGAGCGTAAAGCGCGAAGAACAACAGATAAAAGCGTTATAAGACAGTTTATTGTCTCTTTACGCTTCATGAGTCACGACTTACGCCCTGCCTTACTTCTTTGCAAACGGTCTCTTCCCTCCCCAGAGCAGGACAACGGGGTTTGCGATAAATACGGAAGAATAGGTTCCGACAATAACGCCCAAAATCATCGCAAGCGAGAAGTCATGGAGTACTTCGCCTCCGAAGAAAAAGAGCGCCATCGACGTGAACAGGACAGTCAAAGAGGTTACGATCGTCCTTGATAAAACCTCATTAATGCTGATGTTCATGACGGCCTCTACACTTTCTCTCTGCCTCAATTTCAGGTTTTCCCGCACCCTGTCGAAAATCACGACCGTATCGGTAAGAGAATAACCGGCGATGGTGAGAAGAGCGGTTACCAGGATGAGATTGATCTCCTTGCCCATAAGAAAAAATACCCCGAGAACGGCTAGGACGTCATGGAACGTCGCAATGGTCGCGCCGACCCCGAACTTGAACTGGAATCTGAACGCAATGTATACAAGTATCCCTACAACGGCAAACGCCACCGCCTTGGCCGCGTCAGCTCTCAGCCTACCGCCGACTTTCGGTCCTATTGCGGTTGTCGAATCGACAACGAATCTGTTGTCCGGGAATTTCTGGGCGAGAATGTCCGGAATCGTCTCCGATATCCGGCCGAGTTCCTCCTCGGTTTTCTTGACCCTGATAAGTATCTTGTTTTCACTGGGCAGGTCCTGCAGATCGAAATCCTTCAATCCTCCGCTCTCAAGTGCAACCCTGACTTCGTGCAATGCTACGGGCTTTTCGAACTTGAACTGTATTGCCGTTCCTCCTGCAAAATCGATACCGAGATTTGCACGGCCCGTTGCTATCTGAACAATTGCAATAATGCCTATAACGGCAATTATTCCGGAAAAAACAAATGCGATGTTTCTCTTGCCGAGAAAATTGATACTGGTTTTTTTTATAATCTCTATCATCTGTTCTCCTATATGCTAAGCTTCTTCAACTCGCGTCTGCTGTTAATGATGTCGAAGACCGATTTTGTGCCGACAAGCGCGGTAAACAGGTTTATGGCGACGCCGAGACTCAATGCAACTGCAAACCCCTTTATCGGACCTGTTCCGAACTGAAAAAGGACGGCTGCTGTTATCAATGTCGTAACATGGGAGTCGAAGATTGTCCAGAATGCCTTGTCATATCCCGAATCAACAGCGGCCCGGGGCGTCTTGCCCGCTCTCAGCTCATCCCGCATTCTCTCGAACATCAGGACGTTTGAGTCGACCGCCATGCCGATCGCGAGGATGATCCCGGCAATTCCGGGGAGGGTCAGCGTTGCGTTCAATGATGCCATGGCGCCCAGGAGTAAGATTATATTCAGAAACAGGGCAAAGTTAGCAATCACTCCGGAGAGCCTGTAATAAAAGATCATAAATATGATGACCGCTATTGTGCCGATGATACCTGCCCTCTTGCCGGCCTCTATCGAGTCCCTTCCGAGTGAAGGGCCGACCGTCACGTTCTGGAGCATCTTCAGCGGAGCCGGGAGTGCGCCGGCCCTTAGCACAATGCTCAGGTCCTTCGCCTCTTCCAGAGTGAAGTTGCCGGTGATCTGGGCGTCGCCTCCCGATATTTTTTCCTGAATGACAGGGGCTGAATAAACGGTATTGTCGAGGATGATTGCCAGCCTCCTTTTAACGTTTGCCCCGGTTACCTCTTCGAAGAGTTTCGCGCCCGCTGCATTGAATGATATGGAGACATAAGGCTCATTGAACCTCGAGTCGAGGTTCACCTTCGCATCGCTCAAAAGGTCACCGGTGAGGGATGCCTGTTTCTTTATGAGAACAGGTATCTTAATCATCACACCTGTTTCCCTGTTTACCTTCTTCTCAAAAAGTATCTCGGAATCTTCGGGTAGTTTTCCGGAAAACTGCTGAAGGAGATTTTCTTCTTCACCGGCTGCCACGGACATGGGAAGCTCAGCCGCTACCCTGGTTTCATCGTCCACAAGCTTAAATTCAAGCTGGGCGGTTTTCCCGATGAGATCGATGGCCCGCTTCGGGTCTTTGACGCCCGGGAGCTGGATGACAACCTCGTTTTCGCCCTGCCTGTGGATAGTAGGCTCTGAAACTCCGAACTGGTCTATTCTGTTGCGGATTGTTTCGAGGGCCTGGTCGGAAGCGCTGTCCTTTATCCTTGTCGCTTCCTTGGCAGATATCCGGTAGGCCACCCTGCTGCCTGTTTCAACCGGGGCGAGCGCGGGGTAATTATCTTCAACCACCTTCCTTGCCTCGGCACTGGAAGGGATTATAATAATGTCGGGCCCGCTCACAGTTACATCGGCAGATATATTCTTTTTGGCAAGCAGATCTTTTAATTGTGCCGTATATCTCTCGGTTGTTATTTCGACAGCTTTATCTCCTTCGACTTCAAAGACAAGATGCAACCCTCCCTGGAGGTCAAGCCCGAGGACTATACCTTTATCAGGCATGCTGTTTTTCCACCATTCCGGCATATACCGGAATAACGGAGTGTTGGGAAGAAAAAATACGACTGCAAGAACAAATGTGAAAGCTATGAGGAGTAATCTCCAGAGAATCTTCTTCTTCATTCAGCCTCCATGGACGTTAAATACCATATTCGAATCCTGAACATGCTTACTATTAAAATCGGTTATGATTTGATGTTTCGGATTTGTTCAGAGTCCTGTATTCAGATTCCGGAATTTTTATATCAATCTTCATCCGAAGATGCTCTAAGGGTAGCAACATACGCCTTGCCGAGCTTTACCTTGACGTTTTCTCCGATCTTGACGGTTACGGTATTAGTACCGACAGCCTCGATGATTCCGTAAATACCGCCTGAACTAACAATCTTATCACCTTTTTTGAGACTCTCAATCATGTTCTTATGCTCTTTAGCCCTTTTCTGCTGAGGCCGTATGAGCAGAAAATAGAAGATCACAAAGATAAGAACAAGCGGGATAAGGCTGCCGAACAGCCCTCCTGCGCCGCCCTGACCGGCCCCTCCCTGCGGAGCCGGGCCCATCGCATATGCTACATCTATAAGAGTAATAAGCATTTTACACCTCCCGAAATTTTAACTGATAATATACCTATTTTGAATATTTTTTATCAACCGGGACCGGGTCTGGTATTCAGCCTTCGAACTGTGATAACCGAAAAAGAAAATCTGTTCAAATCTCCTGATAGACCAGGTCTTCGGATTTGAAATATTTTTTCGTGAATTGAAGAACTTCTTCTGCGCTGAACTTTTTGCAGCTGTAAATATCAGATGTGAAAAATTTGCAGAACCGCCAGGCATAAACATGGCAGCCGGAATCGGTCCATGCAACGAAGCCGTTAAGTTCGTGAAGTTCGACTTCAGGATGGTCCCACCGGTCGGGCGGCCAGGAGAAAGGCCCGGAAAAAATTCTCATTTTTAAAATCATTGAAAGTTCAGTGAGATATTTTCTTAAAGTTTCACCGTCGGCCTCAATTGAGTAGTGACCTTCAATGATTAATCTTTGTCTGAATATTTTGGGTTCCAGGTTTTTCATGATGCTGATTTATACCGCCGGCGATCACGCTTTTTTCAACAGAACAGACGAGATAGTCTGCTCTCCCTTTGCATAATTTTTCCCCATTATTTTACAAAGTGTCAGGCAATCGGGATTTGTCGGCTCATAAAATGCTTGTCTCAAATTATCCGAAGTCCTGCAAATTATTCCGGTATGCGAAGAGATTTTTTCCGATATCTCTTTAAGTATCTGATCTTTTGGTCTTGCCAATAAGGCAACAATAATTACAGAATAGTTATCGTCGGATAAAAACTTACCATTCCTGTTTTTAATCCTTATCTTGTCTGCCAGGCCCAGTTGAGATATAACTTTCACGGAGAGGGCTGCATATTCCCTGTTTTTCTCATAACAGTCTACAGCACAACCTTTCAGGCTGTTTAGAAGAATCGCTGTTATCGGGAAGGGACCGCTCCCGATAAACAATACCTTGCTCTGTTTTTCTATTTTTGCAAGTTTTATTTCTTTTTTTATCAGAACAAAAAATCTTTTATACATCAAGTACTGCCGGTAGTCAAGATTATTTCCGAGAATTTCTTTTGCATGGTCAATTTCCAGATCGGTTTCGAATTTTTCGTATAACGAATTTAATTTTTTTAATAATCCGTTTTTTGTTAAATAGGTCATGATTTCCGATTCTCCGGATGGAGCAATTTTTTTATCCAAAAGAAGATTTTCCAGCATTAATGCATTATCTCTTACCTCTTCGGGTCTCGTTAGATCGGCCTCTGCAATCGCTGCAAGGGTTTTCTTAATTTTTTCCGGGTCAAACATCGGTTTCTATAATACAAGATTTCGTGGAGCATTCCAACTCAGGGCAGTTCAATACAGCAAACGAAAGTGCTTTTTAGGTTAAAATAAAACAGTTATGTCGAAAATATTCTTCTCAGGGATCGGCGGCAGCGGTATGTCTGCTATTGCAGGTTTTGCGGCGGACCGGGGGCACGTAGTTGCCGGTTCTGACCGCTCATTCGACAAAAATCCCGACCAACCGATCTGTAAGATACTAAAAAATAAGGGAATAGCCCTTCTCCCCCAGGACGGCTCCGGAATTGACGCGTCGTTTGATTTTGCAGTGTTCAGTACCGCTGTTGAAAGCGATAACCCTGAGTTTACCAAAGCGGGCGCTCTGGGTATCCCCCTGAAGACGCGCCCTCAGTATCTCAGCGAAATAGTGTCCGGATTCAGGACGATTGCTGTTGCCGGGACGAGCGGAAAATCGACCACGGCAGGCATGCTCGCTTATTTAATGGATAAACTCGGGCTGAACCCGAATTTCATCGGCGGGGGAAGGGTAAAACAATTCAGGGCACTGGACAACCCCGGCAATTCTCTGGCCGGAAGTTCAGACCTTATGGTAATCGAGGCGTGTGAAGCAGACGGCTCAATTGTCGATTATCGACCCGCCCACTCAATCATTGCCAACCTGAGTCTCGATCACAACCCGGTCGAAAGGACTGCCCGGATGTTTGAGACCCTCGGCAGGAACACGGAAGACATAGTAATAATCAATGGTGATGACGCGAACTTAGACGGATGCACTTTTGAAAAACCGGTACGGTTTTCTGTTGATCAGGACTCCGAATACCGGGCGCAGAAGATCAGGTACTACCCGTTTGAAACGGTTTTCCGTGTGCGGGGTGTGGAATGCAGACTTTTTCTTCCGGGTAAGCACAATCTCTATAATGCGCTCTCGTGCATGGCATTGCTTTCAGAGACAGGAAGCGATATTAAAGATACGGCAGAGGCTCTTACCGGTTTTTCGGGGATTGAAAGGCGGTTCGATATCCATCTGAATGACGGGAAACATCTGGTTTTGGACGATTATGCCCATAACCCGCATAAGATTGAGTGCATGATGGAGGCTGTAAGAAAAATTTCCCCGGGGATTTGCTATATTTTTCAGCCCCACGGATTCGGGCCCACCCGTTTGCTGAAAGAGGGATACATTGAGGTGTTCACAAAAAATCTCCGCACAAAAGATCATCTGCTGTTACTACCGATATATTATGCGGGCGGCACATCGGCAAAGGACATTTCAAGCGAGGATTTATGCAATGAGATCAGGGCAAAGGGGAAATCCGTCAGGGTGTTGCGCGAGCGGTCATTGCTCTTCCCCGGACTGAAAGACCGGCACGCCTATGTTGTCTTCGGTGCACGCGATGAGTCTCTTGCCGATTTTGCGCGGGAGATTGCTATGAGGCTGAGATGGTGAAGGGCTGTACTGAATGAAAAAATATTTTCTCCACAGAGAGCCGTCGGGCCTTAAACTCAATTACGAAAAAGAACTCAATAAAGAGCAATACGCCGTTGTGATGCATCAAGGCGGACCCATGCTTGTGCTTGCCGGCGCAGGAACGGGAAAAACCAGGACGGTCACATACAGGGTTGCGCGGTTGATAGAAACAGGCGTCAGGCCGGAAAATATCCTGCTCCTGACATTTACCAATAAGGCTGCAAAGGAGATGATGCGAAGGGTCGACGGCCTTATAGGGAGAAATATCCGGGGTCTACCGGGAGGCACCTTCCACCATATCGGGAATATGCTTCTGCGGCGGCACTGCCTGCTTATCGGGTACAGGCAGGGGTTTTCCATCCTTGACAGGGAGGACTCCAGAGATCTGTTCGATATCTGCATCGCGGAGATAAAGAAGAGGGAAACAATCATCCCTAAAGGTCCTGTCTTGTGCGAGATATACGGCCTGATAAAGAATGCGCAGACCTCTGCAGATGAACTCATTCCTTTGAGGTTCCCCCATTTTGCCAACGTGATCGGTGAGATTAAGGAGATCATCGCCGGATATGAGACAAAGAAACGCTCCCTCAATCTCATGGACTTTGACGACCTGCTCACAAACTGGAAAAGATTGCTGCTCGAACACGACGACATACGGCAGTACTACTCGGCAAAGTTCATGCATGTGCTTGTGGACGAATACCAGGACACGAATAAACTGCAGGCCGGGATCGTCGACCTCCTGTCGTCTGAAAACAGAAACCTGATGGTAGTCGGCGACGACGCCCAGTCGATCTATTCCTTCAGGGGAGCGGATTTCGAAAACATCCTGAAATTTCCCGGGAGGTACCCGGATGCGCAGGTCTTCAACCTGACGGTCAACTACAGGTCCACGCCTGAAATCCTTCACCTCGCTAACAAGAGCATAGTCCACAATGTCAGGCAGTTTCACAAAGAACTGCATTCCGTAAAGGCCCCGGGGAATTCGCCCTGCCTTGTGCCGCTTAAGGATGTTTTCCAGCAGGCTGATTTTACGGCCCAGAAGATCCTCGATATCAATGCGGAAGGGATGACCCTGAACGGAGTAGCGGTGCTTTACCGTTCGCATTACCAGTCGATGGAACTCCAGATGGAGCTCCAGAGGAGAGGCATTCCTTTTGAAGTGAGGTCGGGGCTGAAGTTTTTCGAACAGGCGCACATCAAGGATATCCTGTCTTACCTGAGGGTTGTGATAAACCCGCATGATGAACTCAGCTGGAAGAGGACCGTCAAGTTGATACCCGGCATAGGAAACGTGACTGCAGGGAAGCTCTGGGACGCAATCGCCGTGTCGGAGAACCCTCTTGGTGCGATATCAGAGACCGGGAGACTTGTTCCGGCAAAGGCCGCAGGCGGGTTTTCTCTCTTTCTCGACGTTCTGAAGACATTAAGCAGCGGTGGACACGGCAGCGTGCCGCTGCAGCCTTCCGCAGCCATTGACCATATACTCAGGAACGGCTATGAGGACTATCTCTACAGCCGTTATCCGAAAGCGGAAGAAAGAATCGAGGACATTGAGCAGATGGGGAAATTTGCGCTGAAATATACTTCCCTTGAGACTTTTGTCAGTGAATTAAGCCTTCAGAGCGCGTCCGGCGGCGAAGCAGAGGGAAAGGACGAGGACAGGGAATGTGTTATACTCTCAACTGTGCATCAGGCAAAGGGGCTTGAGTGGGATACTGTTTTTGTGATCGGCCTCAATGACGGAAGGTTCCCGTCGGTCAGGTCATTAAAAACAGACTTTGAGGAAGAAGAGAGAAGACTCTTCTACGTCGCGGTGACCAGGGCAAAAGACGACCTCTATCTATGTTATCCCGTGACATCGGAGGAATGGCGCGGCCTCGGTTTCCTGAGACCTTCAAGGTTCCTCAAGGAATTGCCCCAAGACGCGTATGAGGAAATTCTTGTCGAGGACATAAATGAAGTATATTGAAGCAATGAACGACGGTTTCAGGGTGATTAACAGAAACTGGCAGCTCGTGCTGATACAGGTAACAATGGTGTTTGTGAGCAGTATAGGATTTTTCATAATAGTCGGCCTGCCGCTTGCTGTTGCCTTTATTATATTCGGCATCGATCTTACGGGATTTGCGGATGTGAGGGATATCTTCAATGTGCTGCAAGGCCCCTCCGATATCATATCGAAATACCTGGGGCTCATACTTATCATCCTGTCGAGTGTGATCCTGTATATTCTCGTTGTTGCGATGCTCGGCATTTATCTGTTCGGGGGCTCCATAGGCGTTATCGGCAGATCAATCGGGGACAAGACCCTGAAGTTTACAGTCCGCATGTTCCTGGATGAATCGAAAAGGCTTTTTCTCCGCCTGCTCGGTTTTACCTCGGTCATCGGCCTTATCCTTATCGTCGCGGCTTTTTTTCTCGGGCTTTTGGGAGGCGGCATTGCTGCTATTGTATCTTACGCCCAGAGTCAGGATTCGACCCTTGCCCTCTTTTTCAGCACTTTTTTCTCCCTGATCCTGGTCATCGTCGCGTTCATGCTCATCCTTGGAATACTCTCGATAACCCTTTACGGGTTTGCAGCTCTTTTTTTCAAGGGGACCGGCGCGTTCAGGTCGATCAAAGAGGCGGCGAAGTTCCTGATGAAATATCCCAACGGGTTCTGGCTTTATACGGTTCTGTTCATTGGGTATCTGCTCGCAAGCTTTCTCCTGATCCTGCTCGGCTATCCTTTTACGTTAATACCGGTTATAGGGACAATCCTTTCGTTCCCGTATCAATTCATCCTGTATGCATTTCAGACTTACCTCGGCCTTGTGATTATCGCAACGATCCTGAGCTACTACCATTCGAAAGAAATCCCGGCTGAGCCAGCCGGGCCGGTGATTGAAAGTCCTCTCCCTGAACCCCGTGGGCAGGAAGAACGGATGTCGCAGGATTCTGGCAGATAATTAAACCAAAAGGGCAGACGTTGTGAGAAAAATTATTTTTCGATACCTTAATGCATCTTTTGCTGACGGTGGAACAAATATTTTATCCCGGTAGCGATGGACGATATTTTAATCAAATCATCGAGTTAAATAATTTTTTGAACAATGTCTGCCCTTTTCAATGGATTAAGAGGCGCTGCTCAAAAATCTCAAAGCCTTTTCGTGGAGTCTGCTGTTTCCCGATGCGAGCAGGGAGACGGATTTTTTCAGACCGATCCCTACTGCGTCGATAGGATTTCCGTCCAGATCGGTAAAAATCCCTCCTGCCTCTTTCACAAGCAGCCAGCCTCCTGCAAAGTCAAAACTCCGCGAAAGAGACGGGTTGGCAAAAACACTGATTGCACCGCATGCAAGATACGAAAGATCGAGGGCTGTTGCGCCGAGGCAACGGGTCTTTCTCGACACGGAAAGCAGCGAAATGATCCGGCGTACATCTTTGCCGGGTGTCTGCGCTTCATACGCGGTCAGATAAAAAATATCGTCCTGTTGAGTTTTTATCCTCTCCCCGTTTAAAAAAGTCCCGCTGCCCTTCTCAGCCCAGAACTCATCACCGTTTACAAGGTTTACAACATATGCCGTATCAACATCACCGATGGTGTCTCCGTCTGCAACCGCAATCGACGTACAGTAAAAAGGAATACCGGAGACCGCATTCCTGCTTCCGTCCACAGGGTCTATCAAGACCGTCCTGCCACCTCCCTTTATGTCCTTCATTCCCATTTCCTCGGAAACGACAGTCAAAGGATAACCGGAGCGCTCAAGACCCTTCAGGATAATATCCTCGGCAGCCTTGTCGACCTGATAGGTCTTATCACCCGATGCGCCGACGGCAATAACAGTTTTGGATATTTTCCCGGCTGCCGGGATTTCCTTTAACAATCTTTTCCCGATAGTCCTTAATACTTTGATATTCACTCTCTATACCCTGGTTCTGCTCAGCGGGTCTGTCTCCGGCCTGTCACAGGATTGACGGCACATCCTGCCAGAGTGAGGCAAACGAAGAGCAAAACAAGGATTTTCAGCACGGTTCTTTTCATTAAAAGGGTACCCTGTTAAATGATATTTGAATAAAGTTATCTCAAACCGATGGCCTTGTCAAGGGTTGTTTCGAGCATTCCCTTGACCGATGCTGGTTCGGATATTCTATAATCTAATCATGGGAATCCTTCAGTGTATAGGTAATACACCGGTCGCCGGCATAGAATCAAACCCGAATCCGAGGGTAAAGCTCTTTGCGAAGCTTGAGGGCAACAACCCCGGAGGCTCTATTAAAGACCGGATTGCCCTTTACATGATAGAGGCAGCCGAGAGGGAAGGGAAGCTTACCAGGGATAAGATAATACTTGAAGCTACCTCAGGGAATACCGGTATAGGGCTTGCCATGGTCGCATCAGCGAAAAAATACAGGGTAAAACTCACCATGCCGGCCTGCGTGAGCATCGAAAGGAGAAGGGTACTTGAGGCGTTCGGAGCAGAGCTCATTATAAGCCCTTCGGCTGAAGGCACTGACGGCGCGATCCGTCTGGCCCACAAGATCCTTTCAGAGGAGCCCGGGAAGTACTTTATGCCGAACCAGTTTGATAATGAGGCCAATGTTACAGCTCACTATGAAACGACTGGGAAAGAGATAATAGCGCAGACCGGCGGCAGCATTACTCATTTTGTTGCCGGCATGGGAACGACAGGTACGCTGATGGGCGTGAGCAGTCGGCTTAAGGAGTTTAATAAGGATATTAAGATAATAGGAGTAGAGCCGGTGCTCAACCACAGGATTCAGGGTCTCAAGAATATGTCGGAATCTATCAGGCCGAAGATTTTTGACCCGGCGAAGCTTGATGAACACTATTTTGTTAATGATGACGAGGCATTCTATACGACGAGGATGCTTGCAGTGAAGGAAGGAATGTTTGTGGGCATGTCGAGCGGTGCGGCAATGCACATCGCCTTAAGGAAATCCAGCGAGCTGAACGAGGGTGTCATTGTCGTCATCCTGCCTGACAGAGGAGACAGGTACCTTTCAACATCACTTTTTACTTCTGTCTGCGCAAAGTGCCCGCCATAAAAGTATTGGCACGGGTACAGTCAAATGAAATACAGGTGAAAGAACGGGTGCAGGCACAATTGTATTTTAACCTTTACCTCTGTCTTTACCCGTCTTTATAGAAGATGCTTCGGATAGACCGCAGGTTAATCAAGAATTTCGATTGGGTATTCCTCTCGGTTATCGTCATAATATCCCTGGCCGGTATTATGACGATATACAGCGCTACCCGTCCTGTCGTTGAGGAGGAACACCTCCTGTTCTATATAAAACAGTCCATGTGGCTTATCCTCGGCCTTGTCGCCCTGTTTTTGATCGTAAGCTTCGATTACATATGGCTGAGCAGGTTTTCGCTCTTTCTTTATGCCGGTGGCATCGTTCTCCTGATCGCAGTATTTTTTTTGGGGAGGACCGGCATGGGCGCTCAGAGATGGCTGAGTCTCGGCCCTCTCTCGTTCCAGCCGGCCGAGTTCTTCAAGCTTGCTTATATAATAATGCTCGCCCAATACCTGAGCATATTGAAGGTCCCTATGGACGCTGTCTCGCTGCTCCGGACTTTTTTTTTCATCACACTGCTCCCGTTGCTGCTCCTGATCAAACAGCCCGACCTTGGAACTGCGCTGATAGTGTTGGTAATCTTTATTTTTCTTGTTTTGGCACGGGGGCTCCATAAAAAAATTACTATACTCCTTGTCGTCATCGGGATCATTTCCCTTCCTTTCCTCGGCAATATATTCTGGGGAGGATTAAAAGGGTACCAGAAGAACAGGATTGTGGCGTTTATCGAACCCGATGCAGACCCTGCGGGTATCGGTTACCATTTATCCCAGTCGAAGATCACCGTGGGTTCCGGGAAGTTTATCGGCAAGGGCTATATGCAGGGCACGCAGGGGCCTTTCAGATTCCTGCCCGAAAAGCATACCGACTTCATCTTCGCAGTCTTCGCCGAGGAATGGGGGTTTGCGGGCAGCGCCCTGCTGCTCTTCCTTTACCTGTCCCTGATACTGCGCGGGCTCGATACTGCAAGACTTGCAAAGGATGATTTCGGGCGGCTGCTTGCCCTCGGCATAACGTTCATGTTTCTGATCTATTTCTGTGTCAATGTCGGAATGACTCTGGGCATAATGCCGGTCGTGGGTATCCCGCTGCCTTTCATGAGCTACGGAGGGACAGCGCTGCTGTCAAACCTCATTGCCGCCGGCATACTCATCAATATCCGCACGCGGAGGTTCGAGCTCTTTCATTAACATTTTGTCTTTTGTTATAATTTTTATCTGTTTTTGCTTATGGAGTATGCTGTTTATGTATTTTATTCTTTTTCTTCTTCTTGCTGATTACTGTTTACTGTAGTTCACGGCGGCGTAGCTCAGTCGGTCAGAGCATGCGGCTCATATCCGCAGTGTCCGGGGTTCAAATCCCTGCGCCGCCACCACAGTTTTGCAACTGGGACCCAAAGTTTGCCGCTTCGGCAAACTTTTATTACCACAAAATTACATATCAAGCGCTTAAATTTAAGCTAAAAATCATATAAATTCCGGCAAACTTTAAAAATATGCCGTTGGTATATATTGCATGAGGAAGAATAAATACAATATGGCAACAGGGCATACTGGAGGCGAAGCGAAATATTATTCAGTATTTTGTGGAATTATAATAGCAATAACTTTTGTTCTCAGCCTCTCCTATGCAATAGATAACGGGCCTTCGATTACTTATGAGCAGAAACTCTTAAGTTACATAAACCAGCACCGGATTAAAAATGGCTTGGCTCAAATCTCTTTTGATATAACCCTGGGCGAGACAGCAAAAATTCACAGTCAGTATATGAGTAACAAAAATGAATTAAATCATGCTAATTTTGATAACAGATTCAGACAAAGCAGGCGTTCACTCTGCGTAGAGAATATCGGATGGAATTATATGAAACCCGAAGCTCAATTTAAGGCATGGAAAAATTCGATAGGCCATAATAAGAATATGCTGAATGAACAGATAAAACGCGCCGGTATTTCAAAAGTCGGATCTTATGTAACATTCTTTGCCTGTGACTAAACAAAAAAATTTTTAACTCTACCTTTCCATTTTGTCACGATAATTGCAGAAGTCAGTCCAGTATTACATGCAAATCCTAAATAATCCAAAATGCCCACCCCCGGTTGTTTTGCCAGGAGGCAAGAACCCAGTGGAACTGCCGGGCAAATGGTGATAAACTGTGCTTATCAATCGTCTGGAGGGAACCATGAGAAAAGCAAAAGAACTGTGTATCGTTCTCTTGATGTTGTCGACAATCTTATCCTTATTTTCCTGTGCTACCGGAAGGCCGCGGAATATTGAGGATGAACTGATTGCCGCGCTGAAGAAGGAGAAGAGGACAGTGCATCTGAAGATTGAAGGCGGCAAGGAACTTTACACCATAGATCCCATATCGAAAAGGTCTGCCAACGGCTGCCCGATGGCGCTGATTAAGGGATGGAAGGGTTCTGAAAAGGTCATGGAAAAGGAAGTCGAAGTCTGCAAATAGCGTGTGATTTTTGAAATCTTTTTGGCAAGCATTTTCCTTGCCTCCCTGATGTAAGGATAACTTATTTCCAAGAACCGTTACAAGTCATGTAAAAAGACCGCTTCACGGGCCTGCTGCCAGATATTCTGAAAGAAGTACCTCTCGTTTATGATGGATGAAACGCTGAAAGGCGGGATAGCTTTTGGCTATCCCGCCTTTCAGGAACTATATCAGAGGCGGACTAATTGTAATTGACCGGAGGAGGGACCTGGCCACCCGGACCACCGCGGCCTTTTCCCTTTCTCATATCATCACGGCGCTCTTTCATCTCGTCCCTGTGTTTCGACCTGCAAGCCATCATGTCGGCCTGGTCTTTTGCCGCCTGCACGCAGGTCTTTTCCTGCTGAAGGCTGACTATCCTATCGTCGAGCTTTTTCAGATGACTGGCTTTCATCTGTTCAAATGTGATACCTGTCTCCGTCTGCTGACTGCCTTCGATTGCGAATGCGGGTACTGACAATGCCAGTGTCAGTAATGCTGCTGCAGCGGTTACTGCTTTTTTCATGGTACCTCCTTAGTTGTAGATTTATTTTCTCATATAGAAGTATAAAAGAGACATATGAAGATTTGACGAAGGAAATATGAAGACAATATGAAGATCGGTTCTTTGCTACTCATACCGCAATGCATCTATGGGGTCGAGGAGAGATGCCTTGTAGGCGGGGTAAAATCCGAAAAATACCCCCACCAGTCCAGAGAAACCGAATGCGATTATAACCGAGAAGACGGACACGATAGTAATCCAACCTGCAAGCATCGAGAGTATTATTGATCCGGCTACGCCGATAATAATGCCGGCTACGCCGCCGGCCAATGACAGGGTGAGAGCCTCGATGATGAACTGGAGCCTTATATCCCATGTCCTTGCACCTATTGCCATTCTTATCCCTATCTCCCGCGTCCTTTCCGTGACCGATACGAGCATGATATTCATAATGCCGATTCCTCCGACAAGAAGAGAAACCGATGCGATGGCTCCAAGCAATATGGTCATCACTTTTGTGGACTCTTCGGCCGCCTGCATAAACGCGGTCAGGTTCCTGACAGTGAAGTCATTCTCCTGCTTCGGGCCGATGCGGTGCCTCTGCCTGAGCAACTCGGCTATCTGTTTTTCCGCTGACAGCAGTTCTTCCGTACTTTTTGCTTTAACCATTATTCTCCTTACCATGCCGGGGAAAGTTGTTCCGAAAAGCTTCTTTTGGGCTGTTGTGACGGGCACGATAACGGTATCGTCCTGATCCTGCCCTTGCGGAGACTGTCCTTTTGTTGCAAGAACTCCGATAACGGTAAAAGGAATATTTTTGATCCTGATAATCTGACCCACCGGATCCATATCTCCAAAAAGGTTTTCAGCAACCGATTGTCCCAGTATCGAAACTTTGGTGGCTCTCCTGACGTCCTGGTATGTAAAGAGCCTGCCTGAAACAAGCGGCCAGTCCCTGACAGTCAGCATATCAGGGGTTGTACCCACTATACCTGTCGACCAGTTCTGATTTCCGTATACAACCTGCGCAACCCCGTTGAGGACCGGTGCAACGTTCGAGACGGCGGGGCATTCTCTGAGAATAGCTTCTGCATCTGCCGTCGTGAGGGTAGGTTGCGTGCCCGAACCCATTCTCACGCCGCCTGATGTAGTTGCTCCGGGAAGGACAATGAGGAGATTGCTCCCCATGCTCGATATATGTTCGGATATCCTATTGCTTGCACCGGTTCCTACTGCCAGCATGGCGATGACGGCGCCGACCCCGATGATTATTCCGAGCATCGTAAGCCCGGAACGCATCTTGTTTACCCATAAGGCCCGGAAAGATATCTTTAACGTTGACGATAAGTTGATCATGATCCCGCCTTGCATTCATCGCTGACGATGCTGCCGTCGAGGAATTTTACCGCCCGCTTGCTGTAAACCGCGATATCGGTCTCATGGGTTACAAGTATTATCGTTATGTCCGACCCGGAATTGAGTTTCACAAAAAGCTCCATTATATCGGCGCTGGTCTTTGAATCGAGATTACCTGTGGGTTCGTCCGCAAGTATTATGGGAGCGTTATTAACAAGGGCACGCGCTATTGCAACCCTTTGCTGCTGTCCGCCGGAGAGCTGGCTGGGATAGTGCTCTCCTCTGCCTTCAAGGCCTACACTATGAAGGGCTTCCAGGGCGCGCTGTCTTCTCTCTCTCGCAGAGTTTCCGTCGTAGAGCATGGGAAGCTCAATATTTTCGAGGGCCGACGTCCTGGGGAGCAGGTTAAATCCCTGGAAGACAAAACCTATCTTTTTGTTTCTTATTCCGGCAAGTGCGTCCCTGTCGAGGCTGCCGACATCGATATCTTCCAGCAGATATCGCCCGCCTGTCGGCTTATCAAGGCATCCCAGGATATTCATAAATGTCGATTTGCCGGAGCCGGAGGGTCCCATTACAGCAACAAATTCACCCTTCCCGATTTTGAGGGATACACCGCTGAGGGCCCTTACCTCGATATCTCCCAGCCTGTAAACCTTCGAGATATCCTGTGCATCGATAAGAGGCATATCAGAACATTCTCGGACCCGCAGGCGGAGACTCTTTAGGCTTGACAAGGGACTCCACGATTATTTCCTGGCCTTCCCTGACATCTCCTGATACGAGTTCGGTATGATTTCCGTCACTAATGCCTGTTGTAACGGCAATGCGTTTGAGGTTACCGTTTTCCAGCGTCCAGACAGCAGGTCCTTTTTCCCTGGGTGTTTCAGGGCTATTCTCTGAAGGCTTGAAACGCAGGGCAGCATTAGATATCTTTAATACACCTTCCTTTGAGGAGATGATAATGGAAACATTGGCGGTCATCCCCGGCTTGAGCCTGAGTTCGGGGTTGTCCACCTTTATGACCACATCATAAGTTACGACATTCTCGACGGTGATCGGAGCGTTCCTCACCTGCCATACCCTGCCGCTGAACATAATGTCGGGATAGGCGTCCACGATAAACTCGACATCCTGACCGGACGTTATGTGTCCTATATCAGACTCGTCAACATTCGTATTGATCTGCATCTTCGTCAGGTCCTGAGCGATGGTAAAGAGTGTCGGAGTCTGAAAGCTGGCAGCGACCGTCTGCCCCACGTCAACATTTCTCGATATGACAACTCCATCCACAGGAGAAATGATCTTCGTGTACTGAAGGTTTGTTTCGGCGAGCTTCAAGGCTGCTTCTGCCTGGCTGATCTGGGCCTTTGCAGCGCTTTCCTGGGCATTTGCCGTTTCATAGTTAGTTTCCGCTGTATCCAGGTCGTTCCTCGCAATAAGATTTTTTGAAAACAGCTCCCTGTTCCTGTCCATCGTCCTCTTTGCATCGATTCGTGTTGCAACAGCTTTTTCAAGATTCGCTTTTGCCGAAAGGAGGTTTGCCCTGGCCTGCTCCACCTGCGCCTCAAAAGGGGCAGGGTCTATCCTCGCTATCAACTGACCTCTTTTAACAGGAGAGTTGAAATCCACATAGATCTCTTTTATCGTACCCGATACCTGGGTGCCGACAAGGACGGTTGTCACAGGGTTCACCGTACCGGAAGCTGTAACCGTCATCGCAATGTCGCCTCTGGTGATTTTCTCGCTTCTGAACGCCGGCTCATTGCCTTTGCCCCTGAAAAAAATGATGACGGCAACGGCAATTACAACAGCAATTGCGCTCGCAATCAATATCTTCTTCATCTCACACCCATCGCCTTCTCAAGGCTTGCCTGCGCGACCTTGAAATCATGGAGGGCCTGGATATAAGAGGTCCTCGCATTCGCCAGGCCGACCTCAGCATCGGTGACCTCTATGGGATTGCCCACGCCTGCCGTATATCTGCCGTTTGCTATGTCCAGATTCTCCTGCGCCTGCTCCACGACAAGCTTCGCTGTTGGAATCGCTTCCTCCGCCGCTTTAAGAGCCAGGTATGACTGTTGAACTTCGAGAAATACTGTCTGTCTCAGGGATTCTTCATTCGCCTTGAGGATATTCAGATTTGCCCTTGCCTCTTCCACCTGATATTTCGTGAGAAAACCGCTGAACAAGGGAAATGAGATAACTGCTCCGACATTCCATCCGTGGTCAAGGGGAAAGTGTTCTCCAGACCAGCCATAGCCTGCATTGCCGGATAATACCGGATAGTAACCGGTCTTCGCAAGTTCTATGGAACTTTCTGCCGCCTGCCTCTGCGCTGCGATCGACTGAATATCGGGTCTGTTTATATATGCCTTTGAAAGCGCCTCTTCTGCAGTTATCTCATATTCGGCAAAAGAAATATTTTCATCGAGAGTGTATTCAGGCGCAGCAGGAAGACCCATTGCATTGTTCAGGTTAACTATGGCTAACCTGAGGGCGTTTTCATTCTGTATCAGATTCAGCCTGGCATTGCTCAGGTCGACCTCGGCCCTTATCACATCGAATTTCGGTCTCGTGCCTACTTCAAAAAAACCCTTTGCCTGCTCAAGATGCTGCAGAGTCTGTTTCACCGTTTCTTCGGCAACGATCCTGTTGTATTTTGCCTGCACTGCGCCGTAGTATGCCTGTTTGACGTTAAGGATTACCTGTTCGGTGACGTTCCCGAGGTCCGACCGCGAGGAATCGAGGTTGAGATTACCGATCTTCACCTGAACAGGCGTTTTGCCGAAATCGTATATCGTCTGACTGAGGTTGAAACCGGTGAAATATTCATCAAATGAACCGCCTATTCTTCCGGATGAGGAACCCGCGACATTCAAGGACTCCCTCGACGGAGATGATATCCTGCTGTAGCTTGACGACCAGTTAATCCGCGGGTAATAGTCAGCCCTGGACTGGCCGATTCTGCTTTCACTTGCAGCGACCGAACCTTTTGCAGCAGCAATGCCGGGATGCATTTTCAGTGCTATCCCGATGCATCTGTCTAACGTAAGAAGGTCGTGCCTTTTGATTATTTCTTCGGAGCGCGAGCCGGCCGGAAAAAGGAACAAGAGAACGGCCAGTAATGAGAGAAAAGACGCAGGTCTTTTCATTTAACTTTCCTCCTTCCCTTTCTTCCCCCCGGTGACGGAGCGTTTTTAAAGGATTTGGCATATCCGGGCTCTTCTATACCCTTTGTTGCAAACGAGACCAGATACTCCAGAAGAGTCTCAGGATCGACGTCGGGAACTTCCTTCGGTTTACCTAATGCCGGATTCCTGTAAACAAACATTGTGCGGCCGAGTGCGCCCAGGACAAACTGGAGTCGCCAGAAGATAACTTCCCTTGGAATTTCAGGAAGAGCCTTGCTCAGGGTTTCGATCACGCAATCGGACAACGGCTTCATGAACCGCCTTAAGATTTCCTGTACGGTGACATCAAGGTCGATGAACGCCCTTCCCACGAGGTTAAGCAAGAATATTTCACCTTTGTGAGATTCCCTGGCCCGCAGCACCGGCTCGATAAAAACCTTGAGTATTTCCCTGACTGCGGGGTTTTCGCCCTGCTGCCCGGCGGCCTTCCTGATCTCTTTCAATTTCTGGAGACGACTCTCGTTGAGCGGTTGAAGCCTACGTTCAAAAATGGCCTCAAGCAGTCTCTTTTTGGAGCCGAAGTGGTAATTGACGGAGGCCAGATTCACGCCGGCGTTCATTGTTAAATCGCGCAGGGAAGTCGCCTTATATCCCTTTCGGGCGAACAAGGTTTCTGCAGCATCGAGTATCTGCTGTTTTGTTTCCGGCTCCATTACTTTCCTCCTTGATAAAATAATACATCTGTTTAATACATTTGTTTGATTTTATGAGATCGGTTCGAGAAAGTCAATATATTTTCCGATGCAGATCCGATCTTCATGAGTTTTTCACATTTCCTTCATTATTCCTTCATAAGGTTCCGATATTATAAAAAATAGAGGTGATCCGAAAAGAAGGTTTGCTGAAAGAGCAGAGAGACTTTCTTCACGAAAACCTCCGATAGGCAGTCTGACATCTTCCGGTTGCCTATCCCTCCTTCACTCCTATAAGCAGCCAGCCCCCCCTGGCTGCTTATAGTCCATTTGGAGTGTAATCAAAGAATTCCTCGAAGGATTCCGAAAGGTTTTTCTGTTGATATGCCTGATGCCGATTGCATTTCCCGGGTTAACCCCCGGAGACGAATTGCGGTTCGCCGTGCTGAAAGATCGCAAAGCCGGTCAGCAGGTTACTGCCGGCACCACGTCCTTGCATTCTGGAACATCCTGAGCCATGGAGAAGCTTCAAGGTCTTCTTTCCATTTGTCAGGCATATAAGCCCATTGCCATTTCAGGAAAGTCCTTTCAGGGTGCGGCATTAATGCAAGATGTCTGCCATCAGTTGAACAGAGGGCTGTTATACCGTAAACAGACCCGTTAGGGTTCATGGGATACGTCTCTGTGGGATTCCCGTTGTCATCAATAAACCGAATTGGCGCCAGATTATTTTGAAGCACATCTTCCAATATCCCTTTTTCGGGGAAATGAAGCCTTCCTTCTCCATGGGCGACCCAAATACCCAACGAAGACCCTTCCATACCTTTGAGCATTATCGCCGGGCTTGAAAAAATGCGGACTGCAGCAAATCTCGATTCGAACCTGCCCGACCTGTTCTGTATAAACCTCGGCTGGACCGTATCCGGGATTCCTCTCCACGGAATCCAGCCGAGCAGGGCCATAAGCTGGCAGCCGTTGCAGACGCCGAGGCTGAAGGTGTCGGGCCTTTCATAGAAAGTCTCGAATTGTTCATAAAGCTTTTTATGAAACCTGATAACGCCCGCCCATCCCTTTGCCGAATCCATGACATCTGCGTAACTGAAACCGCCCACAAAAGCGACTCCCCTGAACTCATCAAGAGATATCCTTCCTTCAAGCAAATCCGTCATAACAACATCCCATACCTCGAATCCCGCATGGTAAAAGGCTGACGTCATTTCCCTGTCTCCGTTGCTGCCTTCCTCGCGCAAGATCGCAACCAGTGGTTTATTCACGTCTTCGAGGACCGTTTGTGGAGTAAGGTCAGGACTGAATGTGAGCCGATATGAAGGACCTTTCCTGTCAAGATTGACCTTTCGTTCTTCTTCAACACAGTCGGGGTCTGCCTGTAATCTGTCCAGCCTGTAACTTGTCTCTTCCCAGGCTGCCCTGAGACTTCTCATATCCTCTTTCAGGACAGCGTGATCATTGACCCTGATATTAATCTCCTTTTCCACAGCGGTCTTCCCGATTATCCGGCATGGTATTTCATAATCTGCAAGAATTGCTGTAATCTCTTCTTCATTTTCCGGGAGATATTCGAATATCATGCCGAGCTCTTCGGCGAATAGAATTGACAGCTCCGGATTAACCCCTGTTACACCCACCGAATCTATATTTACATCCAGCCCGCAATTCCCTACGAATGCCATTTCAAGGAGGGTGACTATCAATCCTCCGTCACTCCTGTCGTGGCCTGAGAGGATGAGATTGCCGGCTATGAGTCGCTGTAAGGCATTGAATGTCCGTTTGAGTTGTTGGGGGTTGTCCACATCGGGTGACTCGTCTCCGATTTGTCCGTAAACCTGTGCAAGGGCGCTTCCCCCGAGTCTGTTCCTGCCTTCTCCGAGGTCAATGGCCATTAATCTGCTCCTGCCCGGACGTTTAATGTCCGGAGTAATTACCTTTGTAATATCGGCACAGGTAACATAAGCGGAAACTACAAGACTCCCCGGCGACTTGATTATCTCCGTCCTGCCTGATGCATCAACAATTTTTGCGGCCATGGAAAGACTGTCTTTGCCGCCGTCTATTGCGATGGCGAGTTCAAGGAGGATATCCTTTAAGGCAGTAGCGGCATCGTAAAGTTTGGCGCCTTCGCCGGGCAGCTTTGCCGCCCACATCCAGTTGCCGGAGCACTTGATATCTTCCAGCCCGCTCACCTTTGCCCATACGATATTCGTGAGCGTCTCTCCCACACTCATGCGGGCCATGGCCTTCGCATCTATCAGGCCCTTTATCGGCTGCTCGCCGATCGAAACGGCTGCACCCGTCAATCCGAAATGGCTCTGACTTATGACCGCAACGTCCGATAATGTCAACTGCAACGGACCGACACATTGTTGTTGCGCTATGAGACCGGTAACAGATCGGTCCACTTTATTTGTGAGAAACCTCTTCGATCCTACAGAAACAAGACGCAATACCCTGTCAAGCGCATCACCGACAGTGATGTTGTCAGGGAAAACAAGCGGTTCAAGCTTCTGTGGTATATGATCCAGATCGAAGGTCTTCTGAGGCATTTCGCCGAGAACTTTCAGGAGGTCGAGGTTTACAGGTGTGCTTCCGTCACTTTCATCGTGAAGCACAATATAACCGTCGCCGGTTATCTCTCCTATGATAGAAAATGGAACCTTCTCCCTCCTGCAGAGGGAGAGGAATTTTTCAGCGTTTTCAGGCTTCAGAAGAAGCGCATCCTGTTCCTGATATTCGGCCCCCCAAATCTCAAGCACGGATAGGGTATCATCTCCCGTCTGGATATCCCGTATTTCTATCCTTGCTCCTGCAGGATATATAATCTCCTTGACCACGTTGCAGTTTCCGCCCGCGCCCTGGTCGTGTATGCTGACGATCGGATTGTCCTCGCCCATCTCAACACATGCCCTGATAACTCTGTTTACTTTCTGTTCCATCTCCGCGTCACCGCGCTGAACCGCACTGAAGTCAAGCTCTGCAATATTCTCTCCCTGTATCATGCTGGATGCGGCGCCGCCGCCTATGCCTATCCTGTAAGCGGGACCTCCTACCTTGACGACAAGCATACCTTTTTCAGGGTCGCCTTTTTTCATATGTATGTTGTCCATCTGTCCGACCCCGCCGGTAAACATTATAGGTTTGACCCATTCCCTTCTCTCACCGTCCGGCAGCCGCAACCCGAACGACCTGGTAAACCCCTGGATTAACGGTTCACCGAACTTGTTCCCGTAGTCGGATGCGCCGTTGCTCGCCCCGATTTCGATCTGCAGGGGTGATGCGAGGTTTTGCGGATATACGAATGATTCATCTTCCCAGGGAAGAATATATCCGGGTATCCGCAGATTGCCTACACAATAGGCAGCAGTGCCTGCAATGACCAGACTTCCCCTTCCGGCAGCGTGCACGTCTCTTATCCTCCCGCCTGTGCCTGTCTCGGCTCCGGGAAAAGGTGCAACGCCTGTAGGGAAATTGTGCGTCTCCGCCGTAAAAATAATATTGTAATCCAGTTTACCGTATCGAAAAGGTGAAGGGCTAAGGGGATTTTCCGGCAGGATGGTTGCTGTTGAATAGCCGCGTATTGCACTCGAATTGTCTCTAAACGCAATTACGCTGTTGCCGGGATTAGTAATGAGAGGCTGCTTAATTAAATCCATGAGGCTATGAGAGGTCTCAGTCCCGTCAATTACTAATCTGCCCTTAAAAAACCAGTGTCTCGAGTGTTCGCTGTTGGACTGTCCAAGATCGAAGCATTCGACGTTTGTGGGATTTCGGCCTATCTCACGGACGAAAAGGTTGTAATAATAATCGAGGTCCCAGTCGTCGAGTCCGAGCCCCATTTCAGTATTTATTTTTTTTAAAGCCTCTTTTCCTTCTTCGATCAGAGGGACAATATGAACAGGCTCAGGTTTCATGCCTGTCTCAAAAGTGGTCAGGCTCTCCGGGTAGGAGCATTCGGTCATCCGGTCGTGGACAAGGGAGAGAAAGAGTTCAAGTGTCCGGCTTTTTATCGCTTGTCCGCCTGATTCTCCGGCCTCTTCGTTCCGGTTATCGAAAAACAGTTGATACCTCCTCGACCGTTCGATGCGGGTAATCTTTGTCAAGCCGCAGGCGCGACAGACCGATACTGCATTTGTCGACCATGCCGTCGTAAAGTTCAAACGGGGTCCGACCTCCAAAAGAAAGTGATGAGCGCTGCGTGATGGGTGTTGATTCAAAAAACTTTTTTCGGAAAAATTCTCAGGCTCAAATGTCTCTGCAAGAAGCCACCGCAGTAATTCAACCTCCTCATCAGTGAGCCGGTCGGTCATCTCTATATTGAAGCAGAACTCGGTTTCAATATCTTTTATCTCAGGAGAGATTTTCATCTGTGCAACCGACAACAGCTCACTTTTTTTTGCAGGAGAAAGTGCCGGTGACCGGTAAAAATGTAGCAGACTCATTTGGGTTTTATTTTAGCAGAAATGGAAGGTTAGCTGTTCTCAGTTTGAGAATAATAGAAGCAATCTCGTCCGTATTATTCCAAAGACAACTTCAAACTTCAGCCGCGAACAAACAGAATCGCATCGACTGGCAGTAATCAGTACGAAAGGGAATGTAGATTGTATAAATATTTGTTTCTATTTCAAATCAGCAAAGCGGGGCCGGCCGCGAGACGAAGAGAATAGTAGTAAGACTGATTTATTCGAACGTTGCAGTACATGACTGGTGTTAAAGGTATTGACAACAGCAATATCTTTTGAAGAAAATAGTATATGGAAATTACTGAATTTGAGTGGGATGATGACAATATCGAACACGTCGCAAGACATCACGTATCTCCGGATGAAGTTGAGGATGTCGCTTTTGATGACGAACCGTGGGTGAAGAAGGGGCGCGGGGAAACCCGATATATGTTGGGATATACCGTTGGCGGAAGGCATCTTTTTGTCGTTCATGTCTTGAAGGGCAAAGGGATGGCAAAGGTTATAACGGCAATGGATATGGATGAAAAAACGCGTAAACTTTACAAAAGGAGAGGCAAGTAATGAGGAAGCTGCCGACTTTTAAGACACAGGAAGAAGAGATAAAATTTTGGGAGAAGCATTCAATATATGAATATTGGGAAGAACTTGAGGAAGGGACTGATACTTTCAAAAGACCGCGACTCACGCCTGTGACGTTGAAATTCGATCCGCTTGTCCTGAAAAAGCTGAAGATGCTGGCACGAAAAAGGGGAGTGTCATACAATGCCTATATACGCCTTCTGCTTGCCAAGGGCGTGGAAAAAGAAATACTGCAATCAGTAAAGTGAGCGGTTACTTGAGAGCGATCCGGGTGTCATCTTCTTTCTCCTCAGAAACTAAATTTGCTAAAATATTGTATATTTCAACTGGCAATCAATGAACATCAATAAGGCCTTTCAATTAGCTTTTGAGTGTCATCAACAGGGGAATTTAAAGCAGGCAGGACATCTTTATGAAAAGATATTAAAAAAACAGCCTGATAATATTGATGTTCTGCACATGCTTGGAGTAATACATTCCAAGCTTGGTAATTATGAGCTTGCAATAAAGTATATCAAAAAAGTCCTTCAATTAAATTTTACAAACCATCTCGCATATTACAGCTTAGGGAATGCTTTCAGACTAAACGGCCAGCCTGAAGAAGCAATAAATAGTTACCGGAAGGTCATCCATATTGATCCATATTTTGTTGATGCTTATCACAATCTTGGGATTGTCCTTCAGGACAAAGGGCAACTCGATGAAGCCATTGACTGTTATCAAAAAGCTATACGGCTTAATCCAAATTCCTATGACGCATATTTTAATCTTGGAAATATCTTCAAAAACAAAGGGCAACTCAATGAAGCCATCACTTATTATCAAAGAACAATTGAACTTAATCCAGATTTTACAGGGACGTATAATAATCTTGGGATTGTCCTTCAGGACAAAGGGCAACTCGATAAAGCCATCGACTGTTATCAAAAAGCTATACAGCTTAATCCAAATTTTGATATAGCCTATAATAATCTCGGAATTGCCCTTCGAGAGAAACGTCAGCTTGACGGAGCCATAACCTGTTATCAAAAAGCAATACAGCTTAATCCAAATCTTGCTGATGCATATAACAATCTGGGAATTGTTTTTAAGGACAGGGGACAACTAAATGAAGCTGATAATTATTTAAAACAAGCTTTGCAAATAAAACCTGATTATTCTGTTGCCTATAATAACCTTCTTTTTAATATGAACTATAATTCACGCTATAAACCTCGGGATATTTTTTCTGAACACCTGCTATTTGCAAAGGAATTTGGAGAACGTTTGTCTTCTGCTATTTTGCCTCATACTAATGAACGTGAACCAAATCGGAGGCTGAGAATTGGTTATTGCTCACCTGATTTCAGAAGACATTCAGTTGCATATT